>Ga0307476_10002651_pt1 | contig 10611 bp, 5 predicted proteins | sample atmos_gasesECM2C_2_FD_203314 | JGI IMG/M metagenome (GOLD analysis project Ga0307476, IMG submission 203314) | Hardwood forest soil microbial communities from Morgan-Monroe State Forest, Indiana, United States - atmos_gasesECM2C_05 | ecosystem: Environmental > Terrestrial > Soil > Temperate... | reverse complement strand
CCGAGCTGGTCGTAGAGCTTCTCGAGCGCGGCGATCGCGGTCGGCTCGCCGGGCCGGCGCTCGAGCACGCCCTCGTAGGCGGTGATCGCCTCGCCGGGCCGGTTCATCCGGTTCGCGCGCAGATCGCCGAGCTCGGCGAGGATCGCGACCTGGCGCTCGGTGTCCGAGCTGCGGATGTTCGGCAGCTCGCGCTCCAGGGCGGCGACCAGCTCGCCCCACCGGCTCGCGCCGCGCAGCAGCCGGACCAGATCGCGCTGGCGGGCGTCGTCGTACAGGTTGTGCTGCGCCAGGGTCAGCATCCGGATCGCGGCGTCGAGGTCGCCGAGCTGATGCTCGTAGAGCTCGGCGAGCTCGGCGGCGCGCTGCGCCTTGTCGACGTTGGTGGTCGCGGTCTCGAGCTGGCGGCGCCGGACCTCGGCGAGCTCGGGCCACTCGGCGATCTTGCCGAGCGCCTCGGCGAGGACCTCGAGGTTGCGCGGGGTCTGGGGCGCGCCGCGGAACGCGCGCGCGAGCTCGTCCCACAGCCCGAGCGCGCGGGCCGGGCGCTCGATCCCGACCAGCGCCTCGGTCTGATCGGGCTCGATGCTGAGCACGTCGAGGTACGCGGCGACCACGGTCTCGGGCTCGCGATCGAGCTCGATCAGCAGCCGCGCGAGGTGCTTCTGGAGCTGCATCTTGCGCGCCAGCGGCAGCTCGCCGGTGAGCTCGCCGCGCACGAGGTCGAGCGCGCGGTCGAGCCGGCCAGCCTGGTGGTGCAGCCGCGCCTGCTCGCGCAGCGCGTCGGGGTGGCCGGCCTCGCCGGCGCGGACCAGGGCGGCGAGCGCTGCCTCGCGGTCGCCGCGCTGCTCCTCGCCGTGCGCGATGTCGGCCCAGATCCCGGCGCGGTGGGAGGCCGCGGCGGCGAGCGCGGCGGCGCGGCGGCGCAGCTCGATCGCGCGCGGCCAGTCGAGGTCGCGATCGCACAGCCGCGCGAGCGCGAGCAGGGCGTCGGCGTCGTCGGGGCGGCCGTCGATCAGCCGCTGCAGGGTGGCGCGCGCGCCCGCGATGTCCCCGATGTGCTCGAGCAACTCGGCGTGCTCGCGCGCGGCGGCGGCCCGCGCGTCCTTGCTGACCAGCGAGCCGGCCAGCTCGGCGAGCACCTCGGCGAGCACCTCGTGGCGCCGTCCGGCGCGGAACACCGCGGCGAGCGCGGCGCGGCAGAACGGGTCGCCGCGGTCGAGATCGGCAGCGCGGCGCAGTGCGTCCTCGGCCTCGATGAAGTCGCCGCGCGACAGGTCGACGATCCCGCGCGCGCACCACAGCGCGGCGGCGGCCCGCGGATCGGGCTCGGCGGTGGCCCACGCCTGGTAGGCGACCGACAGCGCCTCGTCGTCGCTGCGCGACCGCCGCGCCACGTGATCGCGGGTGGTCGGCAGCGCGCCGGGCACCGCCGCGGCCCGCTGCCACAGCGCGATCGCCCGATCGGGATCGACGCGCTCGGCGATCGCCGCCGCCCAGCGCAGCGCGAGCCCACCGCGCGCCTCGAGCCGGGCGATCGCGGCCGGTCGGGGCGACGCGAGGGGCGCCGGCACGGTCGGGGGCGCTGGCGAGGTCAGGGACGCTGGCGAGGTCAGGGACGCTGGCGAGGTCGGGGGCGCTGGCGAGGTCGGGGGTGCTGGCGAGGTCGGGGGCGCTGGCGAGGTCGGGGGCGCTGGCGAGGTCGGGGGCGCTGGCGAGGTCGGGGGCGCTGGCGAGGTCGGGGACGCTGGCGAGGTCAGGGACGCTGGCGAGGTCAGGGACGCTGGCGAGGTCAGGGGCGCTGGCGCGATCAGGGGCGCTGGCGCGATCAGGGGCGCTGGCGCGATCAGGGGCGCTGGCGCGATCAGATCGATCGCATCGAGCCAGCGCTCCGCGGCCGGTGACCCCGCGGCGTCGGCCACCGCGCGGGCGAGCTCGTCGAGATCGCCGAGATCGCCCAGACCGGAAGACCCGGCGAGTGCGGTCAGCTCCAGCGCGCGCCAGGCGTGGGTCGCCGCGACCTCGGCGCAATCGGTGTCGGCGAGCCGGCGGTGGGCGGCGATCCGGGCCGCCCGGCTGTCGGGGTCGCTCGCGCCGGCGGCCGACCAGGTCGCGCGCAGGTACGCGAAGCGCCGGAACGCGCCGGGCAGGTGCGCCGCCGGGGCGGCCGCGAGCTCGGTCCACAGCGCCGCCGCCTCGGTCGCGTCGCGCCGCGCGTCGAACTCGCTGGCGACCGCGGCGAGCGTCGCGAGCGCCTCCAGCGCGCCGCCGGGCAGCTCGCCGACCAGCGCGGCGCGGCGGTCGAGCAGGTCGACCCGGCGGCCATCGTCGAGCTCGGCCGCGGCGTCGAGCGCGACGTCGAAGCAGCGCAGCCAGCCCAGCGCGGCCGCGTCGCGGCCCGGGAAGTGCGCGAGCCGGGACGCGCACAGCGCGAGCGCGCCGGCGGGATCGCGACCGCGGTCGAGCATCAGCGCGGCGACGGCGGCGACCTCGTCGGGCGGGGCGGCGTCGCCGAGCGCGGCGGTGCGCAGCGCGATCACGCGGTCCCAGTGCCCGGCGGCGGCGTGGGCGAGGCAGGCCAGCTCCGTGACGTGGGCGCGCCACGCGCCCGGTAGCTCGCCGGCGAGCAAGCGATCCGCGAGCGCGCCGGCGCGCTCGGGGACGGCGCAGCGCACGAGCCAGGCCTCGGCGAGCTCGATCGCGAGCGCGGCGGCCGCGGCGGCTCCATCGCCGGGGTCCGGCGCGAGCCGGGCGAGCTGCGCCGGATCGTCGAGCGCCGCCATCGCGCGCAGCCGGAGCGCGAGCGGGTGGCCGTCGGCGAGCTCGAGCAGGCGGAGCGCCTCGTCTGGCTGGCGCAGCGCGTCCCAGCTCGCCAGCGCGGTCCGGACGTTGAGATCGGCGAGCCGATCGCGGTCGTGCTCGGAGGCGAGCAGCGCGGCGGCCTCCCCCGCCACCAGCTGGAGCACCTGCTCGACCAGCTGCACCGCGTCCGGTGCGTGCAGGCTGCTGGTGTCCTCCTCGCCGTAGCTCGCGACGGGCTGGACATCGGTCTTGGCGGGGATCGGAGACACGGGTCGGGCAGGGCGCGACGGCGGCGCGGCCACACGGAAGGTAGGCGCATCCGCCATGCACCGTCAGCGTATCGTGAGGCCATAAAACGCGCCAGATTCAGCGGGTTTTGCGTGATACGATCCCATTAGCATGAGGTCCCGGCGTGCGATCTGCGTCAGCCGCGATCGCAACCTGCGCGGGGTGGTCGAGCCTCAGCTGGCGTCGGCCGGCGTCGCGGTCGAGCACTGCGACGACGTCCCGGGCGATACCCGCGGCGCCGTGCTGGTCGTGATCGACCGCGCGACCCGCCAGGCCGCCGGCGACGGCCTCGGCGCGATCGCCGCCCCGGTCGTGATCGTCGGCGACGACCTCGACGACGATGGCGTGATCGCCGCGATGCTCGACGCCCCGGTCAGCCACCTGGTCGCCGATCCGAGCGACCGCGATCTCGGGATCACCTCGGCCAAGCTGGCGTCGGGCGACCTGTTCGGTCTCGAGAAGTACCTCGGTCTCGATTCCGGCCCCGATTCCGGCCCCGGCCCCGGCGCTTCGGTCGCCGAGCGCGCGGTCACCGGCGACTCCGACAAGCGCGCCGCGATCGGCGCGGTGTGCGCCTGGGCCGAGGCGATCGGCGCGCGCCGGCCGCTCGTCCACCGCCTGGCGAGCGTCGTCGACGAGCTGCTGATGAACGCGCTGTACGATACGCCGGCGTCCGGCGCGCCGCGCGCCGTGCTGCGGTGGGGCGCCGACGACCGCACGATCGCGATCTCGGTCGGCGACGCGTTCGGGGCGCTGAGCCAGCGCGACGTGATCGATCACGTCCGCCGCGCGCGCCGCGAGCGCGGCCGGCCGCGCTCCGAGGCCGGCGCCGGGCGGGGCGCCGGGATCGGGCTCTACCTCGTGCTCGGCAACGTCGCGTCGCTGGTGGTCAACGTCGAGGTCGGGAAGCGGACCGAAGTCGTCTGCCTCTTCGATCGAACGATGCCGGGGCGACCCGCAGCGGCGTGCGCGCGCTCGCTGCACGTGTTTCAGTGTGCCGGGCGGTAGTCCCGGCGAGCCGGGCGCCGGCGACGATCCGGGGCGGCTCGTACACCAGCTTCCCGTCGGTGAGCGACAGGACGTCGCGCATCCACATCGGGAACCCGGCGACCGCGCCGAGGTAGCCGGCCAGGTCGGCCGCGGCGCCCCGGACCTCGGCGAGCGCCGCGATCCGGTCGCGGATCGGGTCGGGCACCGGCACCAGGCCGAAGCTCACCGCGGTCGCGACCGGCTCGTCCCCGTCGGGCTCGAACCACGGCCGGCGCGCGCCCGAGCTCCGCATCCGGCCGTGCTCGTCGACCTCGTACAGCGCGATCGTCTGCGGGTCGCGGATATCGACCTCGTATCCGGGACAGCGCAGCGCGCGCGCCAGGCGGGCGAGCCGCGGCTCGGGCAGCCCGCCGCGGTCGAGGAAGAAGTCGGCGAACTCGGGGCCGATCAGCGTCCAGCCGCGCGTCGACATGCGGGCGCCGCCGATGTACAGCCGGGGCGGCGTCGCCGGGCTCCATGATTCCTCGTCGAGGACCTCGGACAGCGCGCGCTGGATCACGTCGAGCCGCTGCCGGAGGAACACGGCCTGCCGCCATCTGGGCATGCGGCGAGGATACGTCAGCGCGGCAACGCGCCGGCAACAATGATCGCGAGGGTCGCACCGGCGACGAGTGCGAGCGCGCTCACGGGCTCGGGCTGGCGCAGCGCGGCGAACACCGCGGGAGCGGCGACGAACACACCCCACCACCCCAGTAGCCATGCCAGCTTGGCGCGCCGCCGGGCGCTCGCTGGGAGTGGGAGCGTCGCCGACAGCCGCGCTAGCTCGATCGGCGGCCGGCGCAGCCGGCCCGCCAGCACCAGCCCGTAGGCCGCCGCGCCGCCGATCACCGCGGCCAGCCACGGCGTCGGATCCGCGGGCTGCACCCACCCGACGACCGCGAGCACCACGAACACCGCGCCGCCGAGCGCGAACGCCATGGGGAACCGCCGCCGCATCAGCCGCGCATCCTTCTCGTACGCCAGCCGCGCGTCGCCGACCAGCCGCGCGATCGCCTGCTCGATCGGCGTCGGCGGCTTGATCTCGAGCGTCGCGAGCCGCTGGCGATCGAGCGCCGAGATGTCGCGCAGGACGCGCCCCATGATCCCGGCGCCGGCGCGCGCGGCCACCGCCGCGATCGCGCTCGCCGCGACGATCGCGCCGAGCACGGCGGGCGCCGGTGAGCGGGGCGGCTCGCCGTACAGCCACGGCGAGACCAGCGGCACGGCGCCGAACACGAACGTCGCCGCGAACCCGGGCAGCGCGCCGAGCGTCGCCGACGCCGACGGCGGCACGCCGGTGGTCGGGGTCGCGCCTCCGGATTCGCGCGCGGGCGCACCTCCCAGCGCGACCGCGGCCCGCAGCAGCCGCTCGCCGCCGACCACGACCAGCGCCGCGGCCCCGACCGTCACGCCCGGAAGCAGCAAGCCGGCCGCTGCGCCGAGCGCGACCGCGACCGCCGCGTGGCGCAGCGCGAGCGCCGCGCCGCCCGGCAGCACCACCAGCGGCGCGACGCCGATCACCGCCGCCGCGGTCGTCGCGAGCGCCGCCCGCAGGCAGCGCACCAGGGCGGCGTCGAACAGCGGCCGGCCCTCGATCGGCAGCTGGGCGAGCATCGCCGCGTCGGCGCGCCAGTAGATGTGGAACGGCACCCGCATGAACGCGACCGCGTACGCGACCATCGCGCCCGCCAGCCAGCCGTGGCTCGCCGCCATGACCCCGGCGGTCGACCGCCACCACACCCACGCCGCGATCGCACCGCCGCCGACCAGCGGCGCCACCACCGCCGGCACCGACCGCGCGCGGCGCTCGTGCAGCCCGGACCACCGGATCATCGCGCGGGAGTTCATCGCGCGCAGCATACCGCGCGGGCCTCGCCCGGCTCGGGTCATGCCGCTGCAAGCTCGCCACGATCACGACGTCGGCCGTGGCCCGCTGGACGGCGCGGTCGAACGCCGGACGCAGGGCCTCGGGTGGCGTGCTCGGCGGACAGGTGATCAGGATGACCTGCTCCCCGGAGGTCATGCGCAGGCTCGCTCTCGCGTCCTCGCGCTCGACCAGAACCGCTGCTCCGTCCGCCATGAACGCGGCGAGGATCCGGTCGCGAAGCGACGTCGCCACGGCCAGATCCTCGCCCCCAGCAACCCCCTCCGGGCTTGCCACCATCCACCCACTCTATGCGCGGCGTCGGCTGCCGGCGACGCGCAGGCGTGGCGCGACCGCTCAGAGCGCGGGGCCGGTGTTGTACGCGTCGTTGAAGTGCGCGAAGTACGCGTCGTAGATCGGGTGCACGGTGCCGGTCTCGGGCGCGAGCTCGACGAGGATCTCGTCGTTGCGGTGCGCCGCGTCGCCGGTCAGGTTGTGCGAGCCGGTGTACACGCGGTACTCCGAGGTCGCGCCGACCTTGCCGAACACGAGGAACGACTTGTCGTGGATCGGCATCTTGTGGACCGGGATCTTGGCGGCATGGAGCGCCGCCAGCGCCCTGGGCTCGACGGTGTCGGCGACGACCCAGATCTGGCATCCGCCGCGCTTCATCCTGACCAGCTGGTCGACCACGGCGAGCCGGCTGTCGCGCACCTCCGCATGCATCACGCGGACGCGGCAACTCGCGTCGGGCGTGATGTCGTCGAGCCGGTCGACCACGAGATCGGTCTGCACTTCCGGCGACGCGAACACGTCGGCGGCGGGCGCGAGGAAGCGGCCGCGGCCGGACGCCGGATCGTAGTAGTCGGCGACCCGCCTCTGGGCGAACAGATCACCCAGGTACGACCACAGCTGGGTATACAGCGACGTATCGTCGTACACCGTGACGGTGTTGTTGTACGTCTGCGCGCCGCTCGCGTACATCTGGTTCGCCGAGCCGAACCACACGACGCCACTGGCCACGGTGCCGTCGGGCGCGGTCGCGGTGCTGAACGCGAATAGCTTGGTGTGCGAGATCGCGCCGGCGGCGGTCGAGATGCACGCCCGGTTGCCGGCATGCTTGCAGTAGACCTTGTGCGCGAGCTTGTCGAGGAAGCGGGTCTTGACCGCGGCGGTCGACGACGCGATCGCGCCGTCGGTCGAGATCCGGACGTCGACCCCGCGGGTCTGGGCGTCGAGCAGCGCCTTGCCGATCGCGCTGACCGAGATGCCGAAGATGTGGCCGTCGATCCGGCCGCCGCCGGGCACCGAGCCGATCAGCCGCGCGAGCTCGTCGACCGCGTTGCGATCGACGCCGGAGCCGGCGGTGCCCTTGCACGGCCGGTCGGGCCGGGTGAAGAACAACCACGTCGAGTGCCCGGCGAGCGGCGCATGGGCGACGCAGCCCGGCGCGAGCGCGACCCGCGCGGGTTCGATCACGAGCGGATCGTCCGCCGGATCGGGTTCGGCCACCGCCACGTCGTCATCGAGCTGGTCGTCCTCGCCGCGGCCGTCGGGCGGAGCGCAGGCCACCACGGACCACATCAGGAACGGCAGCCATCGAGCGTTCACGCCGCGGACAGCAGCACGATCCGCGCCAGCGGCGGTGCCGCGCAACGGCGCGATCTCCCATGTCCATCATGCCGGGTGATGCCGACCGCGTGCATCCGGATCCGCGACGCGCGCGCCTCGGCGCTCAGCACTTGATAAGCACGTACTGCTGCTGACCGTCGCGGATGGTCCGCGCGCGCTCGCCGGAGACCGGTGTAGAGCTCGTGTCGCCCATCGCGGTCTGCCGATCCGATCGCGCCGGCGATCGATGGTACCGTGCGCGCGATGCCTCCAAAGTCGATGGAGAAGATCATGGCGCTGTGCAAGCGCCGCGGGTTCATCTACCAGGCGTCGGACCTCTACGGCGGGCTCAACGGCTTCTGGGACTACGGCCCGCTCGGTGCGCAGCTCAAGAAGAACCTGCGCGATCGCTGGTGGCACGATGTCGTGATGGACCCGTGCAACGGCGCGCTCGGGCCCGATGGTCAGCCGGTCGAGGTCGTCGGCCTCGACACCTGCATCATCCAGCATCCCCGGGTCTGGGTCGCGAGCGGACACACCGAGACGTTCAACGACCCGATGGTCGACTGCCGCGAGACCAAGGCGCGCTATCGCTTCGATCACGTCAGCGTCTACGTCCCGGCTGGCGACACCGGCAGCAACGCGCCGCGGTTCGCGTTCGTCGCCGGTACGCCGAGCGAGGCCCGCCAGCGCAAGAAGGCCGACAAGGCGTTCGGCGCCGTGGCGGTCGTGCCGCTCGCCCAGCTGCCGGTCGAGGCCTGGAGCCGGGTGATCGCGCCCGACGCCGACACCCCCGGCACGCTGACCGAGCCGCGCGCGTTCAACCTGATGTTCAAGACCTACGTCGGCGCGACGGCGACCGAGGACGACATCGCGTACCTGCGCCCCGAGACCGCGCAGGGCATCTTCGTCCAGTTCAAGAACGTCGTCGACTCGACCCGGGTCAAGGTCCCGTTCGGCATCGCGCAGACCGGCAAGGCGTTCCGCAACGAGGTGACGCCGCGCAACTTCACGTTCCGCTCGCGCGAGTTCGAGCAGATGGAGATCGAGTTCTTCTGCCACCCCGACGCGGCGCACGCCTGGTACGAGTTCTGGCGCGCGGCGCGCCTGGCCTGGTGGAAGGCCATCGGGCTGGCCGGCGACAACCTGCGGGTGCGCGAGCAGTCGCGCGACGAGCTCGCGCACTACGCCAGGGACGGCGCCGGCACCAGCGACATCGAGTATCGCTTCCCGTTCACCGACCCGGAGTTCGGCGAGATCGAGGGCGTCGCCCACCGCGCCGACTTCGACCTGGCGACCCATCAGAAGCACGCGCGCGCCAGGCTCGAATACTTCGACGCCGAGCGCGGCGAGCCGCTGCCCGCCGGCGGCCGCAAGGGCGAGCGCTACCTGCCGCACGTGATCGAGCCGTCGGCCGGGCTCGACCGCGGCGTGCTCGCGCTGCTGTGCGAGGCGTTCACCGAGGACGCGTCGCGGCCCAGCCCCGAGCTGCTGCGGCTGCATCCCCGGCTCGCGCCGATCAAGGCCGCGGTGTTCCCGCTGGTCAACAAGGACGGCATGCCCGAGATCAGCGCGCGGCTCCACGCCGAGCTCGCGCGGCGGTTCCGCGCGCTCGGCTCGCTCGAGCACGACGTGCGCGGGACGATCGGCAAGCGCTACGCGCGGATGGACGAGGCCGGCTGTCCGTACTGCTTCACGATCGACGGCCAGACCGTGCAGGACCAGACCGTCACCGCGCGCGATCGCGACACCGGGCAGCAGGAGCGGATCGCGCTCGATCGGGTCGCCGACTACCTCGCCGAGCGGCTCGAGCGCGGTTAGGGCTCGACCGCCGGGGTTCCGGGACCCAGCTGCGCGAGCAGGCGGGGCGCCTCGGATCGCGCCGGCTGGATCCGGCTCAGCTCGCGCAGCAGGGTGCGGGCGCCGGAGGCATCCGATCGAGCCAGCGCCAGCGCCATCGCGAGCAGCGGATCGTAGGCCGGGCGAAACTCCGGGCTGATGCGCAGCACGGCGAGCAGCGGCTCGCGGACCTGGGCGAGCATGTCCGTGACATCGGACGACGGGCGGACGTCCCGGCCCGACTCGACGAACCGGTTGCGCGCGGTCCAGTAGGCGGCGAGCCGATCTCGCGAGCTCCGATCGGTGGTGGGGAGGACGAGCTCGCCGGGGTCGATCGAGAGCTCGTGCAGGAGCGCGATCAACCGGTCGCGCGGCGTCGATTCGGGGGCGTAGGTCGCCCGCGGAGCGCTGTACGCGACGATCGGACGATCGTCGGTGTTGGCGGTGGCGCCGGCGGCGAACCGCGACAGCGCGCCGGGACCGGCGATCATGCTGCCGAGGACCGCGAGCTCATCCTCGAGCCCGAGCTCGGCGCGCCGCTCCGGCAGCGCCAGGCGCGACAGCCGATCGCGGAGCCCCGGCAGGTCGAACCGGCCCTGGTCGCGCCGCGCGACGAGACCGAGCACCGGCGTCTCGAGGCTGTTGCTCGCGATCATGGCCCAGGCGACCGGGAAGACGGTCGCGAACGAGCGCACGATGCTTCGCAGGGTGTCCAGATCGAGCTGGTGAACGGGGAGCCACTGGCAGAACACGCCGCCCGGCTCGAGCCGCCGGCGCACGGCCTCGAAGTGCTCCACCGTGTACAGCGCGCCCGATCCGCTCCTCGCGGGATGGAAGTTGTCCGCCACGATGACGTCGTACCGGCGATCGCTCGCGCGCACGTAGCGGCGCGCGTCGGCGGCGATCGCGTGGAGCCGGGCCGGCGCGCCGCCGCCACCGGGGATGAAGTGAGTCGACGCCGCGATCACCTCCGGCAACAGCTCGACCGCGTCGACGTCGAGCGTCGGGTCGTCGGCCGCCGACGACGCGGTGACGCCGGTGCCCAGGCCGAGGAACAGCGCATGGCGCGGCGCGGGGTGGAGCAGCAGGGGGAGCCACGCCTGCCGGCTGTCGACGCGACGCGTGGCGCTGCTGCCCTCCTGTTGCCGGTTGTTGATGCGCAGGCGCGCGACGCCGGCGCC
>Ga0307476_10002650_pt1 | contig 10611 bp, 8 predicted proteins | sample atmos_gasesECM2C_2_FD_203314 | JGI IMG/M metagenome (GOLD analysis project Ga0307476, IMG submission 203314) | Hardwood forest soil microbial communities from Morgan-Monroe State Forest, Indiana, United States - atmos_gasesECM2C_05 | ecosystem: Environmental > Terrestrial > Soil > Temperate... | reverse complement strand
TGAGCCGGCACTGGATGTCGCGTCGATGGATCGGAGCATCGATCCGTGCACCGACTTTTTCGCCTATTCCTGCGGTGGGTGGATCAAGAGAAACCCGATCCCTCCTGACCAATCCACGTGGGACACCTATTCGAAGATGCAGGATGAGAATCTCGCGCGTTTGCGAAACATCCTGGAGGCTGCGTCCGCGCAAGGTCACCAGCGCAATTCGGTCGATCAGAAGATTGGGGACTACTACGCTTCCTGTACTGACGAGAAGGCAATCGACGCCAAGGGGGCTGCGCCGTTGAAGCCATCGCTGGAGCAGATTGCCCAGATTAAGACCAAGGCGGAACTCGCCGACGTAGCCGCATCCATGATCGACGATAATGTTCTTTTCCGCTTTGAATCCATTCAGGACTTTCGAGACGCCAATCAGGTGATCGCCAACGCCGATCAAGGCGGACTCGGTCTACCGGACCGCGACTATTACACCAAGGACGATGCTAAGTCCGTCGAACTGCGCAATCAGTATCTTGCGCACGTGCAGAAAATGTTCGAGCTTCTCGGAGACAAGCCCGAAACCTCCGCGGCCGAGGCGCACGCCGTAATGCGCATTGAAACCGCATTGGCCAGAGGCTCCATGACGCGAGTCGAACGACGGGATCCGAAAGCGCTGGACCACAGAATGACTAAGGCGGAACTGGAAGGAGTTTCACCGGCGTTTCAATGGTCGGCGTATTTCGCTAAGGTCGGAATGCCTTCGCTGCCGTCGTTGAATGTCAGCTCGCCGAACTTCTTCAAAGCCATGAACGAAGAACTCCAAAAGGAAGGTTTGGCGGACTGGAAGATTTACTTGCGCTGGCATCTGGTTCACGCCGATGCATCCCAACTTTCCACGCCGTTCGTGAATGAAAACTTCGCTTTCTACGGGAAAACTCTGCGCGGCCAGCAGGAACTGCAGCCCCGCTGGAAACGCTGCACGCGCGCAGTGGATGAATATCTTGGCGAAGATCTGGGCCAGGCGTACGTGCAGAAATATTTCGGTCCCGAAGCGAAGCAAAAGGCGTTGAAGATCGTGAAGGAAATTCAGGCGGCGATGGAACAGGACGTGAACGGCTTGCAATGGATGTCTCCAGCGACCAAACAACAGGCGCTGGCCAAGCTGCACGGCATGGCCAACAAGATTGGATATCCCGACAAGTGGCGCGACTACAGCAAACTGGAAATTGTCCGCGGCGATGAACTTGGCAATGTGGAGCGAGCACGGAAATTTGAATTCGACCGGCAACTTGCCAAAATCGGCAAGCCCGTAGACCGCGGAGAATGGGGGATGACTCCGCCGACCGTAAATGCGTATTACGATCCGCAAATGAACGACATCAATTTCCCTGCAGGCGTGCTGCAGCCTCCGGCGTTCGATCCCAACTCCGATGCTGCGCCTAACTATGGCGACACTGGAGGAACCATTGGGCACGAGCTTACGCACGGCTTCGACGATGAAGGCCGCCAGTTCGATGCTCAGGGAAACCTGCGCGATTGGTGGACCGACGAGGACGGGAAAGAATTCGTCAAGCGCGCCAGTTGCATCTCCGACCAGTATTCGACCTACACGATCATCGACGACATCAAGATCAATGGCAAACTAACGTTGGGCGAAGACGTCGCTGACTTGGGCGGGCTGATCCTGGCCTACATGGCGTGGAAGGATGACAGCAAGGGCCAAACCCTGGAGCCGATTGACGGCCTCACGCCCGACCAGCGCTTTTTCGTTGGTTACGGCCAGAGCTGGTGCGGCCAGACGCGCGATGAGACAAAGAGGCTGCGGGCCACGGTCGACCCGCATTCTCCGGAAAAATACCGCACCAATGGCGTTGTCTCGAACCTGCCCCAGTTTCAGGAAGCATTCCACTGCAAGGCTGGCTCACCCATGGTGAACCAGAATCGTTGCAGCGTCTGGTAGACGAAGTTCCTTCTGCAATCGTTAGCGGGCCTCACGGTAAACGTCGAGGCCGGCGTTTTATCTACACTTCAAGCCCGATCGACCGCATCAACTCGAGGCCATTGCTTTTCGTCACCACGCCCTCGCGCAGCTTGTAGTCAAAAGTCATTCGTCCGTTCTCAAGCTCGTCCTGGAAATGCACGTTGTGCAGATGGCCTTCAACCGCTCCGCCCATGTCGGTCAATGCCAGGTCGTGCGTGCTTACGAGTCCAATCGCCCCGCGTTTCACTAGCGCGCGTACAATTCCTTCCGCGCCAATTCTTCGATCTTTCGAATTCGTCCCCTGCAGCAACTCATCCAACAGAAACAACAATGGCGGCTCGCCGCCCGCTAAGTCGAAGATCTGGCGCAGTCGCGTGATCTCCGCGTAGAAACGGGAACTGCCTTCCTGAAGGGAATCGTTGACGCGAATGCTGGCTCCTGCATGAAGCGGCGTGAGTTGCAGGCGTCGTGCTCGGACGGGCGCACCGGCCATGGCCAGCACAACGTTCATCCCAAGCGCGCGAAGCAGCGTACTCTTACCCGACATGTTCGATCCGCTGACGAGCAAAACAGGTGTCTTTCCGGATACGCTCACGTTGTTTCGAATGCACGTTTCAGCCGGGACGAGCGGATGCCCGAGAGCTTCTGCTTCGAAGCTGGCCGCGCCCTCCGTGAATGCCGGAAACCGATCGGAGGGATGCTCGAAGGTGTATGTCGCTAGGGAGAGAAGCGCCTCCATCGGCCCGATCGCATTCACCCACAACCGCATCGCCCCGCCATAAACTTGACGCCAGCGTTCCGCCGCGAACGCGACCTGAACGGAGTACATAAGCGGGGCATCGATGATCCGCATGAAAATGTTATGCCGGGAGTTGATCAGGTCCACCAGTGTTCTGAGGCGCGCGATCGCTTGGGAGCTCGCAATTCCGCCCGACAAGAGTTCTTGCCGCAGCTTCTGCAGTCGTAGCGACTGGAATGTCTGCGCCTCCACACGCGCGAGCACGGCCGAGAGCAGATCCAAGTCGCGAAATGCGTGCTCCGTTCCGTGTAATACTTCCTCCAGCGGTTGCTTGAGCCTGAAAGTGAGGATGGCTTCGATCACAACGATCAGCACGAACGGAGTTGCGATCCCCCAGACGGCCCAGACGACGGCGGCCGAAATTGCCAGCGCCGCCAGCATGGGCGCCAGCCATCGAATCCATAACGGCTTCATTTGGTTCGGAGACTCCGCCCACTTCAGCAACGCTTCCGGATGCACCCCCACACCAACGTCCTCGCCCAGGACCGCAAGATCCTCCCTCAAATCGAGTTGATCGCGCAATTCCCGCACCGCCGCATGGCGCTCATGGATCTCTTCCACCTTGGAGGGAGACAGCAGCCACTGAGCCAGCGTGTCTTCTCCCATGCGAGTGCGCGCGGTCGACAAAAGCTCAAATAAGCTGCCCTTGCCAAAGAGGTCAAGATCAGCGGCGTATACATGATGGGGATTATTGAAGCGGTCGCCCGATTCGCCGAATCCCGCCCAGCGATCCTCGACGCGGGCCACTCCTTTTTCGTAAAACGCGGTGGCACGCTCGGCCAATTCGCGAGCGCGAAGTACCCGCGAGTGATACGCCGCCAGGCAGACGAATCCCGCTACCGGCGCCGCCAGCCACCAGGGCGATAAGGAATGCCCATGAAACGAAGCCCATGCCATGATCACTGCGACCAAAGCCAGAAGGAGCCGGAGGTTCCCCAAACGAATATGAATTTTCTGGTGGTGGGCAACTCGCAACTGACGCGCGTCGCGACGCTGGACGTATTCTTCGGAGGGAGACACTCGCTCAAAATGTAGCAGGTAGGTCGCGCACGAGGAAGAGCGCTCGCTAGACGCCGCTAGACGGCGGTCGTCGCGCCGCCGAACCAAGTCATTCGCATTGAGATGCTGCCGAAGCTGGGTCGTGCGACGCTGAGTCGCTGCCCGGCCTGAGTGACCGATTCTGCTCAATGGCGTTCATCGGCGGGCCCTGCCCAACGAACAAGTCCGGCATCTTCTCCGCTGCCGTCTCCTCCCTATCCATGAACCTTGATTAGCAGTAAGACAAAAAGACCCGCGAGCAGCGCCGTCTTCTCGGAGTGCGTCTCGCACTCGAGCCGAGTGGCCTGAGCTGTCGGGGCCTACTGCAAGTCAGCCTTGTCGGGGTTGTAATAAAAGCGGAAGCGGAGCGCGAGAAAAGGCCCGGTGAACTCGCTGGGCAGCGGCGGGAACGGGTCGGACGCGGTAATGCTGCCCCACGCCGGCCGATCAAGCGCACCATCGCCAGAAGTAGCAACCAGCCGCATATCGGCAACCTTGCCATCCTTGGTGATGGCAAACTCAATCGCGAGTTTCCCTTTCTTCATCTCGGCGGATTCCGGAATCAGGTGATACCAGTTCACCCTCACGTCTTGCAGAATCCGCTGCAGGTACGGACCAAAATCCACCCCTTGCGTGTCGCTCAAAATCTCAAGCGCACCCTGCTGCCGGCCGTGGGCCCCGGTGCCCAGGCCAAAGTCACCTTCCTGACCGGCACCGCCTGCACGACTGGCTGCCGCCCCTTGCGCGGCCTGCTGAATCGCCTCGCCCGCACTCATACCCCCTCCATATCTGCTGAACGAATTATTGGGGCGAGCGGGCATTTGCAATTGCGCTTGCTCGTTGGTCTGGAACTGCGGACGGGGCGTTTGTTGCTGTCCCTGCTGCGGCTGTTGTGACGAAGGCGGCTGGTTGGACGCCATTGCTTGCGGCGCGGGCTGCGGCCTTCGCGGCCCCCTCATTCCCGGAGCGCCCGGCGGAGGAGAGGGGAGAGTCTTACGCAATTCTTTCGGATCAAGCTCCGGATGCCGTGACATCGCAATCCGGTCTTTGTCCGATGCAATGTTCGTATTGGGCCGGCGCGTCGGCTTCTGTAAATCCGGAGGCAGTGTCAGGAACGTCAGGTTCCGGTCCTTGCTTGCGCCGATGGGCACCACAACGGCGGTGTGGATTCCAATATATTTTTCGATCAAGGGCAGGTTCCACAGCAGAATAAACAGGATCAGATGCGCGATGATCGAAATCCATGCTGCTTCCCGCCGGCGCGAACGGGTGAGATCATCCTGAAGCTGGATGAGCAGATGCGGTACAGCCGCATCGAGATCACGGTAAGCAGATTCCCAGTCTTGCGTGTCGTAGAGGCCGAGTTGTTCCGGTTGCGGTTTCTCGGGCGGGGCGACCGGATCCTGGAAAGGAATTTGAGTGATCGGCATGCGCTGGAATTAACTATGAACGCCTTGGCTGTATCCGCTGCTGGTTAGACACCGAATACACTCGCGACGTTGCATCCCACCTTCTAGGAAGGAATGCATTTGCGCGCGGGGCCGTACAACCAAGTTCTTTCTATTTTCGCATCTTTCCCGGGATTCTGCTCCCCCGCAAATGGGCCGCGACTTTGGTGTGTAAACATATGTAAACCCGCACTCGGTCCTGTCCAAACACCTAGCCACCGCCGCCTCACGCCCGGTTATGACAGCCAGCTGGCTCGCCTGGACCGGGCAACTCATGTGGCGACCGCCGCTTCGGCTGTCCGGCGAGGGCGAAGCCCCGCCGCGCCTGAAGATAGCACCGATTCAGCGAGGCGCCTTCGCGATCCCCGCAAGGCCCACTTTCTGGCCGTGGTCGCGGATCGCATCCACAATCTCAAGCGCCAGCGCCAGCGCGCGGCGGCCGTCTTCAAAGGGGACGACCGGAGCGGAGCGCTCCCGAACGGCGTGAAGAAACGACTTGAGCTCGGCATGCAGCGGTTCTTCTGATGCGACGGGAGGCTTCGTCACCGCGATCTGGGGATTCGCGGATGGGGCCGCGGACGCAGCTCCGTCACTGCCGACGGTGAAGACCAACACTTCCTGGCGTCCGTAATCGAGCGAAACATATTGCCGAGGTTGGAAGAAACGCAGTTTGCGCACCCGCTCGGTAGAGACGCGGCTGGCGGTAAAGTTTGCGATGCAGCCAGATTCCAGTTCAAGGCGTACGTTCGCAATGTCCACCTTCCTCGACAAAATGGGCAGGCCCACCGCGCGAACCTCTTTGACCGGCGACCTGGCAAATGCCAACACGATGTCCAGATCGTGGATCATCAGATCGAGGACGACGTCAACATCCAGGGAACGGGGAGTAAACACACTGAGCCGGTGTACCTCGAAGAACATGGGCTGCGTCAGCAAAGGAACCGTGGCCCGTACGGCCGGATTGAAACGTTCGAGGTGTCCGACTTGCGCAATCCGCTTGTGCTGGGCGGCGAGGGCGACCAACTCCTCTGCCTCCACGAGGGTTGCGGCCAGTGGCTTTTCAATGAGCACATCCACTCCCGCTTTCATCAGCTCCCGTGCCACCGGCAGGTGATGTACTGTGGGCGCGGCCACGGATGCGGCTTGCAGTTCGCTATGCGTGGTCAACATCTGCACCACTGATCCGAATCCCTTGCACCCGAACTCGCTGGCTACGGCGTCAGCGCGGTTGATGTCAGGGTCCACGACTCCCAGCAGACGCACAGGCTCGCCCTGCTGTTCGAGTTCTTTGTAGACCCGGGCGTGATTACGTCCAAAAACACCCACACCGACCACGGCGACGGGAATCGGATTTGGAGAGGGCAGGAAGATTTCTCGATGGCAGGTTGCCGAAAAGAAAATTGTAACCGCAAATCAGGGAAACAGCATCTGGATTAGCGCCCCGGTTCGAGCGCTTCCGCACCACGGAAAACTCCTGCAGAAAGGACTCAATCGCCGCATGAGGACGATCGTGCTGCTGACCATCTCCAACATCTTCATGACATTTGCCTGGTATGGACACTTGAAGTATCGCGAAGTGCCGCTCTACAAAGTGATTGCAGCGAGCTGGCTCATCGCCTTCTTTGAATACTGCTTCCAGGTGCCGGCAAATCGCATCGGCTCGTACGAGTTCACAGCGGCGCAGCTGAAGACGATTCAAGAAGTGATTACCCTCACCGTCTTCGCCGCATTCTCGGTGCTTTATCTGAAACAGCCCCTGCGATGGAATTACCTGGCGGGATTCGTCCTGATCGTCGCCGCCGTAGCCGTAATCTTTAAAAAATGGTGAGGACAGATTGCCCAAACGCATTGCGTCAGAGCCTGGCGGGAACCGGCTATTCGGATAGCGAGAAAGACACGTGCGCGTCTTCCGGTGGCATGAGATCGTGCACGCTGCTTTTGTCTTTTTCTTTGCAGTGAGCACTGCGTTTGCTGAGCCAGCGCTTCAGGTGCTTGCGCGCTGCGGGCGTGAGCTTGGAAAAGAACAGTCCGGCGCGGCCTTGATCGCTGGCCCACATCACGTCGGCGTGTCCGTGCAGGGTAAAGTCAGTACCGGGCAGGACGCAGCGAAAAGCCAGGTTCGAGCTTACGGGGACAGGTTCAGTGGCTTGTAGCGCGAGGCCATGCTCGCCAATATCGATGCTGACGCCGGAAACAGTCCCGCTTTCGAGCTCCAGATAGACGAGCGTTTTCACCTCGTATCGCGTGGACTTGCGCCGATTGGCTTTTCGAGTTTTTCTCTCGGCCTTCAAGGCGTCTTTTAGTGACCCTTTTTCGAGTGGCCGGTAAAGAATGCGGCTGGCACCGGACTGAAACGCCTGTCCCGTGCCCGGCCATACCCGGCTAGCCACAGCCAAAAGCGCCGGCTTTTGGCCGGCGGGCAACAGGGCCGCCATGCGAATGACCTCTTCGGCGCCAGGCAGGTCAAAATCCACGATGAGCGTGGAGCAACGCCCGTCCATGACCGATTCCAGAGCTTCCTGCCCGGACAGACAGCTAACCGGCTCTATTCCGAGATCCTGAAGCGCGGTTTCCAGCGTTTGAAGAGACCCTTTGTCGTGACACAGGACAGCAGCAGCCTGGCGCATGAATTACAAAGTACGGGTCGCGGCGAAGCCGGTAAATGTCACCCCAGTAATCGCAATTCTGGTTACCGAAGCACTCTATAAACGAAGGAAAATGCTGGTGTTATCTCGGGGCCGCATGGGCCGATCCCGGCACTGTTATAATCAAAAATTGCGCTCATGCCTACGCAGCGACTGATTCGTTCCACTACCGTTTTGTCCGTTCGCCGCAACGGGAAGGTCGTCCTGGCCGGCGACGGCCAAGTCACCCTGGGCGAGTCCGTGATCAAGCACTCGGCCAAGAAGATTCGCCGGCTTTACAACGATAAGATTGTGGCCGGTTTCGCGGGTTCGACGGCCGATGCGTTCACGCTCTTTAGCCGCTTCGAGGCCAAACTGGAGCAGTATCACGGCAACCTGGGTCGCGCCGCCGTGGAGTTGGCCAAGGACTGGCGCACCGACAAGTTCCTCCGGCATCTGGAAGCTTTGCTGTTGGTGAGCGACAAGGAGCAGACGTATCTGCTGAGTGGGCAAGGCGACGTCATCGAGCCGGATGGTCCGGTGGCGGCGATCGGCAGCGGCGGCCCGTACGCGCAGGCGGCGGCCCAGGCGCTTTCAGAGCACACCGAACTCCCCGCCAGACAGATCGCCGAAGAAGCAATGAAGATTGCGGGCAAGATGTGCATCTATACCAATGACAAGGTAACGATTGAAGAACTCTAGTTCTCCGTCCTTTCTCAGAGTTAGCAAAAACCGCCACGCTACTGAGAACTGAGATCGGTGAACTGAGAACTCAACTATGGCTATTTATCTCCCATCCTCTGCTGAAGAAGAACAGCTTGCGCTGGACGAACTGACCCCACGCGAAATCGTAGTCGAGCTCGACAAACACGTGATCGGCCAGAAAGACGCCAAGCGGGCCGTCGCCATCGCGCTGCGCAACCGTATGCGCCGGCAAAAGCTCACGCCCGAGCTTGCCGAAGAGATCATCCCAAAAAACATCATCATGATTGGGCCGACAGGAGTGGGGAAGACGGAGATTGCGCGGCGGCTGGCCAAGCTGGCGAATTCGCCCTTCCTGAAAGTTGAAGCTTCCAAGTTTACCGAAGTGGGCTACGTGGGACGCGACGTGGAGTCGATGGTGCGCGATCTGGTAGAGATCGCAATCGACAACGTGCGCGAAGAGAAACTGGAAGACGTTGCCGACAAGGCCGAATTGAATGCGGAAGAGAGACTGCTGGACATTCTCCTGCCGCCGTCGCCTCCCGCGCGACCGGAGGCGAGTTCCCCCTCGGGCGGAGTGGTGATCGATGGGAACGCGGCGCTAACGGAATCGTCGAGCCGGACGCGTGAAAAATTGCGTCAACAACTGCGCGAAGGAAAGCTGGATGAGCGCACGGTGGAGATCGATGTGCGCGAACGAAATTTCCCGTCGTTCGAAATTCTCTCGAATCAGGGCGTGGAAGAGATGGACGTCAACCTCAAGGACATGTTGCCAAACATCTTTGGGCAGCGCACCAAGAAACGAAAGATGAAGGTCAACGAAGCCTTCGAGTACCTGATTCAGGAGGAAGAACAGCGGCTGATTGACATGGATCAGGTCACACGAATGGCGATTGACCGTGTGGAAAATTCAGGCATTGTGTTTTTGGACGAGATCGACAAAATCGCGGGGCGCGAAGGCGGCCATGGGCCGGACGTTTCTCGGGAAGGCGTGCAGCGCGATATTCTTCCCATCGTGGAAGGTACGACGGTGAATACCCGTTATGGCATGGTGCGCACCGACCACATTCTGTTTATCGCGGCGGGCGCGTTCCACGTGTCGAAGCCTAGCGACCTGATTCCCGAACTCCAGGGGCGGTTTCCGATACGAGTCGAGTTGCAATCCTTGACGATGGAAGACTTCGTGCGGATTCTGACTGAGCCAAAGTCCTCGCTCGTAAAGCAGTACACGGCACTGCTGGAAACGGAAGGCGTGAAGCTGGAGTTCACCAAGGAAGCGCTGGATGAAATTGCACACTTTGCTTTCCGCGTGAACGAAAGTACGGAGAATATTGGCGCGCGGCGGCTGCATACAATCATGGAGCGGGTGCTCGACGAGTTGAGCTTCGATGCCCCGGAGAAGAAGGGCGAGCACGTCATAATCGACGCGGAGTACGTGCGCAAGATGCTCACCGATATCGTGAAAGATCAGGATCTGAGTCGATACATTTTGTAGCGACTTGAATCGGCGGGCGTTGTTTCCCGGGCCTATAATTCTGGACTGTGACCCATCACCGCGTTCTCGTCACCATTTTCTGGCTGCTGTCTGCTGGGTGCGGGATGTCGCAAGTCGCGGACCAACCGCCGAGAGTCATCCTTCTGCTCCCGCCTGATCGATCCTTCGACAGAGTTGAGATACGGTATGTTCTGTACGGCCCCTTTGGGGCATCGGGCCGCAGCATGACTGTAAACTCTCCTTCGCGATCCGTTGAAATCCAAGCGTCCGAGGAAGGTAAACTCGCGGACCACATCAAGCTCTTCATTTGGGTACCCGGTTGCAACATCGCGACCTTCGAGATTGCGATTTCCGAATTCGCCGACGTCCAAGAGCCCTTTTCTTGCAGCCCTCTGTCAACCATTACTCTGTTTGGACAGATCGGCCGTGCCAACCAGCTGCCCAAGAAGCCGAGGGAGGTCCGAATCGACTACTTGGCGCCATGGGCCTGCAGATTCTTTGGTTTTGCAGACTGCTCGCTCCCACAAATCTCCCTGGGCACT
>Ga0307476_10002649_pt1 | contig 10613 bp, 11 predicted proteins | sample atmos_gasesECM2C_2_FD_203314 | JGI IMG/M metagenome (GOLD analysis project Ga0307476, IMG submission 203314) | Hardwood forest soil microbial communities from Morgan-Monroe State Forest, Indiana, United States - atmos_gasesECM2C_05 | ecosystem: Environmental > Terrestrial > Soil > Temperate... | reverse complement strand
CAGAAATGCCACAAAGATGGCAAATCGAAAACAATACCATTCAGGAGTGATTCGCATGTATACCCGGGCCCCCGTAATTGTGATGGAGTTGCCAGAACAACTGAATCATGTCGAAGCAAAGCGCTTCCTGGAAGAGCTGCAACCACTTTTAGAGGTTGATCGTCCGAGCGTGGTTCTGGAGTGTTCGCAGATAAAGCATATGGACAGCGCAGGAGTGGAAATGCTGCTTTACTGTCTCGAACAGGCCATGAAGCGTGACGGGGACCTCAAATTGGCAGCAATTTCGCCGGCCTCGGCAGTGATCCTGGAACTGATGCGCGTCGACCGCCTTTTCGAAGTATTCGAAACATCCGAAGAAGCCGTGCGTAGCTTCCAGATCTTTGCACCAGCAACCGTTGCCCAGACTCAGCCTTGGTATGCGGCACCGTACGGGCTTACGGATCTGAAGGCTGCCGGTTAAATGCCTTTCATGTTGCGTCGGGGGTGTCCATGCAAGTAGGGAAGGAACGAGTGCAGCGAATGGCCTCGAGCCTGGTGCTGCTCTGTGCAATTTCCGGGTCTGCCGCATCTGCCCAGCAGGCTTCAGGGATAGAACAATCCACCGAAAGTGTGTCGGGAGCGGCGCGACAGTCGACGCTTTCGGTGGCAGAACTTCCAGACAGCCCTGGCGCCACGCTGGCGAAATTGCAAGCCTCGGCTCTGCCGCAAGGCTCCTCCGAACAGTCGCCGAGCGCGAGCGTATCAACTGCGCCATCCGACCCACAGCCGCAATCTGGCGCACAGCCTCCGCCTCAGAAACCCGTGGGAACGGCCGCGGCCGAGCCCACGCATGCCGGCGGAATCGCGGCTTCGCAACCTGCCGGCGTCGCTATCGCGCCTGCCAAACAGCGGCGAGTTCGCACGATTGTTATCAGGGTGGGGGCTATCGTGGGAGCGGGGGTTGCAGTGGGTTCCGTAGTTGCACTCACTGCGGCTACCTCCAGTAAGCCCCCGGGCGCCCACTAGTCTTGCGCTTTGCCAAGTACGTGACGAGGCGGCTGCCTCGGGAGCGAATTTCTGTGACGATTGTCAGCTTTTCGGGAGTCGACGGAGCGGGTAAGAGCACGCAGATTTCTGCTCTCGAACTTTGGCTCAACCAGTCCGGATTCCGAACCCAGACTCTCACTTTCTGGGACGATGTCGTCTGTTTCTCGCGCTGCCGTGAATTCATGAGCTACAAAGCCTTCAAAGGGGACCGTGGGGTTGGAAGTCCGGTGAAACCTCTCCAGCGGCGCGACAAGAACGTATCCTCGGGACCGCTTACCATTATGCGCCTGGGATTGTACTTCGCCGACGCCGTCAATCTCTGTTTGCGGGTTCGCCAAGCCAGAAAGAAAACTGATGCCGACGTGCTGATCTTTGACCGCTATATTTATGATGAACTCGCGAATCTTCCACTCACGAACAAGTCCCTCAGCTTTTTCGCCCGTTTCATATTAAAGCTTGCTCCAAGGCCAGACATCGCTTTTGTGATCGACGCGGATCCGGTCGCCGCCCAGGTCAGGAAGCCAGAATATCCTTTGGAGTTTGTTCGTCGTAACCGAGAAAGCTACCTCTGTCTTGCCGAACTTTCTGGCCGTATGACCGTGGTCGAGCCCGATTTGATCCAGGCCATGGAAAAAAGAATCAGAGGCGAAATGCAGCAAACGCTCTCAAAGGCGGCCTCCAGCGCCGTCTTCCGATCTTCTACTGCTTGCGCTCCGAGTCCAGCCAACATCTCCTCCCGTGAACTCATCGAACCATGACTGTCGCGCATGCTTGTGGCAGCATGACCCGCGAATAACAGTCGACATGAGTCCGGAGAAGGAATGAAGATTTGTCTGGTCACCACTTTCCCCCCCAGTCAGGGGGGATTGAGCGAGTACGGGCTTCACATTGCAAAGGAATTGCAGCGCAATCCGTTTATCCGTCTCACCGTTTTCGCCGATACTCTCTCGTCTCCGCAGCCTGAACTCGAAGGTTTCGCGGTTGAGCGCTGCTGGTCGTTTGACGACGCTGCCAGCTCCATCCGCATTTTAACGGCGATCCGAAAACAGAAGCCTGATGTCGTGTGGTTCAATCTGCTGTTCAGCACGTTTGGCCGCAACCCCCTCATCGCCTTCGCCGGACTTCTGGCGCCGCTGCTTTCACGCCTGAACGGTTGCTATACCCACGTGACCCTCCACCATCTGATGGACACAGTGAACCTGCAGGATGCCGGAGTGCGCTATGCCCGAACCTACCGGTTGGCGGGCGCTTTAGCCACTCGGATGCTTCTTTTGTCCAATTCCGTATCCGTACTTATGCCGGGGTATCGCAAGATTCTGCACGAAAAATATGGCCGCGATAATGTGCATCTGCGCTCGCACGGCATTCTGTCCCGTGAACCCGAATTCCCGGATTTATCCCGGCGAGGAAATCCGGAACATCGCATCTTGGCCTTCGGCAAATGGGGAACCTACAAGCGGCTGGAGTTGATGATTGAGGCATTTCAATATGTGTCGGAGGCCCTCCCGAATGCCAAATTGGTGGTCGCAGGCGGGAACCATCCGCAAGCTGCCGGCTACGTGGAGTCGATGAAGAAAAAATGTGCGGCAAATCCAAGAATCGAATTCACCGGCTATGTGCATGAGGAAGGATTGCCCGATCTCTTCCAGAGTTCTTCCCTCGCCGTGATGCCTTACTCTTCATCCACAGGTTGCAGCGGAGTGGCTCATTTGGCTTGTGCCTACGGAGTTCCGATCGTGTCCGCGGATCTGGAAGATTTTCGGCAAATGGCTGACGGTGAAGGAATGGCGATTGAGTTCTACAAACCGGGCGACGCGAAGGATCTGGCAGCCTGTCTCATTCGCTTCCTGACTGATCCGGTCAGGCAACGAACCATGGCAGAGCAGAATTTTTCCGCGGCGCTTCGTATGACTATGCCAAACATCGTTCTGAAGTATCTGCGCCATTTTGAATTGGAGCAGCGGACCGTAGCCTTGCGCCACGTCACCAGATTCCGCAAGCTGCCGAGTTGGGTTCCTTCGAAGTCGTTGCTGTTAAGGTTGATGACCCGCAATTCGCTGGGCTGGGTGCATCGTTCTGCGCTTCATCGTCCGTCCCCGCGATCGTCGAATGGTAGGCACTCATTGAACGATAATGTTGACGACGGTGGAAAGCTTGCTGACACTCGTATTCCCATGAATGGTGACGGAGTAGCTGGTCGGGTTGGAAGCGGCACTGCGGTTGGTTCCCACGGTCTTGCCTCCTCCGCAAGAGGCGCCAAACGTTCCCCGCCCGATGACGGCGCAGAGAGCGAGGGCCTGTACCCCACGCTTGCGCCGCCTCTTTCTAGAGAAACCCAGCCCCAGGAGCCCGAAGGGCAGTAACCAACTGAAGTAGAAAAAAGCAGGTGCGCATAGACCTTGGTCATAACTCCTGGATAAAGCAAAGTGCGAACCTCAACCTTGCTTATGTTTCCTGCGCCTCGATAGTGATTCGACTGGGCCGCAAAGCTGTTCGCCGCACTTGTGTTGTTCGAGGCCTGAGCCGCGAGAGTTGTCGTGGGTACTACGTAAGGGGAACTGGCCGAACATAGGGTCGACGCCGGCAGCAGGAGGACTGCAAGCAGAAAATATTTGTAATGCGTTTGGTCCTCAGGGCGGAGGTAGAGCCGAGGATTTTACTTCGGATCTGGGAGTAGCCAGAGGAAGCCCGCCTGTAAATTTCCTCACGATTGGGATTGACGGTGTATCGGGGAACTTCGGGCAGCTTAAAGAGGCGAATCGAAAAAGCGACAGATCACCTTAGGGAGGGTCCCTAAAGTAAGTGACTTCGCCGAACCACAAGCCCAGACATGGCTGTCAAGAGATGAGAATAAAACCCGGCGACAGCGAGGCCCGCGTGACGATTCTTTGCCTTCGAGACCTGCGCCAGAACCCGGCGAACAGACGTGCTGTCAGTCACTTAGCCGTCTTTGATTAGCCTCTCTCTCGGCCAACTCTTGATAGCCGGGTTTCATCTTAGATTAGCTGCAAATCCCGTACCCAGAGGATTGAATGAGAAAGTTTGCCATTGTGGGCCTGACGCTGAGCTTGTGCGGTTGCCGGGGACTGGTGAAAATCCCGACTCCACCTGCGACCCTTCAGTCCATCAATCACGTGGTCTTCATGTTGCAGGAGAATCGCAGTTTCGACTCCTACTTCGGAATGCTCAATCCGTACCGCGCCTCAAATGGCTGGACCACGAGCGAGGACGGCAATACCTATACCGTCGATGGCATTGATGACAAACTTACAAAATTCACTAATCAGGATGACGAAGGCCAGTCATTCAGTCTGTTCAAGCTCAACAGCAGTTGCATCGATGACATGACCTCTGCGTGGCTCGAGAGCTATGGTGACGTGAATCGCTTCGATTTCAGTTCGACGCGCTCCATCTTGATGGACGGTTTCGTGCACACTGCCGAGGGCTTCGCCAAGTCCGGAGCGGGCGACGGCCAGTTCACCGATTTGGTCGGCCAGCGTGCCATGGGATATTACGATCAGGGCTTGCTCAATTATTACTACTATATGGCCTCGCAGTTTGCGGTGTCAGACCGCTGGTTCGCGCCAGTTTCCAGCAAGAGCACTCCGAATCGCATTGCGACCATGACGGGGGGAACCACCCAGGGCCTCGTCAAAGATCCTTTCGCGGACGATGGAATTACCAGCCAGCTGGGCATTCAAACCATCTTTGAGGAGTTAGATCAGGCCGGCGTATCCTGGAAAATCTACTATTCACTGACGGCTGGGGGCTGTACAGATACTACCGGTGACTGCGGGAAGGGCGGACAGTCCAGCGATTTTCCAGTAACCAGCTTCGCTGATTTTTCCTATTCCCTGCAATACCTCTACGCGAATCCGCAACAAGCGGCATGCACCGCTCCAACCATCGGATCACAACAGGCGGTCGGTGATGCCAGCAACGCTTTCTGCATCGATATCAACCACATCGCACCACTCGCGCAATATCTCAAAGACGTTGCCAACAATAAGCTGCCCAGTTATGCGTTCATCGAGACAGCCTACGGAAACAGCGACGAACATCCCGGATCGGGTCAGTCGATTCTAGCGGGTCAACAGCAGGTTTCGACAATCGTCAATGCCCTGATGCAAAGTCCATCGTGGGCAAGCTCGGTGTTCTTCCTGAGCTACGACGAGCCCGGTGGGCCTTTCGATCACGTGCCGCCGGTTCCCGGTCACTCGAACGATAATACAGACGCTTCTTTGGGGACGATCCCGGATATCAAGACGATTGCAGTCAACGCGGATGGCTTCGAGCCCTGTCTTCCGCCCGGCGGAACGGCCACTCTGCACTGCGATCTTTCTGCCGTTGATCCCGGTGCCAGCGCAAGCGATGCGCCTGCGCAGCAGGGTTTTGCCGCGCAACTTGGATTCCGCGTGCCGAACATGGTGATCTCGCCCTTCGTGCGGCAGCATTACGTTTCCCACGTACCCATGGACCACACTGCGATCATAAAGTTTGTAGAAAACCGTTTCATCAATTCAGGCGCGCATCTCACGAACCGCGACGCGGCGCAACCAGATCTGCTTGATTTCTTCGACTTCACGAATTCTCCATGGTTAACGCCGCCAACGCCGCCAACGCCGGTCGCTCCTCCGGGACCGTGCACCCCGCAGACAATGTGACCACAGGGGGGTGCGCTCGCTCGTGTGCGTTCAACGATTCCAGGCGGTATCGATCGAATGAATTCTTGGACAAGCGGCGGTGGATCGGGGACTTCGGGCTGTGGTCGCGAACGGCTCGACAGCATGTTTCCGATGTTTGTGGCTAACGGCGTCCTGGGCATTCGCCACATGGGCACATCCATGCCTTTGGCGGACAGCGGGCGTTTGCGTCAAGAGATTGCAAGCGGTTCGCGGCTTGGCCCACGCTTCGTTGCTGCCGGACCCCTTCTGGACGGACGCCCGAAACTTTGCGGCCCCATTTTCTTGCCATCACCACGCCGGAACAGGGCCGGGCCACGGTAGATTCGCTAAAGGCTAATGGCTCTGATTTCATTAAGGCTTACTCCTCGCTCTCGCGAGATACGTTTTTTGCCATAGCCGGCGAAGCAAGCAAAGTGAAGATCCCCTTTGCGGGTCACGTGCCATTTTCCGTGCCAGCGCTCGAAGCTTCTGATGGCATGAAGAGCACGGAACGCTTGCACGGCATCGTTCTGTCATGCTGCGCGCGGGAGGACAATCTGCGGTCGGAGATGCTGAAAGGCGGCGCCAATCTGCCCGGTGATGATCGACTACGACTGGAGATGCACGAGGCTGCCGCCTCTTAGGACGATCGCAAGGCGGCCCCGACGCAGCTTGGTATCAACCCTACGCTGGCGGCGCCGGTTCGATGCACGACATGGAGAAGAGCAAGGCAGCATATTCGCAGTTCTTTATTGTGTGGAAAGACGCAGATCCGATATCCCCATCCTGAAGCAAGCCAAAACAGAGTACGCGAGGTTGACCTCCTAAGATAGTCAACTTGGCTGGCAAAAGGTACACTCTTCGCACACTGCCAGAGCGGCAACCTTGGGATTCATCAGTTGACTAGCGGAAGGACGAGTGATCGGCCGTCAGTCATCGTGCCAATCTTGATGAGCCAAGTTTGGCAGACAACTCGCACACAGAGTGCACTCCTATTCAGCAAAAACACCACATCCGAGAAAGTGCTCACAGGTTGTGTCCGACGCGTCGCAGTGACGCTTCAGAGGCGGCTCCGCAGGAAGTACACTTGATTCGTCCAGTCAATTTCCCCAGCCTCGTCAGCAAGCGAAATCAGCGCGCCGACCAGCCCCCCAATGTCCGCCGGTGAGATCGTCTTTTCATCGACAAAGGTCACTCCTCCATGGGATCGCTCCTCCTCTGCCCAGAGTTTTAACAGCGGAGGAATCGTCCTGCGATCATAAGTAACCAGGGTCAAGCGTTGTTTCGCTGCTTGCAACAAGCAAACAGCATCCTCCTTCCCGAGGAAGTTTCCGTTCTCCCACTGCACCATCGAGTGAATAACTAGAGATCGATTCCGGCGTTGAACTCCGTTCGCCACATCTGGGGAAATGTGCTCATCGAGCAGCAGCTTGAGCATCTCAGCCCCGCTTAGTCTTTCTGGGGGCAAAATCGACGGCTTGGGGAAGCATGCGCTTTAGGCTGTCGAAATCAGTTGAATCGTTCTCTGCGATTGCCTCATTTACCTCTCCCGGGAATGCCTCCGAGTAGTTGAGGGCAGCTCGAACCTTCGCGTCCGGCCATTTCAGATGCTTGGCTACGCCCTCAACATTTCCTTTGTAACTTCGAAGAAGGAACATGACTTCCCATATCGCCAAGGTGCTTCCTTGTATGTAGGCTTGCCTGCCCGCTGGTGAATCGCGAAAATCCAAGAAGGCAAATTCCGACCGCCTAAGGCCCTCTTCCACCAGACGAGCGCTAGCGTCGCTCGGTGTCCAGCCGTGCCGATTCGCGATGCGCTTCAAACGTTTTCCGCTCTCCACCGGCAGGCGCATACTGACCACCATCGAACGCGATTGCTTCATGGCCCCTCCTCTGTGTAACTGTTGTAAGCATTGTATCATTTGCTAGATGAAAAGCAGCAGGGAACCGCCGGTAGGAAGCCGAACGCTTGGTCTCCAGAGGTCTCAGACTTATCCAATCTCAGGGGTCGAGCCCGTGCTTGCAGATTCCATCTCGATCATTTCGGACGCACCGAAACTACGACGTCAAAATGGTCACCGCTCTTCCTGACGTCGAGACCCACCCGCGAAGCTACCTTTTTGCTCGAGAAATATGCAACGAACATATTCATGCGGCTTCCTTCCCACTCGGGCAAAGTAGCCTGCGTCAACTCAATCAGATCCTCGAATTTGTTCGCGGCCTCAGCCTCCGAGTCGGTGCGATAGAGGACGCACTCAATCACTGGCTCCCGGGGATAGCCTGAACCGCGGCAGCTTGCCGCGCCCGGGAGGCTTACGGACGGGGTCCAATCCACCCACTCTTTTGCGCCCAGCGTTTGGAATCCGGACGGAGCTTCGGAAATGTAGCGGAGTAGTGCAGTGCGAAACGAGTCCCGGAACAAGCTTTTTGGCGCCGGCTGGGAATTCCCCGCCGCAGGGCTCGTGTTCGATTGAGCAGGCGGGTCTGTCGTGACCGGCTCCGGCTTTTGCGTTTCGACGGCGGGCTTGAGATCCGCCGGAACAGGCCGATGGACGAACGTGTTCCAGGTGAGGAGGCCAGCGATGGCGGCGGCCCCGGCCCCGGCCAAAAGGTACAAACGGCGGGACCTGTCATAGGCCACAGGCACCGGGATGGTCTTAGGGTTCCCTTTCGCGTCTCCAATCGCCAACAAAAGATACTTTAGCGGTTCCTCGTAGGCGGTCCGGAAATCGACATACTGGATCCGATTCAATCGGTACGGTACCTCACAATCCCGATACAGGACTGGAATAACCGGTTTTTTCCTGGAGAGAGCATACCCAATCTCGTCGAGCACGTTCTCTGAAGTGACCGATTTGGGCGAGAGCACGACCAGCATCCGTCCGCACTCGGAGAGTCCGCGCTCGATCGCCTCATCCCACTCCTCCCCGGGATGAATATCGAGTTGGTCCAGCCAAATCGACGCCCCGGCGGCGCGCAAGCCTTGGCACAGCCGCAATACGAAGTCCGTATCCGCGCGCGAATAGCTGACGAACGCTTTCGCTGAGTCTTCCATAGTACCTCTTGCCAGTACAGCTTTTGGCAAGCGCGCCAGAACGCTGTTTCACCACCCACCCCTTTGGGGCCAGCACAAGCCACCCACGATGCCGAACCAAGGTGAGGTTACTTTGTTCTCTTCTGCAGCTCCTTCTCGATCTGCTTCGCGGTTAGCGACGCGCGATCTCGCGTTTCTTGCAGATTCTTCGCGTACTCGTCCCCAAACTCTGCGATCGGCTCGCGGAGCAATTCCTCAATGTCGGCGATGACTTGATAGCGAAGGCCTAGTCCTCGCTCAAGCTCGAGTATCGACCAACTGGAAAACGGGTTCTGCATAGGTCCTAGATCATAGCAGCGGAGCGCCGCGGTCACGTTACACGCCAACCCGATTTCTCCCAAAGTACAATCAACGTCATGCCCGCGATTTCGCAGGGCCTCTACGAATGGCTGGTCACGGACGACGATTTCAATCTGTTGGAACTCTGCCCTGACATCGTTCTCGGAAAATACGTCGTCATCAGCTCCATTGATAGCGGCGAGTTTGTACCCACGGACGAAGAAGCCTCGTACGGTTGGCAGAGTCGTGGGGGGATTGGGTACAGTCCCAAAATCATAAACGCTAAAAATGTGCCGCATGGTGGCTGGGACGAAGGGTACATCTTCGACAATCCCGCTGATCTTGGTACCAGCCATCTTGGGGACAATATCTTCGAGGTGCCACAAGAGAAGGGACAGGTTAGCGTTTTTGTGAATTATGGCGCCTTGCATCCATCGGATCGGGCAGGCCTTTCCGATCTGTTTTGGCCCCAAATAATGCGGCTTCGCCCCGAATCCTATCTATCGGATAATGATTATTTAACTTTTGTGAGCGTGAACAAACCCCTCTTCGCGAACGTCCATGACGCTTTGAAGACAATCGGCACACGCTGATCGCCCACGGTTGGCGAAATATCGCCATAGCGCCTTTTGACCCTTGAACGAAAGTCGGCCGATTCTCGGTGGACTTCCTTCCCCTACAGCCCCGAACTCAATCCCATCCAGCGAGTGTAGAAGCTCACGCCGTCGTTGCCTGCATAATCGCTACTTCGAGAATCTCAAAAGACGTCATCAGCGCGGTTGAATCCGAGTTCGCGAGCACGATGTCCTCCGCAGACTATGGGCAATTTCTTAAGACGCTGTATTAAAACAGCGCTTGGGGTCCTGGCACTACAAGAGCCATGTGCTGATCTATCAGCATTGCACTAGCCGATGTTCGTCGCGGGAGTGCCAATTTCTGCGATTTTTGAGTTCGGATGCGACACAAGTCTTGTCTTTGCAATCGCGAGTTCCGAAAACGCGATGTAGTGCAGACCTACCCTCTTGAAGCCAGGTAGGGTTGATGACACACTCGGCCCTGATGTTCTTGCGGCCCCATCAACGCACGAAGGACGGTAAAGATCACATCTACTGGTCGTTGGTGGAGACGGTGCGAACTGTGGATGGTCCTCGCCAGAGAACGCTGTGCTACTTGGGGGAGTTGAATGGATCCGCGCAGGCACGGTGGCTGAAAAGCGTGGAGGTGTTCAACGAGCAGGGCGAAGTCGAGCAACTAAAACTGTTTCCCTCGCATATCGAAGTTCCAGACGATGATCCGCAAGTGGCGCGGGTGCTAGTCAATCGCGTCCGCCTGGAGAGAACCCGGCAGTTCGGCGGTTGTTTTCTGGGATGGGAGTTGTGGAAGCGGCTAGGACTAGATGGTTTTTTTGAACAAGCGATGGATCAGGAAGCGGTCGAGGTGCCTTGGTCGCGGGTGGCGGCGGTGCTGGCCATCAACCGACTGTGCGCTCCGGGCAGCGAGTTGGCGATCGAGGAACGCTGGTATCCCTCGACAGCGTTGGACGATCTGTT
>Ga0307476_10002647_pt1 | contig 10617 bp, 12 predicted proteins | sample atmos_gasesECM2C_2_FD_203314 | JGI IMG/M metagenome (GOLD analysis project Ga0307476, IMG submission 203314) | Hardwood forest soil microbial communities from Morgan-Monroe State Forest, Indiana, United States - atmos_gasesECM2C_05 | ecosystem: Environmental > Terrestrial > Soil > Temperate... | reverse complement strand
ACCTGAAACCTTCACATCCCCACCTGAAATCGCACCGTCCGGGCCTGGCAGCTAACGCAGCCGCCAGCCGCAGCCAGATCGCAAGACGCCGCAGCAATCGTATGGCGCTCCACGCTTCGGTCGGATTATCCGGGGAAGATCGGCAGAAGTGCCCGTTTACGACGCCGGCAAAGGCGACGAAATTGAATAAGCACGGCGCTGCCGTGCAACTGAGTCGTGAGCTTCTGGTGGGCTCGGTCGTCTCCGTAAATAACAAGCACGGCGCCAAGCTCTCGGCCCGGGTAGTTGCCCAGCTGGCGGCCCTGGAGGGCGGCGTTTCCACCTACGCAATCGAGTTTGTCGAGCAGGACGAACGGGCGGAAACTTTCTGGGGAATTATCTTCCCGCCGAACACCTCAAACGCCTAACTGGCAAATGTGGCACCGGCACGCCAGCGTCACAAAGGCGCAAGCCAAGGCGAATCACGCGAAGTTGCAGGAAAATGAAGTGTGTTTGGAATCAGGGTTACCGACAGAAGCGACCAACCGCCTAGAACCCTTCCCGTCCTCGCCCACATACTGCGCGGGCTATAATTGCGGCCAGGCATGGCACTTGCCGCTGGCACGAAACTCGGGCCTTATGAAATCCAGGCTCCGCTTGCGGCGGGCGGGATTGGCGAGGTCTACCGGGCAGTGACACGCGGCTGGATCGAACTGTGGCGATCAAATTTTCTGGCCTCGGCTATGGCGGGGGATGCGGACCGGCCACGGCGTTTCGAACAGGAAGCCCGCACCATCGCGGCGCTGAATCACCCCAACATTCTTGGAATCGACGACCTCGGGACCTACAACGGTGCGCCGTTTCTGGTCAGCGAATTTCCGGAGGGCGTCACGCTCCGGGAGAAGTACTCCGAGAACAGTAAGACGTATGTCTACGATACGCGGCGGATTCTGGGGACTTTGTATGTAGCGGGAGGATCGCAGTAGGTCTCACTGCTTCACCGGTTTTTAGCCCGCCGCTTTTATCAGTTCGCTCAGGTTGTCCAAGTCCTGGGGACTGGCGTCGCCGATGACGAAATATTGAAGGCCGTTGTGGCGCCAGGTGCGGACCTGGAAGGAGAGGGCGGTGCGCACAGGTTCATTTACCCCGGCCTCCCTGGGTGCCTGATCCTGGAAGATGAAGACCGAAATCTGGTGCTGGCGGACGCGGAAAATTAGTTCCGCGCCCGGCGACTGGCGGAGATAGCTCACCCTGCCGCCGACGAGGACGAAAGGCGAACTTTGCAACTCGGGCAGGTTAAAGGTGAAGGGAATCTTGCCGGCAAACCAGGGCTTGACGGTGTGGCGATCGGTAGATACTACGTCGACCGGGTTGGCGCTGGCGAGGATGGCTACATGCTGGTCGACCAGTTCGCCGATGAGTTGCTGTTCACCTCTGCGATTATGTTGGACGGTTAGAAGAAAAGCGCTGGCAATCAGCAGTACGGCGGCGGTTGCAGTTGCAAGGACGGGAAGCCAGCGCTGACTCCACAGAATTGGCTTTGGCGCGGCGATGGCTTTTTGAATGCGGGCGCGGAAAGCTGGGTCAGGAGTGAACCTCCGGCCGGCCGCGTGGACGGCGCGCTTCAGTTGAACGTTGCGCAGGGATTGGGCGGCGCAACTCGGACATCCGCGCAGATGCTCATCTAAGGCGCGGGCTTCGGCGGCGGGAAGTTCGCCGTCAACGTAGGCATCGAGTTTTTCGGTCCAGCGGTCGCAGGTCATGATTTAAGTATCTTCATTTCGTTTGCTGCAATTCTTGTACGGTGTCTCGCAAAGTCCGGCGGGCGCGGGACAAGCGCGACATCACGGTGCCCATCGGGATGGCAAGGGTTGCGGAAATTTCCTGATACGACATTTCTTCGAATTCACACAGGAGTAGGATCTCGCGGTAAGGCACGGGCAAATGGCTCAGTGCCTGCTTTACGAGTTGCTGATCGGAACGCTGCAGCAGGATGGTCTCTGGAGTGTCGTTGGAGACGGGAAGACGTTCCTGGTCGCTTTCCGGTTCCAGGGGCACGGTCGCGGTTGACTTCAGGCCGGTGCGCGAGGTGAGGAACGTGTTGCGCAGAATCTGGTAGATCCAGGCGCGGAAGTTGGTGCCCTGCTGGAACGAACGGAATCCCTTAAGCGCCTTGACGTACGTTTCCTGCACCAGATCCTCGGCTTCGTGGCGGTCCTGGGTCAGCCAGTGAGCGAAGTTATAAAGCCGGTCGAAGAGCGGCATGGCCAACTCCTCGAACGACCCCGAAAACGCGCTGTCTTGCGACACGCCCACAAGAGTAAACCAGCGGGGGGGCGTTTTATTCCCAGCGCGGGAAAATAAATTTCCGTGGATAAAACCGGGCACGGCTGCCCGAATGGCGAGCAGTTCGTGCGGTAAGTGTCGAGAACAGGCGATACACTCTGAACCCGGTCAGTGAGTGTGATGAGGAACGGCTCAGGCGCGCCGCCTCTTGCACGAATTCCAGTCAACATTCAGGCGGCCCGGGTTGTTATCGATTCATTGAGCGGGACGGAATGCAACAGTGCTGGAGCAGTATAGGCCTTGGGGTGCAGATGTAGACCAGCTAGCCTGATGAGTACCGGCAGGGACAGAATTGCTAGTGATATGCGCCCAGCCGTTTCCATTCGTCGTGAAATCGTTCGTAAACTCGTTCCCGGTAGAAATGCCACTCATGATAGATTCTGCGGCAAACAGAATGGACACGATAAAGTCGCCAGCCTGCGCGGTACTCACGGCCGCTCCGGGAGTGTTATTGAGAGTAACGTGTCCACTAGAAGTGTTGGTTACGTCAGGGGCCGAGGTTGAAATTCCTGAAACTTCCCAAGAAGTGATCTCAACGTGAGTTGGTGAATCGGCAAACGCGGGAGTCACAACCGTAGCGCCAGGCTTGGAGTTCACTGCATACCAAATTTCCGTCGAATGATCGGTGATGAAAGCTTTAGCATCAGCCGAGACATAAGCGTTGCCTGCATCATCGGAAACACCGGTAGCGTATGTTCCGCCGTTGAACATGAGTGCTACGACAATCAAATTCCCCGTGCCGGTGGCCGGAATCGTGAGGTTCGTAATAGCTCCGGCGTTCGATGCATCGTTAACAATGGCCCAACTACTTCCGTAAAAAATGGCACCCTGGCCACAGCCGACCAACCCAAGCATCCCCAACAACACCAGGATCAGTGTTAATGGCTTAATTCGCATGTGATTCAGTGCTCCCTCGCTGTTCAACGATCGGCGGCCCTTGGTTGCGCGCCAAAACCTTGTCTTTCTGGCGGCCCCCATTTCAACGGGGCAACTTGATTGCCATCCGGGAGGCTTTTTTTTGTACAGCTTGGCGACGCGGTCAGTCATTTGTGCAAAGCTTTGCACAAGCTCGTGGAAAAATCCCCACGGCCGAGACATTGATGCAAGAACCATTCTCAACGACATTTTGATTATGAGCCTCTCAGCTCTTGTCCGACTCAGCGTTCTCTGCGTCCGCTTTCGCTGAGCACCTTTTGTGTCACCGAAAGCCACCTTGGGCGTTGTACAGAGCTGTGGGAAAGTATTTTCCCATGCGAAAGCGGCTTGAGTGTTTTTCTTAGTCTCTGATCACCAGGCGTGGTCCGGAAGATCCAATGAAGAGTTACTTTCGTGCCAGAGAGCCGCGAGAGGAGCTCAACTTCTGTTCCGTCTTATTTGGAAGCTAAACCTTTCATCTGGTGGAACTTGCGACTCTCCAGCAGCGGAGCGAATAGAAGCTGGCAATCGGTTGATGCGGATTTTGGCATTGGCATCGCGATTGCACCATTTGGTCGGGTGCTTCTCGCCTTCTTGAGCTATAGCCAGGCCGATGGAAAAAATCGCCGAGAATTGTTAGGTAGTAAGCCGGCGATTCGGGAGAGCGTTTTGTTTTGCTCTTCATCACCCGTTCGAGGCCAGCGGCCCCGCCCGCCGCTGATCAGAAAGGACGTAATGAGAAACGCGATGAGGACTATAGAGAGGGTCGGTTTCATCTTGTTCGCGCTGGTCGCGCCCGCTCTGGCGCAAAATCAGCGAGCGACAGAACCGGCACCTGCGGCCGCTGGCCCAGCTTACGACATGAGTGTCGGCTATGCCAATGTCACCATGGCTATGGCCTCCGCGCAACACGTGAACCTGAGCGGCTTGGATGTCGGCGGAAGTGCCCACCTGAACTCGCGTTGGGGGGCAATGGTCGATTCCACGTATGTTCGCACACCCGACGTCCTCGGGACCCGACACGCTGGCTATCAGTTGAGCTTTCTTGGCGGTCCGGTGTTCTATCCGTTTGACCACGGGAAAACCCGATTTTCGGTTCACGCGCTAGCCGGTGCGACACTCGTCGACGGAGCGGTGCCAATAAACACCACCGACTACTTTCACGGGTGGCTAGTACGATTCTCTTATGCCGCTGGGGGCGGAATCGAGCGCCCGCTCTCGGGGCCATTCGGCGTCCGAGTCCAAGCAGACTATCTGCATTCGGCGTTTTTTGATGCTCAAGGTGCAGTGCGGCCGCAGAACAATCTCCGGTTAATGGTGAGCCTCGTTTTGCGTCTGAGAGAACGTCAGTAGTACCGTAACCGCTACGAGGGGCGAATCGCTGCGCTCAAAGAGGCGCCGGCGAACCTATACTGCACAAGGGCGACCTCAGAAGTTGTCTGAGCGGCACCCTCACATTACACCCAAAACCCAGTCCGGCGGCACGTCTCACCTAGCGCGGCCTTTCAGTGACTGACACCTATTCCTTGGCGCTCTCTGAGGCGAAAGACGAGGCTTGCAGTCAGGCGAAGATTGTTCTGGGTGCGCACGGCGGAGGTAGAGTCTACATATGCGGTGCGCAGGTAATCTCCGGTGAGGCGGACCGCGAAAGGCCCAGCAACGGAGCGTTCGATCCCTCCCCCGAGAGCATAGGCTGGCCTTGCCACCCATCCATGTACGTATTCGTTGCCAGTCACGGGGACTGCACTGTCAACCAGTCCCGCGCCGGCCAGGGCGTGCACGAACATCTGGGTGTTTCTTTGCTCGAACAAATGAAATACAGGGCCCGCAAGGAACGTTAAAGTGTAGCCCGATTCTCCGGTGGTCAAGACGTTGGAGGTGTGAACGAAACCGGAGTCTACTGCGACTCCCCAATGGGGGAGAAAGTTGGCGTGGCCGGTGACATCGAGACCGCTGAGGCCTATCCGTCCGGCGGACGGAATTGTCGATGAGAGATAACTATAGCCGCAACTTACATCGTAAGTGGGGCCATAAGCGGAAGCGGGCGGTCCCGCTTGCAATTGATTTTGCGCCAGGGCAGGCACGACCAGCACGAACGCAAGAGAGAGAACCTTCATCATGGTTCTCATTGCGTTACGTTTGCGTTCAGACGCTCTGATTGGAAACCCGCGAAAAAGCATAGCCATCGCTTCCTGCGCCCAGCGGACAACACAGGCCGGGGCAGATACCGACCCACGAGAGTCTCCAAAATACCGGGGTTGGAGCGGGAGGTAAACGTAACCACAGCTTCAGACCTTAGGTAATGAGGCGTGGCATTCGCAGAAATAGGAACTCTGGATTTAGTTGACCGGGATTAGAAACGCGAAGCCTGCAGGGTGAGCCGGGCTTTCCGATATCCGTGCGCTGCCGCCCTTTCTAACCACTTCCTGGCTTCGTCAAGGTTAGTCGGAGTTCCGTCGCCCGAGATGTAGCGGAGAGCGAGGTTGTACTGAGCAGCCGAATTGCCTTCCTTCGCAGCAACGGCAACCCAGTGGGTTGCTTGCGTGCAACTTCGCGGGACGTGGCGCCCAACCTCATAGGCCATCCCCAAGGTCAGAGCCGCGACGGCGTCTCCATACTTCGCCTGCTGGCGCACACTTTGCATCTCGTAGCGACTCAAGCCTGCCACCCGTAACCTTGCTACAGTGTCGGTTACTCGCAGGTGGCTTGGTTCAGGAACAGTTGGTACGGGGGATGGGGTCTGGCCAGCATACTCAGGCGTTGGCGAGGCATCGACTGCGCGCTTATCTACAGGAACCTTATCTACTGCAATCTTATCTTTATCTACTGCGAAGTTATCCACCGCGATCTTAGGGGCCAGGAGAGTGGCGTTCGCCGGGGTGAAGATAGGTCGGTGAATTCGCAGCAGCGAAAATGAGAACGCGAGCACAATCAGGAGCACAACAACGGGCCCCGCATAGGCTACCGTAACTAGTGACGCGCGCTTGAAATTGAATGCGGTCCGCGTGGGTAGGGTGTGTTCCTTCACGAGACTGAGAGCTTCGCGCCGACGGATCAGGGGGACGGCTGTCTCATTCGTTCCACGGGCAGGCTTCTTGAAAACATCGGCTGGGGGAAATGGGATTGGATCACGCAGCGGTGAGCAATGGAGGTTCGGCGCCAGAGCCAGTGCCCCCGAAACTTCACTTCGTTGGTAAATCGGTGCGACCGGCAACGGGCTTGGAGCGACACTCGGAGCTACCATTTCGTAAATCGGTGGTGTGTGCGCTTCGGCGATCGCTCTCGCTGGATCAAAAACATTACCCGGCGAAGTCAGCGGAAGGGCCGCGTTCCGTTCGTCTTTGCCGGAGGGAACCGCGAGGATAGTCGCTCCATTGTCTGATTCACTCAGTTTACGATCGCGTTCACATTGCAGAACCCAAGCCGCCCCCAACAGTTTTTGGAAGGAGAGAACATCAAGGGCAGGTCGGTGATTCATGGCACGATTCATTACACGCGGGCTAGCCTATCTGGATAGTATTGTAAGTCTCCGCCCGGTAACTGTCGAGAACGGCGATTCCACTCAAAATCCGGTCACCGGGGCAATGAGAGTGATCGCGATATTGCGTCACCTGAGATGTTGCTGACTTCTGAGATGTTGCTAACTCCTTCTTCGGCCGGAGTAGAATCTTTGTGCAATCAGTCCAGGTGGGCGGATCGGTTGGACGGGAGCTGCTTGACGACGAATGCCGCGGCAGGCTAGGCTCGAACGCCTCTGTCGCAATCTTAATCGAGCGCGCTGTTCGATTTCTGGCGCTTGGGTGTTTTCTAGAGGGGCCAGGAGAGAGATTCGGTCCTACAAAAAGGGACCGCTAGGCAGCTTTGACCAGGGTTTGAGCCGTGCTTATCAGCTTTCCGGCGTCGGCCTTTGAAATCGACGCGGAAAATCCTGCACATTTCAATTGGTCCGTAGTGAGCAGAGTGCCGAACGCAGTGAAGAGAAGCAAATAGGTTTCAGGGATGGTCTCTTTCAGAATACGAGCGGCTGTAAGGCCGTTCATCAACGACATAGATAGGTCGAGGACCGCGATATCTGGCCTGAGTTCCTGCGCTTTGGCGATAGCCTCTTGACCATTTGATGCTTCGCCGCAGACGCTCCAACCGGAATCCTCGAACAGCCGTCTCAAGGTCCTCCTCACCAAGGCGCTATCATCGGCAAGGAGGATGCGTTTCACATAAACCAGATTTCCAGGCCAAACCCTCAATCCTTAGTTGTTGTCGTTATTGTTGGCCTGAAACTCGCGGCGGGCAATACAGCGGATACCGTAAGCTACCGTATGCGCCCCAGTTCTCTGTTCGTTCGGTGAAATAACCCATTTGGAACGCCCAGAGGCGTAGACTTGGAGAGTCTCTTCTAGCAACCTTTCCGCCGCGCCCACGCTAGGCGACGGTTCCTTGCGAAATCAGACAGCGTTTTTCGCTGTGCAAGGAGCCGTTATGGCTAAGAAGCTGTCTTCTGCCCGTTCGTCAAGAACTGTCGCAACCGATCACGATGGAAACTCCATACAGAACCGACTCTTGATGAGTCTGCCGCGGAAGGAATGCGATCTCATATTTTCGAAGCTGGCTTTGGTCGATTTGAAACTTCACGAGTTGCTTCAGGAGGCGGGACATACGATTGAGAACTGCTATTTCCCTAACACGGCAATGGGTTCAATTTTGAACATCATGGGCGACGGTAAGAGCGTCGAAGTGGGTTTAGCTGGCAAAGAAGGTTTTATCGGATTACCCCTGATCGCGGGATTTCGCAGCAGCGCGAGCCGGGTGGTTACGCAAGCTGAAGGAACAGCCTTCCGAATAAGTGCCGACGATATGCGAAAAGCTCTTCGAAGCTGTCCGCAGTTGACGGTTGCCTTGGTGCGTTATTCCCAACAGGCGACGATGGAAGTCACGCAAATTGCGGCCTGCAATCGCCTGCATGAAGTCGACGAGCGACTCGCACGGTGGCTGCTGATGAGCCAGGACCGGATAGGCTCAGATGTTTTGCCGCTGACTCAGGAGTTTCTCTCACAGATGCTGGGGACGCGCCGCGCCAGCGTGTCGGTGGCCGCTGGCCATTTGCAAAGAGCTAATCTGATTCGCTATGACCGTGGTCGCGTGTCGATTATGAATCGGAAGGGTTTGGAAAAGGCATCGTGCGAATGCTACGGCACCATCCAGGAGCAGCTTGAGAACTGGCGAAAAGAGTCTCAATAGATTGCAGTACCGCTGGAACGCCCCGCTGACTGTTTGCCCAAAGTGCTGGGGATTGAGATACCTGAAACCATTCTCACCCCGCGAAGCATAAGTCGCAGAGGAATGGCCGACGAATCATTGATCCGCTGCCGGAAAAAGAATTTACGCGCAGAACCCCTCCGCCGTGGGCAGGTCCCTGGCCTCCGGTTACTTGTCAAGGATGCGGTTTCGGCGTGCAATTGTCTTCTTAGGAGAGGCGGGGCGGACGAGAGACACAGCGAAAGATGCAGGAGGGACACATGGGGCGCGCGTTCGGTTTTCTGAGCGTTGTCATTGTGCTGGGTGTGGGGATGTACATTTATTCCAGACAGGCGCAGAGCACTTCCGCGGTTGCTGGAGGGAACAATCCAAAGGCCGCCATCAACCTCACCGGGGTAAAGAGCGATCTGATCAGCGTCGCGTCCGCCGAGCGCCGGTACTTTGCGACCGAAGGGAAGTATGCTTCCTTCGACGAACTGATCTCGAGTCATTACATCAGTCTTGCCCGGCAACGTCCTCCCTATAGTTATGAGGTCGAGACCAGTCCCAGTGGCTTTCGGGTGGTAGCTACGCGTTCCGGTGACGGCGCCCCGGGCACGCCCGGGCAGGTTTCGGTGGATGAGAATATGGAGTTTCAGACGTCCGAATAGGCTCTCGATTCTCGCAGGGAGAACTCGATGTGGCCGTCGATTTACTCTGCCGTTAACTAGAATTTCTTGCGAAGAAATTCAAAAAGGATGTAACCGATGAGCCCGGCAATCATGGCAATTTCAAAATTGGCGGCGGTAAACACATCTCTGATTGCCCAAGCGATGCCCTTCCTCTGGCCCATGCCGGAGCGCTCGAATTCGCCCATCAAGAGATTGGAATAGAACAGGAAGACGATAAAAGATACTTCGATTACCGCTCTCCAGACATTCTTCATGGTCAACGTCCCGGCGACTAATGAATCCTAATACATTTTAAAGATCGTTTCTGTGACAAATGGGTTTGATTCGCTGCCCGTATAATGAATCCGGATGCGGCTTATTTTCGACATATTCGGGCAGACTCTGCGGACGTTGTGGGGGCACAAGCTGCGGTCGTTTCTGACCATGTTTGGAATTGCCTGGGGAGTGTTTTCGCTGCTGCTGCTGGTGGGACTGGGGGAGGGATTCCGGTCGGGAAATAAGAGGCAGTTCGACACTTTGGGCGAAAACATTATGTTCATCTGGTCGGGGCGGGCTCCGGTGATGCAGGGAAGTTTCACAGCGCTGCGGCAGTACTACCTTACGGACCGCGACTACCAGGATATTGTGCGCGACGGCAGGAGCGTGGGAGCGGTCGCGCCGGTGATCCGGCGCAATGATATTCGGGCGGTGAGCGACTTCTTCCAGTCGAGCGGGGAGGTCATGGGGGTGCCGGCGATGTTCAACCAGATCCGTTACCTGCCGATCAAGGAAGGGCGCTGGCTGAACGAGATGGATATCGCGCAGAAGCGGGCTGTGATTGTGCTGGGAGACGAGTCGGAGCGGACACTGTTTCTGGGGCGGCCAGCGGTGGGGAGCACGATTCTGCTGAATGGGGTGCAGTTTGAGGTGGTGGGCACGCTGCAGCGAATTGGACACGGCGATAACAATACGCAGAACCTGAAGTGCTTCATGCCGTTCAGCACGATGCGGGAGTATTTTAGGCCGACGAGCGTGGGCGAAGCTTCGGATGTGATCAACATTATTGAATACCAGCCGAAGACGCGGGCGCTGCATGAAGCGGCGCGGCAGGAAGTGCATCGGATCATTGCGCGGAACCATGGGTTCGATGCGAGTAATCCGGATTCGTTCGACGAGTGGGACACGGTAAACACGGTGGACCAGGTGGGAAAGATTTTCGACGCGATGAATGCATTTCTGGGGAGCGTGGGGCTGGTGACACTGGGGCTGGGAGCGATTGGCATTATCAACATTATGCTGGTGGCAGTGGCGGATCGGACGCAGGAGATCGGATTGCGGAAGGCGCTGGGAGCGACGAACGCGAGCATCATGTTCCAGTTTTTTGTGGAGGGTGCGTTTCTGACGCTGCTGAGCGGGGTGATTGGAATTGCAGGGGCCGCGGGGCTGATGGGATTGCTGGCGGGGGTCAATCTGG
>Ga0307476_10002645_pt1 | contig 10621 bp, 7 predicted proteins | sample atmos_gasesECM2C_2_FD_203314 | JGI IMG/M metagenome (GOLD analysis project Ga0307476, IMG submission 203314) | Hardwood forest soil microbial communities from Morgan-Monroe State Forest, Indiana, United States - atmos_gasesECM2C_05 | ecosystem: Environmental > Terrestrial > Soil > Temperate... | reverse complement strand
CGATGGCCATCGCCGCCGTCACCGTCGGGGCCGAGAAGGGATATGTCTACCTTCGCCACGAGTATCACGAGCAGGCGGAGGCGATCGAAGCGGAAATCCGCCGGGCCACGGAGTTGGGAGTGCTCGGAAGCAACGTCCTGGGAAGCGGCAAGACGCTCGAGATCGAGTTGTTCATCAGCCCGGGCGGGTACGTGCAGGGGGAGGAGACGGCACTGCTGGAGGCGATTGAAGGCCGCCGCGGACAGCCGCGCAACAAGGAACGCGACGTCGGCCTGGTCCGCGGCGTTCCGGCATTCACCGGCCTCTTCGGCAAGCCCACAATCATCAACAACGTCGAGACGTTCTGCTACATCCCGGCAATCCTGCTCAAGGGACCGCGATGGTTCACCCAGCAGGGCACCGGCGGCTGCCAGGGCCTCAAGTGGATCGGCGTAGGCGGGCACGTCAACAAACCGGGCGTCTTCGAAGTGCCGATGGGTACCACGTACAACGAGTTGTTCGACATGTGCGGCGGAATCCTCGGCGGCGCCAAGCTCAAGGCCTTCTGCCCATCGGGCCCGACCGGCGGATTTCTCCCCGCCACGTTTGCCCAGTACGGCCTGGACTTCAAATGCTTTGGTCCCAAGGGCGAGCCTCTCAACGAATGGGCCAAGGCCGGCGGCTTCGCCTGCGTGGGTTCGGCGGCCGTGATCGTGCTGGCCGAGGGGACCTGCCTGGTTGACGCAGCGCTCAACTTTACTCGCTTCTATCGCAACGAATCGTGCGGCAAGTGCGTGCCGTGCCGAGTCGGATCCCAGAAGATCGTTGACATCATCGCCGGCATCGCCCGGGGCACGGCACGCCCGCAGGACATCGCCGAGATCAACCGCCTGGCCGACACGCTCAATCTCACCTCGATCTGTGGACTCGGGCAGGTCGTGCCCAGCCCGATCCAGTCGGTACTTAAATACTTCCGGTCGGAGGTGGATGACCACCTCGAACAGAAGAAATGTCCGTCGGGAATTTGCTTCCGCGCGCGGGAGGGTAAGGCATGAACGGCTCGACTCCCAGCGTGCCCGTTGCCGGAAAGACGATCACCCTCTGGATCGACGGCCAAAGTGTCTCGGTTCCCGAAAGCACCACGATATGGGAAGCCGCACGGCAGGCGGGGATCGCGATCCCGGCGCTTTGCCACAAGGAGGATTTGAACCCCGTGGCCGTTTGCCGGGCATGCGTCGTGGATGTGGAGGACAACGGAAGCGGGCGGGCGGAGCCGCTGCTGGCGGCGTCGTGCTCGCGGCCGTGCGCGGACAAAATGCGGATCAGCACGACCACCCCCCGATGCCAGGACGCGCGCAAAACTCTCATCGAGCTGCTTCTGGCCGAGCACCCGCGGCCCTGCCGGCGCCACGCCGAAAACCACGACTGCGAACTCGAGCTGCTCGGCGAGAAGCTGGGAATCACCCAGCCGATCTATACCCCGCGGGCCTTCAGCAAGGGGACCGATTTCAGCAACTTCAGCATCGCCATCGACCACAGCGCCTGCATCCTGTGCGATCGCTGCGTGCGGGCGTGCTCGGATGTGGCCCACAACTACGTCATCGGCCGCATGGGCAAGGGAAGCCTCACCAGCATCAGCTTCGACGACAACGAGCCGATGGGACAGTCGAGCTGCGTGAACTGCGGCTGGTGCATGATCTCCTGCCCGACCGGGGCGATCACTTACGGCGGCGGGGCGCAGACGCAGGTGACCGACGATCAGGGCCGCAAGATCGGCACGCCGCTCGACGCCGAGGAAATCAAACAGATCCCGCTGTTCAAGAACATCAACATCCAGTTCCTGCGGCGCAGCGAAGGGGCAGTGGTGGTGCGGCAGTTCAACAAGGGCGAGGTAATCTGCCACCAGGGGGAGTTCGGCGACACCGCGTTTTACATCGACGACGGCGAGGTGGACATCTTCATCGACACGCCGATGTCGCACGTGCGCACCCGCGGCGATGGCGGCCTTTTCAAGCGGGTGCAGAGCCTGCTGCTGGGGCGCGACGACGACCACCGCCGTGGCGACGATCAGCGGCGGTTCGTCCCGATTGATGCCACCGCCGGCGACCTGGATTTCCGCAAGCCCATCGCCCGCGTCGGCTCGGGCGAGTTGATCGGCGAGGCAGCGTGCATGAACCACCAGCCGCGATCGGCCACCGTCGTCGCGGCGCGGGACGGGACGATCGTCCTGGTCATGCTCCGCAACGTGCTGGACATCCTTCGCCGCCAGCGCGATTTCCGAAAGAAGATGGACGAAAAATATCGCCAGCGGGCGCTGGACAACCATCTGCGCAGCGTGGCGGAATTCCGCGATCTGCCCGATGACTTCCTCGACTACTTGCGGCAGCGGGTCGAACTGGTCAGCTACAACCCCGGCGAGATGATCTGCCGGCAGGGCGAAGTGGCGGACGCCTTTTATCTCGTGCGGATGGGGCACGTGAAGGTTTTTCAAAGTTTCGCCGACGGGCAGGGAATGGTGATGAGCTACCTGTCGCGCAGCCAGTATTTCGGCGAGATCGGGCTGCTGCACGGCGGGCTGCGCACCGCCACGTGCTCGGCCCTCGATCACGTGGAAGTCGTGCGCATCGACCGGACCGAATTTGAAGAGATGCTGCGGCGGTTTCCCCAGATCAAACAGCGCCTTGAGCAAGAGGCGGCCGCCCGCCAGCAGGCGAACCTCGAGCGAGCCGGCCGGCCAGGCGACGTCACGCTCGGGCAGTTCATCGATCAGGGCCTTTACCAGGCCCAAAGCTTGCTCGTCCTGGACCTCGAGAAGTGTACCCGCTGCGACGAGTGCGTCCGCGCCTGTGCCCAGGCGCATGACGGCATCACGCGGCTGGTGCGCGAGGGGCTGCGGTATGACAAGTACCTGGTGGCAACGTCGTGCCGGAGCTGCCGCGATCCGCTGTGCCTAGTCGGCTGTCCGGTTGACGCGATCCACCGCAAGAAAGACCTTCAGATCATCATCGAGGACCACTGCATCGGCTGCCACAACTGCGCCAACCAGTGTCCCTATGGCAACATTAACATGCACCCGTACAAGGTGGAGTTCACCAGCCTCCTGAGCGGCAAGAAGGAAATCCGCGAGGGCGAAAAGGCCACCGTCTGCGACCTGTGCGATGACCAGTGCCTGGGCGAGAACGACGACCCGAGCTGCGTATACGCCTGCCCGCATGATGCCGCCCACCGCGTGGATGGGCAGTCGTTCTTCGATCTCCAGGTGCTCGGCGGGCGCGCCACATCCGAGAAGCGTCAGGGCTCGTAGCCCAAAAGTGGAGGAGTTGTGCTGATCGATCGTCGTGCCCGCGGGTGGATCACGGTCTGCGTCGCGATCTTCGTCGCGGCCACGGCGCTCTATATTCCGTATGCCGCGCGCCGTCCCAGCGGGCCCAGCGGCGCGAGCTGGCCGGGGCTTGCATACGCGGCGGTCGGGTCGGCGATGATGCTCTTTGCCTTTCTGCTCAGCTTTCGCAAAAAGGTCCGCACCATGCATCTCGGCCGGGCCTATTACTGGATGCAGGGGCACGTCTGGTTCGGGTTGCTGAGTTACCCGATCATCCTCTATCACGCCGGGTTTCATTTCGGCGGAATGCTGACGCAGATCATCATGTGGCTGTTTACCGCTGTGATCGTGAGCGGCATTGTCGGTGTGCTGGTGCAACAATGGATTCCCACGCGAATGCTGCGGGACGTGCCGGCCGAAACGATTTACGAGCAGATCGACCACGTGCTCGAGCAGTTGCGATCGGAGGCGGCGGCGCTGATCGAGCCGGTAACCGTCCGGCAGCCGCAGGAAGCGTTCGACCTGGAGGTCGTTCCCGCCGGGGCGACCGCGGTGATCGCGCCGCAGCGAGCCATCACCGGCGCCGCGATGCTGGCGGCATTTTATCAGCGGGAGGTGCGGTCGTTCCTGGAGTCGCGCTTTGCCCGCACCGCCGCCCTGGCAACGGAGCAGTCTTCCAATGCCACGTTTGCCGCCACGCGACAGGAGCTGCCCGTCCAATTTCATCAGACGCTGGACGATCTGCAAAGCATCGTAGACGAGCGGCGGCAACTCGAGCGGCAGCGGTGCCTTCACCATTGGCTGCATGGCTGGCTCCTGCTGCACGTGCCGCTTTCATTTGCCCTGATGATTCTCGCCACCGTTCACGCGGTGATGGCGCTGCGGTTTGCATCGATCGGACATTAGGTTTTCCGGCAAAGCCCGGGTTTTGAAACGGAGCCCGTTCAGAGAACAGCATGCCGCGAATTCGAACCACCAAAATACTGGCACAGCGGATCGACCTGAGCTATTTCCGGCGGCCGCATCCGTTCCGCACCCTGCGGACCGTGCTGATTGCGCTGATGTGTCTTGCGCCGTTGGTCTGGTGGGGTGCGGCGGCGGCTATGGGTCATCGGATGATCTATAACCCCGGCCCGATCGCCGCGGTCCACGCGATGTGGGCTTCCAACTGTGCCGTCTGTCACGATGCCGGTGGGACAGGTGGCTTTTCCAAATCCGTCTCCGATGAAGCGTGCCTGCGCTGCCACGATGGCGCGATCCATCATTCCAACCAGTTGACGCTGGTCGCGCTGGATGTGTCTGGACATCCGCTCCATTCCGCGGGTTGTGCCGCCTGCCATATCGAGCACCGCGGCCGCGCCGCCCTCATGGCATCGGACGATGCGACCTGCATCCAGTGCCACCGGGATCTCGCCAGCCACAGCCGCTCGCACCCGGTTGTCCAAAATGATGTCTCTCGTTTCGACGCGGATGGCGGTCATCCTCATTTCGGCCGCAGCCTCACTCCTGCGGGCAAGTCCATCGAACGCGAAAACTGGACCGACCCGACGGTGCTCTTCTTCAATCACAAGGTTCACATGGAGAAGGTTGCGCCGCGGAAGGGCCAAAGCGATAACTGCACCAAATGCCATATCCCGAGCCGAGCGTCGATGGCTTCGGTTCCCGACACCGCGCCTGGCAGCGGGCGATACATGCAGCCGGTCAATTACCTGGCCGATTGTTCGACATCGGATTGCCATCCGATCCAGACCAAGACGTTGAGCGGCGATTTCAAGCCGACCCTTGCCGACAACCTGCTGCTGCCGCATGCGAACCTGGGTGAGGTGCGCTCGGCGGTGGAGAGATATCTATCGCCCGCGCTGGCAGCGCAGAAGTTTGAAGGACCCGGCAAGGCGCCCGCGGCGCCGCGGATCGGCGGCATCCGCCGACCTGCCGCGTCCACACCCGTCGTCAACACGATCAGCCGAGACGAATGGCTTCGGCAAAACGCCCGCTTCATGCTGGACAATATTCACAAGGCCAATTATTCCGGCACGCCTCCCGATTCGACCCTGATTGCGGATTCCACCGCAATCAGCGATGCCTACTTCGTCGATCTGTACACGGCGTTCATCGCGCTCAACCAGTGCACCAAATGTCACAACGTGCAAGGAGACTTCCCATCCCTTACTGCGTCGAGTGGCCCCGCGGCCAAGCCGCTGCAAACCGTGCCGACCGGCATTACCGCCGCCCCGCGGCGATGGTTCGTCAACAGCACGTTCGATCATCGTTCTCACCAGAACCTTCGCTGCATCGCCTGCCACGGTTCGGCCCCGACCAGCACACTCACCAGTGATGTACTGTCTCCCGACATCCGGTGGACTGATTCCAACAAGCAAAACGTCTCCTGCGCCGACTGCCACCACCTCTCGACTTCGAGCCAGGCCGGCGCCTCCAGCAATTGTGTCACCTGCCATATCTTCCACGACCGCAGCCGCGAGCGCCTGCCGGATGGCCCGATGGACATAAAGCAGGCAGTCGAGGGTCAGCTCTTGTCCACGAAATCGCCAACCTCCCGGCCGGCCGCCGGTCAGTCGTAGCCGGATGGCACACCCAATCCCAAGGCTCGCCGGCACTCGACTTGCCCCGGCCGGCGCGCCGACGATAATCGGCTGGTCGCAGCACAGAGGCGTGCCGACCATGCAGGAGCATTCGATGGCCGATTTTCTCGGAAAGCACTATCAAGACGCCACCGAAGTGGTGGATGGCAACAAGTACGACATGTGCACCTTCAACGGGTGCAAGATCGTTTATCGCGGCGGGCAGATCCCGATCTTCAGCGGCTGCCGGCTCGATCGCTGCGCGTGGTTCTTCGAGGACTCGGCCCGCCGCACCATCGATCTTCTCCGCGGCCTGTACAACGGCACCGGACCTGGCGGCCGCGAATTCATCGAGGCAATCATCAACGAGCAAATCCGGACGCCCTTCCCGAAATCCAAAGCGTAAGCATGTGAAAATGCGGGCCGAATGGGAGCAGCGCCGTTGTTGCCTTCAGCTACCTTGTGCCTTGGCGCGTCGGCGCGGCATCGGCATTTCCCGCAAGCCGGCGCAGGCGGTCGGCGATGTTGAGCAGCGCCCGGCCGTCGTGGTACGCGGCCTTCCAGTTCTGTGCCTTGCCCGTATTCGTAACCGTGCCGTCCTGCTCGACCTCGGCGTAGAAACCGCCAAACTTCGGGTCGGCCATGTGCTCGGTGACGAACCGCCAGGTCTTCACGAAGGCGTCGAAGTATCGCGGCGATTGATGGCCGAACCGCGCGTGGATCAGCAACAGGGCGTTGAGCCCCTCGAACTGGACCCACCATGTCTTGCGGCGGTCGTGGGCGGCGTCGAACGCGGCGCCCTTGTCGTAGAACCCGCCGTACCGTTCGTCAAAGCCCCACGCCAGTGCGTGATCGACCAGCCGGCGGGCCATCTGCCAGGTCCGCTGGTCGTCCGGCCTGCCAAGCGCTTCGGATGCCTCGACCATCAGGAATGCGGTCTCGATGTCGTGGCCGAAAGAATCGAAATCGGGGACCGCGCGCCAGTCGGCCGTGAAGAATTGGTTGAGGCAGCCGGGCTCAACCGCGATCTTGTCCCGCACGACCGCGAGGACTTCATCGAGGCGCCGGCCGACCGTCGGGTCTTTCGAGGCTCGATACAATTCCGTCAGTGCTTCCAGCAGGTGAATGTGGGCATTCATGGTCTTGTAGCCGATCGGAAACGCGCCGTCGGGAAACATGGCCGGGCCCTGGGCCGCCAGAGCGTCTGCGCCGAACGGCGTGCCGTCGCGCCGGAGGCTCTCGTAATATCCCCCGTTGGATGCGTCGTGGGCGTGCTGATCGAGCCACCGGAAGGTGCGCAACGAGAGGTCGAGGGCGTCCTTGTCGCCGAGCGCCTCGTATACCGCCGCGGGGGCGTAGATGGCAAACGCCAATCCGTAAAGATGCTTTTGCCCGTCGGCTTTGGGTTGCCCGTCCGCGGTCAGTTCCCAAAATGCGCCGCCGTCCTGCGCGTCCCACATGACATCGCGCAAATAAGCGAGCCCGTGGCGTGCGTACTTGGTGTACTGATCGCGCAAATCCGGCCGTCGCATGGCCACTGTTGCCGTGATCCAGGTCATGCGGGCCTGGAAGACGATGAGCACATCCCCACCCGGGCGCCGCGTCCAATCCCGCGCGAACGCCGAGTGAAACCCGCCCGGCGCCGGGTCCACGCATCGAGGGAACCACACGTCCAGCACGTTTCGGCGGAGCTGCGATTCGGCCTCATCGGCGAGCGTGCGGTAGGTCTGGGGCGTCGGCGACAGTTTCTGGGCGGCAGCCATGGATTGGCAAATGGCGAAGGCAATCATAATTGAGGCGCCGCGAAGAATGGCGGGTTGCATGGTCGGGATCCTCACACTTGCCGGAAGGATACCATCGGGCGCTTGCGCGAACGAGGCCCGGCGGTATCAGCAGGTGGGCATGAAACCACAGGGCGCCGAGGGCACGACTCTGTGCTCTGTGGTTGGCTCTTTTGAGCCCGCCCCGCAGCCGGAATCAGCCCGGGTTCGGTGGTGATTCAAAGCCGTAATCCTTCAGAATCGCCCGTCCCTCCGGGTCAACGATGAAGGCGCGAAAGGCGTCGGCGGCAGCGCGGTCTCCGGTCCAGGAGAGAATGACGCCGCCCTGTTCAAGCGGGGGATAATCGGCAGCCGGAACCAGGAAGTACTCGCCCTGATCTTTCATTTGCGGCGCCAGCGCCAGGGAGAGGGCGATGATGCCGACATCGGCCGAGCCGGTCTGCGCGAACTGGGCGGTCTGCGCGATGTTCTCTCCCATCACCAGCTTGTCCTGAAGTTTGTCCCACAATTGATGGCTCTTGAGCGCCGCCTCCGCGGCGCGGCCGTAGGGAGCATGCTGGGGATTGGCGATGGCGATCTTCTTCACGGACGGGTCGAGCAGCGCGTCCATGCCGCGGCGGGTGATGTCGAGCTTCGAACCCTTTGGCGTCCACAGCACTATCCGCCCGATGGCGTAGATGAACTGGGAATCCTTCAGAGCCAGGCCTTCGGCGATCAACCGGCGCGGGTAGCCGATATCGGCCGAGAGAAACAGATCAAACGGCGCGCGGGCCGCGAGTTGGGAGTAGAAGTTTCCCGAGGAACCGTAGGTGATCTGAATCGAGATGTCCGGATGTGATGCGTGGAAGGAAGCGGCGGCCTGGTCGAGGGCGAATTTGAGATCGGCCGCCGCCGCGATTTTCAATTCGCGTGGCGATGCAGGGGCGGGCTGTGTCGAAGGGTTACTGGCCGACTCGTGTTTGTTGCACCCGAGCCACCAGACCGCGCAACACGTCAGGCTCAGCGTCATCGCCAATGGCTTGCAGCGCATGGAAGCGAGTCTACACCAAAAGCCAAATCGCCGCCGGCTCCTTTATGACAGCAGCAGTTTCCGTCACAAAGATGCCAGCGGCGATCCGTGCACATTTGGCTCGGGAACGCGGCTGCTGCTCAATATCCGTATGGACCCCAATTCGGCCAGGCGGACGAGCTCAGGCCGTCCCAGCGATGGCGGTAATAGGAATAATCGGTGGCGACCGCGGTGGCGGCGCTTGTGGCGTTCAGATACGCCTCGGCGGTGATCAGCGCCACGCGGGCATCCTCAAGGTTCCGCCGGGCTTGGAGGATTTGCGGGTTGGTCCGGACAGACAGATCAAAATGCGCCCGCAGTTCCGAAACTTTCCCGTTGGCCTGCACCAGCTTCTGGCGGGCATCCTTCAAGGCATCGTCCTTGTCGAGGGCCGCGCTTTCAAGGTTATGAGCGTCGGTCGCGAACTGGAGCTTCTGTGATGCCATGGCCAGCAGCATGTCATGAGGCAAACCACCCTTGCTGGCCCGCAGATGAGCGATGCGGGTGCCCATCTCGTCGCGAAGCTGGAGAGCGGCCTGGTATTGAGGATCGTCGATTACCGATTGCAGGGCTTTTTGCCGCTCGGCGGTATAGGCGTTGTAGGCCTCTTTTTCGGCGGCCTGGGCTTCCAGATATTCCTTGGATTGCTCGAAGGTCCACTGGGTGGTGCGGATGGTTTCATCCAGCTCGCGCTCGGCGCGGTGGAACGTCGCGCGGGAGTTGGCACAGCGGGCGTTGGCCATAACCCAGTCGTGGACCTGGTCGTCGGGAAAATCACTCTGGGCCTGGGCGCCGCCGGGGCCCATGCGACGCGGCGGCGCTGCGGGCGGCGGGGGCGGATTGAAATCACGTCCGGTTGCCGGCGGCGCATCCGCCATGGCAACCTCGGTCGGGCGCACCGTCTCGCCGCGGAACCAGTCCTGGCCCCCGGCCGCGCTCGTGTCCCCAGCAAAGCTGACTCCTGCCCAAAGGGCGCCGGCAGCCATCGCGGCCACAAATCGTGGAGTGCAGAGCCGAGTCATAATGAACCTCCGAGGTGTGATATCCAGCGCGAGCATTTCACGTATCGTGCTTGCGCCATTGTTGCAACAAGCAATCTGTGGGCCCGGGCACACCGGCAGGGTCATGCCGTGCCCGGCGCCCATCTATCATATCGGCGCAAGCGGGCCGAAGAATAGTAAATTTTTTATTGGACCTATCGGCAACGATCAAACGATTCCTTCACGAAACCACAGGCAGAACCCTGCCATTTGGCAGGGTCAATCCGCCAGATGCCGCAGGATAACGTCGAACACGTCGGTCGGCGCCAATACCGAATCGTGCAGCCGGTCCGGCACGCTGCTCATAATTAACGGCCCGTCAGCCGCACGGCCTGGCGCGCGGCCGTGAGACCCGCGCACCAGCGTCGCGTCCAGCGGGATCACCGCCAGCAGCGCCCGTTGGCCCAGCTTTCGCCGCAGCAGGGTCCAGGCGATCCTGGCTTTGGGAAACTTCAGGGCGGGGTCGATAAACAACTCGACTGGGTCGTACCCGCTCTTGCGATGGATGTCCACGGTCCGGGCAAAGTCCGGCGCCCGCGAGTCATCGAGCCAATGATAGTAGGTGAACCAGGAATCGGGTGCGGCGACCGCCACCAGCTCGCCGCTGCGTTGATGGTCCAGGTGAAATTGTTTCTTTCCCTGCTCGTCCAGTACCGTCTCGATGCCGGGGGTCGATTCGAGAAGCTTGTGGACGTCGTCAAGCCGCGAGCGGTCGTTCACGTAGACGTGGGCAATCTGGTGATCCGCCACGGCGAATGCGGCGCTCTCACCGGGATCCAATAACTCGCGCCCGAGTTCCTCGCGGACAGAAATCAGCCGTTTCTCACGCAATATCCGGTTGAGATGAACCGGGCGCGAGACTGGCATGACCC
>Ga0307476_10002644_pt1 | contig 10621 bp, 12 predicted proteins | sample atmos_gasesECM2C_2_FD_203314 | JGI IMG/M metagenome (GOLD analysis project Ga0307476, IMG submission 203314) | Hardwood forest soil microbial communities from Morgan-Monroe State Forest, Indiana, United States - atmos_gasesECM2C_05 | ecosystem: Environmental > Terrestrial > Soil > Temperate... | reverse complement strand
GCAGTCGGAGTCGATCACGAGGATGATGTCGGAATTGGACACGTGGGACGCACCAATCAGGGTACGGGATTTTCCCATGTTCTTAGGATTTCGCCGGGCGACCACTCGGCCTGGAAAATCGATGGCAGCTTTCTGAAGCCACTCCCAACTGTCGTCCCTGGAGCGGTCATCGGTAGCGATGACTTGAAATTTGTCCACCGGATAGTCGCATTCAAGAATGGTTCGGATGGAGTTGTAGACATCTGGCCCTTCGTTAAAGCAGGGGAGCAGGATGCTGACCGTTGGTTCGAGTGAAAAGTCCTGTTTGACGCTTGCCAACTGTGGATGGCCAATACGCATCACGATGGACCAGGCGTATTTGGCGAGGCTGAGAAAGAGGCGTAACCCGAGCACACACAGGATGAAATTAAGCACGCGCTATTGGGCTCCCAGGGGCGTGAATTTCACGGAGCGAACAAAAAAATATCGCTCTACACCGACGGCAGCCACGCCACCCCATTTGTCGCTGTTGGTACCGCGGTGCTGAAGAATGATGTGTGCTGGATTTTGCGGCACGTGTTCGGTCTGGTGGGCGACTCTCGTGCCGTCGATGTAGACATCCACTGTTTTCGGAGACCAGACCAGGGAATAGTGCCGGAATCGAGTCGCCAGGGCAGGTTCGTCTAGTTTGTCGCTGGTCTTCTGGAGCGGTGTGGGATCGAAATTAGGATCGAGGTTGAACCACGAGCTTACCCATAAGGCATTCTCATTTCCCAGAAACTCCAGATCGATTTCGCTCTCCGACTTGTTGTAGTAAATAAAACCGGACGATACCGCCCCGGTTGAAGCTGTGCCGTCCCCCTGAGGGGTAGGCGAGAGGCTGCTCATGCGCATCTCGAAGTCGTAGGTGCCGAAGCCGAATAACTCCCTGGAAATGATCGCTCCGCCCAGCGATTCGATACCACTGGCCGTCGCATGCTGCTGGACGGTAATCCGCAGCATCCCTTGCGTAAAGTCGATCGCAGATGACACATAGGAGCCACTGTTTACTCCAGGTGAGGAATCCGGCGACTTGTGCGTCGCTACGATCCATTTCGTGGTGTCGAGCTTCCCGCTCTTGAACTGATCCTTGAACGCAACTCTCCCGTGAACATCGGCTCCAATCATGAGGCAGCTCCAACACAGTAGGAATACCAATACAAGGTTGCAGGTGGGGGGAAAGCCCCTACTATTTCTGAGAACCCGCTTGATCGTGTACATCACGCACTGCATATGGGACCTAACTACAGAATAATCGTCTGCCCGTTTGTGATTACGGACGGCGACCTTAGACTCCAACCAGGATTTCTATCGGTTGCGCAAGAGAGACCGTCGATTAGACCTAGAGGTACGTCTGCCGAGAAGAGCGACGGAGATGCGAAAGGGACTTCTTGACCGTACTCCTGCCCGGACAATCACCATAGTTACGAAGGGTTGGGCGCTCCGATGCGGTCAGAGCGACCCCTCGTCAACAGCATTTCGTGTCAGCTGTTACCATGGTTCCCCCACAAGCTGGTATTTCGTCGGCACGTGCTCTCGCGCTGCTACGATCCGATGTCTCACTTTGCAACAATTGGACAGGTTTCTGAACTCGATCCGGAAGAAGAACACGTTAATCCTCGGGGAAAACTGGGCGAACCTTATGAGCTATACCGAAGCGAGAAGCCACTTTGAGAAAGCGAGACTCAATACCGTTGATAAGGGCGTGATAGACATGTTAGACGGACTCAAACATTTGTCGCACGCGATTGAAGAGGACCTGAGATCGTTGGAACAAAGCATACGGAATATCCGCGACATCCAGAGCAGCAAACAAATCCCCGGCTCTTTTACTTAACCTCCACGCCCTATTCACCGTCACGAAGTTTCTTGCGTTGACGCTCATTTTCGCCAGACTTGTTGTCCTCTGCTCTCTCCACTCCTTACGCCCTCGGCTGGGCTGCTTCTCATCCTGCATATGGCGGCAGGGCCTTTGAGGGAGTATCGCTACGTCCGGGTGCAACGGCAGTCGGCATGAATACCCGCACGTTCGAGGCTCGGCGCGCCGCTCCCAAGGTCCGGCGCAAGGAACCGGTGCCGTGCGGCTCCAGCAACAAATACAAGCGGCGCTGCGGCGGCGCGACGGTGGACTGGCAGCCTGCTAAGGCGATCTTCACAGCGTCCAGAATGCGCCTGATCCTCCGTCGCGGTCGGCGTTTTTTTCGAACATCTCTTGGAACGATTCGGACTGGGAGCACCCGCTATGGATCCCCCAATGATTCTGGGCCAACAGGTACTTTCAGGCACTTAGCGGCAACCCCGTGACCTGTTAAGTTCTTGGATTATTTGCTTAGGAAGGGATTGGCAAGGTCGCGCTCTACCACTGAGCTACTCCCGCTCGACGACTAGATTATAAACAACCCGATAGTCTGCGGCAATCATCTCACGCATCGTCACAAGAGCAAATTTGATGCAAGCCTATCGCGGTGACCACTGCGGATCTTCTTCCGGCCGCACGACGTGGCCGTCTCGCATGTGGATGATGCGGTCTCCGAACCTGGCGGCTTCTGGGTTATGAGTGATCATCAGTACGGTCTGGCCTAACTCTTGATTAGACTGCCGCAACATTTTAAGAACGATGTTCGAGTTCTCCGTATCAAGGTTGCCGGTAGGTTCGTCGGCCAAAACCACAGCGGGTTTGTTGACCAGGGCGCGGGCCAGTGCGACGCGCTGTTGCTCCCCTCCGGAAAGTTCCGAGGGGCGATGGTTCAGGCGTTTGGTGAGGCCCAGCAGATCGCAGATGCGAAGGAAGAATACGGGATCGCGGTCGCCGTTACCGGAAATTTCCTGAGCGATGGCGATGTTGGAGCGGGCGTCGAGAGTAGGGAGCAGGTTGAACTTCTGGAACACGAAGCCGATCTTGCGCTTGCGCATGCGCGTGCGCTCCGCATCGGAGAGGGTAGCGAAGTCGTCGCCATCCATGATTACTTTGCCGGAATCGGCGCGGGTGAGGCCCCCGAGCAGATAAAACAGTGTTGACTTGCCACTGCCGGAGGGACCCACGACGGTGACAAATTCTCCTTTTTGTACGCTGAAGGAGACTCCGCGGAGCGCGGGCACATCGATTTTTCCCACGCGATAAGTTTTGTGTAAATCGATGGCTTCAATGAATGCGCCCATGCCAGCCATGATCTTACACGACGCACCATTGGTCGACGCTATTCCGAGGCGATCAAAATTCGGCGAGCACGCGGCGAGCAAAGTGGCTAGCTGTCAGGCAACACCAATTTGACGCGGTAGTGGCGTCGAGCGCTGCTGCACCCGCTTCGGTCCGCGCTTGCGCACCAGAAGCAAGCGGATCCGCTCCAGCAGGTCTGCCGGTGCATACATTCCCCTGGCCAGAAATACGTCGGCTTGGGAGTCGTGGTCATAGGCGCGGACTTTACTCGAAATGAGGATCGTTGGAACTTCGGGGCTGAGTGCCTTTACCGCAGCGATCAACTGCGGACCATCCCCAGGCATCGCCATGTCGGTGACAACCAGGTCAATGCCACCTTGTTTGAAGCGTTCCAGTGCCAGCTCGCCGCGGGAATAACTGGCCACACGATAGCCGCGGGTCTCAAGCATGATTTTGCGATGGGAGAGAGATTGCTCGTTATCGTCAACACACAAAATCGTGCGCTTAGGTTTCATTCACCGCCTGTTACCGAAGGCGCCGCTTGTGAACCGGGGCCAACGGAATTTCTCTGTTCGCGAAGGATGGAAGAGCGAATTGATGCTAACGGCAAATGACGAACACTGTAAAGTATCGCCGAAGCAAATGGCAAAGTCTGGCTATTGTTTTTCTTGCGGCGTTGTGAAAGTTATGATTTTGTAATGCTTCCGCACGGTGGATTAGAGGAAAAGCTCGCCTCGCATAATTTCTACTGCGTGCCCGCCGACGCGTACGTTAACTATACGGTTATCACGCTGTGAAGAGCGGACGAAAATCCGGCTAGGACGCTTCATCTCAAGTCCCTGTTCAATCAAGACGCGTTCCTCAACCGCGGCCACCCCGTGGGCAACCATCCAGGCGGCGGAACAACCGGCGGCTGAGCCGGTGGCAGGGTCTTCACCGTTATAAAACAGCATGCGAGCGTGCAAGCGGGCATCGCGAGCCACGGTCTCACGAGTCACAAAATAGAAAAACTTGCCACCGCTTTTTTCCAGATATTCGGCAGCGCGTTGCGAATCGATGTGCAAATTCTGTATGACAGTCAATGATTTCAACGGAGTCACGGTGAAAGGAACGCCCGTGGATACCGTTTCTATGGGCAGGGAATCGTCGAAATCCTCTATACGCAATCCGGTAGAGCGCGCGACGGCTTCGCGATCATGCTGCGCGCCGAATGCTGGGTCGATTTGCGTCATCTCGCCGAAGGCAGCCTCCGCAGCATGATCCTCAAACTGGACGGGAACCTTGCCTACGTTCAGTTCGAGCACGATCTGTTGAGCCCCGCTATGACCACGCAAAGCAAAGGCGGTCCCCAACGTGGGGTGACCCGCAAATGGTAATTCCTCCCCCACGGTAAAGATGCGGACGCGGATTCCCCGTTCCTGTTCGACGGCGGCCTCGCGAGGCACGATGAAGGTGGTCTCGGAAAGGTTCATCTCCTTCGCGATCGATTGCATCTCCGCGTCCGTTAATCCTCGGCCGTCGGGAAATACCGCCAAAGAATTGCCTTCGAGGGGACGGGACGAGAAAACGTCCCACTGTGCCATGGCCAGACGCCGTGTTGTCTTGGTCATCGATTGTTCTCCAGAGTTTGTCTCCGGCGAGGGCTTGACTGCCTAGTGAACTAGGGCGCGCAAGCAAACAGATGCGCGCGTCCAACTCTACGATGCAGGAAAATCTGGATTCGCTGTGACGCTCCGCATCCCGCGGTTGACAGCGCCGATTCGGACTTCTATTCTGACTACATGTTTTGCCCTTCCAACGCCGGCGCGCCATGCTGTCGCATGTGTCCGCTGTCGTGTGGGTAGGGATCGGCATAGACATTTCCCAACCCACCCGATGAAGCGGGTGGGTTTCGTTTTTCATCCGATATTTCATTCGCAGTTGATGAAATTGAGAGTGCTGGCCGGCAATTTAAGAAGCCGAAATTCACGAGGAGAGCAAAGATGAGTACTGAGACGGCAACCGAGACCACAAGAATTCCCCGTATCAACGACACTGCTCCGAACTTCACCGCCGAAACCACGCAGGGTACGATCGACTTTCACCAGTGGATCGGCGACGGGTGGGCGATTTTGTTTTCCCATCCTAAGGATTTCACGCCAGTGTGCACTACCGAGCTTGGCTATATGGCTCGCTTGCAGCCCGAATTCGCGAAACGTAATACAAAGATTATCGGCCTCAGCGTCGATCCTGTGAGTAGTCATGGCAAGTGGGCGGCTGATATCGAAGAGACACAGGGCGCCAAAATAAACTACCCGATGATTGGTGACCCGCAGCTCAAGATCGCCAAGCTCTACGGCATGTTACCCGCGGAGAGTGGAAATACTTCCGAGGGGAGGACCGCAGCGGACAACGCAACGGTGCGCACAGTATTCGTGGTGGGCCCGGACAAAAAGATTAAACTGCAGCTCAGCTACCCCATGAGCACAGGGCGCAACTTCGATGAAATTCTTCGAGTCATCGATTCGATGCAACTTACTGCCAAACACAAAGTTGCCACGCCAGTGAACTGGAAGCAGGGGGACGAGGTTATCATTCTGCCCTCGGTATCGAATGAAGAGGCGCAGCGGAGTTATCCCGGAGGATGGAAGTCCCCGAAGCCGTATCTGAGGATCGTGCCGCAGCCAAAATAGAGTGTCAGAATTTCTAACAATCGTGCTGGAAGCGCATGCAGTCCGGTGATTGCCACGGTCTTCAAATCTATAGGAATACGTGTTTTCAATGACTTAGCGTGGAATCCCCACCGTCTGTTTGAAGGGAATTGAATCCCCCGCACAGATTCGTGCCAGTGGGATTACCACTAAGTCTAGTGAATAGGTAGGGAATTATGGGGGGGGGTACTTTGCAGGGGTGGTCATCCCCTTGGCCGTCAGGCTGCGCACCGCTTGACTGAGTTGCGCGTCTGCCTCATCTGCGATGACCACTACGTCTAGAAGCATCAGGCCGTGGTCTAGTTCGCTCAGGTGGAGATGCAATGTTTGGAAGGTGACAACCTGAAATATCCGAGACTCTTCAACGAGCATAGCGGGAGAGTAGCCTTGCGCTTGTCGCCTGTGGCCGTGCGCGGTAGCGGTGCCTGAGACGTGCCAATCGGCATTGTTGGGGAAGCGAAGGCGAAAAATCAGTTCACCGAACAACACCGGCAGATGCCGCGTGCGGTCCTTATCGCTGAGTGGAATCCGGACCAATTCGGGAACCAACTTCACCCGCCTCAGCCATTCTTTGATTGTGGGTTCGATTTCCCGCTCAAGTATGACCGCCACTCTCCCCGCTTCCAACTCCGCAAGATAGTCAACACCGAGTGTCATGGTTCGTCAGCATCGCACGAAGGGTGATTCAAGAAATGGTCAAAATCGTACACCGGGTCACTGACCTGCATTTTTTCCTTGATCTACCCTCGCACGTTGCATCATCCTTGAATTCGTAACCGAGTTGGTTCCCCACAAGAAGTAAATCTTAGAAAGGGGGAACCATGCTTATCAAAAAACCACAAGAGCCGAATGACCCGAGGTTAATTCACCTCATCATGGCTGCTTTGATTGCAGCGTTCTTCAGGAAGTAAAACCGGGCACCGAGTCACTGCCACACAGTGCCCGGTGATCCACGATCAGCAGAGGTGATGGGGTTTGGTCGCCTGCTAACAACCCCATCACGTACCGCAAACTTTTCAGTTGATAAACTTCGATTTGATCCTTGGTGGTTGAAGACCTCTGCTTACGATGAATGCCATAAGCACATGAATGTCTTCGTTGGAGTTGTTGAGAAGTTCTGTGTTGGCCTCTAACCTCTCTTTGGCTTTGGCGAGGTCCGCATTCAACTCAACGATCTTCTGTTCAAGATTCTGCGAAGCCTTCTGATAACGTTCAAATGATTCTTGGGTGATTTCCATGCTATGCGCTTTTTTTGTTGGTTCGGAAGGTTGAACTTGAATGCACGCTGAGTTGACCTCGGTTAACCATCTTGTTCATTTTGGCAACAAACTTTTGCATGGTGTCTGCACTGATGATTGAGCCGTGAGGCAGGTGAATGTGAACACCGCCACCCGCACCACCACCAATCGCATCACCAATCTGCTTCATGGCCTGAGGGTCTTCTAAAGGCAATACAGCTTCCTTGCGGTTCTGCTCACCGATCATTGCGAGCGTGGGTGCGGTAATCAACCCACCCTCAGCGAAGTGTTGAACGTTTGTAACTGATGTACCACCCCGCTGCGGCCCACCGGTGTTTGAACCACTGTTGAAGCCTTGCTGAGTGCCGGGGTTGTTATTGTTTGAACCCCCACCACCCCCACCACTCAATGCCTTGCCTGCAACACCCGCTGCACCGGCAACGTTTGCCATAATGCCCGCAGCCGTAAACAACTCGGTTGCAGACGATGAGGTTATTCCTAACGCAAGTTCCGCGAAGCCTTCAGCCGTATAAAACAGAGCCTTCACCGCAGCTTGTGCAGCCAAAGACTCAAGGGCCTTCGCGGTTGATTCCTCTAGGGCCTTGCCGAATCCCTTCTCACCGGCAATCGCCATAGTGAAGGAGTTTTGCAGGCCACTCGAAACACTGTTGAACGCATTCCCTAAATCCATCGTGAGTTCGTGGCTTGCGTTGATTCCCTTTTGGATATCCTGTACGAACCCTTGCCAAGTTGTTTCAGACTTCAACTTCTCTTTGTCTTGCACCTTGCCGAGGTTGTCATACTCTTTTTCAAGCTGTTGAATTTTTAGCTTCAACTCATCAATCTGCTTGGCATCCTTACCACCCAAATCTAGGTAATCTGAGCATCACGGTGAGCCGTCTTTCAAACTCATGCACGTTGCCCGCTACATCGTTGACCCTCTGCTCATAGCTTTTCGCGTTTTGCTGAAGACCGAACAGTTGACTACGCAGCCGGTTCAATTCCTGCTGTGCGGGTTCAGGCTTGATGGGGTTGGCTGCGGCACGCTCTGCCCGCATTCTCTTCATATTCTCTTCAAACTCGGGAAGGTTCTTATCTGTGAGCATGAAATCTTGCGGTCTTTGCTTGATGTTTTCCGCAAAAAACATCTCCATATAATTTCTTTCCATGTGACTCTCCAATCTTGTTGGTTAAAATGCACCGGCCCACCACTTTCGATGGTGAGCCGGGGTTCCCTGTCAGGCCGTAAGGAATTTCCTCAAAGCTTCCGGCTCGGGAAAACTCGTTATCGGTTGCTGGTTATTTTGGTCAACCTGAGCGCATCAGCTTCACTGATGCCGATTAACCGGTTGAAATCAAACTCACTCTTCTGCTTTGCAGTGAGGTTCACATACTCGGCAGGTTGCTTGCCGGTGAGCACTCGTTGTTCATCTGCGGTGAGGCCAAGACTTTCGTTGATAATCGCATCCCCACCTGCAAAGATATTTGCGGGCAACAAGATCGTTGAGCAACTTGTTGCCGTGGTGCGGTTCATACGCGCGGAAGCTGCGCCCGGTAAAATGATCCTTCAAGAACTGTTGCCAAATTTGTTCATATCCATAAACCGTGCTCGGCTTCAAGCCGTTCTTCACCGTGGGCAAGTACACATCTTCCCAATAGTCGGTGATGAGTTTTTCTGCGGTTGGTTGCGGTTTGGCCTGCGAGTGTGACCATGTGCTCAGCACGCAGAGCGAGCACAAGCTCGCAGTCTATACTGATGTGGGTTTCGTCACGGTCGCACAGTTTATGGGATACACGTTTCCTCACCCCATCGATGCTTGCGAAGTAGCGCACAAAGAAGCTGCCACTGGCTTCGTAGATTGTGCCGTCTTGAAAGTGTTTCTTCATGCTGGCGTTCTAGTGCCAGTAGAACTGCCAGTAAAGATATCTTTGGTAACCTTCAAAGTGTTGTGTAATCAACAGGATGGAAGCGCATGCAGTCCGGTGATTGCCACGGTCTTCAAAACCGGCGGGCGGCGGGTCACCCCGTCACCGGTGGGTTCGACCCCCACTCGCTTCCGCCAAAACAAAGGACTTAGCTGGTTGGCCTAGCCCTCAACAGAGCGCAACCTGAGCGCAGGCCCGCGGCCATTCTGTGCTTTTGTCCTGGTGCAAGATTGATCGCAGCGTCTAGGATATTGCTGGCCTCGACGCAGAGAAACTGCCTCCATTCGCTATCGCCCCGCTTTGGCATTATCTCGACTCGCGGCGACTGAAGCACAGCTTCTGCTCGGCGCGGAAAATCCGCTACTACAAGACGTTTTGCGGCTCGTTGCGGACTGCTACGCCGTGGCACTGGCCGTCCTTGGGCTTCTGTCCATTGTTCACCACTAGCCCAGCCACCGGATGAGGCCTCCTGGCTGTTCGAGCACGCCTTGACTCGCTACTTAGTTGAAGGATTGCCATTTTCATCACTGCAATTCTTCTGCGGGTCGCTGTTCCCATCTGGAAGAATCTGACGCAGAGGCCGCGCAAGTACTCCTCGGCCGATATGGTGAGATCCCTCAGCTACTTCTTCCCCGCGACGTGGACCGAGCGCCGCTGGTGTGCCTTTCTCTGTGTCACACCCGGAATTTGACGAAGAAACTCTCTGTCGCGGCTTTCTGCTGCATTACCTGCACGTTTTTTCTTTCAGCTGAATCTGACTCTCGCGTTGCTCATTTCGTCGGTGATCTCTGGACTGGGATACCTGTACCAGGGCGTCGGCGGAGCGGCGTCAACTGTCGTAATTGGCCTGCCCTTCGGCCTCCTGTTCCTGTTGACCGGGAATCTTGCTGTTCTCCGTCATCTTCCAGATAGATCTGCAGTCCTCCGGCAAACGGTCTTCCTTTCCCGCTACTCGCGGCGCCAGATCATCTCTCTGCTAGGGCGCAGATCATGCCCTTTCAAAACCCTCGGATTCCACGGCAAACGTGCGATTAAATCGTGCTCGGTAATTTTCCCAGCAGATAGCACCATTCAACTCCACCAGTTCACGCTCAGAAAAACGTCCTCGGCAGTCGCGACATTTTACAGAACTTGACGCCGTAACCCCCCCCACCAATTATCATGGCCATGTTAATTACCGTGGCCATGGTAAATATCGCGGCCATGTTAAAAGGCTTTCTTATGCCATCGCATCAGCAAAATCGCGGAGCAGAATTTGCAAATCTTTTGACCAAGACGCTTCAGAAGGCGGGATGGCAGGTAAAGCATTCGCGATCCGCTGACAACGGCGCCGACATCGTAGCTCGCAACGGCAAGAATATCTATGTCTTCCGGCTTAAGGCGTTATCGGAGTCAAGGAAAGACAGAGCCATTCCCTTGATTTCACAGGCCATTCTGGAAGCCCAAAGAGCAGTTGCGCAGACTACCGGCAGCGCAACCCCGGTCGCCGTGCTGGCCTCCGACCATGTTTCGGATTCCCTGTCGGGACACATCAAAGACTTCGCCTTACGCAATGCTCCCGATGTCGCCGTCGGGATTATTGACGCCGGAGG
>Ga0307476_10002642_pt1 | contig 10623 bp, 3 predicted proteins | sample atmos_gasesECM2C_2_FD_203314 | JGI IMG/M metagenome (GOLD analysis project Ga0307476, IMG submission 203314) | Hardwood forest soil microbial communities from Morgan-Monroe State Forest, Indiana, United States - atmos_gasesECM2C_05 | ecosystem: Environmental > Terrestrial > Soil > Temperate... | reverse complement strand
TTTTCCTGAACCATGCCGAGCAGCGCGGACTCGTTGATCTTCTGCTCGTAATTTGCCTGCACCGCCTTCGGGGTGAGGATGCGTGGACCAATCAGCGTGATCGGAAACACCAATAGCGAGATCGCCGCGAGCTGCCAGTTCAGGAACAGCATCAGAATGATGCCCGCGATCAATTCGAAGAACGGCAGCGCAGCGCTGTTGGCAAAACCCTTGATCGAGCCCTCGAAGGCCGACAAGTCGACCGAAAATCGCGACAGGATTTCGCCGCGCTTGGTGCGCGCAAAGAACGCGGCCGGCAGATTCTGCACGTGCTCGAAGAGCCGCGCCCGGACGTCCGAAATCAAGGACGCCGCGAGCAAGGCGTCCCACCGCTCGTACCAGACCGCGACGATCGAGGTAACGATGCCGGCCGCAGCCAGCACGGAAAGAATCTTGATCAGCGCCTCGAAATCCTCTTCGCCGAGCGCGTCGTCGATCAGAAACTTCAGACTGAGCGGCATGATGACGTTGAAAAGCGTCTCGACCAGGACGCCAATACTGACGAAGGTCAGCATCTTCTTGTAGTTTTTCAGGAAGGGCCTGACGAAGCCGTAGATCGTCGCCAGCGCGCCGGCGGCTTCCTTCGCCGTGTAGATGGGAAGTTCCTCGTCGTCCTCGTCCTCTTCGAACTCGAGGCTGTCCTCCTCCTCGTCGTCTTCCTCGTCGTCGGTGGACGAAGTTGGCTTTTCGGCTGACAATTTCCTGTCTTTGGAAATCGTCCGGTCGGCCGGAATCTTCCTACCCGTTTCGATCAGCAGCTTTCTTTCGGCGTCCAATTCAGCCGGTTCGTCGACGGGAGTTGCGAGATTTTTGTCCGGTGATGGAGGCTTGGACGCCATGAAACCAACCGATGCTGCACGGCCGGCCTGACCGCAAAATCGACACAAGTGGCGCGCGCCACCCTGTCAATCCTATGCGATCGGCGCGCATTCAGCAAAATAAATGAACGGACGAATGAGGCGCGTCCGCTGGCTCAATCGTCGGCTTCAACCCTGTCGAAGAAAGAGTAACGGAGACTGTCGGAGTCGGCGTACCACTGGCCCGGACCCTTGTTGGCGGCAAGCGTTGCGGCCCACAACTCATCGGTGCAGTCGTGACAGTGCATCGAGAGATCGAATCCGTTGCTGAAGAACAGCTCCGACCATTCCCACCAGGTGCCGAGCTTCTTGACGCCGCGCAAAAGATCGTAACGATCGATCAGCGCAGGCGACACGTCCGATGTAACCGAGCCAAACACGAGGCCGGTGCTGACCACGCGGCCAAGCTCGCGAACGGCTCGCGCGGCCTGCTTTTCCGCAACGTGGCACAGGCTGGTCTCGAACACGACATCGAACTCACCGTCCTTGAACGGCATATCGAGAATCGAGCCGAGCTTGTTGAACCGTTTCAGCTCCTTCGGCGTCCTGGCGTGGATGGCGCGATTATTCTCGATGCCCCAGGCGTCAACACCAAGCTCGCGCAACGCTCCGACCAATTCGCCGCTTGCCGATCCGGCCACGAGAAGCCTGTAACCCGTCGCCCTGTTCCAGACGATCCTGATGAGATCGGTGAGATAGGCGGGATCGGTGAACCGGCTCCAGACCTCGCGGTAGGGTCCGAGCCCGCGGTAGTTCTCGAAATAGTTGCGATCGATCCTGTCCGAGGCGGGCTTTTCATCTTCCTTCCGGGCGCGTCGCAGGCGCATCATCTCGGTCAGGATGATATCGGTGGCGGCATCGGAAGAGTCGAGCAGGCCGTTCAGCGTCGAGTCGAACAAATAGTCGCCTACGACCACAAGGCCCGGATGTTGCTTGGGGTCGGGCCGGTGGTTGGTCATCACGTCGCGCGCCGGCAGGCCGCCGGGCAGCGCATTCACCGAGGACAGCCAGCGATGAATTTTTCCTTCCAGGAAATGCTCCCGCGCGTCGCCGAACGAGGCCGGCAGTGACTTCAACGCGGCGTCGATCAGTTCCTTGTCGCCGAGATTGGCGTAGGCAAGCGCATCGGAGCCCGCAATCAGCCAGTTGAGCACGCCGTATTTGCCGACGTCATGACGCGAGCCTTCGTTGTAGACGCAGCAGCCGCCAAAGGCTTCCGACATGAACCACGAGCCGCCAATCTGCTCGCCCCAGAATGGCGAGTCGAACAGGATCGAAACCCGCAAGTAATGCGCGGGCCGGTCGAAATAAGCGATGTGCTTGACCATCGACCTGCGCAACTGCTCGCCGTCCCAGGCCATGGTCGCAAGCCAGGAATGCGGCAAGCACATCAGCACGAGGTCGAAATCCCGCGTCTCCGGCCCCTTGCCGTTCATCATGTTGAGCTGGTAGCGCCCGCTCGCGGTCTTGCCGACCTTGAGAACCCGGTGATTGAGCTCAATGTCGGCGTCGACCTCCGACTGCAGGCACTCGATCAACTGCTCGTTGCCGTTCTGAATTGAATAGAGGCCGATATATCCGTCGACATCCATCACGAAGTTCTTCAGCGCATTGAGACCGTTGGTGTTGTGGCCCTCGGTCGCGATATCGGAGCGCGCCATCACCTTGAAGAAATGCCGTGCGGCGGGATCCTCGACTTCTCGATCGAGCAACTCCTCGCAGGTGATGTAGGCCCAGGGATGTTCGTTGTCGTGCGCGCCGACGCCTTCGTAATACTCAACCGGCGACACCATCTCGGTGCAGCGCTTGCGGAACGCTTCGATGGCGTCCGCGGTCGTGGCGCCGTATTTGCGGCGCATGCCGGGCACGTCGTTCAACAGCTCGCCGCCGAGCTGGACCTGCTCGGCATCCATCGGAATCGTCTGCAAGCCGAAGTGCTGGATCAACTCGCGCAGCGGATCAGGACCCGTCATCGAGTAATCGTAGATTTCCGCGACACCCGCTTCATACATCGCCGGCGCGGAATCAAATTTGCGCGTGACAATCTTGCCGCCCAGGCGGTCAGACGCTTCAAAAATGGTGACGCGGCACAGGTCTCCCAGTTTCTTCTTGAGATACCACGCACTCATCAGGCCACCGGGCCCGCCGCCTACTATTGCCAAGTCCAACATAGTTTTCCGCTTGTTTCCGGCCCCTGCCGTTACCGGTCACCTGTTGCGGAAGGTGCCAGTCTAAGTCGTTTCAGATGAAGCGCTTTTTTCCCTGAAGGGAAGATGAACAACATGGCCACTGAAACAGAATAGTCGAAAAATAGCAAAAAAGAGCCGGCTTGCGCCGGCCCCTCCGTAACCTGCTGATTTTGCCTGACTTTATTCGGCCGGCGGCAGCGCCAACGGCTCGACTTCCGGCGCGGCAGGCACGATTGCCGCCTGTTTTTCGCGCTCGTCCAGGATCAGCTTGTCGCGCTTCATGGCGACTTCGCGGATCTTGGCCATCGAGGCGCCCGTACCCGCCGGAATCAGGCGGCCGACGATGACATTCTCCTTGAGGCCTTCCAGCGGGTCCACCTTGCCGTTGACGGCGGCTTCGGTGAGCACGCGGGTGGTCTCCTGGAAGGAGGCCGCCGAAAAGAACGAGCGGGTCTGCAGGCTTGCCTTGGTAATGCCGAGCAGCACCGGCGTACCTGTCGCGGGCTTCTTGCCTTCTTCCTTGGCCTTGACGTTGATCTGATCGAACTCGATCTTGTCGATCTGCTCGCCCGGGATCATGTCGGTGTCGCCCTGGTCGGTGATTTCCACCTTCTGCAGCATCTGGCGAACAATCACCTCGATGTGCTTGTCGTTGATCAGCACGCCCTGCAGGCGGTAAACCTCCTGGATTTCGTTGACCAGATAGGCGGCGAGTTCCTCGATGCCCTTGATCGCCAGGATGTCGTGGGGCGCGGGATTGCCTTCGACGATGAAATCGCCCTTTTCGACGATATCGCCGTCCTGCAGATGGATGTGCTTGCCCTTCGGGATCAGGTACTCGCGAGGCTCCTCGGTCTTGTCCATCGGCTCTATCGAGATGCGGCGCTTGTTCTTGTAGTCGCGGCCAAACCGGATGGTGCCCGAGATCTCCGCGATGATCGCCGCGTCCTTCGGCTTGCGAGCTTCGAACAGTTCGGCAACCCGCGGCAGACCGCCCGTGATGTCACGGGTCTTGGCGCTCTCGGTGGAGATGCGCGCAAGAATGTCGCCCGGCTTGACCTTGGCGCCGACGTCGACCGACAGAATGGCGTCGACCGAAAGCATGTAGCGGGCTTCGCCGCCGCGTCCGAGCTTGAGGACCTTGCCATCCTTGCCCTTGACGACAATCGCCGGGCGCAGATCGGCCCCACCTCGCGACGAACGCCAGTCGATGACGACACGCTTGGCGATACCGGTGGATTCGTCGAGCGTCTCCGAGATCGACTGACCCTCGACCAGATCCTCGAATCCAATCGTGCCTTCGACTTCGGTCAGAACGGGCCTCGTGTACGGATCCCACTCGGCGATACGCTGACCACGCTTGACCATGTCGCCGTCGTCGACGTGCATGCGCGCACCATACTGAATGCGGTGGGTAGCACGCTCCGTCCCGTCGGCGTCGGAGATCGCAACGACCATGTTGCGGACCATTGCGATCAGATGGCCTTCGCTGTTCTTGGCGATCGACTTGTTCTTGATCGTTACCTTGCCGTCGAAATTGGACTCGACGAACGATTGCTCGTTGATCTGCGCCGCGCCACCGATGTGGAACGTACGCATGGTCAGCTGGGTACCGGGCTCGCCAATCGATTGCGCCGCGATCACGCCGACGGCTTCGCCATGGTTGACCGGCGTGCCGCGGGCGAGGTCACGACCGTAGCACTTGCCGCAGATGCCATTGACGAGTTCGCAGGTCAGCGCCGAGCGGATCTTCACTTCCTGGATACTGGCCTGGTGGATGGCTTCCACGTGGCTCTCTTCCATCAGCGTGCCACGCTTGACGAGCACCCTGTTGCTCGCGGGATCGCGCACGTCCTCGCCCGCGACGCGGCCGAGGATGCGGGAGCCGAGCGAAGCCACCACGGTGCCGGCATCGACGATCGCGCGCATCTTGATGCCGAGCTTGGTGCCGCAATCGTCCTGCGTGATGATGCAATCCTGCGCCACGTCGACGAGGCGACGCGTCAGGTAACCCGAGTTGGCGGTCTTCAACGCGGTATCCGCGAGACCCTTGCGGGCGCCGTGGGTCGAGTTGAAGTATTCGAGCACCGACAGACCTTCCTTGAAGTTGGAAATGATCGGCGTCTCGATGATCTCGCCCGACGGCTTGGCCATCAGCCCGCGCATGCCCGCGAGCTGACGCATCTGCGCCGGCGAACCACGCGCGCCCGAATGGGCCATCATGTAGATCGAGTTGATGTCGGCCTCGGCGCCCTTGGCATTTTTCCTGGTCGAGGAAATCTCCTTCATCATCTCCTTGGCGATTTCCTCGGTTGCCCTCGACCAGGCGTCGACGACCTTGTTGTACTTCTCGCCATGGGTGATCAGGCCGTCGTTGTACTGCTGCTCGAAATCCTTCGCCAGCGTACGCGTCGTTTCCACGATCTTCCACTTGCCGTGCGGCACCACCATGTCGTCCTTGCCGAAGGAAATGCCGGCTTTGAACGCGTTGTAGAAGCCAAGCGCCATGATGCGGTCGCAGAAGATCACCGTCTCCTTCTGACCGCAGTGGCGATAGACCTGGTCGATCACGCCGGAGATTTCGCGCTTGGTCATCAGCTTGTTGATGATGTCGAACGAAATCTTTGCCGATCTCGGCAGCACATTGCCGAGCATCACGCGGCCTGCCGTGGTCTCGATCCAGCGCTTGACCGTCTTCCCGCTCTCGTCGGCGCCCTCCCACCGATACTTGATCTTGGTGTGGAGGTGGATGACCTTCGAATGCAAGGCATGCTCGATCTCGGCCATGTCGCCATAGACCTTGCCCTCGCCGGGCAGGCCTTCGCGCATGATCGAGAGATAATAAAGGCCAAGCACGATGTCCTGCGACGGCACGATGATCGGCTGACCGTTGGCCGGGTGCAGGATGTTGTTGGTCGACATCATCAGCACCCGCGCCTCGAGCTGGGCTTCCAGCGAAAGGGGAACGTGCACGGCCATCTGGTCGCCGTCGAAGTCGGCATTGAATGCCGCGCATACCAAAGGATGCAGCTGGATCGCCTTGCCTTCGATCAGGACCGGCTCGAACGCCTGAATGCCGAGGCGATGCAGCGTCGGAGCGCGGTTCAACAGCACGGGATGTTCGCGGATCACCTCGTCGAGGATATCCCAGACTTCGGGTCGCTCCTTTTCGACGAGCTTCTTGGCCTGCTTCACGGTGGTGGAGAGGCCCTTGGCATCGAGCCGCGAATAGATGAACGGCTTGAACAGTTCGAGCGCCATCTTCTTCGGCAGCCCGCACTGATGCAGCCGCAGTTCAGGTCCGACGACGATCACCGAGCGACCGGAATAGTCGACCCGCTTGCCGAGCAGGTTCTGGCGGAAGCGGCCCTGCTTGCCCTTGAGCATGTCGGCCAGCGACTTCAAGGGACGCTTGTTGGCGCCGGTGATGACGCGGCCGCGGCGGCCGTTGTCGAACAGCGCGTCCACGGCCTCCTGCAGCATGCGCTTTTCGTTGCGGATGATGATGTCAGGGGCGCGCAGCTCCATCAGCCGCTTCAGACGGTTGTTGCGGTTGATGACGCGACGGTAAAGGTCGTTGAGATCGGAGGTCGCAAAGCGGCCGCCGTCGAGCGGCACCAGCGGCCGCAGGTCCGGCGGGATCACGGGCACCACGGTCAGGATCATCCATTCCGGCTTGTTGCCGGAATAGCGGAAAGCCTCGACAATCTTCAGACGCTTGGCGAGCTTCTTGTGCTTGATGTCGGATTCGGTCTCCTGCATCTCGGCGCGCAAGGACGCTTCGAGCTTTTCGAGATCGAGCCCCTTGAGCATTTCGCGGATCGCCTCCGCGCCGATCATGGCGGTAAAAGAGTCCTGGCCGTATTCGTCCTGCGCCTTCAGATATTCGTCTTCAGACAGCAGCTGGCGGTCCTTGAGCGCGGTGAGGCCGGGCTCGAGGACGACGTAATACTCGAAATACAAAATCCGCTCGAGGTCCTTCAGCGTCATGTCGAGCAGAAGTCCGATCCGGGACGGCAGCGACTTCAGGAACCAGATGTGCGCGACCGGAGCGGCCAGTTCGATGTGGCCCATGCGCTCGCGCCGAACGCGCGACAGCGTGACTTCGACCGAGCACTTTTCGCAGATGATGCCCTTGTACTTCATCCGCTTGTATTTGCCGCACAGGCACTCGTAATCCTTGATCGGACCGAAGATGCGGGCGCAGAACAGGCCATCGCGTTCCGGCTTGAAGGTTCGGTAATTAATTGTCTCCGGCTTCTTAATTTCGCCGTAGGACCACGACAGAATCTTTTCAGGAGACGCGATCGAAATCCGGATCTGGTCGAAGACCTGGGCCGGAGTCGTCGGATTGAACAGATTCATAATCTCTTGGTTCATGTTCTTCTCCTCGCATGCCGGCCGTTGCCGGCAGCAAATTCGAAATTCTCTTTCAGCGACGCCCCACGCTCGACTTCCGAACGCAGCGCGAATACCGGCGCGCACCGCGCCGGTATTCGACCACCTGCTGTTACTCGGCGGCCTCGGATGTCGGCGTGCCGCCGACCTTCGAATTGTGAAGGTCGACGTTGAGGCCCAGCGAACGCATTTCCTTTACCAGCACGTTGAATGATTCCGGGATGCCGGCCTCGAACGTGTCGTCGCCGCGGACGATCGCCTCGTACACCTTGGTGCGGCCGGCGACGTCGTCCGACTTCACCGTGAGCATTTCCTGGAGGGTGTACGCCGCGCCATAGGCCTCGAGCGCCCACACTTCCATTTCGCCGAAACGCTGGCCGCCGAACTGCGCCTTGCCGCCCAGCGGCTGCTGGGTCACGAGCGAGTACGGTCCGATCGAACGGGCATGGATCTTGTCGTCGACGAGATGGTGCAGCTTGAGCATATAGATGTAACCGACCGTCACCTTGCGGTCGAACGGATCGCCGGTTCGCCCGTCATAGACGGTCGACTGGCCGGATGCATCGAGGCCCGCAAGCTTGAGCATCTCCTCGATGTCGGTCTCCTTGGCACCATCGAACACGGGCGTCGCAATCGGCACGCCGTGGCTCAGGTTGCGGCCGAGCTCGATCAGCTCGCTGTCATTGAGCGATTTGATGGTTTCCTCGTCGCCGTAGATTCTCTTCAAGGTTTCCTTCAGCGGCTTGACGTCCTGTTTGCCGTAGTAGGCGTCGACGGTCTGAGCGATGCGCTTGCCGAGGCCCGCGCAGGCCCAGCCAAGATGCGTCTCCAGAATCTGTCCGACGTTCATGCGGCTCGGCACGCCGAGCGGATTGAGCACGATATCGGCATGGGTGCCGTCCTCGAGGAACGGCATGTCCTCGACCGGAACGATCTTGGAAACCACGCCCTTGTTGCCATGGCGGCCGGCCATCTTGTCGCCGGGCTGAATCTTGCGCTTCACCGCGACGAAGACCTTGACCATCTTCATCACGCCGGGCGGCAGTTCATCGCCACGCTGCAGCTTTTCGACCTTGTCGAGGAAGCGCTGCTCGAGGCCCTTCTTCGATTCGTCATACTGCTTCCGCATCGCCTCGATTTCAGCCATCAGCTTGTCGTTGGGAGATGCAAACATCCACCATTGCGAACGCGGATGCTCGTCGAGCACCGCGCGCGTGATCTTGGTATCCTTCTTGAAACCCTTCGGACCAGCGATGCCCTGGCGATTTTCCAGAAGCTCGGCAAGGCGGCTGTAGACGTTGCGGTCCAGGATAGCCTGCTCGTCGTCCCGGTCCTTGGCCAGACGCTCGATCTCTTCCCGTTCGATCGCCAGCGCCCGCTCATCCTTGTCGACGCCGTGCCGGTTGAAGACACGAACCTCGACGATGGTGCCCTGCACACCCGGAGGCACGCGCAGCGAGGTGTCGCGGACGTCGGAGGCCTTTTCGCCGAAAATGGCGCGCAGAAGCTTCTCTTCCGGCGTCATCGGACTTTCGCCCTTCGGCGTGATCTTGCCGACCAGGATATCGCCGGCGCGTACCTCCGCGCCGATATAGACGATGCCCGCCTCGTCGAGGTTCTTCAGCGCTTCTTCCGAAACGTTCGGAATGTCGCGGGTGATTTCCTCAGGCCCCAGCTTGGTATCGCGCGCCATCACCTCGAATTCCTCAATGTGGATCGAGGTGAAGACGTCGTCCTTCACGATCCGCTCCGAGAGCAGGATCGAATCTTCGAAGTTGTAGCCGTTCCACGGCATGAACGCGACCAGCACATTGCGGCCAAGCGCAAGCTCGCCGAGATCGGTCGAGGGACCGTCAGCGATGATGTCGCCCTTCCTGACGACGTCGCCCACCTTCACCAGAGGCCGCTGGTTGATACAGGTCGACTGGTTGGAGCGCTGGTATTTCATCAGCCGGTAGATATCGACGCCCGACTTGGTCGGGTCGAGATCTTCGGTGGCGCGGATAACGATACGGGTGGCGTCGATCTGGTCGATCACGCCGGTGCGCCGCGCCGCGATCGCAGCGCCGGAGTCGCGCGCGACGATGCCTTCCATGCCGGTTCCGACGAACGGCGCCTCGGCGCGCACCAGAGGCACGGCCTGACGCTGCATGTTCGAACCCATCAGCGCGCGATTGGCGTCGTCGTTCTCCAGGAACGGGATCAGCGCCGCAGCAACCGACACCAGCTGCTTGGGCGAGACGTCCATGTAGTCGACCTTGTCCGGCGTGACCATCACGACGTCGCCGGCATGGCGGCACACCACGAGGTCGTCGGTGAAGCGGCCCCGGTTGTCGAGCGCCACGTTCGCTTGCGCCACGTGATAGCGGCCCTCTTCCATCGCCGAGAGATAGATCACATCGTCGGTGACGCGGCCGTCCTTGACCTTGCGATAGGGCGTCTCGACAAAGCCGTATTTGTTGACGCGCGCAAATGTCGCGAGCGAATTGATCAGACCGATATTCGGTCCTTCCGGCGTCTCGATCGGGCAGATGCGACCGTAATGTGTCGGGTGCACGTCGCGCACCTCGAAACCGGCACGCTCGCGGGTCAGGCCGCCCGGGCCAAGCGCGGAGAGGCGGCGCTTGTGGGTAATTTCCGACAGCGGATTGGTCTGGTCCATGAACTGCGACAGCTGCGAGGAGCCGAAGAACTCGCGCACGGCGGCAGCCGCAGGCTTCGCGTTGATCAGGTCCTGCGGCATCACAGTGTCGATATCGACACTGGACATGCGTTCCTTGATCGCGCGCTCCATGCGGAGCAGACCGATGCGGTACTGGTTCTCCATCAATTCGCCGACCGAGCGCACACGGCGGTTGCCGAGGTGGTCGATATCGTCGATTTCGCCCTTGCCGTCGCGCAGATCAACCAGCGTCTTGATGACGGCCAGGATGTCTTCCTTGCGCAGCGTGCGGTGGGTGTCGGGCGCATCGAGTTCGAGACGCATGTTCATCTTCACGCGGCCGACCGCGGAGAGGTCGTAGCGCTCGGGGTCGAAGAACAGCGAGTTGAACATCGCCTGCGCGGTGTCGAGCGTCGGCGGCTCACCCGGCCGCATCACGCGATAGATGTCGAACAGCGCCTCTTCGCGCGCCATGTTC
>Ga0307476_10002641_pt1 | contig 10634 bp, 6 predicted proteins | sample atmos_gasesECM2C_2_FD_203314 | JGI IMG/M metagenome (GOLD analysis project Ga0307476, IMG submission 203314) | Hardwood forest soil microbial communities from Morgan-Monroe State Forest, Indiana, United States - atmos_gasesECM2C_05 | ecosystem: Environmental > Terrestrial > Soil > Temperate... | reverse complement strand
GTCGGCCCTGCTCCCGGGAAGGCGAAGGATGAACGGGACGGGCGGCGCCGCAAGGCCCGGCCCGTCGAAAATTGAAGAGCTACACACGTAGAAGCCGACGTCGAGTCACCTTGGGACCGGGGTTCAAATCCCCGCGCCTCCACTGAATGGGCGAGCTGATGGGACTCATCAGCCGGCTCACGCCGGCCGCTCGCCTCACCGATGCATCAATTCCCGCAGCGCCGGATAGGTCGCCCGGTAGCGCGCATAGCCCTCTTCATAGGCCGCCCGCGTTTCCGGCCGTGGTTCCACCACTTCGGCGATCCGCACCATCTCTCGCGCCGCCTCCGCCAGGTCCGCGAACCGGCCGGCGTGAACCGCCGCGACCAGGGCCGATCCCAGAGCGCACGCCTCCGGCTCGCGCGGCAGGATCACCGGCGTTCCCAGCACATCGGCGTGTATTTGAATCCATAAACGACTTTTCGCCCCGCCGCCGCCGGCGAACAACCGCTTGATCGCCAGGCCGTGCGACCGGACGTCTTCCAGGATGTGCCGCGTGCCGTAAGCCGTCGCCTCGTAGATGCTGCGGAAGACGTGGCCGGGGCCGTGGGCCAGCGTCAAGCCCCAAAACACGCCGCGGCCGCGCGGGTCCTTCAGCGGACAGCGGTTGCCCTGCCAGTAATCCAGGCAGACCAGGCCGTCGCAGCCCGGCGGCACGGCCGACGCCTTGGCGTCCAGCACCTCGTATACGTGCCGGCCGGTCTTCGCCGCCTCCGCCGCCTCGGCGCCGGCGAAGTGGCGCCGATACCAGTCGAGGATGGAACCGGTCGCCGTCTGGCCGCCTTCCAGGGTGTACGTTCCCTCGGCGACGGCGTCGGGGTAGCAGCCGGACATGCCGCTGCCCAGAAGCGGCGCCGCCGAGTTGGCCAGGTGGCAGGTGCTGGACCCCATAATCATGGCCATGTCGCCCGGCTCGACCGCCCCCATGCCGATCATGCCGAGATAGGCGTCGATGCCGCCCTGCGCGACCGGCGTCCCCGGCCGCAACCCCAATTCCGCCGCGGCCGCCGCCGATAGCCGAGCATCGCCCTTGCCCAAGGGCGTGATGCGCTCCGGCCATTTGCCCGGCAAATCGTCCAGGCCGACCTGACGCAAGAGCGCGGCGCTCCAGCCGCCGTCGGGCCGGGCGTAATTCCACTTCACGGAGATGTTATTGAGGGAAAGCGTCCATGCGCCGGTCAGCCGGTGCATGAACCAGTCGGTGCATTCGACGACGCGGCCGGCCCGGCCGTACACCTCTGGCTCGTGCCGCTTCAGCCACAGCGCCTTGGGCAGCATCCACTCCGGCGACAGCACGCCGGACACCCAGCGCAACGTCGGATCGTTTGTGGCGCTTATGTCGGCGGCCTCGCGGTAGGAGCGCTGGTCCATCCAGAGCAGGGCGGGGCGCAGCGGCGTGCCGTCGAGGGCGCAGGCGATGACGGTGCAGGCGGTGCAGTCGAGTCCGACGCCGGCCACGTCCTCGGGTTTGGCGGCGGCGCGGGCCAGCGCTTCCGGCACGGCGGCGCGGGCGGCGGCCCACCACTGATGGGCGTCCTGTTCCGCCCAGGCCGGCTGCGGATGAGTGGTGTCGAGCGGGGCGACGCCGAAGCCACGACAGGCGCCGGATGCGTCGAACAGGGCGGCGCGGACGCTCTGCGTGCCGATGTCGAGGCCGAGAAAAAGGGGGAGAGGATCGCTCATGGCGGTAAGTTGTTGTACAGCGTTCCGCCCGGTATACTGGCCAGAAGGAGAAAACGACTTCTCTTCTGTGGGCTTGCAGGAGGGAGACGCACTCCATGACACAAACCGAACTGCGCGACGCCGCCCGCCGCCAACCATTTAAGCCATTTCGGGTGGTGCTGACCACCGGAGCGGCTTACGACGTTCGCCACCCCGATCTCATCATGGTTGGGCAGCGTTCAGTTGCGCTGGGAATCACCCAGGATCCGGCAGGCACGGCCTACGACCGGATCTTTCAGGTTGATCTGCTGCATGTCGTCGGGATTGAGGAGCTGCCCGCGTCGACGCCTTCCTCCAACGGTCCTGCCAGCTGAAAAGAAGACAGGGCGCTGGTAAGCGCCCTGTCAAATACGGCGGCCTGGGGCTGCTCCCTCATTTCTTCGCTCGCTTTAAGACCGAGATGAAAGCGGTCTTGTCGCCGAAATCCGTGGGCCGAGTCGAACCGATGGCAAGTTTCAAATCGTCGCCGTCGATTTGATAGATGCCCAAATGGCTCTGTCCGTCCCTGCCCAGGGAATCAAAGGTAGCCGGCGCTTTGGAAGCGTCGAGGCGAAATGTTCCAATATCGGTCGTTTTCCCATCCTGGGCGGTGGTCACCTTGTCCCCGTCAATGGTAAGCACGATATTGGGCATCTCGTTCGGAGCGACCGGCTTGCCGCCCACATCAATCGCCGCGACCAGCTTCCAACTTCCCTGGATCTTCTCCATGTCCTTTCTGGCCGAATCGGCCGCGTCCGGCTTATCTGGCGCCGCCTGCATCGGCGGCGCCGCCGGCCCGTTGGCTGCCGTGACCTTGAACGAGCTAAAAAACGTCTGCATGTCCTGGTCCGGACCGACCGCCGTCAGAACGAACATGTGCGAACCGATGACAGCGAGGCGGACTTTCATGGCAGCTTGCCCGGCGACGTCGATGACGATTTCGCGGGCTGGGTTCCCGGCCAGCGTTGATTTGCCCTGGCCAGTAACCTTGGAGTTAGGAGGCAGCGCAGCCGTTAGGGCCGGCGCCACACTGTCCAGCAGCATGTCGCTGTCGCCGGGCTTAAGCGTCAGCTTGGACAGATCTCCGGCCGATACATTGAAGACGCCGCCCTTTGGCGAGATAACCATCATTACATTTGCAGGAATGTCCCCCGCCGGCGTCTTTTGTGGAGGCTGGCTTAGCTTCTGCACTTGACCCTCCGGCATCAACACACTAAAGCCATCCGGAGAATTCACCATCTGCCATCCAGCCGGCGCATCGCCTTTGGGCGCCGGTTGATCCAGCGACACCGCCGCCACCGGCGCCGTCGCCTTCTGCTCCGGAACCACCGGCGCCAGCTTGTCGAGGTCGTCGATCGTTTCGCCGCCGGCGATCGTGCACATCGCCAGGAACTTGTCCTGCGGAATGTCCGCCGGGATGAAGCGCACCTTGAAGTCGCCCATCACGGCGAACGTGCCGCGCTTGCCCTGATAGGTCGCGCAAACGAACGGCGCCACCGCGTCGGTCCCTTCCGACACGCCGCGGACCGTCGAGCCGCCGCCGGCCATCCACGGCGTCTTGCCCGCCGGAATTTGCAGCAGCACGATCGTCTTATCCAGGCCGTCTTTCACCTCGTCCGGCTTCGTTTCGCGCTCGTAGCCGAAGACGCCGTTCTTCGCATTGCCTGGCGCGTTGTTGGCGGCGTCGAGGCCGACGCCGGCCACGCCGACGTAGTTCGTTACCGCCACGTCCAAGGGCACGCCGGGATAGCGCACCAGCGCCGGCGCCGACGGATCGGCGTGGCTGAGGAACTGCGGGATCAGGAAGCTGGCGTAACGGAGATTCTGGACATCCTTGCTGTCGTCGTACCAGGCGCCGCGCGTGCCGTCCACCGGCAGGCTGGCGAACTCGCCGTCGCCGAGGAACGGCAGCAGCTCGGCCATCCAGCTGACGCGCTGATCCGCGCTCCAATCGACGAGCCGTTCGGGCGCCAGATTGCGCTTGGCCGTGCCGCGCGGGAAATGGCCCTTGGCCTGGACGTAGCGCTGCAGCGCGGCGGCCAGCTCATGGATGCGCGACCGGGAGGACGACGACTCGGCGCCGGCTTTGAGCCGGGTGACGAGCAGGCCGATCTCCTCGTCCATGTGGTTTTTCGCCGTCTCGCTGGAGAACGTTATGGCGGCGTTGAGCAGGACCAGCGAACCCTCCTGGGTCAGCCAGAGGACGGGAGCGCCCTGGTTGTTTTCGCCGCCGTTGGGGTTGCCGCCGTTGGGGTTGAACGTGCCGCCCGGCTGGAACGTGCCGCCGCCGTTGGGATTGTTCGGATTGTTCCCCGGCCCGGTGCCGCCGGGCGGCGGAGGCGGCGCAGGCGGCGCACCGCTGCCAGGGCCCATGCCCATCCCAGGCGGCGGAGGCGGCGCAGGGGCGCCGGCGCCAGGACCGGCGCCGCTGCCGCCAGGACGGAACGTACCGCCGGGGAACATGCCGCCCTGGTTCGTGCCGTTTTCGGCCGGCGTTTGAGAGCCGCCGCCGAGCATGGCATTGGCGTGGGCGACGAGATCTTTCAGGGCGGTGGAGAGCTTGGCGGCCGTCGCCTGGCTGCCCATGTCCACGGCTGCCACGCCGGTGACCTTGTCCGAGGCGCAGTCCGTCAGGCTGAAGCCGACCCAGACCGCGGGCAAGTCCTGCGGCCGATAAATCTTGAGCAGGTCGAGAAGCATCCGCGTCTTTTCATCCACGGCGATTTCCTTGGAAGTCGCCCAGCTGGCCCCCCGATCCCGGAGGAGCACGCCCAGCTGCTCCACCATCGGATCCTTGGTGGACGTCACGGCGCTGACCAGAAGCGGCTGATCGGTTTTCTCGATGCGATCGAACATGGCTTTCATGGCCGGTTCGATGGTGAGGTACGACCCAGCCAGCTGCGCCGTGCTCGGAGGCTTGTTGCCGGGCGGTTGTCCCGCGCCGCCCATCGGGCCGCCGGTGCCGCCGCCGTTGGGGTTCATCATGCCGCCGTTGGGGTTGTTCGGAGGACCGCCGGACCCGCCCGCGCCGGCGCCCGCGCCGCCCTGCAGACCAGGTCCCATGGGGCCGGTCCCGCCGCCGTTGGGGTTCATCATGCCGCTGTTGGGATTGTTCGGAGGACCGCCCGACCCGCCCGGCCCCGCCCCGGCTCCTGCGCCTGCGCTGGCGCCGCCCCCAATTTGCGGGCCCGTCCAACCGGGGTTGGGGTTGTTGGGGTTGTTCATGCCGCCTGCGCCTGCATTTTGATTGGCCGGCGGGGTCGGCTGCGTCGGCTGCGACTTGTACTCGGGATGCCCGTTGAATTGCTTCACGTCGGACAGGAATTTCTGCATCGGCTCCGGATCGGCGAACACCAGCGTGTGGTCGTCGAGGAAGAGCATTTGCAGGTCCGGGTGCGGTCGATTCGCCTTGATGAGCAATGTGCCGATGCCGTCGAAGTCGCGCTTCACGGAGTAGGGCTTCAGGCCGTTGACCTCGTCCAGGCCGTCCAGCTGCAGGCTGGCGATGACGTTGTCCTTGTTGATCGTCAGGCCCTTTTGCGTGTGCAGGATGGAGAAGATCCAGTTCTTGGTGTGGCTAATGGCCGTCACCACGCGCTCCACGCCCTTGCCGTCGGCCGTGTAGAGCGGGAAGGAGAACGTGTCGCGGAACGCCTTCTCGCTGAAGGCGCCCGGCGACAGGGCCGACTGACCCAAACCGCTGTCGTGCAGCCGGTCGATCTGATAATTGACGACGGCTTCCGCGTCGTTGGGCAGCAGGTTCGTCACGTCGGCGATGAACACGCCGCCGGGCGGTGGAACGAAGTTCGGCGGCGGCTTCGGCCCCGGTTGCGGGTTGTTGTTGGGCTGCTGGTTGTTCGACGAGTTGTTGTTGCTGTTCGAGCTGCTCGAATTATTGCCCTTGCCGCCCAGCGTCATGACGAGAATGCAAACCACCACGGCCAGAACGGCCAGGCCGCCGAGGCTGGCGCCGATGATGACAGTCGTGGACGCGCCGCCTTGCTTCTTGCGCGGACGATCGTCTTCCTCGTCGTCCTCGTCGCGCCGCCGGGTCGGCGTCGTCTTCACCTTGCCGGGCGCGCCGGTTTTGATTCCCTGCTTGGCCGGCGCGCGGGCCGCGGCGGCTGCGGCCGCCCCAGGCTTCTTGGCCTTCTTGGTGGGGGCCGGCGTATCGGACGAGCTGTCCTCGTCGTCGTCGTTGGTCTTGCTCTTCGGCTTTTCGACCACGAAGCGGTATTTACATTTGGGGCAGTCGATCTTCCGGCCGATCAGGCCGGGATCGCGAATCGGCACCATCGCTTCGCAGCTCGGGCACTGCTGTTTGAAACTCGTCGTGGAAGCCATGAAGGGATCTCCGCCGCGCTGGGATCGACTCATCTGCGAGCCGAGAAAAGCAAGTGTGGGAGCAACTTCTGCTATCATAGACGAAAGGCACGTAAACTAGCAAAGACGAAAAAGCCGTGCGCGCGCGTTTTTTTGGCGGCGACGGTCGGATCGGCGGGGGAAACGGGGATGTTCGTATAATGCGGGAGGGCGCTTGCCGGGCAGGCGCCGGCCTCAATGGGGAGGCGCATAATGGATCGGGAGAACCCTCCGGGCCGGCGCTTTCGGGATGCCACGAACCGTGAACAGCGCTCATACCACCCTGCTGTATCACTTTTGCCGGCTGCGTCTGCCGCGCGTGCGGCTGCCGGCCGACGTGTTCGCGCGGCAGGCGCTGCGCGCCTTCGACCTGTACCGGGCCAAGTGCCTGCGCGAAAGCCGGGAGGCGTCCTGGGACGACTTTCTCGACAACCTGCACGCGCTGGACTGGTTCACCGCCTGCGCCTGTTTGGCGGGGCTGGAGGAAGGCTGGCGCGCCCTGTTCCACGCTCGCGCCAACCGCACCGACGCCCTGCTCATCGACGCCCTGCGGGCCCGCGCGGTGCGGCTGTTTCCGCGCGATCCGGAGAAGCAGGAAGAGGCCGTCTCCGAGTTCTGGGGCTTTCTCCTGGCCGGCGAACGCGACGGAGCCGTGCCGATTTTGGCCCGCTACGACGGCCAACGGCCGCTGGTGCCGTGGCTCATCCGCGTGTTTCAGAATAAACACCTCTCCGATCTCCGCCATGATCGCGGCCGGCACATGCTGCCGGAAGACGACCTCGACGACCGCGATCTGCCGTTCCCCTCCGAAGCCAACGATCGCTGGCATGAAGAGTTCCGCCAGGCGGCGCGGGAGTGGCTGGCCGAGCTGCCGGACAACGACGTGATCCTCCTGGGTCTGCGCGTGCGCTATCGCCTCAGCCAGCGCGAGGCGGCCACCGTCCTCGGCATCAACGAGGGCAACGTCTCGCGGCAGACCACGAAGCTGCGCGACCGCTGCCTGGAGGAGATCGGCCGGCGCTTGCAGGAAGTCGGCTGGACCGGCGACGATCTGAGCGGATACATTCTAAAGGAGATGGATTCGTTGCTGCTGGACGAGCCGCGGCTCTCCGCCGACCGCTTGGCCGCGCTGCTGGCGGATCGCAACCGCGCTCGTTTTCCTGCCTAGGGTGGGTCGAGCGCGAGCGAGACTCACCGGCGCCGACGCCGTCCCTCTCGGTGGGTCTCGCTCGCGCTCGACCCACCCTACGGCTTTGGGGTCGCGCAAAACGCAAGGGCAGAGGACAAAGGACAAATTGATGCGGCCCTCCCCAGCTTCCGACGACCCCTGCGCTCCTCTGCCCGGCGTGGTCGGCGCGTCGCCGGCCATGCGGCAAGTCTACCGGCTGACGCGTCTGGCGGCGCCGACCCCGGCCAGCGTTCTCCTCATCGGCGAAACGGGAACCGGCAAGGAGCTCGTCGCCCGGGCCGTCCATCAGCTCAGCCCCCGCGCCGACGGCAACTACGTCCGCGTCAACTGCGGCGCCCTGGCCGAGGGCCTGCTGGAAAGCGAACTATTCGGACACGTCAAGGGCGCTTTCACCGGGGCGATCGAGGACCGCAACGGCCGATTTGAGGCGGCCCACGGCGGGACCATTTTCCTCGATGAAATCTCCAGCATGAGCGCCAAGCTCCAGGTCAAGGTGCTGCGCGTCTTGCAGGAGAAGCAATACGAGCGCGTCGGCGACCACAAGACGCGCACCGTGGACATCCGCGTCGTGGCCGCCGCCAACGAGTACCTGGAAGACGAGATCGAGGCGGGCCGGTTCCGCGACGACCTTTATTACCGCCTCAACGTCGTGCCGATTTACCTGCCGCCGCGGCCCTGGCGGAGCATTTCCTGAACCGGCACAGCGAGGAGAATCGCCGCGATCCGCCGGAGCTGACGCGCGATTTCCTCGACATGCTGCTGGATCACGATTGGCCGGGCAACGTCCGCGAGCTGGAAAACTATATGGCGCGGGCGGTGGTGCTGGCCGGCGGCGGGCCGCTGCGCTCCGACCTCTTGGGACCGCCGGGCCGCGTCGATCGGCCCTGGCGTCCGCTCCGCGGTCGTCAAGGCGGCGGCGATCTGCAGACGCTTATTCGCCAGCTGGTGCGGCTGGGCGTCGAATCCCTGCCCGACGGCGAACTCGATCGGCGCATCGTCGGCGGCGTGGAGCGGGAGCTGATCGAACATGTCCTCAACCAGTGCGACGGCACGCAGGTGACGGCAGCCCGCCGGCTGGGCATCAACCGCAACACGCTGCACAAGAAAGTGGACGAGTTCCGCAAGGCGGACCAGGCCGCCAACGCCGTCGAACAGAGGTGAACGGCGTCATTTTCATCCCGCACCACAAATCCCAAAAAACCCATCCCAATTTTCATCCCTCGCTTGAGACTGCGTCCGGCGTGACGTAGGCTTGTCGCGTAGTCTCCATCGGTCCCGCGGGGTCGTCCGGGCGGCGCCTCTCCCGTCCGGTGCAGTGCGGCAGCCAGCTGGGTGCGTCTGCGGGTCGCACCGGCGCCGAACCCCAACGACACGGAAGCGAGAGCAACGCTGGAAATGGCCACCCAGATGGCGCCGACTCCCAACATGCACGCCGTGGGCGCGCGGCCCTCCCCCCCTGCACCCGCGTCTTCCGCCGCCGCTCCGACCCGGCGCGTTCCTGCTCCATCGCATCGTCGCGTCATGCAGCTGGCGGCCGCAGCGCTCATCGTCTTGTATGCCGCCAACCCCGCCGCCTGGGGCGCTCCGCCCGGCCTGTGGGCGCCGGCCGCGGGTTTCGGCCTGGTCCTTGTCGCCTGGTTCGGCCCACGCGCCGCCTGGCTGGTGCTGGCCGCCGGCGTGCTGACCGTGGTGGAAGCAATCCTCGTCGGCGGCGGCGCCGCGCGACCCGGTCTTGCGGCCGGCGACGCCCTGATCGGAGCGGCGCAAATCCTGGCGGCGTGGCGGCTCTATCGCCGCTGGGGCGGCGCCCGCGCCCTCAACGATCCACGCTCCGCCGTTCTCTTTCTGCTCATCGTGCCGGGCCTGACGACGGCGGCCTCCGCCCTGGCCTGGGCCGTCCTCGTCGGCGTGCTGCATGGGTGGCGAGAATTTGGACCGCAGCTGGCGCAATATTGGTTCAGCCGGTCGCTGGGGCTGCTGACCGTGGCGCCGCCGCTGCTGTCGGCCGCGACGCCGTGGCTGGTGCGGCGCGGTTGGATCGGTCCGGAGGTGGTGTTCCTTAAGCCTACCGCCTCGACCGACCACGCCGGCGCCGACCGCATGACGCGCGGCGACGCCGTCGAGATCATCGGTCTGGCGCTGGGCGCCGGCCTGCTGGCGCTGCTCCTGGCCTGCACCTACGGCCGGCACGGGCTGGAAGGCTGGCAGCCGTGGGGCGCTCCGCTCTTGCTCGTCGTCTGGTCGAGCCTGCGCCAGGGCCAGCGCGGCGGCGTTCTGACGGCCGGGTTGGCCGCCGCTCTGCCGCTGTGCTTCCTCGCCCCCTTCGCCGGCGCCTCTTCCATCTATCAGTATCTCATTCAGGGCAATTTGCTGGTGCTGGTCGGCGCCGGGTTGCTGGCGGCGGCCGCGGCCGGCTGGCTGCGCATCCACGAGATGCGTTATCGCCAGGTGGTGGCCCATGTCCCGGTCGTCGTTTACAGCGGCCGATTGCCGCCGGCGCCGTCCTTCTCCACGCTGGAAGGCACGGTGCGCGGCGCCGAGGTGACGCTGGTCAGCGACGCCAGCGGCGCCCTGCTCGGCTGCCCGCCGGAACAGCTGCTGGGCGATCACCGCCGGTGGATGGAGCGCGTCCATCCCGACGACCGCGTCGTGGTGCTGGCCGCGCTGGCGCAGCTCGGCCGGCAAAAGCAACCGGTGGTGTGCGAATATCGCTTGGCGCCGCCGCCCGCGCCGTCCGACGACGTTTCTGAACCGGCGACGACCCAACAAGGGTCGATGGGGCCGATCAAGCATTCCACGCCGATTCCTCTCCGCTGGGTCCGCGACGTGCTGGCGCCGCACTTCGACGCCGAAGGCCGGCTGTCCGGCTGGGACGGCGTCGTGACCGACGTGACCGAGCAGCGGGCGCTGTCGGTGGACCTGCGCCGCACCACGAGCATGTTCCAGGCGCTGGTAGCGAATCTGCCGGCCGGCGTCTTCTTCGTGCAGGGGCCGATAGGTCAGCCGATCCTCGTCAACAACCGGGCGCGGCAGCTCCTGGGCCGGCGCGAGGATGCGTCGGCCGGGCTGGCGCACTTGGCCAAGGTCTTCCACCTGCATCGACCCGACGGCTCGCCGTATCCCGCCGAAGAGCTGCCGGTGTTCCAGGCGCTGCAAACCGGCGCCGCGGCCATGTGCGACGACGTGGTGGTGCATCGACCCGACGGCCGGCGTGTGCCGCTGGTCACGTGGGCGGCGCCGGTGCGCCTGGGCGAGCCGGGTCGGGCCGACGCGGCCGTGTGGGTGCTGGAAGATCTGACCGCGCTGCACCTGGCCGAGGCCGCCCGCCGCGACACCGAGGGCC
>Ga0307476_10002640_pt1 | contig 10634 bp, 9 predicted proteins | sample atmos_gasesECM2C_2_FD_203314 | JGI IMG/M metagenome (GOLD analysis project Ga0307476, IMG submission 203314) | Hardwood forest soil microbial communities from Morgan-Monroe State Forest, Indiana, United States - atmos_gasesECM2C_05 | ecosystem: Environmental > Terrestrial > Soil > Temperate... | reverse complement strand
CCCTGGGGGCATCGTCGGGAGCAGCTGGACTGGTCGCATCGGCTGGTGCCGGTGCGCTCGATTGCTCGTCCTTAGGAGGCGACGCGCCGGATGAGCCCGGCTCGATCTCAGAGAGAACTTGCCGGAAGGTGCCCTCGTCCATCGGGAGGTCCGACTTGCCGTCCCAGGTGGAGCCGTCGGGCACGATGTTCTGGACGCGTGGCGCTGCGGCGAGAATCTGCTCGACGCTCGCATCCGACTCCGTGATTGGCACCGGCAGGCCACGGGGACTCACCGTCAGGCTCGACACCAGCTTCCAGTCGACCTGCTCGTGTGCGCTCCGCAGCTGCTCCTGCAGCCTCGCGGCGAGTGAGCGGGTGAGGAGCTTTTTCTGAGCCTTCTTCCAGTCGCGGGTATCGTCTTCCAGCACGTCGAAAGGCTGCAGGTAGAGTTGTCCGTCGCGCCAGCCGAACACGAATGGCTGATTGACCACGCGCACCTGCGTGCCGATCGGGACCAGCGAGAAGAACTGCTCGATATCCTCCGGATAGAGGCGAATGCAGCCGTGGCTCGAGCGCAGGCCGACTCCGGCCGGCTTGTTGGTGCCGTGAATCAGGTAGCTCGGCCACTGCAGATAGAACGCGTACTTGCCGAGCGGATTGTCGGGTCCGGGACCGATTACGGGCTCGAGGTCCTCGCCGTTCTCGTGATGCTCCTTGCGCACCGATACCGGGACCCGCCAGGTCGGATCCTTCTGGCGTCGCACGATCTTGGTGACTCCCTCAGGCGTCCGCCAGCCGACCTTGCCGATGCCGATCGGGTGAGTAAACACCACCTGCGGCTCGCCATGCTTGACCGGTGGGAAGTAGAAGATGCGCATCGCGGCGATGTTGATCACGATCCCGGTGCGCGGTGCGTCCGGGAGGATGAACTCGGTGGGCACGACGATCTCGCGGTCTTCACCGGGCAACCACGGGTCGACCTTCGGATTGGCCCGAAGGATCTCCTCGTAACCGACGTTGAAGCGGCGCGCGATGTCGGTGAGCGTGTCCTCCTTGCTTGCCGTCACGATTTGCACCGCACCGACCACGTCCTGACCGGTAGCGAGCTCGAATCGCTCATTGGCGACCGGCGGCGGCGCGGCCGGCGGGGGTGGCGGCGCAGGCGGAGGCGGTGGCGGAGCAGCGTGGTGCCCGCCGAAGATCGAGCAGCCTGCGAGGGCGAGGCCCAGGCCAAATACGGCCGCCGCTGCGGCCCGTGAGCGGGAAAGCTTCATGCGAGGAATGATAGACCGATGTTCGTCCGGGCGGATGGCCGGGGGGGGGCTATTTACTCCCGTTGGTGGCCCGGGGGGCGCGCCGGGGGGGGGGGGGGCGCCTGCGCATGCGGCGGGGTCGCCGAGGCCTCAATTCCCGCTATAGCAGCACCGGGCTGTTCGGAAGCTCGCTGCCGCCGGGAGCGGCGCCCGGGAAATGCCGCTCGAGAAGCGCGCCGATCCCCTCGATCCCGATGACCGAGCCCTCGCGGAATCGTCCGGCGCGGTAATGCTCCTCCATGCGCTCACACACGGCCCGCCACTCAGCCGGCTCGATACGGCTGGCGATGCCCCGGTCGGCGACGATTTCCACTATCCGATCGGCCATCAGCACGTAGATAAGGACCCCGTTGTTGTGCTCCGTGTCCCAGACGCCGAGCTGCCCAAAAAGCTGCCAGGCGCGCCGGCGCGGTGCCAGATCGTGCCAAAGCTCGGGCAGATCGAAAGCCGTCTCCACCACGAAGCGGATCTCCCCGCCATGGCGCGTCTCGCATTCGCGGATCGCCTCCTCGATCGAATGCCTCACGGACGGCGAAAAGTCACGCCGCGTGCTCCAACGCGTGGTGAGGACGTGCCGAGCGAGGCGCCGCAGCTTCATGCGCGTTCCCTACCAGCTTCCCGAGGCACCGCCGCCCCCGAAGCCGCCGCCGCCGCCGCTGAAACCGCCGCCACCACCACCACCACCACCGAGTCCTCCGCCAAACCCGCCCCAGCCTCCTCCGAATCCGCCTGCTCTCGGGTAGCTCGACCATCCGCTTCCACGGGCCACTCCTGCGATCATGGCGAGAACGAAGGCCACGATCGCGGCCACACCGGCGAGAAGAACCACGTGGACGACGAACCACACCAGTACTCCAGCCATGCCGGCGGTCAGCGCCGAGCCGACCGTCCGACCGAATATCGCCCGCAGCACCGATGAGCCGATGAGTATGGCGAACAACAGCGGCACCAGCAGGTTCGATCCGCCGCGATGCTGTCCGGACTGCGACTCGGGCTGGGGGGGTGGCAATGGCTCGCCCTCGATGAGGTGCATCATCTGGTCGAGTGCCGCTTCGATGCCGCCGTAGAAGTCGCCGCGCCGAAAAGCGGGAGCGATGGTCTCGGAGATGATGCGGTTGCTGATCGCGTCGGTCAGCACTCCCTCGAGCCCGTAGCCGACCTCGATGCGCATGCGGTGATCGTTCTTCACGACCAGCAACAACGCCCCGTCGTCGACCTTCTTGCCGCCGACCGCGCCGCGTCCGAGCTTCCATTGGTCGACGACCCGGATCGAGTATTGCTCGATCTCCTCCGGCTGAGTGGTCGGCACGATCAGCACGGCGAGCTGCGAGCCCTTGGCCGTCTCGAAGGCAGCGAGCTTCTGCTCCAGAGCGCTGCGCTGCTCGGTGGTCAGCGTGCCGGTGAGGTCCGTCACGCGCGCCTGCAACGGCGGAACGGGCTGCAGCCCGGCCGCGGATGGCTCGGCCCGCGCGAAGCTCAGCGCGAGCAGGAAGGCCAGCGCAAAGCCTGCCCTGCCTCGGGGCTGCCGCGCAGCCCGGGGCTGGCGCGCAGCCGCCATCATTGCTTCGGGGGTTGTCCGCTCGGTGCGGCCTGCGGCGCCGCGCCCGGCGCTGGAGGGGCGGACGTATCGAAGCTCACCGTCGGCGCGGTGGAGATCTGCTGCTCGTTGGCGACGCTGAAGTTAGGCTTCACCTGGAAGCCAAACATCTTCGCGGTCAGGTTGGCAGGGAAGGAGCGCACGGTGACGTTGTAGTCCTGCACCGCCTGGATGTAGCGGTTGCGCGCGACGGTGATGCGATTCTCGGTGCCCTCGAGCTGCGACTGCAGGTCGCGGAAATTCTGATCGGACTTCAGCTGCGGATAGTTCTCGGTCACCACCAGCAGGCTCTTCAATGCGCTGGTGAGTTGTCCCTGTGCCGCCTGGTATTTCTGGAAGAGCTCCGGATTGTTGAGAACCTCCGGCGTTACCTGGATCGAGCCGACCCGGGCGCGCGCTTCGGTCACCTCGATCAGGACCTTCTGCTCCTGCGCAGCGTAACCCTTCACCGTGTTGACGAGATTCGGGATGAGATCGGCGCGCCGCTGATACTGGTTCACGACCTCGGACCATGCGGCTTTGACCCCCTCATCTTTCTGCTGCAGGGAGTTGTAGCCGCAGCCCGCGAGGGTCAGCAGCAATGCAGTCAGCAGAATCGCACGAGAGGCACGCATTGGAATCTCCTTCGTCCGGGGGCCGCGATTGTCGCACATGGGCTCAGAACCGGTACGTCGCCCCGACACTGAAGAAGTGGCCGACGGCGCCGGCGTCATGCGCCTTATTTCCGCGGGTGCTGCCGCGGCCGTATCCGGATCTTAACGGCCTGCCGGCAGATGAAAAAAAACCCCAGGTTTTGAGGCCTGGGGTTTATAAGGGCGGACCTTCGATGAAGGGAAGGAAGTCCGCCAGGGGATTCAGTGCAAACTCAGCTCAAGCAGTTGTCAGCTCAGTGCAATCGGGCCCAATGCAGGATGCGGATATCGTCCGAATCGAGATCGAAACTCTGTGCGAGCAGCGCGCGTAACTCGCGGTTGGCGCGCGTCGTGTTCAGCGGCTGCCGCAGCTCCACTACACCACTCCACTCGCTGCCGTCCGCGGGGCCAGGAGGCGTGCCGCTCTGCGTGACGAAGTGCGTGTAGTACTTAGTAGTCACGGCCAAGAGCGTAGTAGCGTCGCGCGCGAGATGTCCGTGAGATGCTCCACAGAAAGGCGGATTTCTGTAAAAGTACGTGCGACATAATTCACAGGATTCCGAGGCTGCATGAGACGGTCCGCGCCGTCGGCGCCGCCAGGCTCGAAATACATCACTCCCGCCGGAGCGCACCGCCTGCGCGCAGAGCTCGATCAGCTATGGCGGGACGAGCGCCCCCGGGTCACCGCGGCCGTGACCGCGGCCGCGGCCCAGGGCGATCGCTCCGAGAACGCCGAATACACCTACGGCAAGCGACGGCTGCGTGAGATCGACCGCCGCGTGCGACACCTGCGCCGCCGGCTCGAGGGAATGGTGATCGTCGACCAGCCGCCTGCCGATCCTGCGCGCGTGTTTTTCGGCGCGTGGGTGGTGCTCGAGGGTGAGGACGGCTCGCGGGCGCGCTATCGCATCGTCGGTCCGGACGAGTTCGACATGGCGCCCGGCTACATCAGCATGGACTCCCCGCTCGGGCGCGCGCTGATGCGCCGCGCGCTCGATGACGAGGTGACGGTGGAGGCGCCGGCGGGGCGAGTCGTGTACCTGATCGTCGCGATCGAATACGAGCGAGAGGGAACGGACGTGGCTACCAGACAACCCTGACGTTCTTGAACTGCCAGGGATCGCTCTTGTCGACGTCCTCGGGAAAGAGCCGCTCGCGCTCGTGCAACGGCGTCCAGTCGGTGTATTCGCCCACCACCGGCCCGAGGTACGGCATGCAGATCTCGAGGTTGCGTCTGAAATCCATCTCGTCAGGCTCGATCACGCCGAGGTTGGGATTCTCCATCGCCCACACGACGCCCGAGAGCACCGACACGCATACCTGCAGGCTCGTCGCGTTGTTGTAAGGGGCGAGCTTGCGCGCTTCGGCGATCGAGAGCTGCGAGCCGAACCAATAGGCGTTCTTGCGGTGTCCGGCGAGCAGCACGCCGAGCTCGTCGATTCCGCCGGTGATGTCGTCCATGAGGATGCGCTGGCGCGATTGCTGCACGTAGTTGTGCCCGGCGAGCTCGTGCACCGACATGACGGCGGCATCACAGGGGTGATAGGCGTAATGCACCGTGGGGCGATAGCCGACCTGCGCTCCATCGCGCACCGTGAAGTAATCGGCAATCGAGATCGCCTCGCCGTGAGTGATGCAGAAGCCGTGAAAGTAGCCGGCGCGCGGCGTCCAGGTGCGCACGCGCGTGCCGGCGCCGGGCTGCGTCAGGTAGATCGCCGCCAGGCAGCCGAAGTCATGGCGACGCCCGTCGCGCGGGAAGTTGCGCTCGTGCGTGCCCCAGCCCATCTCGCTCGGCTGCGAGCCCTCGCTGACGAAGCCGTCGATCGACCAGGTGTTGACGAACTCCCCAGGCTCCTTCGGTGCGCTCGACACCTGCGTGTCGCGCTCGGCGATGTGGATGACCTTGACGCCGAGTCGCCGTGCGAGCTCGCCCCACTCGGCGCGCGAGGAGGGCACCGAGTTACCCGCTTGCGTGTCGGCGGCGATGTTGAGCAGGGCCTGCTTCACGAAATGCGACACCAGCCCCGGATTGGCGCCGTGGGTGAGAACGGCAGTGGGTGCGCGCGCATTGCCGGCACGCAGAGCGAGCGCTTCCTCGCGCAGCGCATAGTTGGTGCGGCGGCCCGCCGGCACCGTCGGGTCGGTGTATCCGCCCGGCCAGGGCTCGATGCACGTGTCGATGTACATCGCGCCTTTTTCCCAGCAGAGCTTGATGAGCGCGATGCTCGAGACCTCCACCGACACGTTGATCAGGAAGTCGCCGCGCCCGAGCAGCGGGTTGAGTACCCGCCGGTAGTTCTCGCGTGTCAGCCGCTCCTTGATGAAGCGGATGCCGTACTTCTTCGCTTCCTCGCCACCGCGCTCGTCGGCGGTAACGATGCCGATGCGCTCGGGAGCCACGCCGATGTGCCGCAGGATGAGCGGCAGCACGCCCTGGCCAATGCTGCCGAAGCCGATGAAAAGGATGCGGCCGGGAAACTCGACGTGGATCTTGTTCGGTTCGGTCATGATGCTCGCTTGCAAAGCCAGACGCGCACGAAGCACGCGCGCTGCGTGCAGCGTATCAGTTGCGCCAGTGCGGCGGGTAGGTGCGCTGGTAGCCGGGAAGCGCCTCCACGCGCGCCATCCAGCGCCCGAGCGAGGGATAGTTGACTTCCACCGGCATGAAGCGCGACGACAGCGCCGCAGCCCGTGGTCGCTCGAGCGCGCGCTTCACCAGTTGGATGCCGGGGAATATCACCAGGTCGACGGCCGAGCAGGCATCGCCGACGATCCAGGCGGATTTCGACAGGCGACCCTCGATGGTGCGCGCTTCGCTCGCCACTGCGTGCACCGCCGCAGTAACCTCGTCGCCGCCGAGATCGGCATCGCCGGAGAACACCGCGCCCGTGATGCGTACCACGTGCGGCTCGATGTAGGCCTGGTATTCGCAGATGACCCGCATGATCGTGCCCGCCTCCTCCGGCGAGCTCCCAAAGAGCGGCGGGTGCGGATACTTGAGATCGAGGTAATAAAGAATGGCGAGCGATTCGAAGCAGACATAGTCGCCATCCCTCAGCACCGGCACCCGTCCGCGCGGGTTGAGTGCAAGCATCTGCGGCGACTTGTGCTCCTGCTTGGAGAACTGCAGCAGGTGGCTCACGTAAGGCAGCCGCTTGAGCTCGAGCGCCAGCAGCACGCGCCACGCGTATGGACTCCCGCTGCCCCACCAGACCTCGATTGCCACGACATTGTCCGCGAGAGGAGATGCGGCGATTGTAACGGCAAGCACACACGGTCGAAAATGCAGCGCCTGACGCGCCAGATGCCGGTGCGTAGCGTGCGGGCATGACGCGCGGGGACCGGACGCGCCGGGAGTGACACCATGTTCACGACGCTGATCGAGCCGCTCGAGCTGGCGAAACATGTCGATGAGTCGCAATGGGCCATCATCGACTGCCGCTTCGAGCTCGCTCGCCCGGAATGGGGCGAGCGCGCTTTTGCGGATGGCCACATCCCCCACGCCCTCTATGCGCATCTCGAGCATGATCTCTCGGGGCCGCAGACACCGCGCTCCGGCCGGCATCCGCTACCGGACCCTGCGGCGCTCGCGACGACCTTCTCGCGCTTCGGTATCGACCCGACGGTCCAGGTGGTTGCCTACGACCAGGGCTCGTCCGCCTACGCGGCTCGCCTCTGGTGGCTGGCGCGCTGGCTCGGACACCGCGCGGTGGCGGTGCTCGACGGCGGGCTTGCCGCATGGCAGCGCGCCGGGTTGCCGCTCAGCCGCACGAGCGAGACGCGACCGCTGCGCCAATTCCGCGGCACCGCGGACGAGACGATGGCGGTGAGCACCGCAGAGGTCGCCGCAGCCGTCGCGGCAGGCGACCTTGGCGCCGGACGCTCGCTGCTCGTCGACGCACGCAGCGCCGAGCGCTTCGCCGGCAGGAACGAGACGCTCGACACGGTCGCCGGACACATTCCCGGCGCGCTCAACCATCCCTTCGCGGGCAATCACGACCCGCAGGGCCGCTTTCTCCCGGCCACTGAGCTGCGGCGTGCCTGGGCCGCGACCCTGGGCGCAGCGCCTGCCGAGCGGCTGATCGCGATGTGCGGCTCGGGCGTCACCGCCTGCCACAATCTGCTCGCGCTCGAGGTCGCGGGCTTTCCCGGGGCGCGGCTCTACGCCGGATCGTGGAGCGAGTGGATCCGCGACCCGGCACGTCCGATCGCGCTCGGCGCGAAAGATGACGGCTGAGCCGGCGCGACCGCGCCACGACTGCGCTTCCGGGTACTGCTCGCCGCGGCGGGGCACCGGCCAGATTGCGACTCGCGCCTCTCTTGTTCGCCACACAATTTTGATATAAGGCCGCTCGTGGCAGCCGATCCGAAGAGCGCCGTCAACGGCGCGCGCAAGTTCAACCCCGCTCAGCCGTGGCGTGTCGACGACTCGCTCGAGCTCTATCACGTCGACGCCTGGGGCAAGGGCTACTTCGGCATCAACGACGCCGGTCACGTCGTCGTGCGCCCCGACACCACCGAGCGCAACGAGATCGACCTTTACGAAGTGGTCGAGGGCCTGCTGGCACGCGACCTGACGACTCCGGTAGTGGTCCGCTTCTCCGACATTCTGGCGCACCGACTGCGCCGCCTGCACGAGGCCTTCGCTCAGGCGATCACCGAGAACGACTACCGCAATCGCTACGCGGCGGTATACCCGATCAAGGTGAACCAGCAGCGTCTGGTCGTGGAAGAGGTCTACCGCTACGGCAAGGAATTCGGATTCGGGCTCGAGGTGGGCTCGAAGCCGGAGCTGCTGGCGGTCATGGCGATGACGGAGAATGCGCCCGAGCGGCTCATCATCTGTAACGGCTTCAAGGACGACAGCTACATCGAAGCGGTGACGCTCGCCACCAAGCTCGGCCGCACCATCATCCCGGTCGTGGAGAATTTCGAGGAGCTGGGACTCATACTCAAGCACGCGAGCGGTTACCAGGTGCGCCCGCGCATCGGAGTGCGCGTGAAGCTCTTCAGCGAGGGCTCGGGCCGCTGGAGCTCGACGGCGGGCGAGAAATCCAAGTTCGGCCTGTTCATCACCGAGATCCTCGAGCTGTTCAACGTGCTGAAGGCACACGACATGCTCGATTGTCTGCAGCTGGTGCACTGCCATCCCGGCAGCCAGCTGCAGGACATCCGCCGCATCAAGGACGCCATCAACGAGCTGGCGCATGTCTACGCGGAGCTCAAGCTCATGGGTGCCGGGCTGCAATACATCGACATCGGCGGCGGGCTCGGCGTCGACTACGACGGCAGCGGCACCAATTTCGCCTCCTCGATGAACTACACGCTCAACGAGTACGCGAGCGACGTCGTCTACCGCATCGCGAGCGTGTGCAACGCGCGCGACATCCCGCATCCGATGATCGTCAGCGAGTCCGGCCGCGCGGTCGCCGCCTACCACAGCGTGCTGATCTTCGATGCGCTCGGCTCCTCGGCGCTCGACAAGTTCCGGGTCACGGGCGATCGGGCCGAGGATTACGGCGGCGCCGAGGAGTTGCCACAGCCGGTGCAGGATCTGTTCGAGGCCTACCGGGCGGTGAGCGAGCGGCGACTGGTGGAGTGCTATCACGACGCTCTCACGGCGCGCGAGCAGGTGCTGCAGATGTTCAATCTCGGGCTTCTCTCGCTCGAGTTCCGGGGGCTCGCCGAACGGCTCTACTGGGCGACCTGTGCCCGCATCCGCGACTACTGTCGCAAGCTCCAGCGGCTGCCGGAGGAGCTCGAGGATCTCGAATCCATTCTCTCCGACACTTACTTCTGTAACTTCTCGGTGTTCCAGTCGCTGCCCGACAGCTGGGCGATCGACCAGCTGTTCCCGATCCTGCCGATCCATCGCCTCGACGAGCGGCCGACGCGCACCGCGGTGCTTGCCGACATCACCTGCGACAGCGATGGCAAGATCGATCACTTCGTCTCGCTGCGCGACGTCAAGCGCACCCTCGAGCTGCACGAGCTCAGGCCCGACGAGAAGTACTACCTCGCCGTTTTCCTGGTGGGCGCCTACCAGGAGACCCTCGGCGACCTGCACAACCTCTTCGGCGACACGCACGTGGTGCACGTGCGGCTGCACGACGAGGGCGGCTGGTGGATCGAGGAGATCGTCAAGGGCGACACCGCCAACAAGGTGCTCGAGTACATGGAGTACGACGTCGCCGAGCTCTATCCCGCCCTCGCACGCGACTGCGAGCGCGCGATCCGCGACGGGCGCATGACGCTCGCCGAGAGCCAGGCGCTCAAACGCTTCTACGAGAACGAGCTAGACGGCTACGCGTATCTGGAGCCGGCCGGCGCCTGAGATCATCTGCGGCCGGCGCTTCCTGTAGGCTTGCGCTCCAGCATGACCGCCCCCCCAACTGGCCCCGCGCGCGCGGCTTTCGTGAGCTACGCGGCGGCCGACAAGGCAACCGCCGACACGCTGACCACCTGGCTCGAGGAGCGAGGCATCCGCTGCTGGATCGCCCCGCGCGACGTGCCGGCGGGTGCGCTCTACGCCGATGCGATCGTGCGGGCGATCAACGAGGCGCCCGCCCTGGTACTGCTGCTCTCGCGTAATGCGACCGGCTCCCCCCACGTCGGCAAGGAGCTCGAGCGCGCGTCCTCGAAGAACAAGCAGATCATCGCCGTACGTCTCGACGATGCAGCGCTCACGCCGGCCTTCGAATACTTCCTGAGCGAGTCGCAATGGGTGGACGTGGCCGCGGAGGGTCGCGACGGCGCCTTCGCACGGGTCGCGCAGGCGCTCAAGAATCCTGCAGCGCCGAGGCAGCCGCAGACGCCAGACCCTGCGCCCGGGACGCCTCCTATGCCCGCCACGCTGGCCGCGCCGACTGCACCAGCCGCGGTGGCAGCGCCGCCACGCCGCGGCTCTCGTGTCGCGCTGCTCGCATCGCTCGCGGTCGTCGTGGCGCTGCTGGGGGCCGGGGTCTATTTCCTGCGCGGTGCGCATGGCCCGAATGGAGCCGGAGCGGCGACGGACAAATCGATCGCGGTTCTGCCGTTCGCCGACATGAGCCAGGCACATGACCAGGAGTTCTTCGCCGATGGCATGGCCGAGCAGATCCTCGACATGCTC
>Ga0307476_10002639_pt1 | contig 10640 bp, 10 predicted proteins | sample atmos_gasesECM2C_2_FD_203314 | JGI IMG/M metagenome (GOLD analysis project Ga0307476, IMG submission 203314) | Hardwood forest soil microbial communities from Morgan-Monroe State Forest, Indiana, United States - atmos_gasesECM2C_05 | ecosystem: Environmental > Terrestrial > Soil > Temperate... | reverse complement strand
GTGCATCAGGCTCCGCGCGAACATGAGCCGGGACGTCCAGGGGAAGAGCACAATTATCGGCTCGAACTGAAGCTGCTCGCTGACGTAGGACTGGTTGGTTATCCGAACGTGGGCAAGTCTACGCTGATCTCACGGATCTCGGCGGCGCGGCCCAAAATTGCCGACTATCCTTTTACTACTCTGGAACCGAATCTGGGCGTCGTGGCGGTAGGCGATCTCAACAATGAGATCAGTTTCGTGGTGGCCGACATTCCTGGCTTGATCGAGGGCGCGCATGCCGGCTCGGGGCTCGGTACACAATTCTTGCGACACATCGAGCGCACGCGCCTGCTGGTTCACATGGCAGACGTGTCGGACGCCAGTGGGCGTCCGGATGTGGTCAAGGATGTGGAAGTGATTCTGGGAGAACTGGCGAGCTTTGGCGCACATCTGGAAGACAAGCCCATGCTCATGGTTGCGTCGAAGATCGACGTGGCCAACAAAGAGAAAGTCGCAGCGCTGAAACAGTATTGCAAGAAGCGCAAGCTCAAGCTCTACGAAATTTCGGCGGTTACGGGTAAAGGGATCGATGAACTGAAGTACGCCATGGCCAAGGAAGTGGATGTTCTGCGCGCGCAAGCGCTCGAGCGGGCCGAAGCCGAAGCCAAAGGCGCCTAGCTTAGCGGATAAGAAGCTTCAGGCCCGGGGCAGGTGGGTCCCGTGTTGAAAATGATATTGCAGGATCTTCGCCGCCAGAGCGGGCGGCATTTTCTCTCCCGACGGTTGGACGGTGCGGACGATTTGTCCGCGGCAAACCACTTCGGTAGGCGAAAGTCCGGCGATCTCGGCCGGCAGCACCAGATTGATTTCCAGTTGAACGTTGGGTTGGAGAAGATCGGGCTGCAGGAAATCGCCGGCCTGAAACAGTAGACCGGAGCGGCTAATATTTCTGGTCTCGCCCTCATGCCATTTCTCTTCGTCCAGACGACGATACTTCAGAGGCAAATTAAGTTGAAATCGAGGTGCACGCGAGAATGCCGGCTGTTCCGGGCTCCGCTCCGCCGCAGGGTGGGCGCTGCGTACTGACTTGGCAGTCTCCTGTGGGAACAGTGTGGAATCCAGCACTTCCCGAACTTTGCTTTTGAGATCACGAAGAGTAAAGGGTTTCTGAAGCAGACGTACATCGGCGTCCAGCGTGCCGTTGTGCCCGATCACGTTTTCGGTATAGCCCGACATGTAAAGCACTTTGGTGTTGGGGCGAATTTCCGAAATCCGTTGCGCCAGCTCGCGACCGTTCATGCCGGGCATGATCACGTCGGTCAAAAGCAGATGAATTACGCCCTCGTGTGCGACCGCGATCTGCATGGCAATCGCTCCGTCCGCCGCTTCGATCACTCGATAGCCTTGCTTCTCCAGAAACTGGCGGGCCAGGTAGCGCAGGTTGGCTTCGTCCTCTGCCAGAAGGATTGTTTCGGTTCCCGGCTCGGTGAAAGCCGGTTCCTCGGGGACAACGACCTGGGCGGGCTCCACTCTCTCCGCCACGCGAGGAAGATAAATCTTAAACGTGCTGCCCTTGCCGGGTTCGCTGTAAACCCATATGTAGCCGCCGCTCTGCTTCACAATGCCGTAAACGGTGGAGAGTCCCAACCCTGTTCCCTTGGGGCCCTTGGTGGTGAAGAAAGGCTCGAAGATATGGGACTGAGTCTCTGGGTCCATTCCCTGCCCAGTGTCGCTGATGGAGAGCATCACGTACTCTCCTGCCCGGAGAGGGGCGTGAAAGCGCGCATATTCCTCGTCGAGCGATACGTTCGACGTCTCGATGGTGAGCTTGCCGCCAGAGGGCATGGCATCACGTGCGTTCACGGCAAGATTCATGATGACCTGATCAATCTGCCCAGCGTCGGCTCGCACCGCGCCCAGCAAGGAAGCCGGCACCATTACCAGATCGATATCCTCACCGATCACGCGTGTCAGCATCTTCAGGTTCTCGGTGACGACGCCGTTCAGATCAAGAATCTTCGGTGCCAGCATTTGCTTGCGGCTGAAGGCGAGAAGCTGACGAGTGAGCGAAGAGGCGCGCTGTGAGGCGCCGGCAATTTCTTGTGCGGGGCCGCGGAGAGCCGGATCAGGACCCAGGCGGTCCAGGAGAAATTCAGAATATCCGGAAATGACCATAAGCAGATTGTTGAAGTCGTGGGCGATACCGCCGGCCAGCCTGCCTACCGCCTCCATTTTTTGCGATTGCCGGAGTTGCTGCTCCAGAGCGCGCCGCTCAGTTACATCTTCAATGAACAATTCGAAGGCGGTTTTCTTGTCGCCGTCACAAACCGCGCGGCCCGAAACCCGGAGCGCGGTATTAATCCCGTCTTTTCGCTTCCATTCGGCGATGAGGCCGTTGAAGGGCGCGGCCGAGTGCAGGTGATCGGCCAACTCGAACCAGTGGTGTGTATCCGCATAAAGTTCTCCCAGATGTCTTCCTAGGAGTTCCTGGGCTGAGGAATATCCCAGGATCGCCAGCAGTGCGGGATTTACATCCAACAACTGGCCAGCGGCGTTGCAGCGGCATATGCCGTAAGGAGCGTTGGTCACCAGAGAACGGAAATTTATCTCAGAGCGGCGCAGCCCTTCCTGAGCTGCCCGCAGAGCGGCATTAAACCAGCAGATGAGAGCCGCCAGCACAACGAAGAGCGCCAGTCGCAGCATGGTGGAACGAAATTGTGCCGGAGTCTGTTCGGAGGAAAATGAAAAATAAGCGCTGACGGTAAGTGCGAACGAGGTGGCAACCAGTCCAGGTTTCCAGCCACCATACCACGCACTCACCATCACGGCGACGGCGAATACGGCCAGGCGGCTTTCCGTAATGTTCGGAAGAAGTAAGGCCGGGATCAGCGCCAGGGTGGTGCTGAGCACGGCCACCCCGTAGCGCAGAATAGGCGCACGAGCGGGTGGAATGCTGAGTAGGGGGAGGGTTACTCGCATAGTGACGCAATGCTAATGTAAGAGTCTTAGATGCGCGAGATTACAGGAGTTCACAACAAATTCGCAAGGTGCCTTGTTTGCATGGCGGGTAACACTGGGCCAAACGGACAGTGAACTTTCGACCAATGCAGTGGCACCGCTGTGATAGCGGTTGAAGGTTGAGCTTGCCAAGAGAGGCGGGAAACGAAGACACTAGCCGCGCATGAACATCGGATTGTTTGGCGGCACCTTCGACCCCATCCATCGCGGTCACATGGCATTGGCACACGCGGCCCATGAGCGCTACAAGCTCAGCCGGATTCTGTTCGTGCCCGCGAACGTTCCACCACACAAGCAGCTTCAACCGCTGTCGCCTTTCCCGCACCGCTACGCTATGACTGCTCTCGCCACAGCCCAAGGGAAGCAGTTCACGCCGTCGCTGCTCGAAGCGCCTGAGGACTCCGATCCCGGAGGGCCAGGCGCGAAGAAAGAGAAGGAACGTGCGGCCAAGCCTAACTATACAATCGATACCATCAAGCGCCTCAAGCGGTCGTTCAAGCAAGCAGACCGCCTCTTCTTGCTGATCGGCATCGACGCCTTCGCGGACATCGCCAACTGGCATGAGTGCGAGGCCCTGTTTCGCGAGTGTGAGTTTGTGGTTGCCAGCCGGCCGGGATACTCTTTGGCGGATGTCGCCAATGCCCTGCCCGACAGCCTACGGCCGCGGGCGGAAGCCACTCGGCCATTTCAAAAGCAAGCCGCCAGCGGGGATCTGATGCTGAAGGGCGTTACCATCCATCTGCTGGATGAGGTCTACCAGTCGATATCCTCAACCACAATTCGCCAGAGCGCGGCCGCCGGAAAACCCCTCGGCCGCTTCGTGGATCCAACCGTGGCGGACTACATCAAGAAAACTGGACTCTACCAATAGCGGTTTCCACAGCAATGACTTCGGCGATCAGGCACCTTCCCATTTACAATGATGAGGATCACGAACCACCTTGCATGAAAAAAAATGATTTGAAGCTCCAGGTAGCGGCAGCCATTCAGGCCTGCCTTGACAAGAAAGCCGAGGAACTTTCCATACTTGAAATGGAGAAGGGGTCGGCATTCACCGACTACTTCGTGCTGTGCAGCGGTACGAATCCGCGGCAGGTGCAGGCGATAGCGGACGAGGTGGAACTGCGCCTTAAGGCTACGGGGCTGCGTCCCGCGCACGTCGAGGGCTACCGTCAGGCCGAGTGGATACTGGTCGACTATGTGGACTTCGTTGTCCACGTTTTTTCCGAGAAGGCGCGGAAGTTCTATGATCTCGAACGTCTGTGGAAAACGGCCAGGCGGCTCGAACCTTCGGAGTTGAAAGCGAAGACTCCGGCGAAAGCGGCATCGAGAACAAACACGAAGACAAAAACAAAAACAAACACGAAGACAATGCCGCGGCGTATGCCCGCGGCGGTTCCTCGTCGCAAAAAGGCTTAGCTCTCGTCTCGGGATACAACCTCAGCTCATCGTGTTCTGCCTGTATGACGATTTCTTCCAGCCCGGAACCTCTCAAACCCGAACCCTCCAAAGGGAGACTGGCTGGGGGAGCCTATCCCGGCTCATTGTGCCAGGCGAGAACATCGAATTCGGCGCGTCCGTGGTGCTGGGGTCTCGCAGCAAGTAAACTCCATCAGCCGTGAATATCAAGATTGCGTGGGTGGGTAAGACGAAAGAGCCAGCGATTCGGGCGCTGACGGACGAGTATCTAAAACGGATTTCGCGGTATGTGCCGGTGGAAGGGTTAGCGCTGCGCGACGAGGACGCCCTTCTCGAAGTATGCGGACGGGCGGCGCCAGCCAAAGGTCGCAAATCAAACAGGGGTACATCCAGCACCGGTAAGTCGACACTGGCCCTGATGGATTCCCGCGGAAAAGAGCTTTCCTCAGAGGAGTTCGCGCGTTTTTTGGGAGAGTATCAGGAGCGCAGTCCACTGCCGCTGGTATTCGCCGTGGGCGCGGCAGACGGTTTCAGCGAAGCTGCGCGGGGCACGTCGCAGCATATATTTTCGTTGGGAAGGATGACGCTGGCGCATGAACTTGCTCGCGTGGTTCTGCTGGAGCAAATCTATCGCGCGTTCACGATTTTAAAGGGGCATCCATACCATTCGGGACACTGAGTCGGTGCCGATCTTCGCGATCATGCTCGTAGATATTGGTTTGAAGCGTTTGCCCGAAACCGTATCGCAGAATCCCCACTTCAGTTTTCCCCGTTGGAAACGTGTCGTTTCAGCGACAAGCGGTAGGAGAAAGCCTCCTTGCCCATGCGGCGGGTGATTATTCCTGTGAAGTACACAGTAGTAATCTCCCCTCAACTTCCACCGGACCTCTGTTGTCCTTGCCCCTGTATATCCGCTATTGCGGAGAAGGTCTCTGTTTTCGGAAACCACTCCGGAGGCACACATCGAGCACAGATCATCCCTCCAGCGACGCAAATGAACAGTGTGGCCAACGGCAGCTTCCTGAGCATTTTCTGCCGCCAGCCTTGCGGAGAAGGTAGCACGAAACCTCGCCCTCACAAACTCACGGCACTCGTTACTCTCAGTAGGTACACTGTAATTGTGAATGCCGCGTGCACCTTCGTGAGTTGTTCTTCAGCACGGTGCTACCTACAGTTTGAACGAACTAAAGCAATCATTGGAGAGTAGATTCATGAGAGATGTGATGGAACTGCTGCGAGCGAAAGAACAAGAGTTGTTGAGAGTGAAACGACAAGTCGAAGCTTTACGAATAGCATTGCCCTTGTTGGGCGGAGATGACGATCCGTCCGTCCCCGCAGCCAAACCGGGCAACAAGGGAACAGGGAATCTGAGCTAATCGTACTGTTTCGCTGGGGGTCAGATGTGGAGACTACCCTGCTGACCGCCGCCGACTTTAACTTCACGCGCAAAAATCAACGGCGACGGCAAAGAACGTGCGTCCAACGCCAGGACAACGGGATTTCGTCGTTTACTGCGTGACGGTAGCTTGATAACTGACCGTTTGCCACTGACCGTTGCGGCGGACCCAGACCCGGGTGTAGCGGTAAGGTCCGCTGAAATCCTCGCCGAGCTGGTGGCCTTTGACGTCGGCGCGAGCGGTCACGACAGCCATGTCGCCATAGACCCGCACTACCATGTCGGTAATATTCATCGCTTCATAGCGGAGTTGACCGCTGCGGCGTGCGGAAATGGTCTCCTGTTTGGTCGTCACCTGTCCGAGCGGGGTAATCGCGACATAATCTTCGGCGAGGGTTCGCAGAGAAAACTCCGAATCGCGGCGGAGGCTGGCTTCTTTGGATTGGCGCTCCATGTCGACGATCTCACGAATCGTCTCCTGGTCGCTGGAATCGAAGCTGCGTCGCGGGTGAAGGGCAACGTGCTGCGCGGAAAATGCAGGCTGCGCCATGAGAACGCCAAACAATAACACTACAAAGTTGTTAATCACGATGAGACCTCCGCAGTTCTGCCAGGGGACAGAGATCGGCTTGCACCGGGATACGCGAGTTTTGATGCCGGAGTTCCCAAGAATATTCGAATTTTCAGTGGATCCGTGCGCAGAGTACATAATGCAGTTCCGAGCCGATATTGAGGCTTTCTAGTAGAATCAATCATCCTCAATAAGTCATGAACGACGTGCGTCGCGGTCTGATCATCGTAAACACCGGGCCGGGAAAGGGAAAGACGACGGCGGCAATGGGGACAGCCCTGCGCGCGGTAGGGCAGGGGATGAAAGTCCTAATGCTGCAGTTCCTGAAAGGCTCCTGGCACTATGGCGAACTGGACGCTGTCCAGGCCTTTGGGGATAAGTTTGTGATGAAACAAATGGGGCGGGGCTTTGTGAAGGTGGGCGCGGAGAAGCCTGATCCGGAAGATGTGAAGATGGTGGAAGAGGCGTGGGCTGAAGGGGAGAAGGCGATCCAGTCGGGCGAGTGGGATCTGGTGGTGCTGGATGAGATTAACTATGCGATCAGTTATGGCATGTTGGATGCAGCCAAGGTGGTCGAGAGTCTGAAGAAGAAGCCGGAAATGGTTCACGTCATCTTGACGGGAAGGAACGCCCACCCCACAATTGTCGAGGTCGCCGATACGGTGACCGAAATGCGTCAGGTGAAACACGCTTACGAAAAAGGTGTGATGGCGCAGAGAGGGATTGAGTATTGAGGAGTGAGTATCTTGTACCGAGCAAAACGGTTCTGATTTGGCTCGGTAACCGGTATCAGCGACTCGCCACTGACTTATGACTTGGTTCAAGCGGGAATCCGGGGATTTGGATAATTCGGGTAAGAAGACGGTTCGCACCGAAGGCTTGTGGGTGAAGTGTGAGAACTGCCGCCAGATCATCTGGAAGAAGGATCTGGAAGAGAATTTAAATGTTTGCCCGAAGTGCGAAAAGCACTTTCGCATTGACGCACGGACCCGGCTGGCATTACTGCTGGATGAAAATCAATACGAGACGTTGGACGGGAATCTATCGTCGACCGATCCGCTGAAGTTTGTGGATTTGAAATCATATTCTGCTCGTTTGCGGCAGGCGCAGCACGATACGGGTCTGAAAGATGCTGTGATCAACGCGCAGGGCAAGTTGCTGGGACGGCCGGTAGTCGCCAGCGTGATGGAGTATGCCTTCATCGGCGGCAGCATGGGCGCGGTCGTGGGCGAGATGATTACGCGAGCAGTCGAACGGGCGCTGGACTCGAAGACGCCGCTGATTATTGTTTCCGCTTCGGGCGGGGCACGAATGATGGAGGGCGTGGTCAGTTTGATGCAGCTCGCCAAGATTTCGGCCGCGCTGGCTCGGCTGGATAAGGCGAAGGTTCCCTATATTTCCGTTCTGACTGATCCGACTACGGGCGGAGTGACAGCTTCGTTCGCCATGCTGGGTGACCTGAATATTGCCGAACCCGGTGCGCTGATTGGGTTTGCCGGGCCACGGGTGATCGAGCAAACCATTCGCCAGAAGTTGCCGGCGGGATTTCAGCGCAGCGAATTTCTACTGGAGCACGGAATGCTTGACGCCGTGGTACCCCGCAAAGAACTCAAGCCATACATCGCGCGAGCTCTGGATTTCATGGTTGGAAGATGTTAGCTCCTAGCCTTTAGCTCTTAAGCTTCTGGCTTCACGCTGAATTGCGGTGTGCGCAGCTTCCTTAGTAGCTCCTCAAGCTGACCTGAATCTTCAAGTCATTTTGGTAGTCTGAAGTGAAGGGATAGCCGTGGGCCCGTTGCCAAGAGCTCACGGCTGAAAGCGTAAAAGCTTGTCAACCTCCTATCAAACCGCCGTGTCCCGCATGTTCGCGCTGGGACACGAACTGGCGCAGACGCCCTCGCACAAATTCGACCTCGCGCACATGCGTGTCTTGTTGGCAGGGCTGCATCATCCGGAGCGCTATTTCCCAAGTGTTCTGATCGCGGGCACGAATGGGAAGGGTTCGACTGCGGCGACGCTGGCTGCGATCCTGCAGGCTTCGCGATTGAAAACCGGGTTGTATACCTCGCCGCATCTGGTTCGGATCAATGAGCGGATTCGCGTGAACGGCAAAGAAATCAGCGACCACGATTTTGCGAATCTGCACAGCAAGATCGATCGCGTGGCAGAGAGCCTGGTCGAAAAGACGGAGCTGCCCTGGCATCCCAGCTTTTTTGAAATGATGACTGCGATTGCGTTTGAGCACTTCGCGCAAAAGAAAGTTGACCTCGCGGTTCTAGAAGTGGGCATGGGCGGCCGGCTGGATGCGACCAATGTGGTAGAGCCGCTGGTATCCGTTATTACTGACATATCGCTTGATCACCAGAAATTCCTGGGAAACAGTTTGGGCGAGATCACACGCGAAAAAGCAGGAATTATTCGTCCTAACGGAGCAGTGGTGACATTACCGCAGCATCCGGAAGCCAATGACGTGATCGGAAACACAATACTCGAACTTGGAGCAGTCGCAGTGAATGCCGTTCCCTATGTGCCACCGGTTTCGCCCGAGAGTGCCAAGTACCTCGTTCCAGGTACTGCGGTTCCGGGCACCGCCCCGCGCAAACCTGGTTTATTTTCTCGCTACCCGCTTGAAGTGATGGGAGACCAGATTCTGGTGGAGACGCCGTTAGTGGGGCGACATCAGTTGCGCAATGTTGCGCTGGCCATTGCGACGGCGGTCGAGTTGAATCGGCAAGGATTCGGGAGTATCACGGGAAACAGCGTTGCGAGCGGAATTCGGGAAACGCATTGGCCGGGGCGGTTCCAGGTGATTCCCGCGCGCCCGGCGTGGCCGGAGGTGGTCATCGATGTGGCGCACAATCCCGCGGGCGCGTGGGCGCTGCGTTCAACCCTTTCCGAGCGCTATGAAGACCGTCCGCTGATTTTTGTTTTCGGCGCGATGCGGGATAAGGCCATCTCGGAAATGGCGGAGATTCTATTTCCGCTCGCAGATCGCGTGATTGCGACCCGGCCGGACAATCCACGTGCGGCGTCGCCCGAAGAGATTCAGCAAGCGGCCGCCCGAACCGGAGTTGAGATCGAGCGGGTGGAAGATGTGGCCGCAGCCTTGGAGCGCGCCCGAGGCCTCAGCGGCGCGGGAACCGTGGTAGTGATTACCGGATCGATTTACCTGGTGGGCGAAGTGATGAGCAAGGTCGGAGCGCAGGTCTAAGCTGCGTTCGCGAACAGTTTCCCCTAGAATGGGAAGTGTGCAGGAAACGAATTCATCCGTGGAAGTGGAGCGGGGCGCGGAGGCAGCGCCGGTCGCGGGGCCGAGGCAAAGTCCGCATGCCATTGCCGGTGTGAAATACGGCTGGTTGAGCCGGCTGCGATCATATTTGATTCTTGACCCGCTGATCTGGCTGTACACGCTGGTTCTGGGATTGATTGCGCTTCCCGGTGGACTGTTCGACCGGAGCGGGCGAAGGCTGCATTGGTTTTCGCGAACCTGGTCGTGGCTCATCATGAAAACAATCCTGTCGCCGGTGAAGGTTACTGGCCTCGACAAGATTGACACCACGAAGCCGCTTGTCTACGCGGTGAATCACGCATCGGCAATGGACATTCCGGTCCTTTACGTTTACCTGCCGTTTCAATTCCGCATTGTTTTCAAGAAAGAGCTTTTGGTGTATCCAGTTGTGGGTTGGCAGTTGAAGCGGTCGGGGCAGGTCTGTATCGATCAGCAAAAGCCGACGAATTCGATTGCGGCAATCCGCTCGGCGGTGAAGAGCTTAAAAGCGGGGATGCCGCTGGTGATTTATCCAGAGGGCGGCCGCACTCCCGACGGCGAGATCAAACCGTTCCTGCCGGGAGCTTTTTTTCTGGCGATCAAAGCGCAGGTGGATATCGTTCCGGTGGCGCTGGTCGGAACTTACGAATTGCTCCCGATGGATACTTACCACATCAAGTGCCGCCCGCTGGAGATGCGTGTGGGCGAACCGATCTCGACGACGGGGATGACGGTGCGCGATCTCGAGACGGTCTCGGCCAAGGTGCGTAAGGCTATCGAGGATCTGTACTACGCGAAAAGTCCGGACCCGGTGTAGCCGCATTTTCTGCCGTAACCTTTCTCATTTTCTGCCGTTATCCTTGTGTAGACTGCTCCGCGCGGAGAATTGGTTGAAGGCTCTGAGGAAAGAAGCGGACGAGCGGCTTCTGATTGAGGAGGCGCAGAAGGACCCTGCGCGCTTTGCCGAGCTCTACGAGAACAATTTCGAG
>Ga0307476_10002638_pt1 | contig 10642 bp, 9 predicted proteins | sample atmos_gasesECM2C_2_FD_203314 | JGI IMG/M metagenome (GOLD analysis project Ga0307476, IMG submission 203314) | Hardwood forest soil microbial communities from Morgan-Monroe State Forest, Indiana, United States - atmos_gasesECM2C_05 | ecosystem: Environmental > Terrestrial > Soil > Temperate... | reverse complement strand
AGCGGGAAGCGGCCGGGATAGCGCGCAAAGTATTTGAGCGGATCGGCTCCGGCCGCGGTGATCCAGCACAGATCCATTTCCATCTTCACCAGATTGGCGTCGCATTCTTTGAGAAGTTCATCGTAAGGCAGCTTGCCATCGACGGGAAGAAATTCGAACCAGTGGTTGTGATAGGCGAATTGAATGCCGGCTTTCTTAGTCTGCTCGCCGCAACGGTTGAATTTTTCGGCGACCTTCTTCCAATCGCGCTGGTTTTCAGCAATCCAGGGGCAGACAATATATTTCAACCCGATGACCTTGGAAGTTTCGATGACGGAGGGAAACTTGTCGTCGAGTTCGTCATATTGAATGTGGGTGGAAACCGCCGACAGACCGTTCTTATCGCACGCCGCACGCACCTGCTGGCCGGTATGCCCGAAGTATCCGGCAAACTCCACTTCTTTGTAGCCGATCTGAGCAACCTTGGCGATGGTTCCGTCGAAGTCCGTCTTCATCAGATCGCGCACGGTGTAGAGTTGCACGCCGATCTTCTCGATTTTGTGTGCGGTCGCAGCCCAGCCCAGGCGGCTGGTTAATAAAGTGGCGGCGGCAGCGGTGGTTGTGGTTTCAAGAAAGGTGCGGCGATTCATGGCGTGCCAACTCATGATTGCATTCCTCCGGAGGCTCCGCTTCGAGGCGGAATCAAATCCCGGAGCATTATACGCGGGACGAAGGCTGTCGAGCTTCGCTCGACCGGACAGCGGTGGCGGCTGTCCCCACATGGGTGTTGTTGTCACGCCGACAATACTTTTCAGATTTAGAGCGACTGCTGCCGGTAATAAAAATAAAGAAAAAAAGAGGACGCTGGCACGCGTCCTCTCACAGTTTGGATTTGCGCTACGGTTTCACGACTTGCAGATTGTTGGTCACCGAGAAGATGCCGGGAACGCCGTTGGCACGGAGCCCGGCGAAATTTTTGTCGGCCTCGTTATCCACGACGCCCTCCAGGGTCACGTGGCCATTCTTAACGATAATTCGGATCGGCTTCTGCACCCCTAGGGCATACTTCTCGAGCGCGGGATAACCGTAAATGGCGCGGTAGAGCTCAAGACGCAGGCGGTCGTCCATGGAAGATGGAGGGAGAACTTCAATCTGATTCGTGACTTTCTCGACGCCTTCAATATGTTTGATGGCATTTTCGGCGTCGGATTTCAGCACGGGCCGCACGACTTGACCGATCAAAGTGACATTAGGGCCCTCGACCTTGAAGGCGATGTAGTCGAAGACGCCGAAGTAGGGGAGCATCAGCAGTTCGTGACGCACCTCTTTGACAATCCGCTGCTCGGCCTTGGAGGAAGGTTGGGCGTCCTGGGCGACGCCCAGGGCAGCAACTGCAAGTAAACCGGCAAGAAAAATCAAGAACGCGCGTTTCATAGTGTCATCTCTCTTTCGAACGAAATTCCCAGAGTCGCGAGCGCAAGTCTACTCCCGGAAAGGCCGATTTACGATACGGAAGATGTGGTAGAGCGGCCTGTATGCGTCGGGAAGAATGTGCGGGGTAGAAGCTACCTCGGAGATCGTTGCCCTAGGTTCTCAAAGCTAGATTCAAGCCTTTGTCATGATCCAGCAGGCCAATGTCGGCGCAATTCTTCAAAATCCAATCGGCGCCCGCTTCCTGCAACGCGGATTCATGAACCGTAGTCCTGAATGCGATCACTCTCGCCCCCGCGGCTTTGCCGGCGCGGACTCCGGCAGGTGCATCTTCGAGAACAATACAGTCAGACGGGGAAAATCCGAGAACGGAAGCGCCCTTGAGATAGGGCTCCGGATGCGGCTTGCCGTGGGTGATGTCGTTCGATGTGATTAAGTTTCTTGGCAATGGCAGACCCGCAGCTTTAAGGCGAACTTCGGCAAGTGCGCGCGTACACGACGTAACGATTGTCCAGCGGTCCGCGGGGAGGTGGCCTAGCAAATCCAGCGCGCCGGGCAATGGAACGACGCCCTCAATATCTTCGATTTCGCGACGCTCGACTTCGCGGTTCTCGGCTTCGTGATCGGCGTTCGGGAGATACTCGCGGACGGTAGTAAGGCTGGGACGTCCATGGGCGCGAGCAACCACTTCCTCCGGATGGAAGCCGTGCTCAATAGCCCACCGCCGCCACACCCGCGCGACGGCCGGAGTGGAGTCAATGAGGACTCCGTCCATGTCGAACAGAAGCGCGGCGCAGTGGATTTGAATCATCGCGATAGTGGTTCAGTGCCCGCCTGGGCGGCGAGATGAACTCGCCAGATTCATAACCACTCCAATAGATTATCGCAACTCACTGAAAGATTTATACTTCATATGTATTTGTACGTACATACATGTAAGACAAACGTTCCTGGAGGAACACTGTGGAAATCTTTTACTAGCGACGCCAGCGGGCATCCGAGAGCCTGCCCTGAGCTTGCCGAAGGGCGGCTGTCCCTACGTCGTTCTGTCTACGGCACAATCACGGCCGCGCCATCGACTGCATCGTTCTTCACGGCGATCAACGCTTCATTCGCCTGCTCCAGGGGAAACACGGTTACTTTCGGCTTCAAGTGAATCTGCGCGGCCAGGGCCAGAAAGTCACGAGCGTCGCCGCGAGTCATGTTGGCGACGCTGCGCAGTTGGCGTTCGCCCCACAGCAGGCGGTCGTAGTCGAACTGGGGAATGCGATCCAGATGAATCGCATTGATCGCCACCACGCCACCCTTGCGCAAACTTCCCAGTGCGGCGATCACGACGTCGCCGCTGGGAGCGAAAGTGACGGCGCGGTCGAGTTCCACTGGCGGCTTCTCGGTTTCACTGCCCACCCAGACTGCGCCGAGCGACGCAGCTAAGTCGCGATGAGACTTTCCGCGAGTGGAAACATACACATCACACTTCCATGCGCGCAGAACAGCGATCGCCAGATGCGCGGAGGCGCCGAAGCCAAACAGTCCCACACGCTCCCCTGGCTCGATACCCGCTACGCGCAGGCTTCGGAAGCCGATGATGCCGGCGCAGAGGAGCGGAGCTGCGTGCAAGTCGTCGAGTGAGGCGGGCAGCGGGAAAACAAAATCGGCGCGGGCCGTGGCAAATTCCGCGTATCCGCCGGGGACGTTGTATCCCGTGAAGGTCGGCGAGTCGCACAGATTTTCCTGGCCGCGTTTGCAGTAGGCGCACGTGCCATCGGTCCCCCCGAGCCAGCAAACGCCGACGCGCGCGCCGAGAGGAATTTCTCTTGTGGCGCCGCCGATCACCTCGCCGACAATTTGATGGCCAGGAATCATGCTGGGCTGCTTCGGCGCCAGATCGCCTTCCACGATGTGCAGATCGGTACGGCAAACGCCACAGGCACGCACCCGCAAGAGAACCTGGCCGGAGGAGAGTTGAGGATCTGCGACGTCAGAGATCCGCAGAGGCCGCTGCGAAACGGGCTGTGGCGAGGTAAGGACAGCGGCTTTCATGATTCACTCGCGCCTGCCGGCAAGAGCCGGGCTGCGCCCCGGCGGACAGCCGAGGGCGGCTGTCCCCATATAACCAATATGGTGCGGTCGCACCTACGTTGATGGTACCAGTTCCAGCGTCAGCACTTGGAAGGGCTGGAGGTGGAAGGTGCGTTGTTCTTGCGCTGGAATCTGCGAAGTCTTCTCGACGCCGTCGCCTTTCCATGGGCTGTGTCCGGCATAGGCTCGTGCGGAAGGTATCGGCAGTTCCAGAAGCATGGCTAGACTCGCAGTGAAATCCTGCGGCTGGTCGCTCGGGTTGCGCAGGGTCACGATGGCTTTCTCGCGTGACCACGAGGCCCAGCCATAGACTTCCAGGCGCGCCGGATCGCCTCCGATCCAGTGCGAATCTTTGAGCGTCTGCGCGTTGGCCCGGGACCATTTCGCAGCCTCGGCCAGAACGTCCCAGTTGTCGGCGGAGAGCAGCGATGGAGTGATGTACATCTCCTGCAGCTGCGTGCCGGTGCCGAAATACGAATGAACTTCGTCAGGAAAATCGTGGCCGGGATCGCTGTTCAGCCGCTCCGCGTAACGCGCGAAGATGAGCCCGTGCAGCATCAACGAGTTCATCGGAAACAGCGGTCCTTCCTCAACCACCCAGCGATAGATTTGTGAGTCGCGATAAGTGATCCAGCGCTGGCGATTGGTACCGACGCCGGCGAAGCTGTGGTCGTCGCCACCGCGCCAGATCGAATCGGCATAAAGCAACCAGAATGGCGAAGGATAAGTTCCGGTGGTGAGGTTGACGTAGAGGTCTGTTTTTTTCGCGCGCAGTTCGCCGATCAGATGGATGGCGGCGTCGAAGTCGCTGTCGAACTCGCTCCCTTTGATCACTTCGTTCGCGTTGCCGGTGCCGTCGAATTTGAACTGGTTCACGCCATATTTCTCGATCATGTCGAGACAGGTGTCGCGGAAGTAGCGATAGTATTTCGGCCCGGAGAGCGCGAGGCCGCCTTCATTGGTTTCGAATCCCTGCGCACGGGCGGAAGCCAGACGTTGCTGCTTCGGCTTGCTGTAGCCGCCCCAGGGAGAGAGCCAGATGCCGGGCGCCGCGCCGTAACTGGAGGCGGTTTGAGCGACTTTTGTCAGGCCATTGGGAAAACCGGGATTGAATTTCCAGAGGGTTGCGGGATCGTCCCAGCCATCGTCGAAGAGAAAGCTGTCGAGTTTCACTCCGCGTTGTTTGCGCAGTTGCTCGCCGAAACTTTGAATCACGGCGACCGCATCCTGCTCGTTGTAGCGATCAAAGTATCCCAGGTCGTACCAGGAGTTGTAATGCAGAAAGGTTCGATAAGGATGCGCGCGTTCGAGTTCCACATAGTTCAGGAAGTCGCGCCGCAGTTGGCCGGTATGGGTGACGCCAATCACCGACGAATAGGTCACGCTCCGGCCAGCTTGCAGCGGAAGCTCGCGGGAGAGCCAGCAGGAAGCGCGGTCGGCGCGAACGCGGCACTCCGACAACGGATGCTCGAAGCCCAGGAACCAGGTTCCGGCAGTGACCGGCGATCCTTTCACGTTTCCCGACACGACCGCCGCGGGAACGAGCGCGTCGATGAGAACGACCTGGGCCAGCGCGAACGATTGTTGGGTCGCGCGGATGGTGACTTGTTGACGGATATAGTTAGCGTCGTCGCGAAGGGTCGCCGTCCACGTGATTCGCAGCTTACTGGAGGGATCTTCGAGTTCGATGCGCACTTGACGGCCGGCTAAGAGATCGGCCGCTTTGGAGGAACCTTGCGAAACTGGCGCCTCCTCAATGATGGGCGCCGAAATCATCCTGAAGTCGGATGATCGCAGCACCGGACCTTCTTTGAGTATCAACTCAAACACACTGCCGGCGAGAGGAAGAGTTGTTCCGGTGAGATGGTTGGTCAGACTTTGCGACTTCAAAGACCCGTCGCGGACGGACCACGTCGCTGCGATCGCATCGTTGCCGAGGGTGATGCTGTCGCCATCGCGTGCGGCCTGGACGGTGGGCGGGGTCGCGGCCTGCCCCGGCGCTCGCGAAACAGCTAGAACTAGCAGCAGCAAGAGTCGCAAGAGAAAAAACGCACGCGGCATTCCGAGATTTCCTTGTCTGCGCGAGATCCCTTCCCTCCGCCTGAAGAACGGCCACGGTCAGGATGACGCCGTCAATATGGATGCTTGCACCTTAAACTCCACAGCGCGAACGGCCGCCGGAACGGCGACGCTACTCAAGCTCCCGGCTCCCAGTTTTTGGATCGTGAGACGGCTTCGTTCCAGCGATTTCGCAATTGCCGGGCGTGCGATGCCGGCATTTTCGGCTCGAAGCGGCGATCGCTTTTCGCGACGGATGCGTCGAGACTGCCTTTCCAAAATCCAACCGCGAGGCCGGCGAAGTATGCGGCTCCTAGAGCGGTGGTTTCGGTTACGGCGGGACGGACGACTGGGGCGCCGAGAATGTCGGACTGAAACTGCATGAGGCTGTCGTTGGCGGCGGCTCCGCCATCCACGCGAAGTTCGGGCACGGACGCGCCGGAATCGAGGCGCATGGCGTCGAGCAAATCCGCAACCTGATAGGCAATGCTCTCGAGCGCGGCGCGAGCCAAGTGACCGGCGGTGGTGCCGCGGGTGAGTCCGAAGATCGAGCCCCGCGCGTAGGAATCCCAATGGGGCGCGCCTAGTCCAACGAAAGCGGGAACGAAAAATACGCCGCCATTGTCGGACACAGACTTTGCCAGCGCCTCGACTTCATTCGATTGTCGAATCAAGCCCAGGCCATCGCGCAGCCATTGGACAACCGCGCCGCCGACGAACACGCTGCCTTCGAGGGCGTACTCGGTTACATCTTTTATTTTCCAGGCCACGGTCGCGACTAACCGATTCGACGAGGGCACCGCGCGAGTGCCCGTGTTCTGCAACATGAAACATCCAGTGCCATAGGTGTTCTTGGTCAAGCCGGGCCGGATGCATCGTTGCCCGAATAGCGCGGCTTGTTGATCGCCGGCAATGCCGGCGAGCGCAATGCCCTCCAGTCCTTTCGCTGCGGACACCTCACCGTAGATCTCACTGGAGGAAAGCACCGCAGGCATCATTGATACGGGAACTCGGAACAGATCGAGAAGTTCGTGGTCCCAGGCGCCGGTATGAATATTGAAGAGCATGGTGCGCGAAGCGTTGCTGGCATCGGTCACGTGAACTCGGCCGCTTGTCAGCTTCCAGAGCAGCCAGCTATCCACGGTGCCGAACGCTAGATTGCCCTTTTCAGCGTGGCTTCGCGTGCCGGGAAGGTTGTCTAGAATCCAGGAAATTTTGCTGGCGGAAAAATAGGAGTCAATCAGCAGGCCGGTGCGCTGCTGGATCAGAGGACCGTGTCCCTCGCTGCGGAGTCGCTCGCAGAAATCGGCGGTACGACGATCTTGCCAGACGATGGCGTTGTAAACAGGTTCTCCAGTTTCGCGATTCCATACGATCGTGGTCTCGCGCTGATTGGCGATGCCGATCGCAGCCACATCGTGCGGTCTCGCACCGGCGCTGGCCAGTGCATCGACAGCGACCGCGATCTGGGAGGAAGCGATCTGCTCGGGATTATGCTCAACCCAGCCGGGGTGCGGAAAAATCTGATCGAACTCGCGTTGCGCGATCGCGCGGATGCTTCCATCTCGATTGAACAGCAGCGCTCGCGAGCTGGTTGTCCCCTGGTCGAGCGCTAGAACATATTTCACGGTTCACCCCAAACCTTTTCGATCAGCGAGCGGGGTTGTTCGCGCTCGCGAGAATACTATGGAGCTTCATCTGCAACGAAACCGAAGACCTGGTGATGGCGGCGGCAATTACATAGGTCCTTCGCTTCGCTCAGGATGACAACGCCGTTTTTCTACGGTCACTAAGCTGCCCATTACGACTGGCGCAGAAAACGCCTGATCCCGAAATCGTAAATGGCGGCGCCCGCTAAGCCTCCCAGTAAAGGGGCGACGACCGGAATCCACCATACGCGAGTTCCGTCGGTCAGGCCATTGTTGCGAAAGCCCGCGACCACGGTGAAGAGGCGCGGACCGAAGTCGCGCGCGGGATTGATGGCATATCCGTGCATGCCGCCAAAGCTCATGCCGATAGCTACCACGACCAACCCGATCATCAACGGCGCGAGATTCGCTCCCGGAGGCGCATTGAATTCGTCGACAATGGCCAAAATTAAAAGAACCAGCAAGGCGGTGCCTATGAATTGGTCGAGAAAGCCGGCCTGCGGCAGGGCGGGAAAGGCTGGAAAGGTGGTGAAGACTCCGGCGGTGTGATCCAGTTGCGGATCGGCCTGCCTGAAGGCGGGCAAATAGTTCCAATAAACCAGGGCGGAGGCGACGAATGCACCGGCGGTTTGAACGATGGAATAAGGAAGCACTTTGCGCCAGGAAAAGCCGCGAAAGACGGCGAGAGCCAAGGTGACGGCTGGATTTAGATGCGCTCCTGAAATTTTGCCCGCGATATAAACGCCCATGGTCACCGCGAGTCCCCAGCCGAGTGTGATATTGGTGTAGCCACCGTGGATAGTCTCGCCGGGGTTCTTCGACGGAAACAGAACGACCATGGCAACCACTCCGTTGCCCAGGAGGATGAGCACGAAGGTGCCCAGGAATTCGGCGATCAGTTCGGCTGTCAGCGTGGGCTTCGGGTTCATTCGGGTTCCGTGGCAGAGAAGCGCGAGCAATCTTGGCGCTCCTGGCGAGCGGGCGAGAACGCCCACTCGACAGCCACCGGGACGGCGGCGCTACTCTCTATTCTGACCGCGAAGTAGTCTATCAGGGCCTGCATTCTCGCAGGTTTTTCCAGGGGCGCGAAAGTAACGAGTACGGGGATTTCCTCTTGACATCTGGGCTCAGGCTCGTAAGATAGGAACATATTTATGCATTAGTGTGAATATTTATTCATGATGAATAAAACCTTGCGTCAACGGGCGGTTCTGGACGTGCTGAAGCACGGGTCAATCGCCAGCCAGGAGGATCTTCAGCGGCTCCTGCGCAAGCGGGGATTCAAGGTGGGACAGGCGACGCTATCGCGCGACATCCGCGATTTGAATCTGAGCAAAACCTCGCACGGCTATGCCCTGCCGCACGGCGACAATGGCGCCGGCATCGCGCTGCCCCCAGTGTCGCGACTGGTGCGTGAATTTGTGCTCGATATCCGCTCCGCACAGAACCTGCTCGTCATCAAAACGATTGTAGGCAGCGCGCAGCCGGTGGCGGCTGCTCTGGACGAGACGGACTGGAGCGAGGTGGTGGGCACGATTGCCGGCGACGACACGATTCTGATCGTTTGCCCGGATAAGGATGGGGCACGGAAACTGGCGGGCCGGCTTGAGGAGATGCTGAGTTAGCAGCCGCTATTGAAGCGGCTATTAAATGAAGATGACGGGGAAACTTAAAACCGCGGTGCTGGGCGCGACCGGTTACTCGGGCCTGGAGCTCACGCGGCTTCTTCTGCGTCATCCCCAGCTGGAGAAACCATTTCTGCTGCGGCGCTCGGCCGACAATGGCGGCGCTTTGGATTTGGCAGATGTGTTTCCGGTTCTTTCCGGCAATGGGGGTTATCCGCTGCATTCGCTTTCGTGGCCGGCGGTGAAGCAGCAGGGAGTGGAGTTGCTGTTTCTAGCGACGCCGCACGAGGCCTCACGCGCTCTGGTGCCGGAGGCGCTGGCTCAGGGATTGCGGGTCATCGATCTAAGCGGGGCCTGGCGATTGAAGGAGGAACAGCACCGCGCGATTTATAACTTTCAGGACTCGGATGCGGTGACGGCGGCGCAGTTGACCGAGAAGGCGGTATACGGGCTGCCTGAATTGAATGGCGATCGCGTGGCGAACGCCGCGCTGGTGGCGAATCCCGGGTGCTATGCAACGTCGGTGATTCTGGCCCTGGCGCCGTTGCTCAAAGCTGGAGTGGTCGATCGCAATCGCGGGATTATCTCCGATTCGAAATCCGGCGTGTCGGGAGCGGGCAAGGAGCCGACATCGAAGACGCATTTTGTTTCGGTGGCCGACAATTTGTCCGCGTATTCGGTGTTCAATCACCGGCATGTGGGTGAGATGGTTGAACAACTGGATCTGGGAGCGCAAGAGTTGATCTTTACGCCGCACCTGCTTCCGATTCCGCGGGGGATTTTGTCGACGATCTATTTGCATCTCAATCGGGAGATGACGCCGCTGGAAGTGGAATCGTGCTTTCGAAATTTTTATTCGGGCAAGCGCTGGGTGCGGGTGTTTCAAACCCCGAAGCTTCCGCAGGTGCAGTTTTCTTTGCAGACGAACTATTGCGACCTGGGATTTTGCCTGGCCGAGGATGGGCGGCGGCTGGTGCTGATCTCCTGCATCGACAACCTCCTTAAAGGCGCAGCGGGACAAGCCGTGCAGAACATGAATCTGATGTATGGATGGCCGGAAGACGAGGGACTGCAGTGACAATTGTGATCAAAATCGGAGGAGCCGCGCTTGAGGATGCCGCTACTTTGCGCAAGTGCGCTCGGGCGATCGCGGAACTGGCGCAGGATGGACATCGGGTGGCCGTGGCACACGGCGGCGGCGGCGCGCTGACGCGGATGCTGAAGCAGCTGGGCAAGCAAAGTGAATTCATCAGCGGGCTGCGCGTGACGGATGCTGAGACGCGCGATGTCGCGCTGATGGTGCTGGGCGGGATGGTCAACAAGAAAGTGGTGGCCGCGATTCAGGCCGCGGGGATGCCTGCGGTGGGATTCTGCGGCGGCGATGGCATGTCGTTCCGCGCGCGAAGGAAACATATTCGCGGAAACGATGTGGGATTCGTCGGCGAGATTTGTTTTGCGGAGCCGTGTTGGATTGAAGCGCTGTGGCAGCAGGGAGGAATCCCGGTGCTCGCATCGCTGGCTCTGGGAGCGGACGGCGAATATTACAACGTGAATGCCGATGAGATGGCGGCCGCCTGCGCCGCGGCATGCCACGCAAATGCGCTGATCTTTCTTACGGATGTGCCGGGTGTGAAAGACGCGGAAGGGGCAGTGATTCCGTGGCTCAGCACCAAGCGGGCACAGGATCTCGTAGAGGGATCGATCATCAGTGGAGGGATGTTGCCGAAGTTGGAGGCTTGCCGACAGGCGTTGAAGCAGGGAGTGGGCCGAGTGCGAATTTTGCCTGCGGCGGAAGCTGAGGCGCTGCCGGAGTTTTAT
>Ga0307476_10002637_pt1 | contig 10644 bp, 7 predicted proteins | sample atmos_gasesECM2C_2_FD_203314 | JGI IMG/M metagenome (GOLD analysis project Ga0307476, IMG submission 203314) | Hardwood forest soil microbial communities from Morgan-Monroe State Forest, Indiana, United States - atmos_gasesECM2C_05 | ecosystem: Environmental > Terrestrial > Soil > Temperate... | reverse complement strand
AAGCAACAACGGTGCCGTTGAAAGTTTCGGTACCATTCCCGTAAACAGTGATTGTAGCCGCCGGCATATATATCGTTCCGTTGTATGTACTGTTGTTGTCCCCTCCGAAATAGGCGACGGTGGTATCAGCGGGATCTTGATAAAAGAGAAGCCCGGCGTACGTCGCGCTTTGGTCCGGAGCGAGCGGATACAAATTAAGGTCCGGGTTATTACCGCCGCCGACCGCCTTGTTTATCGATGATCCGTTCGTGAAGTAGAACATCACACCGTCGCCTCCCGCGCTCCCGCCGGTAAGCGTACCGCCTCCGCTAAAGTTCAATCCTCCGGTCGCAGCGTTTCCATTGATGTAGTAGATTCCAGGCGCCAGCGTAATGTTCGAGTTCTTCCCGATTGAAATTGAGTTGTACGTCCCTGGTTGAATTGTGGCCGTGCTGTTATCTGCGGAAACATAGTTACACGCGGCGTTGGGACAACTCGAAGACGCAGGCGGCTGAGCGGGCGGCACCATCCCTGTGAACGGATCCGAAGTACCGGGCGCCTTATTCAACGAAGACTGCGGGCATGTTCCATTCGGGTACGCCAGACACTGCGTATCCGGACTGCCGCAATGGCTTCCGATGCACTGTCCAGCCACGGTGATAGTATTGGCTGTAATCGTATAGGAATTCCCGGTTGTGTCTAAATTGCCGTTGTCCCCGATTCCGCAATGAGGCGCAAGTATTTTCGCGTGCCCGGTGGCGTCGACACCGATGATGGCGGAGGTGGGCGGACCCAAGGTATACAGGCAGTTGGTATTGGTTCCGCCGTACACGCTGGTGGCGACAGCTCGTGCAGTAACTGGCTGGCTGCTAACTCCGAAAATCTGCATGAAATACGTGGGCTGAACCACAGTAACGACTGCTTCTACATACTTAGCAGCATCTGTACCACCCGCGTGCGGTCCGGTGAGCGGAGGATTGTTGACCGCTACGCTGATACAGCCGACGGCGCCACCTGAACATCCGGCGCCACTGTTGTTGTCGGTAAAACCGTTCTGAGCCGAAGCGCCTTGCGCGCCTACCGTTGGTGCAAACCCGAAATCAAGATTCTCCGCCCCGGCGATGGCCGCACTATCCGCAGCGGTCTGCTGCAGGCGCTTCTGGTAGCGCAACGTGCCCATGTCGATCGCCAATCCGGCGAATCCGCACAACACCACCATCGCTACCGCGGAACCGACCAACGCCTGGCCTAATTGATTCTTGCGCGTCATACCAGCCTCCTGCTCAAAAACATTCTGATTACTTCTTGTTGACTATAATCGCTTTTCATCCGGCATGGGGGACATCGCCCGGAACGAAATTCTTCAATGTTCGTGCGGAGATTTTACTCCCGTCCATTAGCCGTTCGCAACTGTTCCGAAGTACCAATCTTCAAAAAACCAAAGCTTTAGACGTACTGGCAACGAATTGGGCCGCGCTCGCTCTACACAGATAACCGGTAAAGTCCCGACCTGCGCAACTTGTTCATCTCAGATTTTGTAAAACAAACCCTGAAAACCTTAAACCCGGGAACTGTCCACATTGGGAGACACCTCGCAAGTTTCGAGGCATTCCTCAGGTGTTGTAGAAGCAGTTGCCGTTCCAAATGCAGTTTCCCGGTTGCATGATCATGCCAGCAACTTGCTAAACTCTGAAAGCACCGCAAACCGCGTTCTTACTGACTCGACCCCTTCGCCAAGCTGCTGAATCTTCGAGGCTTCCACGTGGCCCAGCATCGTGCCAGCGCGGGCTAGGTAATCCACCTTTTCGGGTAGTAGCCCCATCACCCGGCAGGCAGTGGCGTCGACGGCCACCGGATCGTCACCAAAAAGGAGGACGCCGGGAGCCTTGGGAGTTCCCTGAATTGGGCCATTTCCTTCCATACCCAGGATGCCGTCCACGATTGCAAAATCCGGCCGCGCCGCGGCATTGATGTCCAAAATCGAGCGGTCAATCCCCGCCCAGTGCAGGACGTTTTTCGGCCAGCCGTAGCAACTCCCTGGCACGATACCGAACATGTTTTTTAGCGAAAGGGTCACGCCCGCCCAGTGGTGCGTTTTCAGTTTGGGCATGGAAACCAGAAAGTCCACGCCAAGCACGGTCTTCGGGAGAAATAATTCCTTCAGCCGCGTGGCTCGCGTTTCCAGTTCCACGCGCTCGACATCATCGATATTCAGATCGCAAAAATCCTTGCCCAGCTTGCCGGTAAATTCCCTTAAGCGCACTGATTCCAGAATCGCTTGCGTGTCGCGATCCATAGCCGGGCCGTCGCCGATCAGAACGCGCGAAGCGCCCAGCTTTAGAAAAGTTTCGCGCGTCGCGGCGATCACAGCTGGATGCGTGTTCATTACACCTTGCGGATCGAGGCCCACAAGATTCGGTTTCAGGAAAATTGTTTTGTCTTTTACCGGCAACTGAAATTCGCGCAGGCTTTCATAAATCAACGCCAGCAAATCTTCTTCGTAGCGTGCCACTTTGCGAATCATCACGCGCGATGGCGGCCGTGAGAACGACGGAATGAGTTCTCGATTGCGCTGGTTCACTGCGCGTCGCCTTTCGTGCTTCTGGGTAGCACAGCGGGCCAGCGCCGCGAGGGATTCAACGCCATACACATCCAGGCCAGCACATGAGTTCCCTGCTCGGCAAGCTCCTGCGCGGTCCAGTCTTGCAAGTCGCGCTTTGCTGGCGGCGGCTCGATTGCGTAATTCTCGAGGGTCATTCGCGCCACGGCTAGCGAGGCGGCGCTTTCGATCTTTGCGAATTCTTTCTGCAGCCAGGCGAGACTCAGTGGACCGCCCGGTTTTTCGGATGCGTCTTTCTCCTGTGCGGCTCTTTCCGAGCCGACAAGTGCCAACAGCGCCCAGCAGGTCGGTAGCACCAGCGCGTCGCCATCCACGCCATACACGCGCGGATTACCGCAATTCCATCCGCCGCCAGGACACATCCGATCGTAAAGGAGTGCAACAGCAAGTTCGCGACGTTGCGATGCGTTCGCCGGCAATTGTTGCGGCGCTGCGTCACGCAAAGTCATCGAGGCAAACGCTGTGGGTTCGACCCAGCTCGCGGTCCTCGGTGTCCAGCCCCATCCACGATATGTCGTGTTCTGCGAAACGATCTTCGATTTTGGACGCAGGCTCTCGAAAAATCGACGCAGCGGGCCGCTGTCACGCGGGAAATCTTCGCAAAGCCATTTTAGACCTGCCGCGACGTGCGTTTCTGACTTCGGATCACTCTGGAGAACGGAACATGCGAGTGAAGTGACCCAACTGCCGGTGGTCATGCCGCCCGATGCCGGCCACGAGCCATCAGCGAGTTGACTGAACTGAAGAAAATGCCAGATCTGAGCGAAATCGCCTGATTCCTGTGCGCGTGCCGCCCAGCATGTCGGTTCAACGCGGCTTTGCTCGCCATTGTGGAAACTCCAGCCGCCGTCCGCGTTTTGCGAACTCTTCAGCAGCGACAGACAATCGTTGCGCAGCTGGCTAGTGCGCTGAATTGAATGGCTCGCGCGTTCCAATTGATTCGGCATTTCGAGGGCGTGCATGGCGAAGCTGGGATCACTCCGCAACTACTAATGATTACATCACCGGCCCGAGCGGAGAAGTGTCCCCTTCTTTCTCCGAAATCTCCGTTTCTTCCTCGTGAATCTCAAGCTGATGGATCAAGCGATGCAGGTAACCGCGGGCCACTCCCAGAGCGCGAGCGCTTTCCGCCTTGCGCCATCCATATTCGCGCAGAGTGCGAAGAATCAAGTTGCGCTTGAACCGGCGAATTTCGTCTTCGTACGACATCGGTGGCACATTGGATTCAGCTTCCACAACGGCCGGCCGCGCGACCGGTTCATCGACAGTGACGATCGAACGCAGCGTAGCCGGCAGTTGGGCCGCTTCGAGAGTGTGGCCATCCGACAGAACTACCGCGCGCTGCACCACGTTTTCAAGTTCGCGCACGTTTCCCGGCCAGTTGTATTGTTCGAGCGCTTGCATCATGGCAGGTGAAAAACGGCGCGCCTTTTTGTGGAACAGCTCCACCGACCTCTGCAGGAAGTGATGGGCCAAAAGCGAAATGTCATCGCGCCGTTCACGCAAAGGCGGCAAACGCAGCTCGACAACGTTCAGCCGGTAAAAAAGATCCTCGCGGAATTTGCCCTGCTGCACCATTTCCTGCAGGTTGCGATTGGTAGCGGAGATCAATCGAACGTCAACGTTGATGGTTTTGTTGCTGCCCAGGCGTTCAAAAGTTTTTTCCTGGAGCACGCGCAAGAGCTTCGGCTGCAGACCCAAACCCAGATCGCCGATTTCATCGAGAAAAAGCGTTCCATGATTGGCGGCTTCCACGCGGCCCTGCCGCGCCAAAAACGCTCCGGTGAACGCGCCCTTTTCGTGACCAAAGAGTTCATCTTCGACCAGAGTTTCCGGAAGGTTTGCGCAAGAGAAGGCTATCAGCGGACCAGAGCCGCGCGCGCCGCCATGATGGATGGCTCGCGCCAACAATTCTTTACCGGTGCCGGTTTCGCCCGTAACTAAAACGTTTACGTCGCAGGGCGCAATGCGCTCGGCCATCAAAAACAGTTCCTGCATCGCGGGCGAACTTCCCAGCAGACCATGCAATCTACGACCGCTGGCTTGCAGCGCATTTAAGTGGCGAAGTTCCCGCTCTGCGGCGGACATGCGGTATGCACGCCGGAAAAGGAGCCTTAATTCCAGAATGTTCGGAGGATTCGGGATGCTATCAGTAGCGCCCTTCTCAATCGTACGCAGCATCAAGGGCCGATTTTCCGCGTCGCAAAGAACCAGAATCGGCGGGTGAGCTGGCTGGGCGCTGATATCATCGAGCAACCGCAAACCAGTTTCTTCGGCTTGCTCAGCTGACTGACGCAAGTCCAGCAGCACCACATCGGCCCACGAGAGCAATTCTTGAAGTTGATCAACACGGCTTGAACCGTTGGTTCGAAGTGAAAAACCATCGCCGAGCGCTCGTGCGATGGCTTCGCCTAGTCCGCTATCAAGGCTGAGGAAAGAAATCTGTAAGAGCTCTTTGTCCACGAACACTTTCTCCAAGACCGAAGCGTTGGCCTCGGCCGACCGCCGAGAGCATTAAAAAAGTGAATGAGGAATTTTTTAAGAGCCTAACCGTCTGAAAATTGCGCACGCGCGGACGAGGACGAGGTGGGCGCGGCACGAGCTAGGAAGACGGTTGTAGACTATTTCGCGTTCTATAATACCGCGAGAGTCGTATTAGCTGTAGCAAATAGAAGCATGCGGTGTGCCGTTTCGGATACACCCGTACACAGGATAAACGGGCTGCAACTATCACATAAAGCCTTGTTTAGGCCTTAGGTTAAGGCCCCGCATTTTGTGCCCCTGTCATCCGCCACGGAAAATAGGTGAAAAACTTTTCCGAACATGGGAGACAGTACTACTTTCCATTTCCAGAAGGTGCTGTATTTTGCGTGGCTTACAAATGCATCGAGCCTAGTACTACTATTGTCAGTTTGCAGCCACGCCTTTCGGAGGATCCGATGGTATTCCGACCAGAATTTCAATGCTTACTGCTTTTCCCGCCTTCACTGCAGGCTTGAACGTCCACTGGCTGAAAGCCAATTTAGCGGCGGCATCCATTTCGTTGGACAGCCCATGAAAAACCTCTAGGTCTGCAACTTTGCCGTCCTCGCCGATCCGGCCTTTGAGAATCACGAACTTATGGAGCTTTTCAAATGGCAACGGAGTGCGCTTGAAATCAAAGCGCGTTTCGGCTTCAGGGGGCACAAGGGCCTGTTCCATGTGAACGACACTCGCGTAAGCCTTGGCAACCGGCTCCGCACCGGGAGCAGCTGTCTGACAGAATTGCAGCGTCCAACTCTTGCCCGCCGCCGGCAGAAACACGGTATAGATTTTCCCGCAATGCAGAGCGCCATACACATCCAAGCCACCACCACCCATCGGGCCGGCTGCGACCATTAACGCGGCATGGCGCGGTCCGGAAATTTTCGGCATCGCAAAAACCATACTCGCAACGTGCTCTGGCTCCAGGCTCCCCAGACTTTCGCTCGTCCCACCGTTACCGCGAACACTGACGATTCCAGGGGCTCCGGAATCTCCACCGCCTCCGCCCGACTTCCCGGAGCCAACTCCAGTACTTTCATTTCCGCCGCCTGTGCCTCCACCGGTTCCCGCATTGGAAGAGCCACTGGGCTGCCCGCCGGGAGCACCCGTTCCATTACCACCGGGCTCTACTGAAAATTGGCCGTAACGATTTCCAGGCGGCAGCGCAACCATGTCAGCCGAGGTCCCGGGATCCACGCCCAAAATCAACAATCCCTGGCCAGGCGTTCCGCTGGCTTCAAACTCTGGCGCTCCCACGTTCGCGCTTGCGCCATTTTCTCTGGAAGGCATGTTCGGCGCCGGTGGCGCACCGATTGGCACCGCCAGCCTTGGGTTTTGATTTGTTGCCAACAGCGCATCCGTAAGGGGCTGTTGGACATTCGCCACCGTCAGCATTGGCGCAACCGTAGTTACTTCGCGGCTCGCGCGCTGCAACGGCTTCACTGAGTTCGGATTGAACTGCAAAGGCGCTTTCGGCGCCTGGGGCTTGCTCAAAAACAAGTTCGGCAGTTTCAAGTCTGCCTTCATTTTGAGATCGGGCTGAGTCAGCGGCTGCAAGATCGTCTGGTGATCGTTGTCCGGAACTTTGGGATGCGATATTGCAAAAAGCGCGGCATGCGAAGCAGATGCTCCCGGAACCGGCGGCAATTCCGGCACCGTGCCGCTTCCAGGTGTCGAACCCGGACCCGGCGGCCGAATCGTCGGCGTTTTCAAATGGTGCTCGGGGTTCGCCAAAGTGTAGTAAAGCACGTGCTGCTCGGTCGGAGGAATGTTCGCAGCTTGCGTCACCTGAAACGGAAAATACCGCAGCAGGTATGGCAATACCAAAAATGCGCACGCATGAAGCGCAGCTGAAATGACCATTTGCTTCCCAGCAAATCGGCGTGGGCGAATCGGGACGTCGCGAAAAAGTTTGTTTGAAATCGGCGTTAGATGTGCCGGATAGCGGGAAAGTATGGTTCCCATGCGGGCCAGCCACGAAGTGCGAAAGAAATCTGGTGCCGTCAAAAATTCAGGCTGCCGCGCAGGCGGTTTCGCGCCGCGAGCTTTGAGTTCGGCTGGCACAACGGTATCCAACAGACTTTTCGCTTCGAAAAGCCCTACCCCACTGGCTTTGCGGTCAAAAATCACAGAACCTTTCCAAGTGAGCGCACTCGCGCGCTGGCTCCGACTTGCATCCGAAGGGCGGCCTGAATCAGCCAACAGCTACACCCGAACCAAGGCAATGCGAGATGCACGAACCTTTCCAAAGGACGAACCATGAAAACACACCTAATTCCCTGTTTTCCAGTGGATTTTGTCGACAAAGTCTCCAAATGAGTACAGAACAGCAGGAACTTTGTGATATATAGGAGACCGGCTGATGTCCATCATCTGCTCGTGCGAAAGCCTGCTTGTCCCGCAAGGCGCACAAAACAAATGGGTAACTGATCCTTGTTCTGTCGTGGAGTTTGGTAGCACTCCTGCTCCAGTTCTTTCGGCCCTGAAGGTTGGTTTGCTCCGAGAGGTGTCTTCAACAATGTCTTCGCTACAGATGCGGGCTTCCAGGAAACTCATAGTACTTCTTCCAGCCGCTGTGCTTGCGTTTCTGTGCTTTACATTCTCCAATCCAGTCCGTGGCCAGGCAGTCGCCGAAGCTGCGGGCGCAAACTCAGTATCGGCGGGTGTCGGTAGTTCGATTAAGCCCATAACGATGCCTAAGTTTCCAGCTACAGGAGCGGGATCTTCGACGTCTGCGTCCTCGCCTCATCTGATTGCTTCTGCCGGTCCGCCGCCGGAGGAAACCAACCGGAAATCGCTTGAGGGATCGGCCGGGAAAGATGCTGGTAAGCTCCTTCTTCGCGCCACGCCAGTGGAGGCGCAGATCTGGGTGAATGGGAAGATCGTGGGCAAAACGCCGTTGCTACTGGTTTTGGCTCCGGGCAAATATCAGGTTGAAATGCGCGGCTCACGAGGCCAGACTGGGAAGCGCTCCGTCGATCTTTTGCCGCGTGAAACGCGAGAACTTGCGGTAAAGCTCGATCAGCTTTATCCAGCCCGCGTGACCGCCGCTGCTCACTAACTCTGGTCTTTAAAGCTGCGAGAGAAAATTGTTCAAGGGATTTTGGAGGCATCATGGCAGGGATTGAATTCGATCGGCAGATGTTTACTCCCGAGGCGGAAGCGCAACGTCGTGCCCAGCCGCCGAAGGCTATGGGCGCAGTATTTCTCGTACTGGTGCTGGGACTCGCGGGTTTTGTGGGATACAAAATTTTCACGCAGGCCTCGCAGGACAACGCGATTGCATCCGCCAACGCCCAGGTTGAGACACTACAAGCTCAGCTCGCCGACTCGCAGAAGCGCTTAGACGAATTCCAAAAGCATCACAAGGCTGTGAAACCGGAACCCGCCGCGCCGGTAGTGCAGGCTCCAGTGGCTCAGAAAAAATCTGCTCCGGCCAAACCCGTATATCATGTCGCCGCCGCCAGCGCTCTGCCTGCGCAACAAAAGCCGCTTGTTTACGCCGCGCCGGCCGCATCGCCGTCAGTCGCGGGTCCAAACACAGTTGCCATCCAATCCGAACTTAGCGCGAATCACGAAGCCTGGCAGGCCACAACGGATCGCCTCGCGGACGTGGTCGGCGTTGTTGGACAGCAGCAGAACGAGCTTTCAGAAACGCGCGAAGCCGTGAATCAACTGCTGTCGCAATCGCGGCGTCAAGCGCTTCCATTCGAATTGCTGCGCGGAAACAACCGTATGCCTGTGGGTCCCGTGACGCTGCAATTGAAGTCAGTGGATTCGAAGGGCCAGCGCTATTCCGTGTGCGTGTACTTCGAGGAACGTTGCATTGAGCTGAAGGATCGCGTGCTGAACGAAGTAGTGGTCTTCGTGGTTTCAAAAAACAGTTCGCCGCTGGAACTGGTAGCAACGAAAGTTCTACGCGACCAGATCGTCGGCTACCTGGAAGTCCCGGCAGACAAACAACAATAGTAAGCAATCAAAATTGGTCGAGACAGCGCAGCGCGTGCGGCGCCGCGTTTACCTTGAGTGTAATTTTCGGCGGAATTTTCCCAAGCAGTGATTTATTCTTACTCTTTTGATGCAGTGCTCGTGCTTTCCGTTCCCGAAAAGAAATAATTGCTGCACGCCCATTTCGCCAGATCCCTGTTAAATTCCGGCTTGGCATTTAAGTACCGCGCTGCCCAGAAGATCTGGTCCAGCAGATCGCGCGGATAGCACTGCGAAAGCGGAACTTTGATCTCGTTTTGCAAGTGATCCACCAGAAAATCCAAAGCGTCGTCATCCACCGGCAGGCCACGGACCTCTTCCGCTTCCCGCCGGAAAATCTTCATAAATTGTTCGGGCGAGGCGAAATCGACCTTGATTTTGTTCGGAATGCGCCGCAGGAACGCGTCGTCTCCCAGCTGCCGTGGCTCGATGTTGGTCGAGAAGATCACCAGCGTATCGAACGGAATTTCAAATTTCCGCCCGCCGGGGAGCGCTAAATACTCGATGCGCTGATCCAACGCTGTCATCCAGCGGTTCAGCAGTTCCTGTGGTCGCATACGCTGCCGGCCAAAGTCGTCAATCACAAAGATGCCGTTATTGGCCTTCATTTGCAGCGGCGCTGAGTAGTACCTCGAAACAGGGTTAAACTGCAGCTCAAGCATCTCGCCTGTCAGTTCCCCGCCCGTGATGACGCACGGCCGGTGACAGAGCACCCATCGGCGGTCGGAATCTTCGATTTCCGACTCCAGCCGCCGCCGGTGAACGCCCGGATCGAATACCGTGATGATCTGGTTGTCCACTTCAACCGCATAGGGAATCCACACGTAGTCCTTGTAAATCGCCAACACGCGGCTGGCAATGCTGGTCTTTCCCGTACCTGGCGGCCCGTACAAAAACATCGAAGTGCCTGAAACTACGGCAGTTCCGACTCGCAGCATCATGTCGTCCCCAAGAACCAACTGCTCAAATGCCTCCGCCAGTTGCTCCGGCCGTACTCCCGTTGCCTGGATGCTCTGGTGCTTTGTGCGCGCCACATAGTCCGGCAACGACACTGGTGCAGGCCCGGTGTACTGATTCAGTGACAGCAGGTCCGCCGCCCTCTGTCGCCCTTCGAGGCTCGCCGCAATCCGGTGTGTCCCACCGGACATGCCTTTCACTTCACAAAGCCGTTCCTTCCGGAAATATTGGAAAATCTCTTCCACTACTCCTAAGCTCAAGCAAAGATGATCGCTTAGCTGGACTAGCGTCATCTCACCGTTGAGATAGAGGATCTTTAGGGCCAGGTCTTCCAGCAGCCCGCGGCGGATCCCTGTCCGCTCTACTTGGTGCGGTACAACCAAAGGCCCCTGATTCATTTCTGTCAGAAAGTCAGTCATGGAAGTCCCATCGTGCACGGAGGGATACACATTACCCTCTGGCAGGTCGCTAGCCTACAGGTAAAGGCAAATCCCATGCCAATTCGACATCGTGTCGGATTTCGGTCATCGCATCCGCAGTCGTGGATGGCTCCAGTCTTACGGTCGGATACCGATTCC
>Ga0307476_10002634_pt1 | contig 10651 bp, 10 predicted proteins | sample atmos_gasesECM2C_2_FD_203314 | JGI IMG/M metagenome (GOLD analysis project Ga0307476, IMG submission 203314) | Hardwood forest soil microbial communities from Morgan-Monroe State Forest, Indiana, United States - atmos_gasesECM2C_05 | ecosystem: Environmental > Terrestrial > Soil > Temperate... | reverse complement strand
CCGCCTCGTCGATGTCGTGGGTGACAAACAGGAGCGTGATGCCGTGCCGGCGCCACACCCGCAGGGTAAGGTCCTCGAGGTCGGCGCGGGTCTGCGCGTCGACCGCGGCGAACGGCTCGTCCATCAGCAGGATGTTCGGCTGGTAGGCGATCGCGCGCGCGATCGCGACCCGCTGCTGCATCCCGCCCGATAGCTGCCAGGGATACGCGGCGTGGACGTCGGCCAGCCCGACCTCGGCGAGCGCATCGTCGACCAGCCGGCGGAGCTCGCCGCGCGGCGCGCGCCTCGCGGCGTGCTCGATCGGCAGCGCCACGTTGCGCCACACGGTCAGCCACGGGAACAGGCTGCGGCCGTACTCCTGGAACACCACCGCCATCCCCGGCGGCGGACCGGCGATCCGCGCATCGCCGAGCACGACCTCGCCGGTGGTCGGCGCGAGCAGCCCGGCGACGCACTTGAGCAGCGTGGTCTTGCCCGCGCCCGACGGCCCGACGATGCACGCCAGCTCGCCCGGCGCGCACGCGAAGCTCAGATCGCCGATCGCCTCCACGATCCGGCCGTGGCCGTCGTAGATCTTGCGCAGCCGGCGGACCTCCAGCGCCTGGGTCATCCGTCCTCCCGGTGGGTGCGGCGCTGGCCGTGGTACCAGCGCAGCGCGCGGGCCTCGAACACGCCGAATCCGAGCGACAGCAGGAAGCCGAGCACGCCGAGCAGCAGGATACCGCTCCACATCTGCGGGATCGAGAACGCGCGCTGGAAGTCGACGATCGCGTAGCCCAGCCCGCTCGAGCTGGCGAACATCTCGCTGATCACCATCAGGATGATCGCGATCGACAGCGCCTGGCGCATCCCGGTCACGATCTGCGGGCTGGCCCCGCGCAGCACCAGCGCGCGCAGCCGGGCGAGCCCGGTGATCCCGTAGCTCCGGCAGGTGTCGGACAGCACCTCGTCGACCGCGCGCACGCCCTCGATCGTGTTGAGCAGCACCGGCCACACCGCGCCCGACGCGATCACCAGCAGCTTCATCGGCGTGCCGATCCCGAACAGCAGCATGAACACCGGGACCAGCGCCGGCGGCGGGATCGCGCGGAACAGCTCCAGCGCCGGCTCCAGCGCCGCGCGCAGCCGCGGCCGCCCGCCGAGCGGCACGCCCAGCGCGACCCCGGCGATCACCGCGCCGGCGTAGCCGATCACCAGCCGCCCGATGCTGGGCAGCACGTCGCTGGTCCAGCGCGACGACCACGTCGCGCCGAACGAGCCGAGGATCGCGCGCAGCGGCGGCAGGTAGAAGCTCGTGCTGCCGGCCGACGCCAGCCACCACAGCGCGAACAGCACCACCGGCAGCCCGAGCGCCCAGGCCGCCGCGACCAGGGCGCGCCGCGCGGTCACGCCGCCGCCTCCCGCCGCACGCTCGGGTGCCAGGCCAGCACCCGGCGCTCGAGCGCGCGGAACCCGACGTTGACCGCGACCCCGAGCAGCCCGACCACGACGATCAGCGCGTACAGCAGCGGGACCGCGCTCGACACCCTCGCCACCTCGATCTCGTGGCCGAGCCCCGGCGCGCCGATCACCAGCTCCGCCGTGATCGCCAGGATCAGCGCCACCGCCGCCGACAGCCGGACCCCGGTGAGCAGGTAGGGCAGCGCGGTCGGCAGGATCAGGTGGCGGATCATCGCCCACCGCGGCAGGCGGTACGACCGCGCGGTGTCGCGCGCCACCGGATCGACGTCGCCGACCCCGTCGATCACCTGCAGCAGCACCGGCCAGAACGACGCGTAGACCACCAGCAGCAGGGTCGAGCGCAGCTGCGCGCCGTACAGCAGGACCGCGACCGGGATCAGCGCAACCGACGGGATCGGCCGCAGGAACTCGATCGTCGACGCGGTCGCCGCGCGCAGCCCGCGCCAGCTGCCGATCGCCACCCCGGCCACCGCGCCGGCCGCCACCGCGATCGCCAGGCCGAGCGCCCAGCCCTCGATCGTGTCGAGCAGCGCCCGCCAGAACGCCAGGGTCGCCGCCTCGCGGCCGAGCGCCCCGAGCATCGCGCTGGTCGGCGGCAGGTAGCGCGGCGACACCAGGCCGACGCGCGGGATGAGCTCGAACGCCGCGGCGACCCCGGCGATGCCGAGCACCCCGAGCGCGATCCGCTCGATCCCCTTGATCCGCGGCAGGCTCGCCCTGCCCCGACCGGAGCGCGGTCGCCCGGGCGTCCGCGTCCGGGTCATCGCAGCAGCGCGTCGACGTCCGGCTTGCCGGGCACCAGCTTGTCCTGGACCATCAGGTCGGCGAGCAGGTTGATCGAGTCGCGGTGGATCTGCGGCGACCACCGCGGCAGGTTGAGCTTCTCGGTGACCGCCTTGTCGATCTTGGTGTACGTGAGCAGGATCGCCCGCGCCTCGTCGGGGTGCTCCGCCGCGTAGGCCAGCGACTTGTTCATCGCGGCGGTGAACTTCTGCACCACGTCGGCGTGGCCCTGCGCGTAGTCCCGGGTCGTGAAGTACGCCGCGATCATCAGCGTCGGCGCCAGCTCGGCGAAGTTCCAGTCGAGCACGGTCGCGCCCTGGCTGCGCGCCACGGTCAGGAACGGCTCGACCACGCACGCCGCGTCGACCCGCTTCTGGCCGAGCGCCGCCGGCATCTCGGGGAACGGCACCTCGATGAGCTTGATCTTGTCGGGATCGCCGCCGGCCTTGCGCATCGCCGCGCGCACCGCGACCCCGACGATGTTGTTGATCTGGTTCACCGACACCGTCTTGCCCTCGAGGTCCTTCATCGTCTTCACCGCCGAGCCCTCCGGGACGATGATCGCGCCGAAGTCCTCGGGCTTGCCGGTCGAGAAGTTGCCGGCCGCGACCGCCTGGAGCGGCAGCCCCTTGGCGCTGCCGAGCAGCAGCGAGATCACGTTGGCGAACCCGAACTGACACTGCCCGCTCACCACGCAGGGCACCGACTGCGCGCCGCCCTGCGTGTTCTGGATCTCGAGCTCCAGGCCCTCGGCGCTGAACAGCCCCTTCTGCTTGCCGAGGTACAGCGGCGCGACGTCGACGATCGGGATCGCGGCGACCGTCAGCTTGATCGGCCCGGCCCCGCCGGCCGGCGCAGGCGAGTCCTTCGGGGTGCCCGGGGCGGCGCTCGATCCAGAGCCGGCGCCGTCGGACTTCGACCGCGAGCAGCTGGCGAGCAGCGCGAGTGGCAACAACAGCGCGGTGAGTGCGCAGATCCGTGGCACAGCGTGCCGGCACATGGGGTCCTCCTGGGCAGCGTCGTCGCAGCGTAAAAAAATCCACCCGGGGGCGCAAGCCGAGGCGCGACGCGACCATGGGAAGCTGTGTTGGCGATCGCCGGCGGGGCCGCTCGCGGCATGTTTGTTGCGACCGAGGGTGGTGGCGGTCAGCAGCCCTCCAGGGACCGGCGCCTGACTGTCCGCCTCGTCGACCTTTGCAACCGGCGCGCGCCGGCGCCTCAGCAAGCACGAGGATAGCCATGCCACAGACGCAGACCACACCCACCGTGACACCGAATCTTTACCAGCTCAGCGGTCACCACCTGCACGTGACGTACTCGCCGTCGGGCATCGACGGCAAGCCGAGCATGACCTATCAGGATTCCCATCAGAGCAAATCGTTCAAGGGCACCGACGTCCGTATCGTGGAGTGCGATCTCGGGTACATGGTGAGCGTCACGCTCCGGATGACCCCCGACGTCGGCTCGACGACGCTCAGCCTGGTCATCCCGCGCATGCGAATTTCACCGACGTCGGTCGCGGCGGTCCACACCGAGTGCATCACGACCGTGCACAGCATGCCGTTCGCGCCCCAGGCGGTCCAGGGCCAGCTCGACACCTATACCATCACGAGCCTCCGCGGCACCGCCCAGGCCGTGGCGTACTAGCCACATCCGGCCCGGTCAGCGAGGCGCGTGGCAAGTCCGCGCGCTCGCCGTCATCACGGCTGGTCGGTGCCCGATCCGGTGGTGAGGCCCAGGAAGTAGGCCTTCTGCGCCGGGTAGTAGGTGTCGAACGTCGGGCGAGGTCCGTCGCCGCGCGAAGCGACGAGGCTGTCGAGGTAGTACTCCCAGCCCGGGCCAAATTCGCCGACCCGTGCGCGATCGACGGCGTGGTGGACGAACTCGAGCTCGCAGCCATCGCCGATCGCCGTCAGCCGGAGCTCGAGCCGCGACGTCATCGAGCTGCCGACGGAGGTGACGACCACGCGGTGGGGTGGCTCGCACGCCTCGATCGTCTTGGTGAGCCACGGCTGGCCGTCCTCGAACGCCATCTGGATCCGGATCTCGTTGCCGACGCCCGGCTTGCCTTCCCAGCGGCCGAACCAGCGCGCGGTGCTGGACGGGTCGGTGATGCTCGTCCAGACGTCCTCGATCGAGGCGCGAAACCGACGGGTGAGGACGAGATCGTTGCCGCGAAGGCGGCCGGTGGGCTGGGCGGTCATGCAGACTCCTGCTTGGTCGTGGGTGAGGTCGTGGTGTCGGGCGCCGCCGCGTGGCGAGCCGCGCCGCGGCGTTGGTTGCGGACGCGATACACTTCGGTCTCGAGCGCGGCGAACCGACGCTCCCAGTCGATCGACGGCGCGCGCAGCCCCTGGAGGTACGCCTCGAGCTCGTCGAGCGCGGCGACCACCAGCTGATACTCGCGATGGCGGCCGCGCATGGTGTCGCGCACGAGCCCGGCTTCGCGGAGGACGCGCAGATGGCGGCTCACGGCCGGTCGGCTCACCGAGAACGCGCCGGCCAGCTCCCCCGCCGTGTGATCGCGACGGCCCAGCATGCGCAAGAGGTCGCGCCGGATCGGGTCGGCGAGGGCCTGTGCGACTGCGTCCACGCAACGATACGTAACTGACTCGTTACTCGTTGTCAAGCCGGAATGGCGAATGGCTGGTCACCGATTCGATCGCGTGGGGGGCACGGGCGGATGCGCGGCGAGTCGTGGCCGACGACCCGCGCGTCGTGGCCTGTGCCGTGGCCCCGCTCCGGTCGCGTTCATCGCCGGCTCGCTTCGACTCTTGCCAACCCGTGAGATCAGCGCCACGCCCACAGCGCGACCACGCCTCGGATGTGCCACGCGCGTGGCATCACGTACGCCCGCGGCCACGGCCGGCATCCGGATGGCTCGCCGGTTCCACCTCGGAGCACATCGCCATCTCGTGCAGTAAAATGAAGCAGCATTGCGAATCGTCGCTCGTGGGATATGACCACCGCATGGAAGTAACCGCGACCCACGCGTCCACCGTGCCAGCGCACGTCCCACCGAACCTGGTCCGCCAGGTCGACCTGGAGTTCAAGAGCCCGGTCGACGAGCTGTTCTCGCGCGTCGACGCCCTCCGCTCCGAGGCCCGGGCGCTGTGGCTCTCGATCGGACTCCCCCGGTTCGGGGGTAGTGCCTGGTTCTTCACGCAGGAAGCAGACATCCGCGCCGGGCTGCAGAACACCGAGCTGTTCGGCCAGCCGGAGAGTCAGTTGCAGGCAATGCTGATCAGCCTCAACCCGCCCGAGCACACCCGCTACCGGCGGTTGCTCACGCCGCTGTTCTCACCGGGCGCGGTCGGTGCGATGGAGGACTCCATCCGGCAGCGCATCCGCGGGATCATCGCCGAGCTCGCCCCCCGGGGATCCTGCGACTTCGTGGCCGATGTCGCCACCCAGTTCCCGACCAGGGTGTTCACCTCGTGGATGGGTCTCCCCGAGGAGCAGACCGCGACCTTCGTCAAGCTGACCAGCGTGCTGCTCCACGGCACCGCCGAGCAGCAGCCCCAGGCGCTCGGTGGGGTGTTCGGCGTGCTGACGTCGCTCATCGACGGGCGCATGGCGCACCCGACCGACGACCTCATGAGCAAGATCGCGGCGGTCCAGCTCGACGGCCGTCCGCTCACCCGCGACGAGCTGCTCGGCATCGCCTACCTCCTGTTCTTCGCCGGGCTCGACACCGTCGCCGCCGCGCTGTCGTTCTCGTTCTGGCACCTCGCCCAGACGCCGGCGGACCGGCGCACGCTCGCCGAGCACAAGGTCCCGACGGGCCAGGTCGTCGAGGAGATGCTGCGGCGGCACTCGTTCATGCACCTGCTCCGGATCGTGCGCCGGGATGCCGAGTTTGCCGGGGTCCAGCTCAAGGCGGGCGATCGCGTCATCCTGTCGCTCCCCATGGCGAGTCGCGATCCCGCGGCGTTCGACGACCCGACCGGCGTCCACCTCGAGCGGGTGGACAACCGCCACTGCGCGTTTGGCGCGGGCCCACACCGCTGCCTCGGTTCCCACCTCGCCCGCATCGAGCTGCGCGTCGCTCTCGACGAGTGGCACGCTCGGATCCCCGACTACCGGCTCGACGGCCAGGCGACGGGGTACAGCGGGGTCACCCTGGGCGTCGCGAGCCTGCCGCTCCGCTGGTCCTGAACCCTCGCATCCAACGGGAGACCGATGAAGGTCATCATCGACCGCAACCTGTGCACCGGCCACGGCCGCTGCTACATGCTCGCCCCCGACGTGTTCGACACCGACCAGGAGGGCTACAGCGTCCTGCTGCGCGAGGAGGTGCCCCCGGCGCTGGAGGCACAGGCCCGCACCGCCGAGCGGAACTGCCCGGAGGGCGCCATCCGCCTGGTCTGAGCAAGGGCTGGACCGCGCCCCACGACGCCGCCCCGATCGGGCATCCTGCATCAGCGCAGGTCGAGCTTGAGCAGCCGCTGCGCGTTCCCGCAGTAGATCTTGTGCTTGTCGGCGGCCGACAGCCCCAGGCTCTCGATCACCTCGATCGTCTCGCGCGCGTACATCCCGGGCGCCGGTTCGAACGGCATGTCGGACGCGAACACGACGTGGTCGACGCCGAAGAAGTCCAGCCCGCAGCGCGTCGCGGAGCGCGCCCCGAACAGCGCGGTGTCGGCGTAGAAGCTGCGGAAGTAGTCGATCGGCCGCTTCTTCATCGAGCGCAGCAGCGCCGTGTAGTCGACGTCCGACGTCCGCGTGCCGAGCTGGTCCCAGCCGTGGCCGACCCGGCCCTCGAAGTACGGGATCATCCCGCCCATGTGGTGGGTGATGATCTTCAGATCGGGGTGCCGATCGAAGGTCCCGCTGAACACCAGGCGCGACATCGCCACGCTGGTCTCGTACGGCCAGCCGAACGTCCACCAGATCTCGTACTTCGACCGGTCCTCGGTCTTGTAGTCCGGGAAGTCGGCCTTGCGCGCCGGGTGCATCCAGATCGGCAGATCGCGCCGGGCGGCCTCGGCGAACAGCGGCTCGAACTCGGGGTCGTCGAGCGGCTTGCCGGCGATGTTGCTGAAGATCTGGATGCCGCGTGCCCCGAGCTGGGTCACCGCGCGCTCCATCTCCCGGAGCGACTCGTCGGGGTTGTTGAGCGGCAGCGACGCGACGAACGCGATGAAGCGGTCGGGGTGCTTCGCGACCAGCTCGGCGAGCTGATCGTTGGCCGCGCGCGCCATCGCCGGCGAGCGGTCCGGTCCGGCCAGCGCCTCGAGCGGCGGCGACGGCAGGGTCAGCACCTGGCGGAAGTCGCCGAACTCGTCCATCGCGCGGAACCGCTTGTCGAGGTCGACGAGCGTCGGGATGTTCGCGACCCGCTTGCCCATGTCCTTGCCGGCCGCGCCGTCGGCGATGAACTGCTCGAAGAACCGCTTCGGATAGAGATGATTGAAGATATCGATCTTCATGTCGGTCGTCATGTCGATGTGATTCCGGTCATGTGGGTCTGTCCTTGTGCACGACGGAGGCGACCAGCGCCGCCGTGGCGGCAAGCATGAGCGGCACCGCGGCGTACACGAACAGCCGCGGCGTCGTGCCGACCAGCATCGCGCCGAGGTTGGGGCCGAGGATCGAGCCGATCCGCCCGACGCCGAGCGCCCAGCCCACCCCGGTCGAGCGGGCGGCGGTCGGGTAGACCTCGGCGGCCATCGCGTTGGCGCCGTTCTGCGCCCCGATCACGCCGAACCCCGACATGAACACGGTGATGATCAGCCACACCGTCGAGGTCCCCGACTCGCCGATCAGGAACACGCAGATCGCGGCGGTCAGGTAGCCCAGCGCCAGCGCGCGGAACGACAGGTTGCGATCGAACAGCTTGCCGATCACGATCGCGCCGACCGTGCCGCCGACCTGGAACAGCGTCGTGATGACGATCGCGCGGCCCTGGGGCATGCCGACGTCCTTCATGATCGTCGGCATCCAGCTGTTGACGAAGTACAGGTCGAGCAGGTTCGCGAAGAACATCACCCACAACAGCAGCGTCACCCAGTGCCGCCCGCCGGTGAACAGCTGCGCCACCGGGAACCCGCCGCGGTATTCCTCCTCCAGGGTGAGCGTCGCCGACCTGGGCACGTCCGGCGCGATCTGCGCCACGTAGCCGCGCGCCCGCCGATCGCCGGCGTCCCGCCGCAGCAGGAACCGGACCGACTCCGGCAGCCGCGCGAACGCCACCGCGGTGATCGCGATCGGCAGGATCCCGCCGATCCAGAACACCCACGGCCAGCCCAGGCTCGGGATCACCGGCGCCGCGACCCAGCCGACCGCGGCCGAGCCGAGCGAGAACCCGCAGAACATCGTCGTCACCGCGATCGCCCGGATCCGCTTCGGCATGTACTCGGCGGTCAGCGCGATCGCGTTGGGCATCGCCCCGCCCATCCCGAACCCGGTGACCAGCCGGAACACCAGCAGCTCGGTCACCGAGCTCGCGTTGCCGGCGAGCAGCGAGCCCGCGCCGAAGATCAGCGGGCAGATCAGCAGCACCGGGCGGCGGCCGATCCGGTCGGCGAGCGGGCCGAACACCAGCGCGCCCACCATCATGCCGATCAGCCCGAACGACAGCACCGGGCCGAGCGCCGGCTGCTTGATGTGGAACTGATCGCGCAGCGCCGGCGCGACGTAGCTCATGATCAGCGCGTCGAACCCGTCGAGGAACACGATCGCCGCGCACAGCACCGCGACGCCGACCTGGAAGCTGCTCAGCGGCCGCTCGTCGATCAACCGGCGGACGTCGAGCGTTCCTGCCGGCTCCCTGGCCGCGGGTGGAGCCTCCGACATGGCGCGGCCAGCGTAGACAAGCCAGGGTGCCAACACAAGCGCGATCCAGGCGTGCTGCCGGCACACACCGTTGTGCGATCGCGCGCGACGAGCACACCGCGCGCCGCTGCCGCGCCACGGCGCGCGGATGGGCGGATGGGCGGATGGGCGGATGGGCGGATGGATCGTCGCGATCCCTCGACGCGCCGCGCCGTCCCCCACCGCGGGAGAACCGGCTAGAGTCGTCGGGTGCCCAACCTGCTCGCGATGTCGTTCGAGGGCGAGCTCGCGCCGTCGTTCACGCTGCACTGCCTGGAGCCCGGACGGGCGCTCCCCGACGGCTGGGGCCTGGGCTACTACCCCGGCGGCGAGCCCTCCGCCGCGATCCTCAAGGAGCCCGCGCCGCCCCAGGCCTCGATCCGCAGCCAGCTCGCCCTGGCCTGGGAGCAGGTCGCGTCGAGCATGTTCGTGCTCCACATCCGCCACGCCACCTGGGGTGCGCTGTCGGACGCCAACACCCAGCCGTTCGCCCGGACCTGGGGCCGCCGCGACTGGCTGATCGCCCACGCCGGCAGCCTCGACCGCAAGCCCGCCGAGGTCCCCGGTCCGTTCGAGCCGGTCGGCTCGACCGACACCGAGACCATGTTCTGCGGCCTGCTCAACCGGTTCGCCGAGCGCGGCTGGCGCAACCTCGGCCAGGTCGACCTCGGCGTCCTCGTCGGCTGGCTCGCCGAGCTCAACGAGGTCGGCTCGCTGTCGATGTGCTTCACCGATGGCCGCGATCTCGTCGTCCACGCCGACCGCCGCGGCGTCCCGCTGTGGCTCGGCACCCTGGCCCCGCCGTACGAGAAGATCGCGTTCGGAGACGATGACCTCGACGTCGATCTCACCAGGCGCGGCGCCAAGAGCCGCAAGGGCGCCATCGTGTGCAGCGAGCGGCTCGCCCCGCGCGCCGCCGACGCCGAGCGCGCCCTGCACTGGCGCCAGCTCGAGCCCGGCCGCGTCCTGGTCATCCGCGAGGGCGCCGTGATCGAGGAGCGCTCCAGCGGTGGCACGCTCGATCCGCTCAAGCCGCGCCTCCGCCCGGCCCGCACCGTGTCGCGGATGTTCGACGTCGTCCACCGCACCACGTACAAGTACACCCGCCCGGTCGAGCGCTCCGCCCACGTGCTCCGGCTGACCCCGATCCACGACCGCATGCAGAGCGTGCACTCCCACGATCTCACGATCTCCGTGCCGCACCAGAGCCGCGACTACGAGGACGTGTTCGGCAACCGCGTCCGCCGGGTCGAGATCGACTCGCCGTTCTCCGAGCTCGTCATCGAGGCGCGCAGCGTCATCGAGGTGCTCGACGTCGACCCGCTCGGCGCCGAGCCGCTCCACGTCAGCTCCACCATCCCGCTGGTCTGGATGCCGTGGCAGCGCCAGGTCCTCGACCCCTACCTGCTGCCGCCGGAGCTGCCCGAGACCGAGCTCGCCGAGCTCGTCGAGTACGCGATGAGCTTCGTCAAGCGCAACGACTACGACCTGCTCGACACGCTGCTCGACATCAACCACACCATCTTCGGCGAGTACCGCTACAAGCAGGGCTCGACGACGGTGTTCACGACCGCGTTCGACGTCTACGTCA
>Ga0307476_10002633_pt1 | contig 10653 bp, 8 predicted proteins | sample atmos_gasesECM2C_2_FD_203314 | JGI IMG/M metagenome (GOLD analysis project Ga0307476, IMG submission 203314) | Hardwood forest soil microbial communities from Morgan-Monroe State Forest, Indiana, United States - atmos_gasesECM2C_05 | ecosystem: Environmental > Terrestrial > Soil > Temperate... | reverse complement strand
GCTTCATCGGCAGCAAGGTTACTGAGGATTATTGATGGCGAAGTACAAATTACAGATGACAGTGCTGCAACCCCGATTCTCGTCTATGGCACGCTGTGCTTGCGGTGACCGAGGGTGGAATGCCCATTTCAAATTGATTGAAGAATCGAAGATGATCAAGTTGCGCAATTCGTGCCTCAATTTCGATCTTCAGGGAAGCAGCGGACAAACTGAAGACTGCCCCGTGATTTTGTTTCTCAGATTGGGGGCACTCTAAGCAGGATTGCGGGGCGAGCTTTTGACGGCAAGGCCAGGGGTGTACGAGGGGCGCGGCCAGAGCGCCCCTCGAAAAGTTGGGGGGCTTGAGAGTTACTCGGCGCCGACCCTGGCGCAGCGGCGATCCCAAAGCACCTCAATGTGGTGAGAGGAAAGTCGTTCAACGCAATAAATGTCAACGGGCATCCTTTGCGAGCGTGAATAGTCCTCCAGTTATGGAGAGCCTTTGTCCGGATCGTGCTTCAACTGGAAGGGGGGAAATCGCTGTAACGAGGACGTTGCAGCATTTGCCATTCGTGTTGATCCTACCGAACCAGGCGTCGAGAGTAGTCCACACGCCAGTTATGATTAACGCCACGACGGCGCTTCGATCTTTGATACCACCAGTTCTCAGTCGGCATCGACATACTTCACTTTATCGCAGACCATTTCTGCTATTCTCTCAGCCAACAAGCCAGAGCGGCCCTTGGCTTTGGCTTGCGCCGAGAAGAGGGAGATATGCCGAGGACAGTGAATTGTCTAGCAGGCCTGACGCTCTTGACTGTTGTTTTGTCGCAACGGATCGTTCCCGCTGCTGACGTGCAGCTGATTCGCGCTTCCGTCTGGAATGCTGACAATCAACCCGTCGGCCAGGCGCAAGTTCTTATCGAAAATGTCGGCAACTATAGTGCCAGCGACTTCGGTGAATTTGAATTTCCGCTCCCGGAGCCTAGTGGCAAGGATCCTGCCATTCGTTTTCATGTCATAAATTGGGTGGTTGTGGATCCTTGTGAGTTCCAAAACGGGCGTCTGATCTATCTTCCGGGGATGGGAGGCATCAAGATCTTAGTTTACCGACGTGGCGATAAGCGCCTACTTAACGAGGCCAAGAGAAGGTTCCCAGAATGTGTTGTAATCGAGATGGTGAGCAAGTTCAACCCCTTCCCAGCGCGCTCCAGGCGCTCGATGATGCGCAAACAGTCTCTGGATGAAAACAAGTGGGGTGAGGCGAGAGTTATGCCGGTGGGCTGGCAAGCTGCCCCTCGAAGAGAATCCGTTGCTTCGGATCCACTCGGACGAGAGGAATTCCTCGCAAAGAAGTCGGAGGAGCTAGGTTTCTCGCGGGAAGAACTTGCGTCCGCACTCACTGAATGGGCCAAAGCCCCCGGTGACGCCTATCACAGTGGCCTAGCAGCGCTCTACGAAGGACGGTACGCTGAGGCGGCTTCTTTGATCACCAAGTCTATTGGATCAACGGAAAGCATAGCTGTAAGCCGTTATGTCGCGCTCGCGCGTGCCGAATATGAGCAAGGCCATCTAGAGGCGGCAAAATCGGCTCTGGAAAGAGCTCTCGCTCTTCGTCCGATGGACGCAATAGTTCGGGCGGATATTGATATTGTTGCTGGGGGAATAGCGGAAACGAAACCGCAGGAGAAATCTTCCGGAAACACAGCATTGGCGCAGCAACCCCCGAATGAATCGCCTCAAGCCCCTCCACCCGGAGTGCCCGCCATACGCGTAATTGAAGTCGTCATATTCACGGCAATCACGGTTGTGTTGGTGTATCTGCTATTGCACTACACATATAAAATTCTGGCCAGAATGTTGGAACGAGAAGTAGGGAACCTTAGGGACCGAACAGTCGAGCCTGCAACTGTGGAGCATTTCAAATTCGACGCCAGGAAGGCGATGGTCATCGCGTCCATTCTGTATTCCTTAAATCAACTATTCCGTTCCATTGGGAAACACCCGCCAGTGGAAGTCGACCAGATGATTCAGCATGTGCGCGAGAGCGAGCGTCCGTCCGCCGGTATGGGTGCGTGAACTGGAAGACTCGTTTTGGGCTGCAGCATTTGTGAAGAAGTCTGCGTCTTGTTCGAACAGTTTCGAAGGGTATGCCAGTACCGCAGGTACGGCGCTTACTGTTTTGCTAGTTCCGCGCTGGAATCACTGTCTAAGGAATAACGTCACTTCTCCGGAAAGCGATTGCAACTGGTTGCAGACCTGCTTGCCGTCGACCCAAACGAGGAATCTCGCGCTCTGGTTGCTCTTTTTGTGAACCTTGATCTCGAATCTTCCGTACTCGTCTGCGACGGCTTCGCTAGCCTCACCATCAACAAGAATCTTGGCTTGCTTGCCCTTCTGCGGTGGGACTATTTTGCCCCTCACAATCATTTCGGAACTCCCGTGGGAAATGGAGAAGTCTGGCAGGTCCGGCACTTTTGTCAGGAGGTCCCCCGCGAGATTCATGGGAATCACCAAATTCACATTCTGCAAATCCTCGTAACCACCGACCTTTATAGCCACTACTTCTCCTGAGCTGAGGAACACAGGGGCACCGCTATCGCCCTCGTTCGATGGCATTTGAGTGAGCCAAAATCCACGCTCACCTCCAGTGCCGCTCATTGCTCCTTCCGAGAAGAACCACTCTTGGCCTTTAGGAAAACCCTCCGAACACAACTCCGATCCGACCTTCACATCGCTCGGTTTTCCAAGTACGGCACTGCTGTACGTCTTGCTCGTATCCGCAAATTTGAGCAACGCCACATCGTGCTCATTCCGGGCGATGACAGTGAGTTCCGAACTTGCAGCGTTCCTACTACCAATTGACCCGACTATCTCAATGTCTTCGACCTTTACATCTGACTCGACGACATGTCTGTTAGTCAGAACATACCCTGACCGCGAAATCACGAATCCGCTTCCTGTGCGAGTCTCGACTGCCCCCGTTTGCTTCAGCGTTCCCTTTGCGGTAATGAATACAGTTGCAGCCCTGTTTCGTTCAATGATCTCACTTGGACAATATTGGGCCTTCATGTGTACGTCGCAACAGATAACGACCAGAGAGAAATAAGAGGACCAGCGAAGCAGTCTTAATGCGTTTGAAATCAACCTACCCTCCGTCTCTGGCACCAGATCAGTTCAACTTTAACTGAGACTCGTCCGTAGTATTCGTTCATACGGTTTTCAAACGTGCTCGGCCAGATCATAGGAGTTCAGGATAGAATCTGCAAGGCAGAGACCTTCGAACTCCAGGAAAAACAGCTACGAAGAGGGCGAGGCAGCAAGGTCGGCGGATCGAACTGAGCATCTGTAACGTCAACCGGCAACCTCCAGCTAAAAAGGAATCCTGAGGGTGCCATGTCCGTTCGTGTGGCGATACCTAGACACCAGACCTCTTCCTGCGCTCGGAGCAAGTCATTGTAATCCAGAACGACCGCCCGTACTCTAGTGAGGTTGGTGCTCGCCTACCGAGCAGAGCTGACTGGATTTGAGTTAGGCCAATGCCTTTTTCGCCTAATGTAAAGTGGGGAGGAGCCAAAGTTATCGATGAAGTCCACGTGGGGGATCTTCACCTACAGATTCTGTTTAATACGCGTAGCCTCCGGGATGATCTGGGCATCGATATATTCTTGGGCGGGACGGTCCACGTATAGACGCACGTCGGTGAGATTCTGAAGAGCAAATCCGATTGTGGCACTGTGGTGGAGGTAGGAATTATTGAGCCTCATTTCTGCTAACATCTCCTGGAGTTCTGATTCGAACTTGCCCCGGTCTCCATTCGCTAGAAAGTATGCAGCTGCGAGATATGGATAATCTTGTTCCCATGCTTTGCTGCTCTGAACGCTTTTAGCCTGTTCTAGGAATTTGATGGTCCAACCATATTGCTTATGAGCAAAAGCTTCATGGCCCAGTGTCGCCAGCATTTGCTCATCGCCAGCATACTTCGTTAAGAGATCTTCGTAATATTGAGTTGTGTGCTCTGCCGATGTAGAACCCTGGCTTGTCGGTTGAGAATCTCCAGTGTGCTGGGACCTCGGCTCACTACTCGGGGGGTGTTTTCCTCCGACCGGATTCTGCGTTATCCAGTACTGCAAGTCCAGTGGATACCTAAAAAAGATTGAGCCAAACATCGAAGCAGACGTAGCCATGAAAAGAAAGAGGGTAAACCATGTGAAGACCCTTGCCGGTCCCACGAATAGACTCGCGGAGCTTTGAGTCAGTCGATTAAAGAGAAACAAGGCGACCATGAGAAAAAGCATTACGATTGTGCCCCATCCAGCCAGCCTCAAATCGACGCGTAGGGCTTTGATGATTGATATCGCGGCAACAACTCCTGCCACACCCAGCGCATACTTGACCGCTGGCACTGCACGAACGGCTTCTCTCAATACTCCAGGTGCACTGATCGGTCCTGGACCGTCCACAGCATCGACTCTCTTTCCAGTTGGAATTGTCTCTGGCTTATTTGGATTGGTGGCGGGATCAAAAACAGATTTCGGGATGGTGAACACCCAGTCTCTCTCCGCCACTGCGATGGTCTTTTTATCCGAATAGCCTTCAAACAGAACTTCAACGTCAACGTTTTTGATACCCTTTGGGATTCTGAATTTGGCAGGTTTGTTCGGCTGTCCACTGGTGTCTATCTCAGGTGGTTTCGGTTCGCCGGTAATGTGGACACGAACTGTTGCTGGAAGTGGAGTCTTCCACTCGTCCTGAACATACACGTTCAATTGTTCATGGGATGGTTCATCTGGCATATCTGCATTCTCACCGTACTCATGCCAAGCTACTCATCAGCAGCACAATTCAAGAACATCACCACTAGAGGTCGGACAAAGTAAGCAAGGGTTGACTCCCGTTAGCTCGGCTCCGGTTCTAGGGCACCGCACGGTGCACCGTCCGTCCGATCCGTGGTGCATCTTAATGAAAGCGTGACCGGAGGAGATTTGTCTCAGCTCAGCTCCCCAAACGTTCACGAGCGAGGCTTGCAATATTGAGGTCTCCCCTGCTGGGAAGGTGGCATCGATTCGCACGGGTATTGGTGTATGAGAATCGTGGTAGGGAAATTTGATCGTCATTGTCTCAGGCGCGAGACCATACTCTAGCGTCTCGTTGGTATCAGAGAAAAGGAACTTGAGAAGAATCGGTTTCGGCATTGATGAAAAAGCCACTGGATTTATTACTTGGGCCATTTGGACTCCAAAAAGTCTCCGACGTTTTGCCAGGGAAGACCAACACGGTATGCAAGATTCTCCCCATTGTCAAGGCTGGAGGCCGCCGCAGGCGGCGTTACACGCGTACGTGTGCCGCCCAAGCGCACAGTGCAAATACTAAGGTGATTCTTTTCTTGACGTATTCATCACAATACTTTACAGTCCGTCCCAGTTTTGCTGAGGGGGCAGACCGAATGCTGTAATTTGGGGGTGAGCTGTGGCTCGCTTCGGGTGGCTCCCTGTAGTCTCGCGCCCTCGTTCTAAACACACTCCATTAGTAGACGATTTCTCGCCCGTTCGATTCCCTTTAGTCACAAGTTTTCCAAGACATTGGTGTCACATTGCCGGAGCTGTTATCACGCTTGGAACAGATCCCCGAGCGATCCACTCTATTTGGAGGCTTGCATGAAACGCACCTTATCCGCTGTACTCCTTAGCCTGCTAGTCTCTTCCGTCGCCAATTGCCAGCAGCCTTCCGCAGGTGACATTTGGAGGTGGATTCCGTTCGACGCCAGTGTCGCGGCAAAGGACGCCGCGATCGCCCGCAACGCTCAATACGTGTCGATCAAGATAGAAGCCGCTCATGTTTCTTACAAATCCGGGTTCTTAGAGAATATCAAGCAGATAGTTGTCAGTTCGAGCGTTTCCTTCGATCTTGGTACCCAGAAGGTACAAGCTTTGAACGTCAACCGCACTTGGCAAAAGTCTGGAAAATCGGATGACAACATACCCGTAAACGATTTGCTCGCGGTGTTGTCTCCGGCTTCTCCAAACAGTGTCAGCATCAAGATGTCGTTCAACGGCATAGGGGAGGACAGGTTTAAGGGCGTGTTTGATGCTCTTTCGAGTACAGACGTCAAGACGGCGTTAAGTCTCTCCCCGGCGGTGATTGCCCAAAGTTCCTTAGCCACGTCAATAGCGCAGAAGTTTCTTGCCTCCCCATACACGAGCAGCAACCCAAAAGACGTTCTGAGTATGAGTCAAGGATTTGTGATCTATCCAGACAGAGACGCCGACAGAGTTGATTCCCTCAGACAGGGATATATCGTAGTTATAAGCGGATCCGAGAACAAGAGCACAGACCTAAACACACTTATCAGCCTGGGGGCTGATGCGCTTCGATTCGACACGGGGAGCCACCTCCTTCAGGTTAAGCAGACAGATGGCTCTTGGCAACAGTTCACCGGGAACTCCTACGTCGTTCTGAGCGTCACAGTCGATTCGGTCAGAGGAATCGACGAGAATTCGGCTTGGTTCAAGAAGTTCTCTGAAGCAGATAGAACAACTGAAAGTTTGTTGACGGGTGACACTGCAGACAAGGTTAAAAAGAGTGCGCTCGGCCTGTGGCAGGAGGGAAGCACGCTTCTTTCCGCGGACAGTAATTACATTGAAACAGAGCGAAAAAGCATTCGCCTTAAGATCTTGGCTACGATTCAGGAGGATCTCAAGAAAAATGGGGCTGCACCAGCGGAAGCAGACCTTTCGGATTCGGTCCCAGGAATTCCGTCAAATCTCACGGAGGTCGCGAAACAATACGACGCACAGGTGCAGACGGCAAATCTTGCAGGTCAGGTGACAGTTCATGTGAGCGACAAGACAGGCAAAGCGGTTGTCGGAGCCCAAGTGGTTCTACAGGATGCGATTACCGGAAAAGGTTTGAACAGTACCACAGATTCCGCCGGAAATGCTCAGCTCGGTCGGGTAAATCCAGGGACTTACACCGTTCATACCGCTGTACCCGGTTTTTCTGTTAGTGAATCACGGGAAATAACGGTCCAACCTCGGCTCGCATTGCAGCTAGATGTGCCTGTGAAGAGCAATTAGTTGGCAGTCCTACATGTTTGTGAATGCAATGGCGTACGTGTTTGCAGCGTTTCGCAGTCAGGGCTGGAGTTCGTGACAGCCCGGCGCGAACTAACGCTGTAAACAAGGATTCGCAGCATGGTTACACCTCGACTATACGGAAAAGGGGTCTCAGAATATGGTTAATCAACGTTGTTGCCGGTGGTGCCTAGTCTTGCTCGTTATTGCTGGTGCGACGAGCATATTCGCGCAATCGGCTCTCCAGCAGGATCAGTCTAACGCTGTCCAGACTTTGGAAAAATCGAAGAACGGCCATCTACGTGAGCATGCTTATGTGTTGGTTGATTCCGTGTGGCTAAAGTCGCAGATTTATGTGTGCTGGGAGAATCCGTCCGCGCAGTTCCAGCAAGAGATGGAGTTGGTACACAGCGAGGTGGCACAGACTTGGGAGCAAGAATCGCAGTTGCAGTTTACGGGATGGGAAAAATGTGCGACTGAGAACAGAGGCATCCGGATTTTAATCGATGACTCAGGACCACATACGAAAGGCTTGGGACGACAGTTGGATGGCATGCCCAATGGCATGGTACTCAATTTTACATTCGCTAATTGGAGCCAGTCGTGCCGTACGAGTCGTGATTATTGCATTAAGACGATTGCCGGTCATGAGTTCGGCCACGCTATCGGTTTTGCTCATGAACAAAACCGCCCAGACGTGCCTGGCGAATGTCGGGAGGCACCTCAAGGAGAGAATGGAAATAAGCTACTAACTCCATACGACGAGCACTCAATAATGAATTACTGCAACGCCAAATGGAACAACGAAGGGAAGCTGAGTGTCCTCGACATCGACGCCCTACATCAGCTCTACGGCGCACACGCAAGCTCGTCTGGCAATTCCGCGCGAGAGAGCACCCTTCAGCGAGATCAGCGGGCTGCAGTTCAGGCAATGGAATCCTCCGACAATGGCCATCTCAGCAAACATGCTTACGTGCTTATGGATTCGGTGTGGCTAAAGCCGCAGATTTACGTATGTTGGGAGAACCCTTCTACTCAATTTCAGTCACAGATGTCCTTGGTGCGCGAAGAAGTTGCCTCGACTTGGGAGCGAGAATCGAAACTGCAGTTCACCGGATGGGAGAAGTGTGCAGCTGAAAATAGGGGGATACGTATACAAATTGACGACTCCGGCCCTCACACTAAGGGCCTGGGACGAGAGTTGGACGGCAAGGCGAATGGTATGGTTCTGAACTTCACATTTGGCAACTGGAGTCAGTCATGTCAAGGGAAGCGCGATTACTGCGTCAAGGTGATTGCGGGCCACGAATTCGGACATGCAATCGGCTTTGCGCACGAGCAGAACCGCCCGGATGTGCCGGGGGAATGCCAGGAACCACCGCAGGGAGGAAATGGTGACAAACTTCTTACTCCGTATGACGAGCACTCGATCATGAATTACTGCAACGCAAAATGGAACAACGATGGAAAGCTAAGCAAACTAGACACCGAGGCTGTCCGTAAACTCTATGGAGCGCATGAGGACTCGACGCCGCCCAAGCGATGAATTCGGACCCGGAATGCCTAGGATATCGGCGCCGATCAGGAATTGCGAATCGTCTGTGACCCAGGCTGCCTTTTTGTTTGTGGTTCGCACGAGTCTTTTGTTGGGGGGCACACTTCTTGCTGCCACCGGAGTAGCGCTGACTGGATGCGCTCAGGATTGTTCGGACGTAGCTCGTGGTTACCGGTCTTCCGTGGTCTCAATCGAGGTGAAGAAGACTGCAAAGGACACGGGCGCCGTGAGCACCCAGCACGGGACAGGTTTCATAATTGATCAGGAGGGTCATGTTCTAACGAGTAGGTCTCTCTTCTCGAAAGACATTCAAGATGGTGACATTGACCCGCCCAAAATCAGAGGTGGAATTGGAAGCCAAAAGGCGCCCACGGAGCCTATGGAATACCTGACATCGAGTGTGGTTGGCGACGTAGCGGTTCTCATGTTCAGCGATACGAGTCAAAAAAGGAATGCTATAGCACTGGGAGATCCTTGGAGCATTCAGAACGGTGACTCGGTGTGCTATATGGGTTTTCCGCTCGACATCGAGTTTCTGCTGAAGCCCGGCACGGTGACAGGCAAAGGAGCGACGAGGGGTTGGTGGTATTCGGACATTGCCTATAACCCTGGAGTCGGCGGGGCACCCGTGTTTGACTCTCGGAACGGAAAGTTGATTGGCATAGTGGGTGTGAGCGCGGGGGATCAAGCCGAGACTAGGGGAGTGGGTTATATCGTCCCTATCAATCTTGCATACCCATATCTTCTACAGTTTGCCAATATTGAAATAAAGCGGGATGCGGCTCAAACATTGGCCTCGGGCCTTCAAGGTTTGCAGTCCACCCCACCTGGAACTTCTGCACCGCTTAACACTGCGACGCTATCCGGCACCCAGCTCCAGGATCGGGGACGCTCTATTCTGGCTTCAATTTGGCCGACTGCACAGGTTCCCGTTTGCTGGGAGAATCCATCGCCTGCTGTTCAACATGAAATGTCTGTGGTTGAGCAAGAAATCGCCGGCAGCTGGCAGAAAGAGTCGCAACTTCGCTTCACTGGATGGGAGAAGTGCGCGACAGAAAATCGCGGGCTCCGTATTCTGATTGATGATGGACCTCCTCACACCACAGCGATCGGGCGCCAACTGGACGGAACTCCGAATGGTATCGTGCTCGATTTGACGTTCGAGCAGTACGCGACAGAGTGCAAAAGAACGCGCGACTTCTGCATCAGGGCATATGCTGGTCACGAGTTTGGACACGCAATCGGTTTTGGACATACTCATACTCGGCCAGATGCGCCCGCAGATTGCAAGCGAAAAATCGGTGGATCCGGGAATGTACCACCGGAACAGCCGGACGTGAGTTGGCAACTGACGCCTTACGATCCAGACTCCATTATGAATTACTGCAATCCTAAGTTTTACAACGATGGGAATTTAAGCGAGCTCGATATCCAGGCTGTCCGCATGTTGTACGGTGCCCCAGTGAAAGCCGATTCTTCCAGTCGGTGACAATGGTGATAAGGGGAGTTATGCGCAGATCCTACGGTAATTGTCCCGGATACACAGACCCTGCACGCGCCTGGGTGTTGTTAGTGTGGCTTTCCGTCGTTCCCGGTGCTTATGGGCAGAGCTGCTCGGACGTAATTAATCAAAACCGGCTATCGGTGGTTCATATACAGGCTGAGAAGACCTCGAAGTCAACGGGGGCAGTTAAGGTTTTCAGCGGGACTGGCTTCTTGGTCTCAGCCTCCGGTCTTGTGGTTACGAACAAACACGTCGTAGCTCCTGAGCCAGATAGCGATCCGGAGGTAAAGATAAGCGGGGCCGTCGGTAGCCAACAGGCGCAACACTCCGCGATGCACTGGCTAGCAAATAGTGAGATCACCGATATCGCCATTCTTCAATTTAGCGATACCAGCCGAAGTTGGAGACCGGTTGTCGTTGGCAATCCATGGCAGACCGACCTAGGGCACTCTCTTTGCTCGATGAGCTTTCCTTTCGATCTGGAGTTCATTATGGCCCGGGGTGTGGTTACGGGGAAAGGTGCTCCATATGGGTGGTGGTAC
>Ga0307476_10002632_pt1 | contig 10653 bp, 8 predicted proteins | sample atmos_gasesECM2C_2_FD_203314 | JGI IMG/M metagenome (GOLD analysis project Ga0307476, IMG submission 203314) | Hardwood forest soil microbial communities from Morgan-Monroe State Forest, Indiana, United States - atmos_gasesECM2C_05 | ecosystem: Environmental > Terrestrial > Soil > Temperate... | reverse complement strand
CCGTCGACCGTCACCTCCCCCACCTCGCCCGCCGGCAGCTCGCGGTCCTCCTCGTCGACCACGCGCACGATCAACCCGACCCGGGGGACGCCGACCGAGCGCAGCGCCGCCTCGTCGCCGGCCGCGACCGCGGCGCCGATCGCCGCCTTGCCGTGGGCGGTGATCGTGCACGGCGACTCGCCCTGGCCGTAGCCGTTCCAGACGACCGGGCCAAGGGCGCCGACGGCCGCCTTGAGGTCGGCGGGGAGAATCGGCGCGGCGCCGGCGATGATCGTCCCGATCCGGTCCGCGACCTCACCCGCGCGCGGGTGGGCGGCGACCCGGCGCAGCAGCGTCGGCGGCACGAAGAAGGTCGAGCGCTCGCCGGCCGCGACGAGGTCGAAGAGCTCGTCGGCGTCGAAGCCACCCGAGGGCGGCAGCACCTGCGCCGCGCCGCGGGCGAGAAACGGCAGCGACATCAGGCCCGAGGCGTGGCTGAAGGCGGCGACGTGGATCATCGAGTCGGCCGGGCCGACGGTGTCGGCGTCGGCCAGGTAGGCAGCCGCCATCGCCCAGAGGTTGGCATGGCTGAGCCGCGCCCCCTTCGGCTTGCCGGTGGTCCCGGAGGTGAAGAAAATCCAGGCGTCGTCGGTGGCACGGCGGCCGACCGCCGCCATCGGCTCCGCCGCCACCAGCGCCGCATCCTCGTCGCTACCGAAGACGACAACCGGTGGGGGTGTCGACTTCCTCTCGCTATCCGAGAGTAAGTCGACAGGCACCTCGGCCAGCGCCTCCGCTAGCCTCGCTGCCGTGTCCTCGGTCGCGAAGCAAAGCCTCGCGTGCCCGCGGGCGACGATGTCGGCGGCCTCGCGCGGGTGCAGGCGGCTGGAGATCGGGACGGCGACGCCGCCCGCGTGCCAGATCGCCAGCAGCGTCTCTATATAGGCGACGTGGTTGGCGGCGAACAGCGCCACCGCCTCGCCGGGCCCGACCCCGTGCCGGTCGCGCAGCCCGGCCGCGCGCCGCGCCACCGCCGCCGCCAGCTCGGCCCAGGTCCGCTGCGGCCGCTCGCCGACCAGCAGCGCCGGCCGCTCGGCCGCCCAGCGGGCGGGGCCGTCGATCAGCCCGGCGAGGTTCGCGCCATACAAAGGTCGCGCTCCTCGCCGGGCCGCTCGCGCGGCGCCTAACTCGCCGCCAGCGCGGCGGACTGCTCGGCGTCGGGGTTGTTCTTGAACCAGCTGTCGTCGTCGTAGTGACGGAGATCGAACTTCTTCGAGCTGAACGCTTTTGCGGCGGCGTTGCACTCGTCCTGGGTCAGCTTGCCCTGGGTCGTCGTCCACTTCGCCGTTTTCGCCGGCAGCGTGGTGACCCCGGCCCCCATCGGCCCGACTCCGGAGGTGAAGTTGTCGTCGGCGAGCACCGAGTACGGGATCTGCGACCACATCTCACCGCGGTCTTTCGAGTAGCGGGCCTGGTGATGGGGGCTGCGGTTCTGCGAGCTGAGCGTGATCAGGCCGACCAGCTCGGCGATCGCCCCGCCGCCGTACTCGTCGTTCATCAGCGGCTTCATCCGCTGGCAGCGCTCGTCGATCAGCATCCAGTCGTCCTGCTCGTAGACACCGGCGAAGTGGGCGACGTCTTTGAGCGTGCCGGAGTAGACGAGGAGGCCGGCGTCGATCATCTGCTCGCGGCTCCAGCCGGCCATCATCTTCCACATCTCCGCGGTCGCGGATTCCATCTTTTCGCGCTGGTCGTCGAGGTAGTCGGCCAGCTCGGAGGCGCTGTCCATGTGGACTGGGATGTAACCGTCGGAGAGGTAATCCGAGGCGTACAGCCCGACCGAGACCAGGTTGTCGTTGTTGTACGACGGTTCGGCCTCGAAGCTGCCCCAGTCGTCGACCATGTTGAAGTGGGTGTCCTTCATCTCCACCGTCAAGGTCAGGTTGTTGAACTCGATCTCGGAGGCGATGCCGTCCATCCACGGGTAGTCGCACTCGGCGAGGTCGAGCGCGTCGCGGACCAGCATCTCGTTGCCGCCCTCGGTCCCGTACGGGCCGTGGTTGCAGAAGCTCAGCCGGCACTCGCAGTGGCTGAGGAACCCGTAGGCGGAGACCGCCGCCATGAACCGCGTGAACGCGTGGTGGAGCTTGTCGCCGGGGGTCACCCCGAGTGCGTTCTGTTCGAAGAACTCGGTCTGGCGGGCGGTGTGGATCTGGTCTTTGTAGCTGCCGTCGCTGGGGAAGATGTGCGCCTCGGAGCGGTGGTAGGCGAGGTTGATCCGCCGCGTGAAATCGAGCACGTCCATCATGTCTTCGACCGCGTCGGTCGGTTTCAGGATCCCCATGTCGATCTGCCACTGGCGGCCGCCGAGGTAGAACTGCGTCGCCACGTCCATCGTGATCGTGTTGACGTAGCTGCCGACCTGACGGGCGCGGTCGGCGATTTCCTCGGCCGGCATCGCCGCGTCGATCTTCCGCACCAGCTCCGGGTAGCGGTACCAGGCGTTGTAGTAGGAGAGCGTGATGTAGGGGTTGACGGGGAACAGTTTCGACTCCTGCACCGTGCGGGTCGTGCACATGAAGTAGAAGGAGTCGGCCAGCTTCTGGATGTAGCTGTTGACGTCGAGCAGGTCCTTGTAGCTCTGTTTGATCGGCATCTTCTGTTCCTCCCTAGGAGACCTTGATGATCCGGGCGCGATGCTCGGCCGCGGCGTCGCCGTCGGCATAGGCGTCGGCCGCATTTTTCGAGTACTCGACGGTGACCTCGTCGCCGTCGGTGAGCCCGTCCAGCGTCGCGTTCATCAGGCAGGGCACGTTGTACTCGCGGGTCAGGATCCCGAGGTGGGAACGGACAGTGCCGCCCATGCAGACGACCGCCTTGAAGTCGCCGAGGATCGGCGCCGTCAGGGTGCCACCGGAGTCGTCGATGACCGCCACGGTGTTCTCGGGCACGCCCTCGGTCAGCATCTCCATCACCTTCTCGACGTCGGAGATGTAGCGGGCGGTGCCGGTGATGTCGGCGGCTTTGAAGACGTTGTCGCCGGTGCCGACGATCGCCCGGCCCTGCTCGTCTTTCTCGTGCTCACCGGTGTTGGCGATGCCGGCCAGCGGTTTGTATTTGTCCGGCTCCTCCTTCAGGGAGATCGTCGCCGAGACGTCGAACTTGTAGCCCTCGGCAAGGAGGTCGGCCTCGATCTTTTCGAGGTCCTCGACGGTGGGCTCGAGCAGGCGCTGTTCGACCGCTTCCTCCCAGGTCTTGCCGCTGGCGGCGAAACGCTCGGCGACCAGGGCGCGGACGGCGCTGTGGTACCGCTCGACGACGGGCGTCGCCGACTCGCGCGCCCAGACATCCGGATACGGCCTCGCGGCCGCGTCTGAATCACTCACCTTGTCCCTCCTCCTCGGAAATCACGTTCAACTGGATCGCCTCCTGAGCGAAGCGCAGCAGCAGCGCCGCCTCGTGCTGTCCCGGAAGCCTCTCCACGGTTCCCACACCGCCGCTGAGCACGGCCCGCGCACCCGCCGCGGTCGCCAGCACCGATCCCTTCGCGGCCGTGGAACCGCGCAAGCTCTCCGTCAGGGCTGCCTCGTCGGGAGCGCCCTCGTCGAGCGCGGCGCCGGCGGCGTCGAGGTCGAGCGCGCCCTCGGCGGCGTCGACGACGGCGACCGGGGAAATCTCCCGCGCCCACTCGATCAGCTCCGACAGGCCCGGCACCTCGGCCGGGGCGACCGCGGCGGTCGGCAGCAGGCCGGCGTAGACGACGCCGGCGCTGCCGTCGACGGTCAGCTCGCGCCCGGCCATCCGCTCGGTCTCCCCCTCGCCGACGCCGACCACGCTGGGCCGGCCGAGGGCGCGGGTGACGACCGCCGCGTGCGAGGTCGAGCCGCCGCGCTCGGTGACGACGGCGCAGGCGGCGATCATGCCGCTGACGTCCTCGGGGCTGGTCGTCGGGCGAGTCAGGACTGCATCAAATTCGGCCGCGGCGGCGGCGTCGGAGTCGGCGACCGCGACGCCGCTGGCAACCCCCGGGCAGGCGGCGACGCCGCGGGCGAGGACCTCGGCGTCGGCGGTCACCTCCTCGGAGAGGCGGGGCGCCAGGACCGTCGCCAGCTGCTCGGGGCTGACCCGGCGCAGCGCCTCGGCACGGTCGATCGCGCCCTCGTCGGCGAGGTCGACGGCGGCCCGCACCGCGGCCAGCGGCGAGCGCTTGGCGGAGCGGGTCTGCAGCAGGTAGAGGGTGCCGCGCTCGACCGTGAACTCGATGTCCTGGACGTCGCCGTGCTCGCGCTCGAGCAGCTTCGCCGCCTCCAGCAGGCGCTCGTTGGCCGCCGGCATCGCGGCCGCGAGCGCGTCGAGCGGCAGCGGGTCGTGGGTGCCGCTGACGACGTCCTCGCCCTGGCCCTTCGGCAACCACTCACCGTAGGGAGCGGACTCGCCGCTGAGGGGATTGCGGGAGAAGAGCACGCCGGTGCCCGAGTCCTCGCCGAGGTTGCCGAAGACCATCGCCTGCACGATCACGGCGGTGCCGCCCTCCTCGGAGATGCCCCAGTGTTTGCGGTAGGCCTTGGCCCGGCGCGAGGACCAGGAGCCGAAGACGGTTTTTATGACGGCTTTGAGCGCCTCGTGCGGGTCGGTCGGAACGTCCTCGCCGGTGTCGCGGCGGACCGCCTCGCGGGCCTGCTCGGGCGTCGCGTCCTCACCGGGCTCGTCGATGTCGGCACCGAGCACGGTCTGGCCGAACTGGTGGATGAAGCGGCAGTGGGTCGAGCGGGCGAAAGCGCGGTCGCCGGAGAGCTCGGCGAGCGCTTCCTCGACCTCGTCGGTGATGCCGAGGTTGAGGACCGTGTCCATCATCCCCGGCATGCTCACCGCCGCCCCCGAACGGACCGAGACCAGCAGCGGGTTCTCGCCGCCGCCGAAGCTGCGGCCGAGCTTTTCCTCGAGTCCGGCGACACCGGCGAGGACCGAGCTCCAGGCCTCGTCTTCGAGCTCGCCGCCGGCGGCGTGGAAGCGGCGGCACTCCTCGATCGGCAGGCACAGCGCCGGCGGCACCGGCAGACCGAGGCTGAGCATCCAGGCGATGCTGCGGCCCTTGTTGCCGACGACCTCGCGGTCGGGAACAGTGGAGCCGTCGAGAACGACGACGCGGTCGGCGACCGCCGTCAAGGAGCCTCCTCGCGCTCGCGCCCGAGCATTCTCAGCAGGTCCTCGTGCAGCTCGAACCAGACCGTGTGGTAGCTGTCGATGCGAGCACCCGAGACCCAATCGATTTCACCGGCGAGCACCTTGTCGTAGGCGTCGTCGAGGCGCTGTTTGTGGACCCCGAGTCGGGGGTCGAGCGCGGCAAAGCCGTCGAGCACCTTTTCCGCCCGTTCGTGCTGGGCGCCGAGCCGGTCGATGATCCCGGCGTCGTAGTCGGAGTCGGAGTGGTCGTTGGGGACCCGCTCGCCGCCGGCCGGCATCATCTGCCAGTCGGTGAAGAGCGAGAGCAGCTCGCGGTTGATCCGCTCGAAGCGCTCATAGGTCTCGGTCGCGGCCGGGTCCTGGCGGAATTCGGCGTAGACGACGGGGTACTGCCCGTCGAGCCACTCGCGCCCGGCCGGGGCGACCATGAAGGTCCCTTTCGCCCCCGCGGCGCGGCCGGCCGCGACCGCGGCTTCCAGCGCCGCCTCGATCTCGGCCTCTTCGGCGCCGAGGACGGCGGCCACCGCCGCCGGACTGCCCGCCTTCTTCACCGCGAGCCCATGCAGGGCCAAAAGCTCCGTATCTGCGCTCATACGGTCAGACTCTCACGCCTCCCACGCCTCTACCAGCGCCCCAAAGGGTGCCGACTTGTGGATTCCCCACAAATCCAAAGTGTGGTTGAGCTTTGGTGCCGATAGGGCCATAAAGCTCAACCACGCCCCGGCGGACAGCCGCCGGCTCCCCGAATCTCGGCCGGCCCCGCCCCGCAAGGTCCTGAATCGGAAATCCGGATTCGGTTGGAGGGTCGGGTGGCCCTCGTACGAGCGGCGTCCTGATTTCTGTAGTGCCAGTTCAGCGAGAGACTGAGCACTCAAAGGCAGAAATCCCAGCGAAGGCAGAGGGCCACCCGACCCTCCCCCAAACCCTGATCCCTAGTCAAGAACCCTTCGCAGCGGCCCAATGCCGCAGCAGCGCTTCCGCCGTCTCGACCGGCTTCTCGTACGGCCACCAGTGGCCGCACTCGAGCACGACCAGCTCGGCTTTCATCCGCTCCGCCAGGCGCTCGCCGAATTCGAGCGGGACGTAGGGGTCGGTGCGGCCCCAGATCACCATCGCCGGCAGGTCGAGCTGCTCGAGGTCGGGCTGCCATTCCTTGCCGATGTGGACGGCGGAGCGGTAGAGCTTGAGGATCGTGTCCTTGCCGTGGGGCGTGAGCCACATGTTGCGTTCGGCGTACTCGCGGGGGACGCCGTTTTCGACCAGGTGCCGGGTCCCGAACTCGGCGGTCAGCTCCTCCTCCATGTATTTCTCGCCCGCTTCCGGGGTCTGCCAGACCTGGGCCAGCGGGTGCCAGGGGTACTCGGTGTCGACCGCGGCGCCGCCGCAGGCGACGCTCGAGAGCAGATCGGGCCGGACCGATGCGACCCGCTGGACCAGCAGCGAGCCCCAGTCGTGGCCGACCAGGTCGACGCCGCCGCCGAGCTTCTCGAGGTGCTCGACGATCCATTCGACGTAGGCCTCCTTGGTGGCGGGGAAGCCCTCGGGCGCGGCGTGGGCGAAGCCGGGCAGGTCGGCGGCGACCACCTCGTCGCCATACGCGGTTAGGTGGTCGATCACCGCGTCCCACTCGGCCGCGGTGTCGGGATTTCCGTGAACGAGGAATGCGGGCATGTCTCCCCCTTTGGGATCCGCGCCGCGGATGTCAGCCGGCCGGGCCGGTCCTGATCGATAGGTGTGAGATGTCGTTGAAGCTGCGCAGCAGCCAGCGCCCGTCGTCGAGCACCACCAGCCGCGAAACCGAGCAGTTATCCGAGTGGACGAAGGCGAAGGGCCGGCTGGCGGTCGCCTGCCGGCAGAGCTGGCCGATCACGGCGCCGTGGACGACGGCGACGGCGGAGGTCTCGGGACCGACGGTGGCGACGATCTGTTCGATCCCGGCCGTGACCCGGGCGCCGAAGTCCTCCCAGGACTCGCCGCCCGGGATCGCGTCCCAGCGTTCCTCGGCGAAGACCTGCTGGATCACCGGGTCGCCGCGGCCGGCGCGGATCCGGTACTCGCCGCCCTCGAAGTCGCCGAGGTAAACCTCGCGCAGCTCCGGGACCACGACCGGGTCCAGGCCGGTCGCCTCGGCCAGCGGCGCCGCCGTTTCCTGCGTGCGCCGCAGGCTGGTGACGAAGAGGCCGCTGAATTCGTCGCCGCCGAGGCCCTCGGCGACCATCCCCGCCTGCGCCTTGCCGGGCTCTGAGAGGGCCGGGTTGGAGTGGCCGTCGACGAGCGGGAACTTGCTGCCGACGACCGCCGCCTCCGAGGCGCCGTGGCGGACGAGCACGACCTCGGTCGAGCCGAGCGGCAGCTCGTAGGGGCTCTGCTCGAAGCTGTCGCGGTCGGCCATCGGGTCTGCAGTCTGCCAGCGGTCGTGGGCTCGGCGTTACGGGGTCGTGTAGCCGCCGTCGACGCTCATCGCCGAGCCGGTCACGAACGAGGCCTTGTCGGAGAGCAGCCAGACCGCGGCGTTGGCGATCTCCGGCGGCTGCGCGAAGCGGCCGATCGGGTGGTTGGCGCGGGCGGCGGCAATCAGCTCCTCGTCGCCCCCCAGCGTGTCCTCGAAGAGGTCTTTCTCGACCATCGGCGTCAGCACGTAGGAGGGGCAGATCGAGTTGACCCGGACCCCCGCCTCGGCGTACTCGAGCGCCGCCGATTTGCTGAGGCCGACGACGCCGTGCTTGGCGGCGACGTAGGCCGCCGCGGCCGGCCACCCGATCAGGCCGGCGGCCGAGGCCATGTTGAGGATCGAGCCCGAGCCCTGCTCGGCCATCACCTTGATCTGGTGCTTGGTGCAGAGGAAGACGCCGTTCAGGTCGACGTCGATCACCTTCTGCCACTCGTCGAACGGGACTTCGCCGACGTTGCCGATCGCGGCGAGGATGCCGGCGCAGTTGAAGCAGCCGTCGAGGCGGCCGAGGTTCTCGACCGTCGCCGCCACCGCCGCTTCGACCGACGCCTCGTCGGTGACGTCGCAGTGCACGAACTCGGCCCCGTCGATCGCCGCCGCCTCGGCCTCGCCGGCCTCGTCGTTGACGTCGCAGAGGACCAGCCTCGCGCCCTCGGCCGCGGCCTCGATCGCGGTCGCGCGGCCGATGCCGCTGGCGGCGCCGGTGATCATGATCGCCTTCTCATCCAGGATTCCCAAAACCTCTCCTCTCAGATGGTGGATACCCAACTCGTGTGCGACCGGGGACGGGCCTGGTCGAGCAGATCAAGGACGCAGGGCGATGCCTTTGGCGGTGCCAAAGGCGAGCCCGAGGACGCAGAGATGCGAAGTGCCAGGCACGTCATCCGGGTGTGCGCGGGTTGGGTATCCACCATCTACCTCACCCGGCCGCGGCGGCGAGTTTCTCCCGCAGCGGCTTCTTGTCGATCTTGCCCGTCGAGGTCTTCGGCAGCTCGTCGACGACCTCCCAGCTCGACGGCACCTTGAAGGCGGCCAGTCGCTCGCGGCAGTGCTCCTCCAGGACCGAGGCGTCGTCGCCGGAGACGAGCGCGACGACCGCGTGGACCTCCTCGCCGCGGACTTCGTCGGGGCGACCGACCACCGCCGCCTCCTTGACCAGCTCGTGCTCGAGCAGGACGTCCTCGATCTCGCGCGGGTAGATGTTCTCGCCGCCGCGGATGATCATGTCCTTGGTGCGGTCGACGAGGAAGAAGTAGCCGTCCTCGTCGCGGTAGCCGACGTCGCCGGTGTGCAGCCAGCCGTCGATCATCGTCTCCGCGTTGGCGTCGGGCCGGTTGTAGTAGCCGTGCATCATGTTCGGCCCGCGGAAGCAGACTTCGCCGGGGGTGCCGTCGGCGACGATTTTGCCGCTCTCGTCGATGATCACCACCTCCTGCGCCCGCGTCGGCAGCCCGACCGAGCCAATCTTGCGGGGGCCGGTGAAGGGGTTGATCGTCGTGCAGCAGGTGCCCTCGGTGAGGCCGTAGCCCTCCATGATCTTGAGCCCGAACTTCTCCTCGAAGCGGCGGAAGAGGGCCGGCGAGAGCGGTGCCGCGCCGCAGATCACGAAGCGCAGCGAGTTCGACTCGGCCTCCTCGGCGCCGGGTGCGTGCAGCAGCGCCGCCAGCATCGTCGGCACCGAGGAGAAGGTGACCGGTTCGAAGCGGGCGCAGTCGGCCCAGAACTGGGAGGCCGAGAAGCGCTCCCACATCGCCACGTTGGCGCCGAGCACGAGCGGGATCACGGTCGTCACCAGCTGGGCGTTGACGTGGAACAGCGGCAGCACCATGCCGAGCGTGTCGCCGCGGCTGACCGGCAGCGGCTCGCCCAGCTGCCAGGCGTTTTCGAGGAAGTTGCGGTGGCCGAGCATCGCTCCCTTCGGGCGTCCGGTCGTGCCCGAGGTGTAGACGAAGGAGGCAAGGTCGCCGCCCTTGATATCTGCGTGCTGATCGACCGTGCCGCGGCCGCGCAGGGTCGCCGCCGGGTCACTGCCCTCCGCGGCGACGATCTCGCGCAGGTTCGGCAGCTCGTCGCGGTTCGCCTCCAGGCCGGCCGCCGACTCGGGCGTGCAGACGACGACCTTGGCTTCGGAGTCGGCGAGGATCCCGACCTGCTCGCGCGCGGTCAACGCCGGGTTGACCGGGTTGAAGATCGCCCCGAGCCAGAGGATCGACCACCAGACCTCGAGGTAATGGGGGCTGTTGGGAAGGACGACGCCGACGACGTCGCCCTGCTCGACCCCGAGCTCGCGCAGGCCGGCGGCGACCTCGATCACCCGGGCGTGGAACTCGCCGAAGGTCCACTCCTGGTCGTTGTCGCGGACGAAGCGATCGCCGCCGATCTCCTCGGCCCGCGCCGCCAGCACCTCGGGCAGGGATTCGAAGTCGGTGCGCAGCGCCCGGTACATGGCGCCAGCTTGCCACCGCTCCCGCAAGCGCGCGCCAATTCCCCCGCCCGCCTTTGTGGCCCTCACAGACACCCGGACGCGGCGCTCGATGTCTCAGCCACACCAGGGTGTGGGAAGTACATCGAGCGGCGTCAGGTGGTGAGGATCGTCAGGGCGGTGACGTGGCCGGGGGCCGTTGCGGAGCCGGCGAGGCCGAGGCCGACGCGGGCGCCAGGGACCTGGCGGCGGCCGGCGCGGTCGCGCAGCTGCAGCGAGAGCTCGACCATCTGCAGGATCCCGGCCGCGCCCTTGACCCGGCCCTGGGCCAGTGCCCCGCCGCTGGCGTTGACGGGGACGACGCCGCCGAGTGCGGTGAAGCCGCTCTCGACCAGTTCCGGCCCCGAACCGGGCGGTCCGAGCTCGAGCGCCTCGTAGGCTTCGATCTCGTCGACCGGGGTCGGATCCTCGATCTCGGCGAAGTCGACTTCCTCCGGCCCCAGCCCGGCGGCGAAGTACCCGAGCCGGGCGGCGCGGGCGGTGGCGGCCCCGTCCGCCGAGTCCTCGTCGAGCAGGACCGAGGCCTGCACCCTGGGCGCCTTCGGGCCATGGCGGC
>Ga0307476_10002631_pt1 | contig 10654 bp, 29 predicted proteins | sample atmos_gasesECM2C_2_FD_203314 | JGI IMG/M metagenome (GOLD analysis project Ga0307476, IMG submission 203314) | Hardwood forest soil microbial communities from Morgan-Monroe State Forest, Indiana, United States - atmos_gasesECM2C_05 | ecosystem: Environmental > Terrestrial > Soil > Temperate... | reverse complement strand
TAGAACTGTCGAAGCAGCCAGCTTGATTTGGACCGATTCCACCACGTGGCTCGACAATGCCGATCTCTTCAAGTGGGCGACTGCCGAGGTCCGCAAGGGCACGTTCCAGAATGCGATCCCCGATGACGGAGGCGGCCGGAGAGCAAGGACGCAGTGAGAGGCCAATCATTCCGCGGCCTCGATTTCTAGCTCGGCGAGCACTCTCTTAATCAGAATCCGCACCGCCGAGGTCGGGCGCGCTTGGCCAGTCTCCCATCGGGAAAGGACCGGCTGGGCAACGCCAAAACGCTTGGCGAAGGCTGCTTGGCTTTCACCAGCTCGCTCTCGTGCTTTTCGAAGGGCTTCGCTCAACAACATTGGCCCAAAATACGTAACGTATCGAAATTGTCAATCCCCAACGTATTATGCATATTTGCATAGAGGTGCCATGATTAACTATGGCTGGCGACAAGGAAGTGGCAGACAGACTAAGGCAGGCGCGAGTGGCGGCTGGTTATGACAGCGCCGCGGAGGCCGCCGACGCGCTCGACATGCGCGAGCCGAGCTACGCGGCTCACGAAAACGGCGGCCGAGCCTTTTCGCTGCAGAAAGCTGTTGAATACGCTAAATTTTTTGACGTGAATCTTGTGTGGCTTGCCACGGGCGCCGGCCCAATAAAAGGCCCGCCCCCGATAGCGGCAGAGCACCATAACTTGCTTGACGGTCTTCCGGCGCAGGCGCGTGAACAGCTGACCAATCTCGCCGCCCTATTGAGAAACCCTCCAAAAGAACCCCACAATTCGGGCGAATAGGGCGCAAAGGCGACCATGACGCACCGCTGCGCACAATTTCTATACGAAGCGTATTGACTAAATAAATGCGCTGCGCATATAGTCTCCCTTGTAGAACGGGAGACGCCAGATGGGAAATCAAAATCGAGGTCAAGCGAAACAGTTCGGTAAGACGAACAGCAAGTCTCTTTTCCGCAAATCACCAGGGACACTTCGCAAGGACCTGACTCCAGAACAGTACATCGAAGCGCTTCGCATCGGCCGCGTCGAGTTCAAGTCCGCCGGCGCCACCCGCAAGCGATAGGAGAGGGAAATGACGCGACCATGGTACGCGGATTCGGGCGTGAAAGGGTGTGAGCGCTGCGGCGAGGCGGATATCAGCCCTAACGTTGAGGCTTATGAGATATCCGGAGAATGCGTTTGCGAAGAATGCGCCGATCAAATCTTTGAAGCCGAATCCGCCGGCGCCACCCGCAAGCGATAGGAGGAAGGGAATGCAATACGATCCAAATACGCAGCTCATTTACATCGATTTGGCTTTGCGTGACGGCCATATCACCGATGAAGAGTGGCTAGAGATGCGCGGGGAATGGCTGGTCTATCTCGATGAACTAGAGGACGCGAGCCGAGAGAATTGGTGACGACATGGTCCTCAATCTCATTGTTACACATTTGCTTTGTGCCTGGCTCGGCGCGTGTGCGGGCGCTTGCGGAACCGCATTCTTCCTTGCCATGGGGGGCGCCGCGAAACGATACGACGAGGAGATGGAGGAATTGGCCAAGCCTTACGGGAGCCGGCAGGAGCGCCGCTGGCCGCGATTGGTGGAATAGCGATGAGTAAGGATCGCGCCGCCGTGTGGGAGAGCGCCGAGGCCGAAGGTCATGGCCGCGTCTTGTGCAATCTTTGCAGCGGGGAAGTGTTGCCGGGCGACGATTGGGACATCTCGCACGGGCCAATACCGAAAGTCTTCGGCGGGAAGCGCGTTGCGGTGGCCCATCGCCGCTGCAACCGGCTTGATAATATCGAATACGTGACGCCGGCCGCGGCGCTCGTGAGGCGGAAGCGCCGGCGTCACTTCGGCGTTACGGGTCCCGGCCTCGGCGACAATCCTTTGCCTGCGGGCCGCCGAAGCAGTGTCACGAAGAAGCTCAATGGCAAGGTCGAGCCGCGGCTTACGCAAGCGCAGAAGCATCGGCGGACGATGGCGGCGCTTTATCCATTCGGGAGATCGGAATGATGATCGGCTTCGCCCCCGAACAAACTCTCTTCGATTACATCGCCGCGGCCGAACGGCTGACTCGCAGCAAGCTTTCACCAGAAGAAAGAGATTGGGCGGCGACTTCTCGCAATGGGGGCATTCCGGTTCAGCGCTTTGCCGATTGGGTGGGAGTTACGACTTCTTCTTCACTTTTGCCGCTAAAGGAGGATTTGATGAGCGCGCCGTATAGCCTTGAGGAAATCCCGGAAAGCAAACAGTACGCACCTCCACAGTACCGGAAGCCGGAGGATCAGGCATGCGTCGATATGATCCGCCGTATGCGGTACGGCTTTTACAAAGAAAGCGAGGTGATGCCAGCTGTATCCAGTACCAACAACCCCTCTGATACGCGGCCAGTGAGTGCGACACTGGCCAATCTGCTTGATTACATCGCCGACCTCATGCGCGCACTAACCTATGGAGAGATGATGGAGCTCGCCGATGCCATTTGGGCAAAGAGGGGCGATGGGGAAATCACTGGCGAGAGCTTGCCGGCGGTTTTGCACCGATGGAGCACGGGCGCATGATCGACGACCACAACATCATTCGCCTGTTGCCCAAGTATGGCAGAGAGGCCAACCAATTGGCCGAACAGATCACAGCGCTGCTCAATAGGTGGCTATCTGGCCGTGAGGAAGCAGATAAGGGAATTGCAATCCTGGCTACTCTGATGGTGGTGGGTGATCTTATCGGATCGATAGAGTGCCATAGCTGCGCTGAGATAGCGGAGCACAAGTCTGTGGAATTGCTTTCGAAGATCATTGAGGAAGCCAAGTGGGGACTTGGAGAAGCCAGATGACCGATATCGATAGCTTGAAAGAGGACGAGCGCCGCCAACTGCGGAGGGAGAACGAGCGCCTCCGCGCCCTCAATAAGGAATTGGTCGCATTCATCGAACCTGCTCTAGGCGAAATTGGAAATCCTCTGATAGCTACGCACCTCAGAGCAATTATCGCCAAGGCTAAGGAGGGCAGCGAATGAGGGCCTTAGCGCTCGCTATGCTTTTTGTTGCATTCTCCATCAATGAATCCAACACCAAGGAAGGAAAGATGATTAACGGTATTCTCGGTCTGTGTTGTCTCGTCGGCTGCATAATTTGTATCCTAGGAGGCTGGTGAAAAGCATGACCGACGCGCCCGCTGCCCCACTAGCTCACACCGTCAAAGGCGCCTGCAAAGCTTGCGGCATCAGCCGCGCCACCTTCTACCGCGTGGTGGACAATGGAGAACTGAGAGTCGTCAAATGTGGATCGAAGACTTTGGTCTTGGATAGTGACTTGAAAGCCTGGTTAGCCAGCCTTCCGGCTGGGACGACTATGGGACGATTGGGGGTGAGACAAGGTGGGACGTGGTGAGACAGTTCTAACTGCGAGACAGGCGCTTTTTACGCTGTTTTCCGATGCAATGATACTGTCTGAGACAGGCCATAATATGCCTAATCCTGCTAGCGCCACACGCTGACAATTCTGGGATATTGCAATTGTATCAGAGGCTTAACCGCGACCGTCGTCCCAGAAAATGGCTGCTGGGACGACCATGGGACGAAAATGGAGGGAAATGGCGCCATGTCACCAACCCAAGCTGAGATCGAGGCGGCGCTAGAAGCGTATCTCAATCGTGGCGAAACGCCACAGGATGCGATGGCAGCCGCCCTGGAAGTCGCTGAGCACGTACGCTGGCAGCCGATCGAGACGGCGCCGAGAGATGAATGGATTCTGCTCTGGGTGGTTGCGGAAAAACAACAATGCGCGATAACCGGTACAATTTCCGAATCTGAGGAAGGCAAAATTTGGAATGGAACCGGCTATCAACCAAACCTAGCCACCCACTGGCAGCGCCTCCCCTCACCCCCGGAGAGCAAATGAGCGATTTGATTAGCGGCCTTGAATACTTCCCAGAAGGTTCCATCGAACGGAGAGCCGCCGCCCGCATCAGGGAACTGGAGGCCGAGCGGGATGCCATCGAGACGGCTACGATGGGGCGGTGCGCGGATGTCATCAAGGAATTGGGTTTATCTAAGCCGGGGCAGGACCGCGCTTGGAACTGGGCGCTCGACGAAGCGATTGCCGCCATCCGAGATCTCGCCAAACCCCCGGAGAGCAAATGAGCGATTTGATTGAACGGCTGGAGCAACGGTCCAGACAATTGAGAGAGGGCGGATGGCAAGAAACGTCTGACGACATGGAGAAAGCCGCCGCCCGCATCCGGGAGCTGGAGGCCGCCACGTCAGAGGCAATTAATCAGCTGGTCGATCCGTGCGATGCTTGCGACTTCCCTTCAAAGGAAGACGCTCTGCAGGCTACTATCGCGGCGGCTCTTGCTGCTCTAACGAGGAGCAAATGAGCGATTTGATTGACCAAATGTTCCCTGCGGAATTGGAAAACTGCAACCACGATATCGATGTGCGGGAAGCGGCATGTGCTGATGGCATGTGCCCTATCTGTGCCGCCGCCCGCATCCGGGAGCTGGAAGCTGAATTTAGGCCGACGGCTTCAGCTGCCTATTGGGCCAAATGCTGGGAGGAAGAGCGGGAGCGCGCCGAGAAGGCTGAGGCTGAGCGTAACGCCATCGAAGCGGCTACGATAGAGCGTATCGCGCAAGAGGTTGAAAAGATGGAAGGCCTCTGGCAAGACGCGCCCTGGCTTGCCGAAGCGATCCGCGCCCTAAATAAACAATGACGCGGCCCCAATGACAATGGCAATGCCAGACAGGACGATCCACGTCGGCCATTTCCATTGATTCGGCAGCATCACGCGCAAGCAACATACCGCGCCGAACAGAGAGACCGATCCAGCCGCCATGAAGCAGATGTACCAACTGAAATGCTCAACCGAATCTCCATGATTGACCCAGACCAGCCCACGCCAAGCAGCCTCACCAAGGCAATAGACAAAGAACGCGACGGCAGCCTGAATCCTCTCCACTCTCCACCCCATCTTGGGGAGCATGCCGCCATTTAAGATAAGGTATCGACCGAACAGGATAACCAGCGACAGGCAGACCGCGAACCGTAGGCCGTGCAATACTTCAAACAGGGTCAGGTGGTCCATTTTGGTTTCTTCGCCTCTGTATTGCAGCCTGTCTCATCGTTCGCACAAGATCGGCAAATGGATCGTTACTAGCTGCAATATTGTCGAGGTGCTCTTTGACTTCACTGCTTTGATCTTCAATCTGCTTTATGCGCCTATCAACCACATGGTTCTCCCGAATGTGAAGCAGGGCCTGCATCTTCTCCACGAGGCTGGTCAAATTAATCACGTGGCGCTCCTTTCAGAACCTTTAGCCACGCTTCATTCATCTTACCCATGCTCTCAAGGGTAGAGAATAGTTTATCGGACAAACTCTTTCGTTCTGCTCTCTCCAGATACCACAGAAGGGCAAAAATGAGAGCTGGCCCCCCACTAATGACGGTTTGAATAAGGCCAACTAGTGCGGGGTCCATGGAGTTCCGAAGCGACTCAACTGTTGGCCATTGATTGCATATCCGCAATCAAATCGGTTAGCTTCAGGCCGCGCGGCGTCGTTGTATCCTGAATGTTGAGCCAATCCTTTGCGAGCTGAACTACAGCCTCGTCGCATTGCGCTTCGAGGAACGCATTAGTCATAGGCTGTAGTCGCCCCCAGGTAATTGCAATCAAGTTCCCGTGAGAGTTCCGCGTAATGGCTGGGACATAATGTCCGCCCAACGTCGGGGAGCCTTTGACGTAGTCCCATGGCTCGCCATTATTGAACTGATCCATATTGGCCTGGGTGACGCTGATGCCGACACCGCATGAACCGAAGAGAAATGCCGCGAGGGCCACATTTGAGGGCTTGACCTCTGCAAACCCGATTAGCTTGTGGCCAAACAGGTCATTGTCTTTCCAGAATTGACACGCGGTCACCATGTCGGTGCCATTGTCGGTCGAGGGATCGCTGGCGACGAAGCCCGTTGATCCGTAGCCGCCAGGGCCAAGGATCTGCGCATCCGTGAATTGGACCGTCTTGTCGCCCTCGGTCGCGCACCACATCATTATTTGATGCGCCATTCCAGACCAGACACAGCAGCCGTATTGATCATTGCCGAGCATTCCCCACTGCCAGTGATTCCAGACCGCGAGGTTCCCGAAGCGCGCTGGCACCTGTGGAAGTTCTGATGCCTTGAGATAGTCCCGTAGCTTGAGCTTCATCGCGCCTTTACGGGCGGGCTTCTTGCCGAACTTGAGGCTCATTGATTTGCTCCGTAACATTGCCAATCCACCCCGGCCTTGCACGCGGCCGAATAGACCACGCACTCAGCCAGAGCGGCCATAGCGATGAAAGACAGAAGGGCGAGCCAGCGCACTAGAAGCTGAACATGTAGTTTACGCCGGCGCGGACAACGTTCTCCGTCCCGATCGAGACGGGAGCGATTCCGCTAGTGACCGTCTGCTCGTAGTTCACGTGCAGATATTCGGCATAGGCAACCCAGGGACCGCCGATCGCGTATTCAATGCCGGCGCCGGTAACGAGGCCGGTGCCGAAATTACGAGTGCGGCCACCAACGATGCCGTACGGCGTGATTACGTTGGCACTCAGCTGTTGGATGATGTTCGAAGGAGGCACGCCAGCGGGCGCGGAGTTGAACAGATTGCCAAGTCCGATGCCCACCTTCCCGAGGTAGTCAGCGGACCACATTGGGTTGATGTTGGCGGCAGTGGCGACGATGGAAGTTCCGCCCGTGTAGCCCGTGGCGCCCACTTCCGCCGCGAAGAAAAAGCTGCCGTTCCATACCTGATAGCCGAAGTGTCCACCGAGCCCGGCGCCGTTGGCGAAGATTGAGCCGTTGATGCCGCTGCCGATGATGTCAGCGTTCGAACCGACGCCCTCGATGTGACCGCCGATATACCAGCCGCTACAGCCGGGAGCGGCGATCGTGCAGACCACCGGGGCGAGCGTCTTGTATGGGACCTTCACCGGCAGATCAGCGGCGAGCGCCGGGACGGCGAATAGAGCGGCCGCGGCGGCGTGGAGAAGCTTTTTCATGACGTCTTTCCTTTCAATCTGTCGAGCCAGTGCGCCGGAGGGCGAAGGATTCTCTGCACGTCCTCTCGGATCGCCTTGACGCATTCCGGACAACCCCATGAGAGATTAGATCGCGTAGCCTGGAACCGTACGAAATGCATTTGATGCTTTTCGCAATATGCTGGCTCCCGGTCCGCGGAAGGGCGCAGATAGGCCACAGGCAAAGCCTTTATTTCTTTGTGGCCTCTACCGCTTCCTTTTTGACCTGATCGGCCTCGGCGATCGTTGGGGCTCGAGCGAGCGGACCGCTTCCAACGCCCACAGCGCCGGTTGCCAGCGTTAGGAACGCCATGATGACGAACACGCTGAAGCTGACCCAGCCGGACACCAGGGGAATGAGATCGGCCGGGACCATTCCAGTCAGGTGCACCGCACCGCTGGTCAGTCCCTGACCGATCGTCGCGGCGAATTGCAGCCAGAACAAAAGCTTTGGATCGAATTTCATGTTTAATTCCCCGCCATCTTGAGCGCTTCGGCGCCTATTTCCGTTGCTCGTCGTTCCCAGTCAGTGCCGAAATATTTGTATCCATTCATCATCTTGTAGACGGCTTGTCGGCGAGCGGTGAAACCTCTTACGACATAGGCGACATTTGTGATCTCTGCTACGTCAGCGGACGTTGCCGGACCGAAGCTTCCATCGATTTTAATCCCAAGAATTGTTTGGAGGATTTTGGTTGCCTCGAAACATCCCATATTCACAGCAGAATCGAAAAACTGAAGGTCGAGACCGGGGGGAAGTAGAGGGCAATGCGGCAGCCAATAATTTGCTGAATAAATTACGTGGCCCTCTTCCTCGTCGCAGAGGCGCACGTCACGGCAAACCAAATCCCCTGACTTTCTATATTGGTCGTATTCCCTCTGGATGATCCCGCACATGGTCTCTCCGCCGGGATCGTGCTTGTCATTGCTGAAATTCTTAGGATTGCTCCAATCATTCGGGAAAGGGCATTCCTGGGCCAGCACGAAAGGAAGGCAGACGGGGAAGCGATCGGTCATGCGCCAGGCCCCGGAATGAAGCAGCGAATCAGTTTCTTGCCTTCGCCATCAGTCGCCGTCAAGGAATACCAAATGACGGCGCGGCCGACCGGGTTAGGCACCTCGACGACGGCATCGTCTGGAACCTGACGCCATTCGTTTTCCACGACGGCCCAGTAGTGTTTCTCGCGGACATCCCAATCGGTCGGGTGGCCGTCAGCCTGAGAACAGCAGAGTAATCCCTTTGCGTTGTGCTGTTTGATGAACCAGTCTTTTTGACCTTGCGTAATGTCGGGCCATTCGTCGGCTACTTTGTTCCAATCGGCGTCGGAATGAGATGTCCAGATAACCAAGAATAGGAAAAGCAACGCAGCGAGGATCGCTGCGGCGACAAGGGCGCGCATCCGAGTTCCTTCAGGTTAGGGTTAGGTGGTCGCAGAAATTTCGATCACTCGAACATGGGCAGCCTTGGCGCGCTGAACCATGTCGGCAGTCCCGCGCCCTCCCGGAAAGGCAATCACCAAGTCAGGCTTACCCTCGTCCAGCATGCGCTGATTACGCATCGGACCGGCGGCTAATCCGTCCTTTTCCCAGTCGGCCGGAAACGACCTGATTGCAAGGTTGTGATCAACGGCCCAAGCGTTTGCCATCATATCGGCGCCTCGGGCACCACCGTGAATCATCACATCGCCCGGGTTCAGGCAAAGACCGCGAAGCGTAGAAGCTAGCTTCGGGCCGTCACTGAAATCGCGGCCGCCGCAGACGAGGACTCGCAATTATCGTTTACCCTACGGTGAATCGAATAAAGTTAGTTGCGCGGCTGGGCGCAGCCGCGCGGGTAACGCCGCGCAGTCCGGTTGTCCGCAACGGACGAAACCTTTGCGATCGGTAAACCAGCGCCCCGAGGTCTGCGAAGCGTCGATCGATTTGAGGAGATCGCCTTCGAAGAATTCCGTGCGCCCACAGACGCAGGTAAGGGTGAGGCCGAGCAAGTTAGCGCTTCTTCCCCGCCGCAAGCGCTTGCTCGACAAGGCGGCGGATTGCTTCCGCCCTTGAGGGCAGGTCCGGTTGTTTGCGCCGCCATTCGTCCACAGCGTCAAGCGGCTCGCGCTGCATGCGAACCTGTATCGGAGTACCTGTTTCTGGCGGCCTATTTTTTTTGCTTGGTTTCATGGTTGCATGGTTGACATCTGCCATGCACCCGTAGTACCAAGGATGCAGGCCGATGGCAAGCGCCAACTCGCCATCGGCCTTAACCCGAACCAAGTGGAGCCCCACATGGCCGAGCTTCCTACCACTTTACCGATTCGTACCAGGTCTTCAATCCCCACAATCCGTTCCGTGGCCGCACGGATTACCGATGCGCACAAGGAACTTATCGAGCGGCTTACTCGCCTGCCGCCGAACGAGATCGATCCCCGCCTCGTGGCGGATGCCAACGACCTGGAGGACCGGGCCGACATTCTTCGCTGCCATATGCGCGCCGTCGCCGATTACGTCAGCGAGTACCTCCGCGACACCGCGGATCATAGCTGGTCAGTCCAAGTCGATCGCAAGTGGATCAAGGGCGTCCTTGAGGATGTCATCAACGATGTCGTTGGTCCGATCGCTGTTGCGGCCGAGACCGTGCGCCAGGAAGGCACATGGAGGGCCGCATGAGCTATGACACTTGGAAGGCTGCCGATCCCGCCGACCGCAACCGCGATCCTCGTAAGCCAACCGAGGAAGAACAAATCCTCGACGATTTCGAGAATGATTTGATCAGCGCGAACGAAGCGGAAGCGCTCCTCGACGAATTGCGGAGGGGCGCATGACTGACCGAACCGTGACACTTACGGTCGCCAACGTGCGCGGCCTCGCCGATCGTCTTTTCGCCCGTGGGCGAAGCCTTTTCGGCACCTCGACCAAAACCGAAAAGGCTGATCTCATCATCGCGGCGCGCTGCTTGTGGCAGCTTACGGCAGACTTCGACCCAGACGCTAGCATTACCATTCCGGCCGACAGTGACGGACCGCAAGGTAAATGAGGTTCGGTGTCTTTGTTGCGGTTGGGGCTCCTCTCATAGGAGGAGCCCTCGCCATCGGCGGAGTGGCCTATTGGGTGCTCCTTGTCCAACCCTTCTCACCATAGAAGAAAGATTGACAGATGCCCCTTTTCACCAAAGCCGAAGTCACCAGCTCCTACCTCAAAATGGGTATGATGGGGTTCGCGGGCTCGGGCAAGACCTACACGGCAACGTCGGTTGCGATCGGCCTGCACAAGTTCGCCAAGAGTACCAAGCCGATCTTTTTCCTAGACACAGAGACCGGATCGGACTGGGTCAAGCCGCGGATCGAGGCGGCAGGAATCCAGCTTTTCACCGCGAAGACTCGCGCCTTCCGCGACCTGCTGGAAGCCATTCCGGAAGCCGAAGGTAGCGCCTCCATGCTGCTAGTCGATTCTCTCACGCATTTCTGGGTCGAGCTCACCGACGCGTATATGCGCAAGAAGAATCGCACCCGCTTGCAGTTCGATGACTGGGCCTTCCTCAAGGGAGAATGGCGCAGATTCACGGACCTTTTCGTGAATTCAAATCTGCATGTGATTGTGTGCGGACGAGCGGGCTTTG
>Ga0307476_10002630_pt1 | contig 10657 bp, 9 predicted proteins | sample atmos_gasesECM2C_2_FD_203314 | JGI IMG/M metagenome (GOLD analysis project Ga0307476, IMG submission 203314) | Hardwood forest soil microbial communities from Morgan-Monroe State Forest, Indiana, United States - atmos_gasesECM2C_05 | ecosystem: Environmental > Terrestrial > Soil > Temperate... | reverse complement strand
CCTCTCCTACCACTGACGCCTTCAACCCCGGCGAGTTCTTCTCCGCTCTCCTCAAGCAGCTCTATATCGGCCAGCCCTACGTGCCGCGGAACCTCTACGTACCGGTCGATTTTGAAGACCGCGAAACCTTAGAGGACTTACTCTCCGATCAAATCGCCGGCGAAGGTGGCCGTGCCACAAAAGTCCATATCCTCGTCCCGCAGCGCGGCGATAAGCGCGCTCTCCTCGACCTTGCCGGAACCAACGCCAAACAATCCTACGATCAACGCTTCCGGGTGCTCAAGCCCAACGCCAAAGCTATCCAAGAAGAGCTGCAGGATGTTCTTAGCCTGCCCGAAGTGCCCAAGCGCATCGAGTGCTTCGATATTTCACACATTCAAGGCGCCGAGACGGTCGCTTCGATGGTGGTATGGGAAGACGGAAAGATGAAGAAGTCGGATTACCGCAAGTTCATCATCCGCACAGTCGAGGGCGTCGACGATTTCGCGTCCATGCGCGAGGTGGTCACTCGCCGCTATAAACGCCTGCAGCAGGAAGAAAAGCCCATGCCCAGCCTGGTGCTGATCGACGGAGGCCTCGGCCAGTTACACGCAGCTGCCGAGGCTCTGGAGTCCCTTGAGATCATCAACCAGCCGCTCGCCGCCATCGCCAAGCGCGAGGAGATTCTCTACGTCTACGGGCAGGAGAAAGATCCGATCGCGCTCGATCATCACTCGCCGGTATTGCACTTGATCCAACTGATTCGAGACGAAGCCCACCGCTTCGCCGTAACCTTTCATCGCAAGCGCCGGCAGATCCGCGACCGATCAACCGAACTGCTGGAGATCCCGGGCGTAGGGGAGAGCACGACCCGGCGGCTTCTTGAACATTTCGGCAGCGTGCAGGCAGTAAAGCAGGCGGATGCGTCAGCGCTGTCGGCGGTCGTGACCCGGGTGCAGGCGGAAGCGATCAGCCATCACTTTCGCAAGTAAAGTGCTCCGTTGCACGGTTCGTCGGCTATCGGATTCAAACTGTCACATTGTCCAACTGATTTGCTACGCCCGCGGCAGCTGAGGCATCGCGTCAAAATGGACATCGCGGGCACACAGGACCAGCGAATGCTGCAGGACCAGGGCCGCGATCCACATATCGTTGGTCGGGATAGGAGTGCCTTGCTTCCGCAGTTGCCGGTAAACAGCCCCGTAATGATGCGTGGTCTGTTCATCGGCATAGAGCACACCGACGCCGGACTTCAGCAGAAAACGGCGCAAGACAGCTTCGTTGCGCGGTCCTTGGCTACCCACGGCGAAGCCGGCGCGCAATTCTCCCATCACGATGAATGGCAACCAGACTTCGTCGGCAAGTTCGACCGTTTCGACCACGGACGCGTTGCCCCGGCAAAGATCGGTATAGCGGTTCGTGTCGAGCGCCAGCCTCACCGCCACATCTCTTCATCGATGGTATCCTGCGCGGCTAACGCGCTATCGAAAGCGGGATCTTTGCGCCAGGTACCTGCAATGTCGGCGAGATCGCGTTGCCGGTCGCGTTCGCCAGTAACGCCAGCACCTCGGGCCAGGGCTTCAATCGCTACCTCATTCAGGCTTTTGCCGCGCTCACGGGCGGCCCTGCGGAGGGCTTCGTCCAAACTATGGGGCACTTTGCGGATCGTATATTGCATGCAGTCATTGTAGGCGTTGCAGGCAGACAATGCAAGCGCAACTTCCCCTGCGCCAAAGCTCCGCGCGAAACCAATATCTTTATCGCCGAATGGATTCCCTGGAGAGAAACTCCTGGAACTTGTTCCCCTCTTCGTCTGGCGCTTGCAGCGGGCTCAATCCTTTGCGACCGGGCTTTTGGCGTGCAAACCAAATCACTACGGCGATCATTCCGCACCAGCCCAGAAGCCGAACCGCCATGGCAATATTCGTGTCGTAATCCAAAACCCCGAGACTCGAAAAGATGGCATGGAAGTCGTGCTCGGCAAACTCGGGATCGCCTGTGGTAACCAGGGGCAGCACCATGGCACGCGCGTCGGCCATATAGGTCGCAGTGTAGAGCCAGTTTTCGAAGAAGAAAAACAGGCAGAAGACGAAGCCGGCGGTCTCACGTTGCGTGAAAAAGTAAACGGCCAGAAGAAACGGGACTAACCACTGTAACAACGTGCCTCCCCAGAGGCAGAGCGTGGGGCCGAACCATCGAAACAGGTTATGTCCGCCTTCGTGGACGACGAGGTTGGCGGTGTCGATGAAAAGAAATCCCCCATGCGCGGAGAAGGCGTAGGCCAGGAATGCGGCATAAAAGACGAGCCAGGCCCACAGCGCCAGTTGCGAAACCGGCTTCCAGGGTTTGTCGAGCCCGAGTTCCTCAAAAAGGGATTGCACATATTCGAGCATGGTTAATGGAGATTCTAGGGTAGGCGGTTGGGGAGAGCAGGTTACGAACGTCAGTACTGGAAGTGAACGGACGGGAGATGGCGGTTTTGCTACATTGATCCCAGGAAAGGGTGAGATGGCATGGGAGTGCCGGCGAGCAACAGCACAATCATCGTCACCGGTGCCAGTCGCGGGATCGGCGCGGCCATAGCAAAACTGGCCGGTGGCCGCGGCTTCTCGGTGGCAGTCAATTTCTCCACCAGCGAGGCTGACGCCGGGGCGATTGCCGAAGAGATTATTGCCGCTGGCGGCCGCGCCTATGCAATTCAAGCTGACATTGCACGTGAAGAAGATATCGTCCGGCTGTTTGAGACCGCCGAACGCAAACTAGGGCCGATCAAGGCTCTGGTCAATAACGCCGCCATTACCGGCGGATTTTCGCGCGTCGACTCAGTGAGCTCGAAGACCTTGGAGCAAGTGATGGCGGTAAACGTCGCGGGAGCGTTCCTGTGCGCACGCGAGGCAGTACGCCGCATGTCAACCCGCCAGGGCGGAACCGGCGGTGCGATCGTGAACATTTCCTCCCGCGCAGCCCAGATAGGCTCCGCGGGAGAGTGGGTGCACTACGCCGCCTCCAAGGGCGCGATTGACAGCTTCACAATTGGACTGGCGCGCGAAGTTGCGACTGAAGGAATCCGCGTGAACGCGGTCGCTCCTGGGCTGATTGAAACCGGATTGCATGCCGCCAACAAAGCGCCGGACCGGCTTAGCCGGCTTACGCCGGGCATTCCGATGCAAAGGCCCGGTACCGCACTCGAGGTTGCCGAAGCAGTGCTTTGGCTGCTCTCCCCCGCCGCTTCTTATACGACTGGAGCTATTTTGGAGGTCGGCGGCGGGCGCTAATACTTGTCCGGGGACTGATTTCCCGGGTTCTCTGTTTCAGATTCTCCCGCAGGTAGGTTTTGATCTTCTCCGGCAAACGCGAGGTGTGCAGAACATCGCGCAGAAGCGGCGGAGGAAGGTTGCGGGCAAACTCCAGGGCGCGGGCGAGCGGCGTGTGCGGGCTGCGCAGCAGCGCCAGGCGAATCTCCCGCTGCGGGGACCACTTAGGGTGATGGCACACTGCCTCAACAAAAGCTGCGCCAGCGTTCGGACGCAAGAGCGCTTTTATGACCGCGGCTTCAGTCAGCCTTGCATTCTCGAGGGCCGTGCGGGCGACGCGGAGTTCCTTGTCGAGCAACAACGCCGCCGCAACTGTTTCCGAGGCGCGGCGAGCCAGCATCATGCGTTCCCCCAGCGTCACCGAAGGAAGGCGGGTCACGAGCTGCTGTGCCGCGAAATGTTTCAAATCAGCCGCGACCGACGGCCTCAATCCAAACTGCATAAGATCGCCGCTGTAAAAGTGGCGAAGCAGGCGAAGCGCCAGGTGCCGGGGCGTGCGCGGATGAGCCGCGATGGCAACTCGCACCTTTCGCGACTTCAACGCGGCGGAGTTCTGCCCGAGTTGTTCGAGAGCTTCCGGCGCCAGGTCGCGACGATCGAGCAGAGCTAAAACAAGGTCTTCGTTCAGCGGAGCGGTGAGATCCGCGCCAGGAGAAGAACCGGCGGCCAGGTCGGACTGCGCGCTTTCAGACCGTCCAACCCCTGTCAGCAAGGCATGCTCCTGTTGAACTTCTTCCGAATCCATAACGGATCGCGGTGCTCAACCAGCCCTCCGCGCCATCTCCAGTGCGCCGTGAACCGGATCGACTACTTGAGGATTCAAAACGACGTCCGGATTCGCCACGCGCACTTCATTGTAGAAAAGCTCGCGAATCATCGCCGCGTGACGAAAGACCCCGCCAGCCATGGCCATCGGGACAGCAGAAGAATGTTGCCCGGGAAAAAGCTGGCGCAGGACAATCCTCGCGAGCTGTGCGAGTTCGCTGGATGCTTCTGCTATGACCTCTCGAGCCACTGCATCCCCAGGCTCCGCCGCGGCCAGGACTGCAGGAAACAGAATTGCGAAATCCGCACTGGTGTTGGCCGCATGTGCTAACTGTTCGAGCGACTCCACACTCCAGGCGGTCTCTAGTTCGCGGAAAAGACGCGCGGCTGGCCATCCTGGATCGTGTTCGACTCGTTCATCCCCAGCCTGATCGGCGGCGCGCAGCACCGCGCTGACCGCCATGCGGCCGATCCAATGGGCCGAGCCCTCATCGGAAACGGCGAAGCCCCACCCTCCCGCACGAGCAGTTCTCCCCTGCGCATCGCGACCAAAGGCAATCGATCCAGTACCGGCGATAACAATCACGCCTGGACCCGTGCCAAAAGCCGCCGTCAGCGCGATCTCCATGTCACCTACTACCTCGATTTTCCCCGAAATGATCTCTGTAACGATGTTGCATACGACGCCTGCGATCTCGGGACGCCCGGCACCCGCAGCGCCCACGCATGCACCGAGCACTTGCTGAGGTTTAATTCCCGCGGCGCGGCACGCCTCACGTATCGCTTGTTGCAGAACTTCCCGGGCGCCGGCCTCGCCCACGCGCGTGATGTTACTGGCGCCGACCGTGACCGTAGCGAGAATCGAGGATTCATCGCCGACAACACACGTCGTCTTGCTTCCGCCGCCGTCAATTCCCAAATAGTAGTTCACGCGTTAGTTCTATCACAGGGATAGATCGAGTTAGCCTTTGCAGCCACGTCCATAAAGACGCACTCGCGCGGAGCGCGGATTGCCGCCATAATTTGGAGGCTTACCCTCGCGGAGCGAACGCGGGTAGCGGCAGAACCCATGGGCCTCGACAAACTCGATCTCGCGATCATCGCGCTCTATCTGGTAGGGATTACGCTGTTTGGTCTGCGCTTCCGCAAGCGCCACCACTCGCTGCGCGACTACTTTCTTGCCGGACGAGATATTCCCTGGTGGGCGATCGCGCTTTCCATTGTCGCCGCCGAGACTAGCACACTCACAATCATCAGCATTCCCGGACTCGCGTATGACACCAACCTCACCTTCCTCCAGGTGGTGATGGGATATCTGGTAGGACGAGTGGTAATTAGCGTTGTGCTGCTGCCGCATTATTTTCGTGGCGATCTTTACACGGCCTACGAGTTGATTGAACGGCGGTTCGGGCGCGGCTTGCGCTCGCTCACCGCCGGATTGTTCCTGTTGACGCGCGCCGCAGCCGAAGGCGTGCGCGTCTATGCGGTGTCGATCGTCGTGTCGATCGCTCTGGGGACGGGCGAGGTCGCGTCGATCGCCATCATCACTGCATTGACGCTGATCTATACATTCGAGGGCGGGTTGGCCGCAGTGATTTGGACCGACGTGGTGCAAACCGCGATTTATGTTGGCGGGACCCTGGTCGGGTTAGTGACAATCCTGCATCTCGTACCCGGAGGATGGAGCGCGATTCATGCCGCGGCCGCGAGCGCGGGCAAACTTCAAGTATTCGACTTCAGGCCTAACTTCTGGCTGCCTTATACGTTCTGGGCAGGAGTCATCGGTGGCACCGCCTTCATCACGGCGAGCCACGGCACCGATCAACTCATTGTCCAACGCTTACTCGCCGCCCGTGGGCAGAAGCAGTCCACTCTAGCGCTGCTTTCCAGCGGAGTGGCAATCCTGTTCCAGTTTGCTCTCTTCTTAACCCTGGGCGTAATGCTGTGGACCTTCTACCGCGTGCCCTCGGCAAACTTCGGAAAGCCTGACCGAATCTACCCCACGTTCATCGTCAGCCAGATGCCGCACGGCATTTCCGGGCTGCTGATTGCAGCGATCCTCGCGGCGGCCATGTCGAATCTGAGCGCCGCGCTGAATTCGCTTTCGTCGAGCACCATTATGGACTTTTTCCTGCGTTTTCGCCCAAAGACCGATGAGCAGGCACGCATGCGGCTTTCTCGGTTGGCGACTTTTTTTTGGGCGATGGTGCTTTTCGCATTAGCGGTGCTGGCATTGCAAAAAGTAGGGCGTGTGGTCGAAGTAGGACTGCAGATTGCGTCTGTGGCCTATGGGGCGCTGCTCGGAGTTTTCCTGCTGGGAGTGTTGACCCGAAAAGCCAATCAGCGCGGCGCGATGGTAGGCATGCTGTTCGGTTTCAGCACTGAACTGTATTTGTGGAGAGCCCACGTCCCCTGGACCTGGTGGGTGGTGATTGGAACGACGGTGACGTTTGCGGTGGGATACATAACCAGCCTTCTACTACCAGAGCCGCCGAACAAGACCGACGCGGCCTCTGACGTATACTGACACCTTTCCACAATGCCCGAGCTTACACAGCGAACCACTGCGCGTCCGGAACTTGCCCGCGATCTAGGCGTCAGTCACGCGTCGGCGGTCGTAGTTGGCACAATCATCGGCAGCGGGATTTTTCTCGTTCCCACCGAGATGATGCAGGCCGTAGGCTCCGCCAAACTGGTGTATCTGGCATGGCTGGTCGGTGGGTTGCTTTCTTTTTTTGGTGCGCTCACCTACGCCGAACTCGGCGCCATGAAGCCGCAAGCCGGCGGCGAATATGTCTATGTCCGCGACGCCTACGGGCCATTGGGGGGCTTCCTCTACGCATGGACGTGGTTCGTCATCGCCAAGCCCGCATCGGTAGCCACGATCGCGACCGGACTGGTTCGCATACTGGGGACGTTCTCCATCTTTTCGTTTTTCCCCGCGAACGTCATCTCGGTTCCCTTCGCCATTACCTGGGGTCAGCTTGTCGCCATAGCCGCAGCCATCCTCATCTCCCTTTTGAACTACTTTGGAGTTAAGAGGGCCGGGGAATTCCAACTCGTGTTCACGGTGTTGAAGGTAGCAATCATTCTCGGCATTGTGGTGGTCTGCTTCAGCGGCGCCGGCAGCGCAACCGGACGCGGCTGGAGCAACTTTACCACCACCTTTACTGGCGCCAAGGGCGGCATCGCCGGCTTCATGGCGGCGTTAGTGGCGGCGCTGTGGGCCTATGACGGCTGGAACGACCTCAACATGGTTGCGGGCGAAGTAAAGCAGCCGGAGAGAAATATTCCGATTGCGTTGATTGCGGGCGTGGCTACGGTTGGGCTGTTGTATGTCCTGGTGAATGCCGGCGTGCAGTATGTGTTGCCGGCGAGTGCGATTGCAGCTTCACCGCGGCCTGCCTCCGACGCGGTCGCCCTGGTCATGGGACGCATGGGCGCAAGCATCGTATCTGCGGGTATGGCGATCTCCATGCTCGTCACGTTGAATGGCACTATTATGAGCGGCGCACGCGTACCGTTTGCCGTGGCTCGTGATGGATATTTTTTCTCGGCTCTCGCCGACGTGCATCCGCGCTTTCACACTCCTTCGGTTGCCATCGTGTTGCAAGCCGTCCTGTCGATTGCTCTCCTGCTCCTGGGAGGCAATTTCCGCCAGCTCTTTTCCCTCGCCATCTTCGCGGAATGGCTCTTCTACATGATCGCCAGCAGCACCATCTTCGTTTTCCGCTGGCGCGATCCCCACGCGGCGCGGCCCTATCGCGTGTTCGGCTACCCTTTCGTTCCCGCGCTGTTCATTGCGGTGGCCGTCGTTCTCCTCTGCTACACCTTCCGCGGAGACTGGCCGAATTCTTTGTATGGCTTGCTGGTAATACTCGCTGGTGTGCCGGTTTTTGCCTGGTTTCGCAGGCAGCGTCAGGCGCAGACCGGTTCATAGCCTGCCCTCGACCACCTGCTAGCCGTTTGTCCCTCGCCCATTTTGAACTGGGTACCACAACCGCTTCTGCTGGTTACCTTAGGTCAAGAGCCGTGGACACGTTTACCCCCTGTCCTTTCTCTCGTATGTTGAGAACTCCAGTCCCAGTCGCTCCCTCGGCTTGGGTCCCCTTGGAGTTATTACATGGCTACGTATCAACGCGGTTTCAAGCTCGGTATTCTCCCGGAGCGCAAGATCGACAAGCGCGCGGTGGCCACTGGCTATACGTTTCTTGTCTTGATGGTGCTGCTCCTGATCAACGTGGGACTTTTGTTTCCGGACAGGATTTCGCTCAAACAATACCGCGTCACAGAATTGATTCCGCTTCCCAGCTTGAGGCCGGAACCAGCACCGATCAAAGTGGTGAAGCCCGAGATCAAGCCGAAGCTGCTTCCGCCGGCGCCGGTTTTCGAACAGCCGAAGCTGATCGTACCTCGTGAAGTGCGTCACACGGCTGCTCCACAACCGGTGGAAGCACCGAAAGTGGTGGTGAACACGTTCGCCGCTCCGCAGTTGAAGATGGCCGCGGCCGGTGGAGCGCGTCCCCAACTCCTGCACACTGGTGACTTCGCCGGAAGCTCGGTCGCTCCAACCGTCAATGTGCCGGTGCAGAAGGTGCAAACCGGAGGCTTCGGCGATCCCAATGGTTTGAAGGGAACTGGCAAGCCAAACGCCAAGCTGTATGCCGCTCAGGCCGGTTCGTTTGACATGCCGGCAGGTCCGGGACAAGGCAACGGATCGGGCGGCGCAAAGGGCATTAAGGGAACCGTAGCCAGCGCCGATTTCGGTAACGGCATCGCGACTGGAGGCAAGGGTGACGGCCGCAGCAATGGGGCCGGTGTTTCTACCGGAGGCTTCGGCTCCGAGCAGGTGGTTCACGGAGGACCAAAGATCGCGCAGGCAGATTCCGGGCCCGCAACCACACCCGTGGAAATTACCTTCAAGCCGAACCCGGTTTATACCGATGAAGCCCGCAGCCTGAAGCTGGAAGGCGAAGTCCTGCTGGAAGTAATGTTCGGCGCCAACGGATCTCTCCACGTAAATCGCGTGGTCCGGGGCCTGGGTCACGGCCTGGACGAGGCCGCCATCGCGGCCGCCAACAAGATGCGCTTCAAGCCGGCGCTCCGCATCGGACAACCGGTGGATTCGACGGCGATCGTGCACGTGCTGTTCCAGATTGCGTACTAAAAGTGCGGATGTTCGGCAGATTTTAGATCAGAAGATTCGTTTCGTGGCCCTGAATGTGCGAGGCGAATCCGGGAAACAAGAAATCGGTTTACGGAAATAATCGGTTCAAAGAAAACGTCGGTTCAGAAGGAACCTTGGAGAGAAGAGTCATGCGTACTTGGAAATGGATGTTTACAGCCGCACTGCTGGTCTCGGTGAGCGCTGCCGCGCAGCAGGCGTCGGAGTCACAACCCTCGGCGCAACCCAACGCTGCCGCAGCTACGCCGTCGGCCCCAACGCCGGCAGCTTCCGATGCCACGGCCCCGGCCCAGGCCGCTGACGCCCAGGCGGCTCCGGCGTCTCAGCCGCAAGCATCGCAGCAAGGGAGCGCTCCGGCGCCGACCCCGTCGGCTCTGCCGCAACCCACCACCATGGATCAGGTTGTGGATCGCTTCATCGAGCGTGAACACGGCCTCATGAAGGCACTCGCTACCCGCACCCCGGTGGTTGAGACCTATCTGCAGGACCTGAGCGCCGATTCCCAGCTCGGCCCAGTGCCCAGCGGCGACCACTACTTCCTCGGCCGCATGGATATGGGTGTGCAAGTCGACCGCAAGGACTATCTGAAGGACGACGACAAGGGCATCGGCATTCAGGGTATGGAGACGCGCCTGTTGGGCGGGTTCCACAAGCTCTTCAAGGTGCAGTACCAACCCATGGGCTTCTCCTGGATGGTCTACGCCGATCGCGCCGATTTTGATCGCTCCCACTACGAGTTCCATTACGTCCGCCGCGAATTTCTGGGCGATGTCCGCTGCCTGGTTTTCGACGTCACCCCCAAAAAGAACTCCGGCAGGGGACGCTTCCTCGGCCGCATCTGGGTCGAGGACCAGGACTTCAACATCGTCCGCCTCAACGGAACTTACGCTCCGGCGCCGCGGAACTCTTACTTCTTCCACATGGATAGCTGGCGCCTGAACCTGATTCCGGGCTACTGGGTTCCCGCCTACATTTACAGCGAAGAAGGCGACTTTAGCGCAGGCGTGAAGAACAAGCTGGCTTTCAAAGCCCAGACCCGCATCTGGGGCTACGACCTCAAGAAAGGCGACAAGGACGACGAACTCACCCAGATTCGCGTAGACAGCGTGAAGGACGAAACCGCCACCACGCAAGACGCATCTCCGCTGCAGGCTGAGCGCGAATGGCAGCAGCAGGCCGAAGACAACGTCATTGAACGCCTCACCCGCGCCGGACTGGTCGCGCCCGAAGGCGACGTCGACCACATTCTCCAGACCGTAGTAAACAATCTGGAGGTCACCAACAACATCGATCTGCCGCGTCCGGTGCGCACTCGCGTGCTGCTCACGGCGCCACTTGAAACCTTCAGCGTTGGCAACACCATCGTGATCAGCCGCGGATTGATCGACGTGCTTCCGGACGAGGCCAGCCTCGC
>Ga0307476_10002629_pt1 | contig 10662 bp, 6 predicted proteins | sample atmos_gasesECM2C_2_FD_203314 | JGI IMG/M metagenome (GOLD analysis project Ga0307476, IMG submission 203314) | Hardwood forest soil microbial communities from Morgan-Monroe State Forest, Indiana, United States - atmos_gasesECM2C_05 | ecosystem: Environmental > Terrestrial > Soil > Temperate... | reverse complement strand
TCCTCTCTTCATACAAGACCACGCCCCGGTTGTTATAGGCATCGGCAAACTTGCGGTCGAGTTTGATCGATTGATCGAACGATTTCTTGGCCTCGCGATAGCGCTGCATCATCAGTTCGGTGATGCCGATTTTATTCAGCAAACTGGCGGAGTTCGGTTTCTTGGCCAGCGCGGCGCGATAGTAATCGAGCGCGTCCAGATAGAGTTTCACCGCGCGCAGTTGTTCGGCTCGCGCCTCAAGGTCGACGGCGGTCGCATCCGGCGCCGGGGGATCGATCGTCCGCAGCAGCGGTGGTTTAATCTGAACTTGCTCGGAGTGCGAAACCTGTCCAGATGACATCATCGACAGGCCGCAGATACACAGAGTGAGAAACGAGAGAGGAACCAGCAAAACTCGCGGGCAGGACGACATAGGCCACCCCCAGCTAGTGGCCCATATTCTGGCACAGTTTTGGCCCGCTGGCGAGGTATTTTGAGCGCTCCGCGCCAGGCGAAATCGAAGCGTTGATTTCTCCGCTGATGATTTGTCCACCGAAAGAAAGTCTGGCCTCCCCGTACCGGGATGTTGTGCCCGGATGCTCCCGGTCTGTACTGAAATTGGGGTATCCCCCTCCCCCCCCGAATCTTTGGAATCTTCGAGTTAGCAAGAAATTCCCCGCAAAATCTTGAGCGACAATGAGTTAGAGGTCAAAATATTGATAACAAAGGGGTTATAGTCTGACTCGCGACTTCTTCGTGCATCGCCTCCGCCTTGGCCATGATCTGCTTTTTGAAATTTGAGGTCAAGGTCAGACGTCACAAACTGGGTTGTGGAAAACCGAGGAAGGGTCTCGATCCAAATCCTACCCTTCAACGGGCCGCGTGATCGATGAAACGGATAACTTCCGGGTGGCCGACTTGTCGGGGTCGGACATTTCCCGCTGCAGGGCTTCGAGTTAATCAGGCATCGCCAAATCCACACTTGACATTGACAGATAATTCACTACCATATGGTTGTGGATAAATTGGGTACAACGTTTGCGGCTTTGTCTGATCCAACCCGCCGCGCGATGATCGAACGACTCTCCCATGGGCCTGCCTCTGTGCATGGATTGACGGAACCGTTTCCACTCTCGCAGCAGATGATTTCAAAACATATTGCCTACCTGGTGCGGGCGCGGATTGTGATCAAGACGAAGCGTGGACGAGAGAGTGTGTGCACGCTGAGGCCAGAAGCGATTAAAACAGTCCGCGACTGGGCGTTTAACTATCGCCGATTCTGGGAAGAGAGCTTCGACAAGCTGGACGTAGTCGTAAATCAAATGAAGAAAGAGGAGGCCAGAGATGACAAAAAACACGGCGAACGAAATCGAGCGGATGGTCGTTACAAGAATTTTTGATGCCCCACGCGAGTTGGTCTGGAAGGCGTGGACAGACCCGAAGTACGTGATGCAGTGGTGGGGGCCGAAGGGTTTTACTTCGCCGGTTTGCAAGGTGGATTTTCGCGTGGGAGGAAAATTTCTCTACTGCATGAGAACGCCGGATGGGCAGGAGGGCTGGAATGCTGGGGAATATCACGAGATTGTTCTGCACGAGAAGATCGTTTACTCCATGTACTTTTCCGACTCGCAGGGAAACAAGGTTGATCCTGAGACATATGGAATAGAACCTGAGGCCACAGACGATGCGCACGACGTGGTCATCTTTGAGGATTTTGGGAACGGCCGGACGAAACTCACCTTCATTGGAAATGAACCCATGCAGAGCGCAAAAGACAGCGGTCAATTAGAGGGCTGGAATGAGCAACTCGACAAAGTTGCCGCAGTTGTTGCGGGGCTAGCGCAGGCGAAATAAGAAGTTGAAATGTTGATTCGCAAAACTCAATCGTGGAGAAAGAAAATGAAAAAAATACCGTTTCTCGCTATCGTCCTGCTGGCGTTCGCATTTCGCGCCCATGCCCAGGACGCGATGAAGAATGATGCGATGAAGAATGACGCGATGAAGAAAGATGCAGCGGTCAAGCCTGCCGACCCCGAATTGAAGGTCGTGCTGGATTCCTGGGACGAGGTTGGCCGCAAACTGATCGCCATGGCCGAGGATTTTCCGGAGGACAAATACGACTTCAAGCCCACGCCGGCCGAACGCAGCTTCGCAGAGCAGTTGCTGCACGCGGCAGGAGCAAACTATTTCTTCATCAATCCCGTCATGGGGAAGGCGCCTCAGGCAGCAGAAGATCCCAAGCGCGACCAATACAAGTCCAAGGCCGACATCGTTGCGTTCGTCAAGAAATCCTTCGCCGATGGCGCAGCCGCCATCCAGTCGAACGGCGACAAAGGCCTGAATTAGAAGAAGTCAACACACGAACCAAAGAGGCCGTGGATTTCCTCGTGGCAGCACTGGAGTCCGGTCACAGTGAAGTCCTCACCGCCTACCTCGGAGCAATGGCGAAGTTTCACACCTACAGCTTCGGCAACATCATGCTCATCGCACGCCAGAAGCCCGATGCTACCAACGTTGCCGGACTTCGGACATGGAACTCGCTTGGCCGCTTCGTTAAACGGGGAGAAAAAGGGATTTTCATTCTCGCCCCGATGGTCGGAAGACGAAGCACGAAGGATGTAGCGACCGACGAGCCGAGTGAAGACGCAGCCACGGAGGGTCAGCGGACGCTGTACGGATTCCGGGCCGTCTATGTTTTCGACAGATTATCTCGTGATTTGTGGCCGAGCCTCTGCGCGCCCGATCGATCCCGCTTGTAGATGTACTTCTCGATAGCGGTCAGCACATCATCGCTCAATTCCTCTGGCCCGCGCAATATAAGGAAGTGCGCAACTTTGACTTCAACCGTCGTTCTGTCAGGGAGAGAGGCCTCGCAATCGACGTGTGAGGCGAACCGCCCTATGATGTGTGTTGCGGTCACATTTGCTCGGTGAGGAAGCAATATGAATCGCTCTCGACTTGCGCGTCTGATTCTCGCGATTGCCCTCTGGTGCTCACCACTGTTCGCACAGGACTCGCCGACGCAGCAACCTGCGGACTTGAAGATTGAATTGCGCTCCGCCACTGGATCGAACCGCTTCCAACTCGGCGAAGTGATTCCGCTGGAGGTGTTCATCTCCAGCAGCGCGCCAAACCGTTATCTTGAGCCTTGCAAGATATTTTGGGAGAGCTGCTTCGGCTATCCGCAGTGCCGGTTCGTGACCAACTGGTCCTTCGACGTCGTCCCCAACACGGGATGGACAGATATAGGTTGGCATGGCTGTATGGCAATGAGCGGCCCCACTATGGATGTCAAGAGTTCCGATCTCACGATAGAGCCGAAAAAATACTCCTATACCTTGACCAATAGATTTCGCTTCGACACGCCGGGAAATTACACCGTGCAATTGTCATTGACAGTGGGTCTGGACGACGAAACCAACCAGATCAGGCATTCACCGAATTCCACGGTGAAACCCAATTTGGTGAGCAAGACGGCCGAGATGGTTTTGGAGATCGCTCCGGCGGCGGACCAATGGAAAATCGTCGAACAAGGTGTCAGCGCGTGGACCTCTCCCCCGCCGGCTTCCACCACGCCTCCATCGCCGGAATATCTGAAGTATCACCAGGAAAGGGACGCCCTGTGCAATTTGGGCACGCCAGAAGCCGCAGTGGCACTGGCGGGGCTTCTGGGCCGGGGAGTTGATGTTACACATTGCTTGAAGATCAACTCGCACAAAGATGTCGCGCAGACAGAGATGAGCCGTCTGCTGGTAGACCCGAATGTTGGTGTTCGTCCCGTCTTTTTTGCTGCTTATGCCAAGCTGCTCAGCGAAAGTGGGCAGAGGCTCGGTCCGGGGAAGCCCGGTGAAATCTCCGCCGTGCCGCCCAACGCCGTGAATCAGGTGCAAGTGGCGCTGTTTTCGTCGCTACCAAAGAAGACGCCTGAGGCCATGATTCAGTCGCTAGAAACTGTACTTCGCAATCCGATGTATGGTTACTGGGTTGTACCGGGTTCGGTTTACGATCTGCGCGATCATTTCTCGTCGGAAGTCATCGCCATGGCCGCGGCGAACTTTGATCGTCTCTCTGAAGGAACTCAGGCTGCGCTGCTCGACACGGACTGGGACCATTTACGGTCTCCGCTGATGTTGCCGGTGGTTCGACGCAAGGCGGAAGCGGGTGATGGCCACGCGTTGCTCCGCTGGCTGGAACTCGATCCCGTCCCTGCAACGGCCTTCATACGCCAGGAAGTTGTTCGGCCGAGGCCGCGCTTCTCCTCCCTATATCTGCGACTTCCTGAAGCGTCTCTCCCGGAGCAGGAGCAGCAGATCGCCACGAATTTTGCGGCGCTCAACTCCGCAGGAGACCTGGTACGTTCGGCGACCTTGTTGCATCGCTTCACAACGCGAGCCACACTGCCCACTGTGCTTCCTTTTATCGATCAGCATTTGGCCGAGTGGCCCTGCGCGGTCCAGATCCCCGCTTTGGCTTACCTGCTCAAGGTTTCACCGAATGACGCGCGATCTCGTGTGGAACGCATACTCGAAAGAGTGCGTCCTCCAGAGTGTCCGCGAGGAGAGTTCTTCCCGAGCCTCGGGTATGTGGAAGCAAGCCAGGTGCTCGATGCTATAGCAGCCAAGCAAGTTGAAGACGGTACGCCGCTCGCCGCCGATGCGGTGATGTATCTGGGGCGATTTGCCGGTGCAGCCATGAAGCCAGTGGTTTGGGAACAGCTTTCCCGTTGGCACCGAAAATACACTGAGAGTGGAGCAAAACAGCGCATGGCAAGCTCGCCGAGCAAACCAGAGGACTGGCAGCTTTACAATCTGGATTCGCGCTTGCTTGAAGCGTATACAAGGGCGCAGGGGTGGACGCTTTCGCCTGAAGATGTACTCAAGCTGAAGGAACTTCTGGGCGACAAAGAAACAGCGGGACTGGCCTGCACATTCAATTGCGGTAGTCAGGAAAGCGTGGGACCGGCGCCAGACAGCTACTACATTTACGGCAAAGTCAACGAGCCGGTATATCCAACCCAAGACCGAACCGACTATCTAATGCCAACGGAGCCGTACCGTTATTCGATCAATCAGTACCAATGTGCGGATTTGAAATCTCTAAAGCAGAAGCTGCAGCAGTTTCCGGCAGGATCAACATTCAGCGTTGCGCATACCGGAAGCCTCCTCGACAGCTGGGGCGACTGGACCACGATTGGTGAATTTCTGAGAAGCCACGGCTACTCATTCAGGAATTAGCAGCAAGGGAAACGTACCATGTGCTTCAAAGATCTTCAGAGAACTCCTTCGATGGCAGCGGCCACGTTGTCGTTCAATTCCTCCGCGGACGACGGAGGTTGTTTATTACCCTGGCCAGAAAGCGCGTGTTCTCGACATAGCATACGGTCTCATCGAACATAGTGGTGAACACTACGGCCAGCTGGTTGTGTACTACCGCCTCGCAGGCCTTGTGCCGCCGGAGTCGCGGCGCAAGAAGTAAAGCTCAGGAGACCAGGTACCCCGTCCTTATGGCGCGCCGTTTGCGCGAATGGGCAGAGTTTAGTTGCGTGTGCCCCATTTGCGGTTCGCCGCATTATTCTTCTTTCAGGGCGCTCCCAAAAACCGGCTGGCTTCCGAGCGAGACATAAAATCCCCAGAAAAGCAGAGTGAGCGGAGCCAACAGCGCGATCATGGCGCGGCCGGCGTACCACTGGTCGAAAATCAGTGGTGGTGACGTGCCGAGGGTTAACAGGATGAAAAAGAAGGCGGCCGCGGCTACGAGGCCAATTCTAACCAGCACTCCCAGGAAAACAAGCACGAACAGAATGGTCAATGCGAAATCCAGGGCGGTGGGTTGCGCATTTAGCACCAGCATGATGAGTGCAATGGCGACCAGTCCGAACTTCGGCCGCCGCAACAGGCCAGTCATGACGGACAAAAGGGCAAAGTAGAAAAGTGCGTAGAAGGATGCGGCAAAAAGCAACAGGAAGCAGTGGCCGATGGAGGGTAGAATCCCTTGACCGAAATAACCATCCACGGGGGACGCTGACGAGCTGTGCGAAAATGCCCCGGCAGCCAGGAAGAGGGCGCCCATTGCCGAACCAGCCACGATGCCTAACAACACATCGCGTCCAACCAGTGGATCGCGAAGGCGTCCGTTAAGAAGACGCTGCCAGGAAACCATCAGCTTCGGCCAGCTTTGCCGCGCATAAGGCTCCACGGCCATATATCCCAGCCACGCGAGCAGCGCAAAAAGCAAGGGAGCGCCCAGCAGAATAAATTGGACCGAAATGTACTCCGCTTGCGGGACATAGTGATAGACGCAGAAACCATAGACACAATTCGCCAGGATCGCAAAGCCCGCGAGACGCCGCGCTCCCTTCGCGTCTCCGCGACCCCGACGAACATTCCGGCGCGCGAAATATCCGGCAACAAGAAGAAAACCAGCCATCAATACTGGCCACGCTGTCGTAAGAAGAATGCCAGAGGCGGCGGGCATGGGTGATGGACTGGAAGGATCTCCTCGCCATGGCCGATCCCAGGGAGCGATCAGTTGGAAGTAGACCGGTATGCCGTGGTAGGCGGCGGCAGTTATATGGATGAGAATGTCGGGACGATCCGGGAGATGACCCTCCCAGTCGGCGCGGACATCGAAGGAATCGGGCGGGGACCATTTCGGGCTGGCGGGAACAAACTGAGTCTGGTTGAGGCCGGCCTCGGCAAAAAGGAGCCCCCAGTCCAGATCACGATTCGTGGCTCCAGCCTCGACTTGCGGCGGAACACCGCGTAGGAAGAGAAGATTTCCTTGCATATCCAGCCTGAGAGCGAGCATGCCTGACGTTTCATAAGACGGATTCGAAAAAGTCACCCTCGGCGGGCCATTCGGGCTCTGAGCTCCCGGCATCATCCACTGTGGACTCTGCCGGTACCAGAAGCTGACCGGGGAAGGCCACGCGTGTCCCGGGGGAGTACGTTTCCAATCCTTGCTTGAAGAGTTGTGAGCGACATAGCGGAGATAGTCTTTGTCCGAAACGACCCAGAACGCACGATCCACTGCGACGGAATAACCCAGCTTCTGCGCCAGGTCCTGAGCGCGATCCGCGAGCACTTCCGGGGATTTGTTCATAGGCGCAAGGCCCCAGTCCATATTTCGCGGTGCCAGAAGCATGGATGCGCCGAAGATCAGAACGAGTGCGCCCACGAGGCAAGCCCAGGCCACGGCCGGCCGCAGCGAGCCCTGAGGTCCAGCGGCTGCCACCATCTCTGGTGAAGGAGTTTCTCCGGCGGCCAGCGCCGACGCGAGCGGATCGCCGCCGGGAAGAGAAGCAGCGACACTTAATGCCGAGCGCGGCCGCTGCGCCGAGTCCCGGTCCAGACATCGCAGGATGGCCCGCTCGACCACCGGATCAAAGTTCTTGACGACGCTCGAGGGTGGCGTCGGGTTGGTTTCGGTTTGCTTGCGGTGAAACTCGGCCAGGCTGGAGGCATCAAATGCCTTCTTCCCGGTGAACAATTCATAGAGGACCAAGCCAAGTGCGTACAGGTCACTCTGAACGGAGGGGGCAGCGCCGTCGAGTAATTCCGGCGCAAGATATCCCGGTGTACCTGCGGGGCTGGTTTGCTGATCCGCGTCCGACGTAGCAATCGCCAGCCCGAAATCCGTAATGCGGGCGCGGCCCTTGCCATCGATCATCACATTTGAGGGCTTCAGGTCACGATGCAGCACGCCACTACGGTGAGCAGCGGCCAGGCCGGCACACAGTTGCTGCGCGATTTCGACGGCTTTGTCGTCGGGCAAGCGACCGATCCGCCGCAGAAGTGATGCGAGATCTTCGCCGTCAACAAATTCCATGGAGAGGAAGAGCCTGCCGTTGCTCTCCCCGACGTCATACACGCGACAAACGTTGGGATGGGAAACTTGCCGCGCCATGCGCACTTCGGCATAGAACTGATCGCGCCAACTTGTGCTGTTCCCGCGATCCATGGGTAGAAACTTGAGCGCTACGCGCTGGCCCAGCTTAAGGTCATCCGCGCCGTAGACTTCGCCCATGCCCCCACGCCCGAGCAATAATGCCACTCGGTAGCGGTCCGCGATCATGCTGCCGGGAGCGAAGTTGAAGGCCGTGGACCGGTCGGGGGCAGAAACCGGGACTGCGGCTGTGCGGCGATCACCTTGGGCTAGTTCATCAGGTGAAATCGACATGGTTGGGGATACGGCGAGCCTTGCGCCACAACGTTGGCACAGTTCGGTCGATTCGGCGTTCTGAGTTCCACAGACCTGGCAGGAAGTCACTTTGCACTGTGCAAGCAGAACTTTAGTCCGAACGATTCTGCATCCAGAACTGTCGAGTGTAAAGCATCAGCGCGACGGCAGGTTGACTAGCTTTGCGAGGCGGGTCACGATGGGTAATTTCTGGATGGTTGGCAACCCTACTTTTGGGTGGTTACCTCCCGCTGGCGCGTGATCCAGGAGTTTCTGGAATCGATACACACAAGCCGCCTGCGTTCGTAGTTTTTCCGCAACCTCTGAAGTCGTGCCGCTCGCAAAGCCTGCCTGGAACGGAGTCTTTCAGCAGCCTGTTCGGTGATCGCGGAAAAATGGAATTCACTGGGCGATTCGAGCACGGGGGCCGAAGCCGTCTGAGGAATGCCCCAAGCGGCATGCGTGGAGTGCCGCGGGCACGGCGGCGCTTCGCCCGTAGGCAGAAAGCAGATTCCTCCTGCCTCGCTTCGCTCACCTGTCGGAATGACAAAGGGTTGGGGGTGGGGGGCTGCGAATCGGGCTATGGGGGTGGGCCCACACCTTTGGTCTTGTTGTTTGCCGGGGCTGTCACGACTTGAGGCTGCCTCATCTTTCGCGGTTTTCGAAAGTTGGGCGACTGCGAACTCGGATTCCATGTTCATTCGTCACAGCGCGGGACTTCACGGGCATGGCTGACGTCGATCATGCCTCGACGCCTCCATCGCCGCTACAGTGCCGGATACCTGCACTTCATCACGACCAGCTGCGCTTCGAGCACGGGGGCTGAAGCCCGTCCTGATTTTGAGCGCCTAACGCGGCCCTCAAAGGGCCGCTCTTCCACAACGAGGCGCGCGTTTGTGAGTTTCCGCATGGGGCGCAAGGACGGGGTACCGTCTTTGGGAATGGCGCGCACAAAAATCGGTGAAGAGGGGCGACCCGCGCCAGAAAGCAGATTCCTCCTGGCTCGCTTCGCTCACCTGTCGGAATGACAAAGGGTTGGTGGTTGGCGGCTGTGAATCGGGTTGTTGGCGGCAATTTCGACCGGCCCCTTCGGCAAGCTCAGGGATCAGTGCGGCGGAGTCTCCCCGCTGTCGGGTGGTTTCGGGGCGGGAGCGGTGGTTTTGTCGTCTTTGAAGATTCCCGCGATCTTGCCAAAGAGTCCCTTCTTTTTCTTGGGGTCCTGAGGATTGTTGGGGTCTTCCTGAATCGATACCTGGGCCGGTCCTGGGGCCGGCATGGTTTTGTTGCCACCGCCAAAAATCTTCGAGAAAAATCCTTTCAATCCCTCTTGCGCGTCGCAGGTCTCGCGGGGTTCGGTTCCAGCCACGAAAGCTGAAACATAATCGTCGGGGCAAGTGGGAGTGGCCAGGCGGTTGGTAATCTTATCCAGTTGCACATCCACTACGCCCGTCGGCTGCTGGAAGCCCTGCATGTCGGAATACTGCGGCAGCAGGGCCGCCCTTTTCATAAACTCCGTCCAGATGGGTGCGGCCGTGAGTCCTCCGGTGATACGAAGATCGCTATAGTCGTCGTATCCCACCCAGACGATGCACAACAAATTCGAGGTGTACCCGGCAAACCAGCCATCGTGCGAACTGCCGGTCTTGCCGGCGGCGGGAGCGGTAAATCCGCGCCCTCGAACGGCGGAGAATCCCAGTCCGTTGTTGATCACGCCCTCCATCATGTTCGTCATAATGTAGGCGATCCGCGGGTCGAGCACTTGCCGCTGGTCGGTGTTATAGTTCGCGATCACATCGCCCTTGCCATTGCGCACCGAGCGCAGCAAGATGGGCGATAGCCGAACGCCTTTGTTGGCGAATGTCGTGTAGGCGCCGGTCATATCCAGCGGCGAGGCATCGTAGGAACCCAGCGCCATCGCCGGAGTCGCCTTGACCGAGATAATCCCCGCCGACTTTGCCAGGCTTGCCACCTTGTCGTAGCCGACCTGTTCTGCCACTTTTACCGTCGCATTGTTCAGCGACATGGCCAGGGCGTAACGCAACGACACGTCGCCGTGATACTCCTCTTTGTAATTCCGCGGCTCATAGATCTGATCGCCGTAGGTGAACGTTGAGGGCGCGTCCGTGACGGTCGACGCCGGAGTCAGCACAGTTTGCGATCCGTCCAGCGCGCTGTTCATGGCCGCGGCATACACAAACGGCTTGAAAATCGATCCTGTCGGGCGCTTCGACACTGCGTGATTCAACTGGCTCCAGCCATAGTCCCGCCCTCCCACCAGCGCCAGCACCGCCCCTGTGTGCGGATCGAGCGCTACCAGCGCAACTTGCGCCTGTGGACCCGGCGAAACCTTGGTTTCAAATTTCTTGCCTACCTTCACTTTCTTGGTACGTAACTTCGTGACCTGGTTGTCAACCAGTTTGATCCCGGTCTCCACCGCCTCGGCGGCGGCTTTCTGCAGCTCCGGATCGAGCGTCGTGTAAATGCGGTACGACTGCTCGTTCAACT
>Ga0307476_10002627_pt1 | contig 10666 bp, 9 predicted proteins | sample atmos_gasesECM2C_2_FD_203314 | JGI IMG/M metagenome (GOLD analysis project Ga0307476, IMG submission 203314) | Hardwood forest soil microbial communities from Morgan-Monroe State Forest, Indiana, United States - atmos_gasesECM2C_05 | ecosystem: Environmental > Terrestrial > Soil > Temperate... | reverse complement strand
GCTTGCCAGTCGAACGCGCTAGGCCCACGCAGGTTTATTCCCCTTCAACGCTGCGGTCAACGGCGCTTGATGAAGGTGCCATCCTGTAACTCGGAAACTGCCTGTCGGAGTTGCTCCTGTGTGTTCATCACGATCGGTCCATACCATGCAACCGGTTCCTCGATCGGTTTGCCCGATACCAGCAGAAATCGGATGCCCTCGTCGCCCGCCTGCACCACGATCTCGTCTCCGCGGTCAAACAGCACCAGCGAGTGATTACTCACGTCGTACTTGGCCGGCGCCGTTGGGCTCGCTGCTTGTTCGGTCAGAACCGCGCGGGGATTCGAGGAATCACGGAACGTGCCGGAGCCCGCGAATACGTAGGCAAAGGCGTTGCGCGTGGTCTCGATTTTGAGACGCTTCCGCTGGCGCGGCGCAACCGAGATATCGAGGTAATTCGGATCGGCGGCCACACCTGCCACCGGACCCTTCTTACCCCAGAACTCGCCGCAGATGATGCGCGCGCGGGTGCCGTCATCGTCAGTGACCTCGGGGATCGCGCTCGCCGGAATGTCCTGATAACGCGGGTCCGTCATCTTCAACGACGACGGCAGGTTGGCCCACAATTGGAATCCGTGCATGCGGCCTTGAGGATCGCCCTTGGGCATCTCCTGGTGGAGAATGCCGCTGCCCGCAGTCATCCATTGCACGTCGCCAGCCGTCATCTTGCCCTTGTTGCCAAGACTGTCACCGTGCTCCACTGAGCCGGCGAGTACATAGGTGATGGTCTCGATCCCGCGGTGCGGATGCCAGGGAAATCCCGCAAGGTAATCTGCTGGATTCTCATTGCGGAAGTCGTCCAACAGCAGGAAAGGATCGAAATCCTTGGTTTTGCCGAAGCCAAACGCGCGCTGCAGCTTGACCCCAGCGCCCTCGATCGTGGGCTGCGTTTGCATGATCTGTTTAACTGGTCGGAGTGACATACCATTTCTCCCTCTACTCAAGGATGCACTTTGCCTCGAACGTACGCCTGGCGGTTTGGATTCAGGCCTTTACGAACTGCACTTCAGTGTGCTCCTGGTTTAGATGCGTTCCGACGATAATCGTTGCAACATGTATAATTGACTCGTCGGCTGGCGGCGGACATGCACCGGGGGACGATCAACTCACTTCCCTACGGGCAGCCTGTAACAGCCCAGTCAGTGCCTGAAGCCGGTCTCGTCCCAAGTGGCCCAGTTGCCTGCGATGGGAGGCCTGCACAGGTTCATCGAGGCGAGCCAGCAACTTGAGCCCCTGCGGCGTGATCCGGGCCATCACCATTCGTCGATCTTTGGTTTCCCGGCTGCGTGAGATCAGACTGCGCTTTTCCATGCGGTCCAGCAGACGGGTAATATCGGGGTCCCGGGTAATCATGCGGCTGGCAATCTCGCCACAGGGAAGTCCGTCGACCGCCCCGCGCAGGATGCGGAGCACGTTGTAGTGCGTCGGCGAGAGATCTTCAGTCTTGAGAACTGTGATCAGGCCGCGGGATAGCATGTCGGTAGTGCGCAGCAGCTCCAGGAAAGCAGTCTCCTCGGGGCAGGCGGAGCGCCCTCGCTGCATCCCCGGTCGAGTCGTTCCCCTCATAGACACAATAATACTCGTTCACACGACTATTGTCGCGACAATGTTAGCAGCGACGATTTACTCGCCCAGCGAGATCCTTTCAGTCTGAGCGCTCTGCGTTCGCGGACCGACGGGGACCGGTTGGCGTCCACGCTATAAAAGCAAGTGTTCTGCGCTGCGCGAGAGCACAGCTCGTAATCAGCGCCAAACTGAGCAGCATCGTTATGAGTCAGGTTCGCTCAGTAGAGGTCTACCGGATGTTGCAACAGACGGTCGAATCATTTTGATGGTTGGAACACCGTGCTGGTTGTGGAACAACCGTCAGCAGCAGGCCCAGAGAGATTTGCTGCTTCCGCTTTTCTTCTGCCGCGCGGTTTAGGGACTGGCTTTTCGTGAGGGACGGTCGGGAATCCTACGACGGAATAACGAGGTAAAACCTCTGGCTTCCTGTTAGCCGCAAAGGCGCTCTGAGCCTACCCACAGTTGAGCCAGATCTCTGAGGTTGTCTTTGTATGTACGCGTTACCAGGTATTCCTTCCCACCTCTTACACGCAGCCTGTACTCTCCCGTCGGTAATGGTTGGATCTCCTCCACGGCCGAAATATTCACGACGACCGAACGGTGGATGCGTATAAAACCGTAGGGCTTGAGCTTCTCCGCCATGGACGAGAGGGACTCGCGCAGCAGATAGGCGTTGGGTCGGTGTCGCAACGAAACGTAATTACCTTCGGCTTGCACGGCCACGATCTCGGCTAAGTCCAAGAATAGGATTCTACCCTTCGCTTTGAACCCGATTCGTGGCGCTTGTCGTTTTGCCATAACCTCCAATTGCCGCAAGACTCGGATGAGGTTTGCAGCCTCAATTCGGGTTACGGGAAGCAATGATATATCTGCAGATTGGTAGAACCCGTTTTCTGTCGTCGATTCAAGAGTGTAATCACGTCTACTCTTGATGGAGAAAATCGTATCCCCCCGCACTGGGCTAGCCGAAATGTCCGCATTAGCGTGAGCAACTTGTTCGACAAACACCTCACGTGCAATGGCCTTCTCATCCTGAATCTCGCGGGTGCTCATGAATGGAATCCTCCTCGCATTGCTCTCTCGTTTCGAACTTCGTGCTACCCGACGCGAGACTGACGAACGCACTGCTTCTAAATGAAAAGGTTCTAAATAACTGGAGCAGCGGATCCGTCCGACCACCTGCCCACGGGAACGATAAACACGTCGATTGGTTGAGCGCCTTTGAATTGTGGAATCAGCATTACCGGTGATTTCGGCAGATCGGCACCCCAAGCCTTGCCATCCAGCGGCGGCGCATAAAACATCAAGTGGGCCAGGTTGTGATCATCGTTATCGGTGAGATAAGCTTCCTTCGACATCATGTAACTCATCGCGCCGGGTTCGAGCGGTGCCAGTTCACCTCTTTCGAACGCTGCCTTGTTGTCTTCGATGATCTCAGCCTTCGTTCGCCCTGCTAATACCATCTCTGTTCTCTTGTAAGTAGTTGGCAAAACGGATCGTGCAGCCTGCGGATTGAAACAGATTGGGCCTCGAATTTTGGGGTTCCAAAACTCCGGAGCATCCGACGGGGACATCCACCCTCGCTCCACAACACACACAAAACCGTTCTTCCCTTCGACGGCAGTTTCGTAGCCGTGGCGGGCGAGGACTAGAATCTTGGCGTCGCGAGAAATGGATTCCGGTGCCGCGCTTCGCGCCAAGGCAATCTCAGCATTTCGGTCTGCCATGAGGTACTGATCGAGTGGCGCCACGCTCGGATAGGCTGTTTTGGGCGCTTGTGCCTGCCCTTGCTTCATTCCAATGAGCCCCAGGATCAGAAAAAAGCCTAGGGAAGCTACCATCGCCAATCTTCTCCGGTTCATCGTTTTCCTCTGTGTCAGAATCGTTGCCGTTGCCTGACAACATGCTCCTTTGACATGCCGTCCACCTCTCCGAAATTGACGAGGCGCGCGAAGAGACCTCAGCCACCCAGGCCCGCAGGGTTACTTCTGCCCAGTGCTTACTGCTGACGGGAAGCTGGATTGCTCGCCGAAATAACACTCAATGGATTGCAACTTTCCGTTCTCAATTCGGAGATACTCGACGTTGCGGAACGATTTACCGTTTTTGGTATGGCAAAGATACTTCACAAAAACATCCTCCGCGCCAGTACTGATTCGCTCCAGGTCAAAATGTTCAATGAAGTCGATCTGTGTTTGCCAGCATTGCGTTTTGAAAGCGCTCTTGCTGATGTGGTCGTCGCCGGCCGCGCTGGAAAAGGTGAAGTTATCGGCGAGCATGTTATCCAGCGGGCCCCAGTCTTTCTTATCCCATGCCGCGTACCACTTCCGGACCAGCTCTTCGTTCGTTAAGTTGTGCCCGGCCAATGCGGCGGCATTTGCCGGTCCCGGCAGGCTGACGGCAGCGACCAGCGCGCAGGCTCCGGTTGCGAGCAGATTCCTGCGCGACACTGCGATCTTTGTCATTGTCATCGTTCGTTCTCCTTTTCATGATAAAGAATGTGAAGCGCTTAGCCCGATTCGCGGACGATGATGCCAGAGCATACGAACCGGTTGGTATGTAACAGTGCCAGACTGCTCCTTGAGACACCGATGCGATCAACCTCGCTTGCGGTTGCCCGGCGCGCGCAGGGACCGCAGCCAGCCCACGATCGTTCTGATCCCCGCTTTCATCACTTTCGGATCCTGAGCATTCTTTGCCAGCGAGGCATAGCCTTCGACCATCGCGATCAGTAAGGCGGCGGCGGCGGCGGGTTCCACTTCGCGGCGAACGCGGCCGTTGGCCTGGCCCTCCCGCAAAATGGAGGCAACGGCCTCCCGCCAGGCATCGAAGATTCTCGCCAGCCGCTTCCGGAATCCCGCGTCGAGAGGAGACATTTCCTGAGCCAGGTTGTTCAACTGGCAGCCGCCCCGCACATCCGCCGGCCGAACGGGGATAGATTGAACGGCGCCGATCAAAGTGTCGATAGGGTCCTTGCCGCTCTGTAGAGGCCGCACCCATTTGCCGTGGACGTCCGGGGCTATGATCTCTTCGACGACGGCGTGTCCCAAGGCTTCCTTGCTGTCGAAGTGGTAGTACAACGCACCCTTAGTGACACCGGATACAGCCAGAATGCTGTCCAGGCTGGCACTCTGGAAACCCGATCTGTAGATCTCGCGGGATGCCGCCTGCAGCAAGCGCTCCCGGGTGCGCTCAGAATCGCGCAGCCTAGTCGCTCCATGCTTCAGATGTTTGCGTGCCGCCAACATACCGACCAGTATGTATGTTAAATCAGCTGAAAGTCAACTCAAGTGAGCGTGTGTTTTTGGCTGCTGATTTCTCGAATTGCGTACCCTCTCGCCGATGTGTATGGAAAGTTGGAGAAACATCCGCGTTAGCCGTGTTGGGATCGTCCCGGGAGGCTGTTAGTCCGCCACTCCCTGTCGAGATCCGAAATGTTTGGCCTGTTGTGTCACGTAATCGTTGTGAACGTGGAACACCACATGCTCCCTCAGTTTTGACTCAGCAGGAGTTTGTGAAGTTGTGAGCTTGTTCTGCTCTCAATTGCACACTGACTGTCAGAGCGCCGAGCGGTAGCTGAGCAAATCGCCAGTCATCCCGGCATTACGACTTTACCGGAGGAAGAGGAGATATGAGCACACTTAGACAGTTGCGGAATTTATGGATACTGTGGGTTACGACGATTGTTCTGGCTTGTTTCACCAATGCAGTCGCTCAAACGAACTACAAAGTTACCGATTTGGGCGCTGAGGGGAATGACAATCTGGGTTGTGCCATGTCCGTCAATAATCAAGGTTGGACGGAGATCATGGCCGGAAGCTTGCCGCCGGGGCAGCAGGATAACATTGGCGGGCAACTTCTAAACGGACGCGCACTGATCGACGTCGCCGGATTCAAGATTGACCTCGGTACGCTCGGAGGACAGAATAGTTGGATGAACTGGGGCGAGATCAACGACTTCGGGCAGGTGGTGGGTGATTCCGAAACGGCTGTCCTGGACCCGAACGGCGAAGACATTTGCGGCTTCGGCACACACCTTACGTGTCTCCCGTTCCTTTGGCAATTCCCCCACATGCGCGCTCTCCCAACGCTCGGCGGGAATAATGGGCAGGCGAGCGCGATCAATAACCGTGGCCAAGTCGTAGGATTTGCGGAAAACGGTGCCGTGGACTCCACATGCGCGCCTGGCACAACTAATAATCGGATTCAGTTGCCGGTGTTGTGGGAAAACGGCAAAGCCCAGGCTCTTCCTACGGGTAGCGATCCAGACGGCGACGCATTTTGGATCAACGATCAAGGCCAAGCTGTAGGCGAAACGGAAACTTGCGGCGGTATGACGCTTCACGCCGCATCATGGAAAAATGGCACTCTCACCACGCTTCAAGACCTCGGAACTTTCGCTCAAGCCTTCAGCATTAACAACCGGGGCCAAATTGTTGGGTTCGTCGGCAGTGCTGACAACACAACCCAATATGGCTCGCTGTGGCAGAACGATACGGTTACAGCACTCGGTCTTCTGCCGGGAGATTTTGGCGGCATAGCCAGCGGCATCAACAACAAGGGCCAAGTCGTGGGAAGCAACTTCGATTCAAACTTCAACTGGTCCCATGCTTTCATCTGGCAGAACGGCGTGATGACCGACCTCAAGACGTTGTTTCCTGCTAGTTCCAATCTCAACCCGGTCATGGCTAACAAAATCAACGACCGCGGACAAATCTCGGGAATGGCAATCGTAATCAGCGGGCCTGATGCGGGCAACATCCACGCCTTTCTGGCAACACCTGTAAACGGAAGCATAGGCAGGTCTGTTGCAGAGATCGCACCTACACATCCGAAATCAAATGTTCCCGCGAATATTGGCAATCAGCTTTTGCATAGATTCGGACCCGGCCAATTCGGCCGATAACGATCGTCCTCCGAGCATGCGCATGGGCCATGCTCGGTTCGATTTTCCAGGCGCGACCGCACGCACGCTTAGGAACACGGACCTATGAGGCGGGATAAACGGCACGCCACACTTTTTTACGAAGAATCTCTTGCAAGCCGTGAGCCGGTTCTGCTCTGGATCGGACACTAGTTGTTAAGGTCGAGCAAGGCTGAGATCGGCCTGTACTTTGTGCAAGGAAAGAGCGAGTTGCATCCGGACAGAGTACTGCTGGAGGGCGTATGCGCTCACCTCAGGCTGTCACTGACTCGCAGAGCTATGGGGCTGGCGCGACTAATGTCTCATTCAGAGTGACGTTTATCGTGTGATGGTTTTTCGGGGCAAAGCTCCACCCCATCAGCGAAAATCGTGAACCTGAGTGAGCATTCGCAATAGCTGCTATTTCTGACGCGTCACACTGGTTACGATCAAACCGTGGTTTCAATTTTCATGTCTCGTGTTCGCCATTGCGTCGAGTGCCCGAAATGCCGCACTCGATATTTGCCAAGTTTCAGCCCGTATCGCAACGGATCGTACCTGATCCCGCTGACCGCGTACGGCGCCTCAGGGTGGATCCTTTACTGTTCGTGCCGTATGCCGCTCGCGTCCAGTCAGTGGAGTTCGACGGACTTGAAGCCGTACGAAATCTGCGGGCAAGCCTATCATCGTGGTTACGGTTCACCAGACGAAGTGTGGGATGTGACCCGAGATAGTAGGGCCGACCCTAACTGACGCGATGTCGATAGGCGACGGTAAATGCGCCGGCTGTCCAGAACCGAGACTATCGGAATGAACTCGGGCGTCGAGGAGATCGCCATGAATTCGTCTGTCATGTCTCGCGCGAGCCGAGGGCGCAAGATGGTGGCGAGCGCTGGCGGGGTCCTGTGCAGCCTTCGACCGGTGGCGTTATACTCTGCCGACTCTCAAGCGTGGTTTGGAGGAGGCGAGTATGCGCAAGCGGCTGGCATTGATTCTTCTGAGTTGCGTTCTGTGCGTGGCGGTCACGGCACAACAACCAGCGGTCACTGTCGGTACCGCGATGGCAGTCTCCGGGCAGACCGTTACCGGATTCATTGAAGTGTCGGCGGGGAGCGACGCGGGCACGAACATCCCGGTTGCGGTGATTCGTGGCTCTAAGCCCGGGCCGACTCTCGCCTTGGTGGCCGGCGCGCATGGCACTGAGTATGCGTCCATCATTGCGCTCGAAAAGCTGATACAGGAACTCAATCCCGCGGATGTTTCCGGGACGGTCATCATCGTCCCATTGGTGAACATCGCGTCATTTGAACAGAAGGTGCCGCATGTGAACCCGGTGGACGGGAAGAGCATGAACCGGTTCTATCCGGGCAATCCCAACGGAACGCAGACCGAGCGCGCTTCGTGGGCGATGACGAAGCAGGTCGTGGAAAAATCCGACTACCTGATTGACCTGCACGGCGGCGATCTCGATGAAAGCCTGCGGCCGTATTCCTACTGGGCGCCGACCGGTAACGCGCAGCAGGATGCCATCTCGCACGCCATGGTGCTGGCCTTCGGGCTCGACATGATCATCCTCTCAACCGATCGGCCCCGCGACCCGAACACCGCTCGCTATCTGGAGACCAACGCCAGCCTGCGAGGGAAGCCGTCCCTCACGGCCGAGGCGGGCCATGCTGGCACCGTAGAGCCGGAAGACGTGACGGCGCTGATGAACGGCTGCCTGAACGTGATGCGCTACCTGAAGATGCTGCCGGGCAATGCGCCTCCGGTGCAGAACCCAGTGTGGATCGAGCGCATTGCCAGCGTCACCAGCGAAACCGCCGGCGTTTTCTATCCCATGGTCAAGCGCGGCTGGTACGTGCAACAAGGCATGAAAATCGGCTACGTTACCGATCTGTTCGGCAAGACGGTCTGGGAAGCGCGTGCGCCGTCGAGCGGCGTGGTCCTGTATGTCTGCGCCGTGCCCTCGATGAAGAAAGGTGAGACGGTAGCCAACATCGGCGTGGTCGCCGGCAAGGCGCCATAGCGGACGGCTACCGATTCGGTGATTGTGGGCCGCGCTTATCATCCACGTTGGTCTCCGGGAGACAAGACCGCGGAGCGAGGATGGACGAGAGAAGACCCCGACTTATAAACACGGGCGGGTTGAATAACCCCTTGCGGCGTGATTACAAATGTGTCGGCCACATCTGGCTAGAGTGAGCGCAGAAAATCGATGATTTCCTGTTGCTCCTGAACGGTCAGCTTATTGAAGTGTTCGATGACCTTGTTGGCTTCGCTGCCGTGGCTCTGGTGAGCCCTAATGGCGTCAACCACGTTGGATGTACGCCCATCATGGAGGAAGAAGACGCGTTGTCCGACGCCCCAAAGAGGAGCGGTTCGGAATTCGTCAGGGCCGGCGCCGCCTTGCGTAATGCCGTCGGCCAGGCCTTTGCCCATGTGGTGCACGAGCAGGTCGGAGAAAAGATTCGCAGTTTGATTGGAAAGCGCAGCACTCGGATTGGTCGCGGAGCCACTCGCAATCGTTCTTCCTGTGGTAAACGACGGAGTATGGCAATGCACACAACCAACGCTCGCAAACAAGTCGTGTCCCTTTTCGGTGGACGGCGTGAGTGGAACGGGCGTGGGTGGAGCGAGCATCCGCATGAAGTTGGCAAACGCTTCGATATCCGAGATGACCGCTGGGTTCGAAATGCCGCTCGAATTGCCGGTGGCCGAGGGAGTGGTTGTGAAGTTAAGGTTGTCGTTAGGAGTGGGGTTGAAGATACAACCGGGCGTTTCATCGCGCTCTTGCGGGAATAACTGGTTCGAGATTCCCATCTCGACGTTGTAGGCCTCGCCCGCGAACATGAGAAGGGATTTGTTCTGCGCCTTCCACCCAAAACGGGTGATAGTTCCATCGTTGCCACTGAGATTGACGTTTCCGCTGAGGTGCGCGTTCGCGTGTCCGTGAATGCCCAGCACTGACTTCTCCGATGCGTTGGCCTGCTGGTTGGCTAGGATGGCCGAATCGGAAATCCCTTCAATCAGCCCCGCGCCAAAGACAGGAGTCGGGATTCTGAAAATAATGTTTCCATTCCCGCCCTGGCCCGTAAGCGGGTTTCCCGCGGGCAAAAAATCGAATTGGGCGATATTGCAGCCAGGGGCGTCCACTCGCCCCGTGATCACGAAGAGGTCATGCACTTCGCCATCCGCGTTGCCGTTGCTCTTCTTGAACCGCGCCTCACGGATGGGGCCGTTGGGCACGATGAACCATGGCACCGCGTTCTTGGCCCCATCCAGGGCAGCAACTTCGGGCAGAGGATTTTTCGCCGGGCTTGTTCCACCCATATTGGGCTGCGAGTGGCAGGAGAAACATTGATTTGAGTTAAAGCGCGGGCCAAGGCCGTTGTTCGCGCCCTTGTTTACAACCTCGATTTCAGCGAACCTCGCTTGCCCATTCAGGAAGAATGCGGTCTCGTCCGCTGTGAGACCCTGCAGCGCACCACCCGCACCCGCCGCCCCACCCCGCACGCCCGGGTCTACCGGAGCTGATCCGGTTTGGCCCAGGATGTAGCCAGATGTGATCAGGGCCACGGTCAATATTCCGCAGAGACTCTTAGGCGTAATCGTCCGCAGTATCATCATCACATCACCTCATGTCTCGAATGCAGGTATGGTAAACGAGTCTTTCACCCCTCTTTGACTCGAAAGGGCACCCGTTCACAGAACGGGATTTTCCCGACTCGAAAACGTTTTAACGTTTTAAGGAGGGCCAAGAGGCCCCACCACTTCTTGCACTTCGAGGCTAAGTACCAGTTCTCTTGGATTGCGCAGGTAGAGGAAGGCCCAAAGTTGTTGCTATCTGGATTCCGACCGGCGATCCAAGCCCAGTGCATGCATCCCATCCCGGACCGGCAGAATAGGCACCGTTGTTGCCTGTGGTGACATCATTGAAATCTGCCGCTGTGCTCGCACTCTTGTAGAGCAGTGGGTTGACAAAGCCGACCGGCTTTCCAATGCTCTCGTTGATGAGCGCGATCAATCCAGCCCACAGTGGAGCGACAGCACTCGTTCCCCCAATCACGTCGGGGCTACCATCGACAAGAGTGACGTAGCCGGTGGTCGGGTCGGCATCGCCGGCCACGTCCGGAACACCTCGCCCGACATGGTGATTTG
>Ga0307476_10002626_pt1 | contig 10668 bp, 9 predicted proteins | sample atmos_gasesECM2C_2_FD_203314 | JGI IMG/M metagenome (GOLD analysis project Ga0307476, IMG submission 203314) | Hardwood forest soil microbial communities from Morgan-Monroe State Forest, Indiana, United States - atmos_gasesECM2C_05 | ecosystem: Environmental > Terrestrial > Soil > Temperate... | reverse complement strand
GTCGCTGTCATTATTCCGGTGGGGAGAAAAGCGAAGGAACTGAAACAGGCGTGCGATGGCAAGGCATTCAAGATCACAGAGGAACACCTAGCACAATGTCAACTTCCGAATCCCATTCCGATCATGAAGGACGGACGGCAAGTAGCCTTACTGGTCAAACCTACCAGTTGGCCGATCCTGTGAATTTCAAATGGACCCACTACCCGGTCACCAGGGGGCCATCGACAAGACAAGATGAGCCGAGTCTAGGCTGGCCAAATGCTTAGCGCCGTCTTGCTCAAAATCTGTTTTTGCACCTCTGCGGCAAGAGGCAGCGCCCGGAATTCATCCAGATTCTTTTTGATATCAGGCACGCCCGGACCGGGCCAATCTGTACCAAACAAAGTCTTGCCAGCAATCTCATCGAGACGGGGAAAGTACTTGAGCAACGTCTTGGGCGGGATTCCGCTGATGTCCAGATAAACGTTAGGATGCCGGCGGATCAGGAAAAACGCAGTCTGCATCCAGAGCGGACGGCCGCCGTGCGCCAGCAGTATCTTAAGCTTGGGAAAGTCGATCGCTACATCATCGACATACATCGGATCTCCGTATTTGTTTCTTGCGCCCGGAAAGATCGATGTCCCCGTATGGAACATCACGGGGACACCGTTGGCCTCGGCAGCGCGGTAGATGATCTCCAATTCCTTAACGCCGTTCAGGTAATCATTCGGAAATAAAAGCTGGTGCGGCGGATGAATCTTGATCATGCGGATGCCGAGCCGCAGGATCTGCTCCATATCGGCGAGAACGTTCGTGGTATGTCGTGGATGCAGGCTGCCGCAGGAGAGCAATCGTTTCGGATCTTCCTTAACATAGTCCGCGATGAATTGATTCACGCCGTTGGTGAAGCCGATAACCTCGGGAGCCACATAGTTGATGAGTACGGCGCGGTCGACGCCGCAGGCGTCCAGGTATTTTAGAAATGCTTTGGGGGAACGGCAGAACTCGCTGATTTCTTCGAAGTTCGCGCGCTTTCTTTTCATCAGCTCCAGCGCGTGGGGTTTGAACATCTCCATCGGCTGGATGTGAATGTGGCAGTCAGTGATCATTGTGAGTCGCTCAATTATTCGCCGCCGCCAGCACCGCCCGCTTGGTGAAGACCCGAATCATCTCCCGCCGGTATTCAGGCGTGAGAGCAGATGTCGTCAAAGGCTTAGCGGTGCGGGCTGCAACATCACCGACTGCTCCCGCCAGGGCTTCGTCGACAGCCTTACCGATCAGCATTTCCCCCGCCGGTTTAACTAACAGCGGCGCGGGGTTCACCGCCGTCATCGCGATCCGCGCATCGGCCACATGTCCATTCGATCGTTTCATAACGACCGCAACCCCCGCTAGTGGATAATCGATGGAACCACGTACTCGAAGCTTACGATAAACTCCCCGGTAGTCCGCCGATTCGGCAGGCAGGAACACGCGCGTGACCAACTCGCCAGGCAGCAACCTGCGGTAATTCTCTCCATCTCCGGTGTAGAAGTCCTGCACAGGAATGCGCCGCGCGCCTTTAACCCCAGCGATCTCAATCTCCGCATTCAGACAAAGTAATGCTGCCGGCGTATCTCCTGAAAATGCAGCCCAGCATTTACTCCCGCCCGGGGCGACGTGACATAGATCGCCGTCTTTCTTAATGCAGAATCCGCAACCCTTGCGCCAAGTGAGTGACTGGTTGTACCAGAGACAGCGGGTGTCGAGGCAGATGTTACCCCCGATCGTTCCCATGTTGCGCAGCACTGGAGACGCAACCGTCGCCGCCGCTTCCGTGAGCACCGAAAAACGTTGACGCAAGTATGGCGACTTCTCGATCACGCTGAGCGTTGTGAGTGCTCCGATTTCAACCGCTCCGCTGGATTGCGGCCGTATCCCACGCATTTCGGCGACGCTATGCAAGCCCAGCACATACTCTGGCTCAAATAGTTTCTGCCGCATCGATGGAATCAGGTCTGTGCCCCCAGCCAGCACTCGAATGTTGCCCGTGTACTTACCGAGAAGCGCAATAGCCTCGTCGATGGCACGCGGCCGCAACAGATTGAATTGAGGAAGACTCAATCCGCGCCTCCGACTGGAGCAGTTGTTTCGCGGCGCGCCGCATCCAGCACATGCCGCTCCGGGCCCTTATTCTTGAAACACAGCGCCCCGCCGTGCTCGCGAAAACGCGCGGGCGCAGTCGGATCAACGCCCTCGGTCAGGTTCAACGCTTTCTCTTTTCGCTTAGCCCGCAACGCCGCCAACACTCGCTCCGGCGTGAACGGTGACTCATGCAGGCGCACTCCGACCGCATCGTAAATCGCATTCGAAATTGCCGGGATGGTCGCTGCCAGCGATCCTTCGCTGCACTCTTTCGCTCCAAACGGGCCTTCAGGATCGATGCTCTCCACAATGATTGCCTCGACCTCAGGCGACTCCACCGACGAAGGGCTGCGATATTCCAGCATTCCGGCGTTCATCAACATGCCGTCTTTCCAAATCATTTCTTCCGTAAGCGCCTGTCCCATGCCCATCCACACCGACCCAATAATCTGTCCTTCGACCGAAACCGGATTCAGTGCGCGCCCGCAATCGTGCGCTGCCCAGACTTTGTGCACCGTGACTTCACCGGTGTCTTCATCCACGCTGACTTCCGCAACCTGCGCCGAATAGGAATACGCCGGCGATGGGCCAACGCCTCCACCTTTATGTTTACCTCCGCGTGCTTCCGGCGGCGGTGCGTAGGAACCGGTGCCGCTGAGCGCGCCATGAAAGTCAATCGCTGCGACCACCGCTTCTTCGAAGGTCATCCACTCTTTCGGGCCTTCTTCTTTTCGTTTCTGCTGCAGCGATCCACGAAGAATCTGCCCTTCCACACGCCCGCTGACCGAGGCGCCAGCCTGCGTCATCTCTGCCTCTTCGGCCCGATCCTTCTTTACCGCAGGCGCAGCGCTTCCCTTCTTGAAAACGAAATCATCCCGAAACACAATTTCTTCCGCAGCGCAGTTCATTTTCTTCGCGGCCGCCGCTGCGATCCTCTTCTTCACGTCCTCTGCAGCGCGCAGCGTGGCATTGCCCGCCATGAAAGTAACTCGACTGGAATACGATCCGATATCGATCGGCGTGAGGTCGGTGTCGGCCGCGATTACCCTTACCCGTGCCAGCGAGCATCCCAACACTTCTGCGGCCACCTGCGCCGTCATCGTGTCCGATCCCTGTCCGATCTCCGACGCGCCCGTATATACGACCACACCTCCATCGCGATCGATCTTGATGTTCACCGTAGAGTGCGGCATGTCGGAGCGGATAATCGAATTTGCCGCCCCACTTACATAATGGCTGCATGCAATTCCCAATCCACGTCCCTTGGGTAGTTTGCCTTTACGATGCTTCCATCCCGAGCGCTCGACCGTCTTCTCAATACACTCTGGCAGGCCGTAACTCTGCACCCGCAAGCCATTCACCGTGACGCACGGCGGCTTCAGCAGATTGCGCTGCCGAATTTCCGCTGAATCCATTCCAATCTTCGCCGCTAGTTCATCCAATTGCGATTCGAAAGCGAAGCGCACGTTCACGGTCCCATGACCGCGCATCGCGCCACAGGCAGGTTTATTCGTGAGAACCCTGTAGCCGTCATATTGAATATGCGGAATGTCATACAGCGCGCCCAGCAGCGCTCCCGAGTAAAGAATCGTGACCACTCCATACGAGCAATATGCGCCACCATCCTGCACCACGCGCGCCTTCACGGCGGTAATGCGGCCATCATTCTTAATGCCGGTTTTCAGATCGATGATCGTGCGCGGCCTTCCGCGATGCGCCCAGAACACTTCTTCGCGCGTATAAGTGATCTTCACCGGCGCTTGCGCTTTCCGCGCCGCGACTGCGGCGATGATTTCAAGGGGAATCACTTCGCTCTTGCCGCCGAATCCACCGCCCACCAGGGGCTTGATCACGCGGATCTGCGACATCGGCATTTCCAGCACCAACGAGAGCTTGTGCTGCAGGTAGTAGGGCACCTGCGTGGAAGACCACACCGTCAGTCTCCCCATGTTGCCCGTATGCGGATCAAGCTCGAACGAAGCCAGCGTAGAATGCGGCTCCATGGCGGCGTGCGTCACCTCATTCGCGATGAACCGCGCTTCCGCAACGTGATCGGCCTCGGCAAACCCTTTGTCCGGATCACCGAAAGCGTGGTGATAATCCTTTTCTAAATTCCCCGGCTTGTTGTCATGGATAAGATGGGTCTTTGCCTTCATCGATTCTTCGGGATCGAAGTACGCCGGCAGGACTTCATACTCTACGTCGATGAACTCCAATGCTCTCTCCGCGATGGCCTCAGAAACCGCGACCACGCACGCAACGTTATCGCCGACGTAACGCACTTTATCGAGTGCGAGCGCGTGCTCATCGTGGCCGACAGGAAGAATTCCGTAAGGATTCGGCGCATCCTTGCCGATGACGACAGCAACCACACCGTCAAGCGCTTCTGCACGTTTGGTATCGATAGACTTGATGCGCGCGTGCGGGCAGGGCGAATGCAGAATCTTTCCGACCAGCATTCCCGGCACGCTGAGGTCGTCCGTGTACTTGCCGCTACCGGTCGTCTTCTCCGCCGCGTCGATCATTGCGGTGGGCTTGCCGATAATAGAAAAATCATCCATTCTATTTGTCATTCCAAGCGAACCGAGGAATCTGTTTTCTGCGGGTGTCTTCTCGTTATTTAGCAGCCATCCCCTGGCGCTCTGCCGCAATCGCCGACCGTATCGCCTCATACATTTGGCTGTAACCTGTGCAGCGGCACAGATTGCTGCTCAAGGCCATGCGGACCTCAGCTTCCGATGGATCAGGATTCTCGGCCAGCAGCGACTTCACCGTCATAATGAATCCCGGAGTGCAAAAACCGCATTGCGCTCCGCCCCAGTCGCCGTACGCTTTTTGGATCGCCGCCAGACTGCCATGCTCGCTCACGCCCTCGACGGTGGTAATCTCCTGTCCTTCGCAGCTCGCCGCCAGCAGCGTGCAGGACATCATGGCGACGCCATCCAGCAGCACAGTGCACGCTCCACAAGACGATTCGTCACAGCCGCGTTTCGAGCCAGTCAATCCCAACTCCTGGCGCAGCACATCGAGCAACAGCGCGCTAGGCTCAATCGCCAGCTCGTGCCCGCGGCCATTGACTTTGAGGTCGATGAGTTCTTTTTTCATGCCTAAGCTCTTACCCCTTAGCCTTTAGCTCTTAATTCTTAGTTCACCAGGTTCTAGCTAAAAGCTAAGAGCTAATAGCTAAGAGCTTCAGTACACCGGCACAGTCCTATCCACCCGCCGCGACCAGGCATCGATGCCGCCCTGCATGGACTGAGCTTTCTCAAATCCCTGCTGCCGCAGCCACGCGGTCACGCTCATCGAGCGCACCCCGTGATGGCAAACCACCACGATGTGATTCTCCGGATCCAGTTCCTGATGCGCCCTCGACGGCACGTCGCCCATAGGGAGCAACTTCGCAGCGGCGATGCTTGCCGTCTCAAACTCCCACGGCTCGCGCACATCAAGCAAAGTGAATTCCTCGGCTTGGTCGAGCTTCGTCTTCACTTCTTCGGGAGTGATCTCGTAATCCATGCTTCGTCGATGCCCTACTTCCCAGTCCACTTCGGCGCTCGCTTTTCCATGAAAGCGCATATCCCTTCGTGCGCGTCCGCCGTCTTAATCAGTTCCTCAAGATAAATCTTCTCCGCCCGCGCCAGGCCTTTATCGAAGTGCATCGAATCCCACGCGTAGATCGCCTTCTTTGTAACCGCCAACGCCGCCGGACTCAGCCCGACCAGTTCCTGCACGGTCTGGTCAACTACCCCCGCCAATTCTTCGTCCGCCACCGAGCGATTGGCCAGTCCTATCTCAGCCGCCTCCGCCCCGCTAATCGTTCGTCCCGTCAGAATTAATTCCGCGGCGCGCTTTTGCCCCACCAACGCAGCCAGCGCCGTGCACGCCACTGGCGGATAACAACCCAGCTTAATCTCGGGGAATCCCCACTGCGCCGAAGTTGCGCTGTAAACCACGTCGCAGACCATGGCGAGCTCAGCCCCGCCGCCGAGGCAACGCCCGTGCACAGCGGCGATTGTAACCTTCTTGGTGAAAACCAACAGGCGAACGACCGCGTGAAACTTGAGCAACATTTCTTCCACTTTGTCAGCCGTGTGCGCTGCCACATCAACCCCAGCCGAAAAGCCCTTGCCCTCGCCGCTGAGCACGACGACCGAAATATCCGAACGCGCTTCTACTTCCGCCAGCGCCTGGGCCAACTCCTCCATCATCGCAATGTCGATGACGTTCAACGGGGCATGGCGCAAGACGATCCGCGCCACAGGCGAGCCAATATCGAACGTGAGATGAGCGAGTTTGGATTCCATGGCCAGTGCCATCGTGACCCTCTCCTGCTTCCCGCTACAGATTAATCGCCGACTTCCGCACCTCTCCAATGCTCGCCAGCGGATCGCGAGCGCCGGTCTTCTCGGCAATCCATTTCTTCTCAGTATCGATGATGTCGAGCAGCAACTTTCTGTCCGCTGGCCCCGGCATGTAGTCCTTTAAATGCTCTTCGTAAGCACGATCGTCGAGCGCTTCACCAGTCTCTGCATGAAATTTCTGTCCCGCCCAGCGCCCGATCTCGCGATTGAACTTGATGTTTGGAGCGTAGAGTTTCGGTTGGCCTGGTTTCAACGCGCCGTTGAAGCGCTCAATCAGGCCCGCTACTTCGTCGCGATAAAGATTCCGGTTGTAATCGTTCAGATCATCGAGGTCCGGGGCATGCTCGTTCTTAGGCTCATCGTAGCGGCCCTTCACACCCCAAACGTAGGCCCAATGCGCCGACGAAGAATGGTCGGTGCCGAAAAGATCGTAAGAACTCGAAATCCACTTGTTGAGATATTTCTGAATCAGCCAACCTGGAATCACGCCCGCTTCCACGATGCGCCGCAGGCCGTCATTGCCGGTTCCCATGTGAAATGCTTCCTCGCGCAACATGTACGACATTGACCGCCCCAACGGCGCGAACGCCGAATACTTCAACATCTGCAGTTGGAATTTTCCATCGCGATCGACAAAGTCGGTATAGGTAAAGAAGTCCATCCAGTTGTCGACGTCAACGTTGAATGCGCCCAGCAGCCTTTTGTTGTCAAATGCGCGGCGCTCGAGCATTTTCTGTGCCTCCACTTTGCCCGAATATCCGAAGTGATCCACCAGTAGCGCACACATCTGCCAACCGTGGCGCATCTCTTCAATCATCACCCGCGTGATAGCACGCCGATCCCAGTCGGTGGGCGCGTTTTCCAGAAGGTTGCGCTGCTGCTCGACGCTGGCGAACTCGGTATCGCCCTGGTAGACGATCATATTCATCAGCGCGTCGCGCATCTGCTGCGTGGGAATCTGCCGCAAATTCTCCCACTTGCGCCGGCCTTTGTACGAACCGAACTCGATCTCTTCCGTATCGATCGCACCATAGAGCGTGTCGAAGTGAAAAGCTTCGATGTCCTTCGTATTGACGCCAATGTCTTTGCGCCAGTCGTTGAACATGCCTTCCCAGTCACTGAAGGTTCCGATTTTTGCTACTTTACCCGGCATAATTCCGCTCCTAGGCCATATTCAACCAAACCGTTTTTAACTCTGTGTAATGTTCAATCGCGTGCATGCCCAGCTCGCGCCCGAACCCCGAACTCTTGTATCCGCCAAATGGCAGCGACGCATCCATCAATCCGTACGTATTAATCCACACCGTGCCAGCTTTCAAACGCCGCGAGACGCTGTGCGCCTTCTTCACGTCGCGCGTCCAAACTGCCGCCGCCAGGCCATAGGGATTGTTATTCGCTTGCTCAACGACTTCGTCGACATCGTCGAACGTCAGAACTGAAAGCACGGGACCGAAAATCTCTTCCCGCGCAATCTTCATGTCGTTCTTTACATCGCCAAAAATTGTCGGCTCTATAAAGAAACCGTTGCCCCCATCCACAGTGACCCGATTTCCTCCCGCCACCAGCTTGGCCCCATCCTTCTTGCCAGCGTCAATGTATCCCAGCACGGTCTGCATCTGTTCCTGGCTGACAATCGCTCCCAGCCGCGTTTTCGGATCAAGCGGGTCCGCCGGACGCATCTTGGCTGCACGCGCCGCCAGTTTCTCAGTGAACTCATCCTTCACTTTGCCTTCGAGAAAGAGCCGCGACCCGGCATTGCAAACTTCGCCCTTGCCGTAAAAGATGCCGGTAATTGCGCCTTTCACCGCGTTGTCAATGTCGGAATCGGCGAAAACAATGTTCGGCGATTTTCCACCAAGTTCCAGGGTGATGCGCTTCACTGTATCGGCCGCGCTCCGCATTATTTCCTGGCCCACCGCAGTAGAACCGGTAAACGCAATCTTGTCGATCCCCGGATGTTGAACCATCGCTTTACCCACAGCACCCGGACCGGTCACTATGTTGATCACGCCCGCTGGCACGCCCGCTTCGATCGCCAACTTTCCAAAACGCAACGTGGTCAGCGAAGTCTGGCTGGCCGGTTTCCACACGATCGTGTTGCCGCAAGCCAGCGCCGGGCCGATCTTCCACGAAGCCAGCAGTAACGGGAAGTTCCAGGGAACGATCAGCCCAACCACCCCGACGGGTTCGCGCAGGGTGTAGGTAAATGCGGTTTCCAGCGTGTTGACTGTCTCTCCGTGGATCTTCGTCGCCAAGCCTGCGTAATACCGCAGGACGTCAATGACCATCGGCATATCGACGTAGCGCGACTCAAATATAGGCTTGCCGTTGTCGATAGTTTCCAGTTCGGCAAACTCGTCAATATTCTTTTCGAGCAGGTCTGCGACCTTCCAGATCAACCGTCCACGCTCGCTGGCCGACATCTTTCGCCACGCTCCGTTGCGATCGTCGAGAGCACGCCGCGCAGCCTCGACTGCCCGATCAACATCCCCGCTCGATCCTTCCGCAATCTGCGTCAGCACTTCGCCCGTGGCCGGATTGATGGTGTCGAATTTTTTCGCACCATCAACCCATTGCCCGTCGATCAGCAACTGCCCCGCTTCAACCTTCACTTTAGCTGCAAGCATTCACTCTTCCTTCTTGTAGCGCCGTCATCTCACCGGCTATTGGGCGGCGGGCGTCTCCGCCCGCCCAATCGGTATTACTTCGCCTTGAAAACCGCGGGCCGCTTCTCCACATACGCGGCCAGACCTTCCTTCGCGTCCTCGCTCTGGAAAAGTATCTGCTGGTTCTCGCGCTCCACCGCCAGCGCCGACTCCATGGGAATCTCCCAGCCAGTCTGCACCGCGCGCTTGATGCGTCCCACGGCCTTCGCGGCCTTGTTCGGCGGACAGAACTGCTTCGCGTACTCCATCATGTTTTCCATGAAGCCATCGCGCTCGTAAATGTCGTTGATGATTCCCAGCTCCTGCGCTTCTTCAAACGAAAAGGTGTTCCCCGTGACCATCAACTCGATCGCCTTGCTCTTCCCCACCAGGCGCGAAAGGCGCTGCGTGCCGCCAGTGCCGGGAAGCACGCCAAGGTTCACTTCCGGCAGACCGATCTTGCCCGCATCTTTGCGCGCAATGCGGATGTCGGCAGCCATTGCAATCTCCAGCCCGCCTCCGACGCAATGGCCGTTGATCGCCGCGATTACCAGCTTGGGCGTATGTTCCAACCGCAGCAGCATTTCGTTGGCATGGAGGCAGAAGTAATACTTGAAGGTCGGATCGACGCTCGAGAGCATCTTGATGTTGGCCCCGGCGGAGAAGAATTTGTCACCGGCCCCCGTCAACAATATGACGTAGGCGTCATTGTCCATGCGCGCGCGCAGGATTGCCTCATCAAGCTGCCGGTTCATCTCATAGGTGTAGGTGTTGGCCGGCGGATCGCACATCTCAATCACCGCGACGCCTCCGTCCCTGCGGTAGTTAACCAGTTGCTTGGTGGTTTCGCCGGTCGCCGGCTGCACTGTAGTCGCCATATTCTTAGCTCCTTATGTCGTCGTGAATATCACTTACTCTTGTCCCTATTCCGTTGTCATTCCGACGAAGCGAGAAATCCTGGTTTCGCCGGAACCAAAACAAATCCATTCTTAGCGCCCATTTCTCCGCGCCCGACTTCCATTCATCACTCCCCGCAAAAAGATGTCGCTCATCTCGCGTGCGATCTCTTCCGCATCGGCGTCCACCCGCGGGTTGTGCCAGGTATAAATCCAATTCATCATACCGAACAGGCTCAGCACCGCGATGCGCGTAGAGAATTCCAGCTGTCGGTCGCGTTTCAGTTCATCCAGCAATCCCACGCAGATGCGGTAGTATTGGCGCTTAATCGCCGCCACTTCCGAGGCAAAGTCATTTTTCAACGCGTCCGCCTCGTGAGACAGCACCTTCATGCTAGCTGGATTCACCAGGAAATACTCAACGTGATTAAGAATGAAGATGCGGATCTGCTGTTCCAAATCGACCACGCCCTCCAATCGCGCCCTCAGCCTCTGCACGATGGTAGTAAATGTGTGCTTCTGAATGAGGAAGAGCAACCGCTCCTTGGATTCGAAGTAGTAGTAAAGTCCAGCCAGCGACATGCCGCTCGCACGCGAGAGATCGCGCATTGAAGCGCCTTCGTATCCCTTCTTGCAAAAAACGTCGGTAGCGTGGGTAAGAAT
>Ga0307476_10002624_pt1 | contig 10674 bp, 8 predicted proteins | sample atmos_gasesECM2C_2_FD_203314 | JGI IMG/M metagenome (GOLD analysis project Ga0307476, IMG submission 203314) | Hardwood forest soil microbial communities from Morgan-Monroe State Forest, Indiana, United States - atmos_gasesECM2C_05 | ecosystem: Environmental > Terrestrial > Soil > Temperate... | reverse complement strand
CAGCGGCAGAACGGCGGTTGAGGTTGCGGGAGGTTCCGTCAAAGTTTGGCTATTATTATCAGAGCGTTACGAGAATCGTGCATCAACACAAAACGACTTATCCTCAAGCTTTCTTCGTCGATTAAAACCGTGGGTCACATTTTCTCGTTTCACTTCATTTCACTTTATTGTTAATTCTTCTCTTGCCAGAATGAAAATTCCTGAATATTATTCCTGCCGTTGCCGGAATATCGGCAGCGACGTTCATTAGCTCGGGTTGATGTTTTGTCTATTGTAGTCGAAACTCGCACCACCACGACAGGCTTCGGAGCTTCGCGCTCGTTTCTCCCCCGGCGCGAAACTCCGGAGCCTTTCTTGTTGAGCCAGAGTTTCGATAGTCGCAAGGCAAAACTGTTCGTCCACATGCTTTGAGGGGGTAAGTACGCGCGCGCTTCGCGAAGAATGTGGAATTCTAATCTCGGCAGAGGCGAAAGGAGTTCATTGTGAGAGAGAAGGGTACAGTGAAGTGGTTTAACGGGGCTAAAGGATATGGTTTTATCCAACGGTCCACAGGGGAAGACGTCTTCGTTCATTTCTCCGCCATCCAGGAGAATGGTTACCGCACGCTGAACGAGGGCGAAACCGTGGAGTTCGATCTGCTGAAGGGCCCCAAGGGGTTCCAGGCCGGTAACGTCGTCCGCGCCTGATAACCCAAAGAGTCCGGATTCGCCAACCCTCTCAGGTTCCCCTGGGAGGGTTTGTTGTTTTCTTAGACACTTTTACCCGTTTCATTTTCAGCTCCGTTGAAAGTTTTTTGGCGGCCATGACACTTTTGGAATCCTGCTCTCGCTACATCAAGTGAGGCGGTTCTGAATAAACAATTTTTGGACGCCAAATCAAAAACTTCCTAAGGAGAAACGAAAATGAAAAACGTTATGTTCTGCAAAACCATTCAGCGCTTTCATGAAACTATTGAGAATGCAATCGGATCCAAGATTGCTTACACTGCAATCGTAGCCCTCTTCATGTTGAACGGACTGGTGAGCGCCCAGCCGGCGCCCGCGGAATTTGTGCCTTTCCGGAATTTCATGGATCGAACCATAACCGCGAATGCCGACGACTACCTCTCCCGGCCAGACAGCAAGGTTAAGGTTAAGGACTCGGCGGCGTTCGAAGAAATGCGCCAGCACATCCTCCACATGTACCAGGACGTGGATGTAAACCACAGCTTTGTGCGCGATTCCGGCCACTACGACTGCGTTCCAACCATGCAGCAGCCGGCGGTTCGGAAGTACGGTATCACGCAAATTGCGACCCCACCGGCTTTCGTTGACAACTCGGCGCAGGCGGCCGAGGACGCGCTGGAAGGCAAAATCCAGGCAACGCGCCTCGATTCGGAGAATCCGTTCGACGCTTTTGGCAACTCGGTTCGCTGCGAGGAGGGCACCATCGCCATGCGCCGCATCACGCTGGATACCATGACTCATTTCCAGACCTTGCGCCAGTTCTTCCAAAAGAGCCCGAATGAGCAGCTTCCCGGGCGAAAGGGCAAGATCGTCCCGGGTGGACCGGCGCACAAGTACTCAACTGCCCATCAATACGTGGACAACTACGGCGGTAATTCCACGCTGAATGACTGGGCTCCATATGTCAACACCGCGCAGGGCGAAGTCTTCTCCCTTTCCCAAGAGTGGTACGTGGGAGGAATCAACACCAACATTCCTCCGTGCGGTGGCCCGCAGTCATGCTCCATACAAACTGAGGAAGTGGGCTGGGTGGTCTACCCGGATATGTTCGGCGACGAGAACTCCCATTTCTTTATTTTCTCGACCCCCGATGGCTACGACACCGGCTGCTGGGATAACTCCTGTGGTGACTTCGTCGTCTGCGACAGCTGCGACGGTGGCGTTATTGGAGCCTCTTTGAGCCCCACCAGCATTCTCGGCGGAAAGCAGTACGAAAGCGAAATGAGGTATTTCTTCTCAGGTGGCAACTGGTGGGTTCAGTTCGAGAGCAACTGGGTTGGCTACTACCCCGGCGCCATGTACCACGGTGGTCAGAATACTAAGCATGCCCAAGAGGTTGAGGTCGGTACCGAGGGCGTGGGCACCACCGTATGGCCTCCTGAGGGCAGCGGACAATGGCCCAGCAAGGGCTGGACTCACGCCGCCTACCAGCGCGAGCTTTTTTACTACAACACCAAGAGCGCAGCGATTTGGGACACACTGACTCCGGATATCTCATCCCCCAAGTGCTATAGCATTGGCGGACCCTTCTACGGTTCCGGCGCCTGGGCGGACTACCTCTACGACGGCGGTCCGGGCGGAACAGGATGCTGAGTATCTGCTCGAATATTGGCGAACGCAACGGTTCGCCAGTTTAATGGGAAATACGGAGGAGCGGTCAAACCAGGCCGCTCCTCTGTGTCTTTTAGCGGCTTGCCGGCGTAGTTCGAGAACAATTCTTTTCGCGTACCGCCTTTTCCGAATCACATTCCCATCAAATTGAGTTGCAGCTTCGAATACCCGTGCTGCCCTGCCCACAGGTCGAGCGGTGCTGCAGCCATCTCATCGACCATTGGCTCTGCCAGGCCATTCTTGCTGAGGTCGACACTCTTGATGTAGGTCTTGCAGGTGTCGCAACATTCCACGCGGACATAATCGAAATCATCGGCGGTGTAGACCGGGAGCTTGCGGTTGTCCTCCTCGCCGCAACCGGGGCAAAGAATCCGGCGGAATTCCCACTCGGCCAGACAGAACGAGCACCCCAGCGACCTCCGGGCTCCGTCGCCCTGCGGCCGCAACACGCCCAGACCCGGCTTGCGGCTGCAAAACGGACAAAGCGGCAGGTTGTAACCGTCCAATTTCACGCCAGAGCGCAGGCGCAATAACTCAGCATATGGCTGCAGGAAAGCACGCGCCAGAAAATCCTCAGGAGCAGCCGATGATTCCGTTGTGCTCCAACTCGCATCCAGCAGTTCGGACCAGGACTGCCGTGACACTGCGTGCAGTTCACGCGCGATTGCAGCCACCCGCGCCGGGCCATGCTTTTCAACGGCGGACAAGAACGGGCTAAAGCTGTTGATAAGCGCCTGCAACTCTGGCGGCGCAGACGCATCGGCGGTGGATCGACTGAGTTTCCCCGATTCGCTTTCCAATTGGCCGTATAGGTCCTCCTGAAATCGCGCGATCCTGGCATAGAAAACCATGATTTCTGAAGCAAACGAATATTCGTTCGCCAGGTGCTCGGCTCGCTGGATGCGCCGCTGCCACGGCGAAGCTTTCATGAACTGATTATCAAGCGATTAGGTCCTGAGAGCAACGTCCAAACCGAAGACGTCACAAGCAACGTCGCTACAGTAATTGCTTTCTTCTGTAGAAACGGAGTTTGTTACGTCTCTCGCTGGGGCGAAACTCCGGAGCTGCTTTGCGTTGACTTCCGCCTTCCAAGAGGGTTATATTTCTCCGCAATACGAGAAAGGGCAACTGGCTGGGTGGTGGATTTCAGAAAGCCGTAACCTGTAACGTCTGTCTCGCATCTTAGGATTTGTTAGGTCCACTGACTTTGAAGGTTGGCTGTTCGCGCAAGCTTTGCCAATTTCGTCGGAGGCCACATAGATGGAGCTTTCCCGCCGCACTTTCCTCAAAAGCACAATCGCTGGAGGAGTAGGTCTATCCGCCCTGGGATTTGATCTGACTCCCGTCTACGCCCAGACGTCGAGCCTCAAGATTTCGCGCGCCACCGAGACACGCAGCACCTGTCCTTATTGTTCCGTGAGTTGCGGCGTCATTATTTACACGCTGGGTGACAAGGCGAAGAACGCGATTCCGCAGGTGGTGCACGTCGAAGGCGACCCCGACCATCCTATCAATCGCGGAACGCTGTGCCCGAAAGGCTCTTCGCTCGAGCAGGACATCCTGAACGATCGCCGTCTGCTTAAGCCGCAGGTGCGGCGGCCGGGTGCGACCGATTGGGAAGACATCTCCTGGGAGCAGGCCTACGCCGAGATCGCGCAGAAGGTGAAGAAGACGCGCGACGATACGTTCGTGGAGAAGGACGCGCAGGGACGCACCGTGAATCGCTGCGAAGGCATTGCCTTCACCGGCGGCTGCACCGACACCAACGAGTTCAATTATCTAGTGGTCAAAAGCATGCGCAGCCTGGGGGTCTGCTACCTGGAAAACCAGGCCCGGGTTTGACACGGCCCTACGGTCTCCAGTTTGGGGCCCACATTCGGACGCGGTGCAATGACCAATGGCTGGATCGACATCAAGAACACCGACATGATGCTGATCATGGGCGGGAATCCGGCCGAGAACCACCCTTGCGGCTTCAAGTGGGCGATTGAAGCCAAGATTCACCGCAATGCCAAGACCATCGTGGTCGATCCGCGGCTGACGCGCACCGCGGCCAATGCTGATCTCTACCTGCAAATTCGCGCGGGCTCCGACATTGCTTTTCTTGGTGGCATGATCAACTACGCCATCGCGAATAACCGCATCGCGCACGACTACTTGGTCAACTACACCAACGCGGCTTTCATTATTAAAGAAGGATTCAAGCTGCCCGACGACGGCTTGTACTCGGGCTTTGATCCCGAAAGGCAGGTTTACGACAAAGCAACCTGGAATTATGAAGAAGGCGGAGATTTAGGCGGAAAGCCAGTTGCCGGCAGTCCGCCTCTGGCTCAAAAAGTGGCCGCAAATAGCACAACACCGGCTCCCCCACCATTGCTTCCGCCGAAAACGGCCTACGACCTCTCGCTGCAGCATCCGCGCTGCGTGTTCCAACTTTTGAAGAAACAGTATTCACGTTACACGCCGGAGATGGTCGAGCGCATCACCGGCATTCCGAAAGATCAGTTCCTCAAAGCTGCCGATTTGTTCACCTCCGTTCGCAAAGACGGCGACATGAAAAAAGTTGCCACGATTATTTATGCGGTCGGCTGGACGCAGCACAGCTTCGGTACGCAAATCATCCGCACAGCCGCCATGCTGCAGCTGATGATGGGCAACATCGGGCGAGCCGGTGGTGGAGTCAACGCCCTACGCGGGCACTCCAACATTCAGGGCGCAACCGATATGGCGGGAATATTCGACAACCTGCCCGGCTATTTGAAAGTGCCGAATCCCGGGGACACGGACCTCGCCACCTACTTGAAACGAATCACCCCAACGGCATCCAAACCCGATCCCTGGGATTCGATGAACTACTATTCGAACACTCCCAAGTTCGCGGTTTCCCTCCTAAAAGCGATGTATGGGCCAGCCGCCACCAAAGAAAACGATTTCGCGTTTCACTACCTGCCGAAGATCGACCGCAACTATTCCTGGGTGAATATCTGGAACGACATGTACGAAGGCAAAGTGAAGGGTCTTTTCGCCTTCGGCATGAATGGGGTCATGATTGGGCCCGACTCGCTGAAGAATATCGAGGCGTTGAAGAAAGCGGATTGGCTGGTCGTCTGCGAAATCTATCCCGATGAAACCAGCGAGTTCTGGCGCGCCCCGGGGATTTCCGCCGACGAGCAGAAAAAGATCAATACCACCGTGTACCGGCTGCCAGGCGCGGGTTTCGCCGAAAAAGACGGGTCGTTTACCAATTCGGCGCGCTGGTTGCAGTGGAAGCAGATTGCAGTTCCGCCGCCCGGAGATGCAAGACTCGATCAGGACATCCTGGCGGCAATTTTCTTGAAGGTGCGTGAGCTGTATCAGAAAGACGGCGGAAAATTTCCCGACCCGGTGCTGAACGCAACGTTTGCTTACACCACCCCCTATACCCCGTCGCTGGCGGAGATTGCGAAGGAGGTCAACGGCAAGGCGCTGGTGGATCTTACTGATCCAAAGACGAATCAGACCATCAAAGCCGGCCAGCAACTTCCCGGGTTTGCCTGGCTCAAGGATGACGGCACAACTTCCTGCGGCAATTGGATCTACTCCGGCTCATGGACAGAGGCCGGCGGCATGATCCAACGCCGAGGAACGGAAGATCCGTCTGGGCTCGGCATTTATCCCAACTGGGCATGGTCGTGGCCTGCGAATCGCCGCGTCCTCTACAACCGCGCGTCGTGCGATCCGAACGGCAAGCCCTGGGATCCCTCGCGTCGGCAAGTCTGGTGGGATGAAGCCAAGCAGTCGTGGGTCGGCAACGACGTGCCGGACTTCAAGCCCGACTCCGCTCCCAAAGATCACATGGGCCCCTTCATTATGAATCCCGAGGGCGTGGGGCGCTTGTTTGTGCCGCTGGGCGCGATGGCCGATGGTCCGTTCCCCGAGTTTTACGAACCCATGGAGAGTCCGATTGCAAACTTGCTGCATCCCAACCAGTCAAACAACCCGGTCGTGAAAAAGTACAAGACCGACATGGACAAGTACGGCACGGTTGAGCAGGGGTTCAACGTCATCTGCACCACCTATCGGCTCACCGAGCACTATCACTACTGGACCAAGAACAACCCCATGAACGTGCAGCTCGTTCCCGAGCCCTTCGTGGAAGTGCCGCTCGAGCTGGCTAACCAGCTGGGCGTGCAAGGCGGCGAGAAAGTGATAGTCACCAGCGCGCGCAGTCATTACATCGCCAAAGCTATGGTTACGCGCCGCATCCGTCCCATGAAGATCGACGGCAAAGAAATGTTTCAGATTGGCATCCCCATTCACTGGGGCTTCCGCGGCATCGCTGAAGACGAAGGCAAAACCGCGAAGACGCTGACCAATCAGTTAACTCCGACGGTGATTGATCCGAACGCATTCACCCCGGAATTCAAGGGATTCCTGGTGAACATCAAGAAGGTGTAGGACGGTATGCGACATAACCTCAGAACTTTGTCGTTCCGAGGAGCGAAAGCGACGAGGAATCTGCAGTCCGTTTTCGCATGCCAAGAACTACAGATCCCTCGCTTCGCTCGGGATGACAATCCGGACCGGGGTGTGGAACGAGGTTTAGGAATGGCACGAATATGAGCGATCGCAAGACGCTTCAAATCAAGCAAATCTCGGGACACTCCGGAGCCGCGCCCGGTTTCGATGTCCAGCGCGACTATGAAGTCTGCAAACTGGTCGACACTACAACCTGCATCGGCTGCAAGGCCTGCGAGGTGGCGTGCGTCGAATGGAACGACATGCCGTTCGGCGCGACGACATTCGACAACACCTACCAGACCATGCCGGAGACACGCTGGAACTTTTGGAACCTGATTAAGTTCAACGAGCACCAGAACGAAGACGGCACCATCCAATGGCTGATGCGCAAGGACCAGTGCATGCACTGCGCCGATCCCGGCTGTCTGCGCGCCTGCCCCGCCGACGGCGCCATTGTGCAATACACCAACGGCATCGTCGACTTCCAGCAGGAAAACTGCATCGGCTGCGAGTTCTGCGTCTCTGGATGTCCCTACAACATTCCCAAATTTAATCCGGCTACTAAGAAAGTTTACAAGTGTACGCTCTGCTCCGACCGCGTCGGTCAAGGTCTGGAGCCGGCTTGCATCAAGGCTTGCCCGACCGGCTGCCTGAAGTTTGGCAGTAAAGATGACATGAAGTTCATCGCCGAGGAGCGTTCGAAACAACTGCGCGAGAACTTCGGATTCGAAAAGGCCGGCGTCTACGATCCGCAATCGATCGGCGGCACGCACGTAATTTATGTCCTGCACGATGCCACCGATCCCGAGCGCTACGGGGGACTGCCGAAGAATCCCGTCATTCCCTGGAGCTACACTGTGTGGAAGTGGCTGTTCAAGCCTGTGCTTGGCGCGTTCGCCATGTTCGGACTTCTGGGCGTGGCCCTGCACTATGTTGCGGTCGGTCCGCGCCGGCCGCAGCCCGAACCGCCGAAGAAGGAGGGCGCCAATGGCAACCGCGGTTGAAAGATTCGACGAAAAAGCCCGCCGCGCCTTTGAGCGTATAGGTAGAACCGAAGTTTATGTCGGCGAGTTACTGCGCCATCCGGTGTACACGCGATTCCTCCACTGGATGGTTGCCCTCTTCTTCTTTCTGGCGCTGTTCTCCGGATTCGGAGTTTATCTTCCCTGGCTGTTCCGCTGGTTCACACCTCTTTTCGGCGGCGGGCCGCTGGCTCGCGAGCTGCATCCCTGGTTCGGCTTGTTCTTTGTGTTCTTCTTTGGACTGCAGATGTTGAACTGGGTTAGACCCATGGCGTGGGCGAAGGGCGACACGAACTGGATCCGAAACATTAAGAGAGTAGTCTCGGGGGAAGAAGTACTCGAGTCACCTGACACCGGCTTCTTCAACGCCGGCCAGAAGGCCATGTTCTGGGAGATTGTCGTCGGCTGCGTGCTCTACTTGATCACCGGAATCATTCTCTGGGCTGGTGCGCGAACCTTCGGACGCTGGCCCGTGGCCATCAGTTACATCCTTCACGATATCTCGGCAATAATCATGCTGGGTGGAATCTTCATCCACATCTACCTCAGTACCATCGGCGAACCGGGAACTTTTCAGGCGATGACGCGCGGTTCGGTCAGCGAACCATGGGCATGGACCTTCCATCCCGCTTGGTATAAGGAGGTCACCGGACGCGACCCGCGACAAGCCTATGAGCAAGCCCGGCGCGAGTCGCACAAAAATTGAGCAGGGGGAGTGCACGATGCAGGCAATTTCCGCACGCTCGCCGATTGAACCGCAAATCCTGGCTAAACCGTATTCCCAGTTTACGAACATTTACATTCCATTGTCGATTCTTTACCCCGTCCGGCGCCGAACAATGTTTTCATAAAGAAGCAACCTAAGAGCCTCTGGTAGACGAGGGACCCAAGGAGTGCATCAGATGGGGTCAGGATTGGGAAGAAGCCTGCCGTTCAGATGTGATAGAAGGGGGTCAAATCGCTCAGCCAAGTTTATGTATGGGGCTCAGGGTGAGTCCAAAGGGGCGCATCGAGGACTCGCATCCCCTTGATGTTCCGTCACTTGGTAGCGCGCGGCTACATGAACTGAATGCAAGAAGAACGGATGGACACCAAACCGCCTGCTCCGTCTATTGACCCGCAGCACCAGTTGCCGCCTGCGAGTCCTCCCCATAAGTCCAAGTGGCTGCGGCTCTTCGTCTGGGCTGCGCTGTTGCTGACCTTCGGCGTCATTTTTTTCCTGGTGCTACATCGTCACGAGGACACCCAAAGCGTCGCTCCGTCCCGGCGTGCTGTGACGGGTCCAGTCACCGTCACGATTGCCACGGCCCAGAAGGGAAATATCGGAGTGTATCTGGCCGCCATCGGCACCGTCACTCCGGTGTATACCGACTCGATTATCAGCCAAGTCACCGGAATGGTGAGTAAGGTTCATTATCAGGAAGGCCAACTGGTGCGCAAAGGCCAGGCCTTGATCGATATCGATCCGCGGCCCTACGAGGCCCAACTGACGCAGGCTGAAGGCCTGCTCGAGCGCGACACCAACGTACTCGAACAGGCAAAAATGGACCTGCAGCGTTACCGCGACGCATGGGCACGGAATGCCATTCCCAAGCAAACGCTCGACGATCAGGAAAAGATCGTCCTGCAAGACGAAGGCACGGTAAAAAATGATCAGGGTACGGTGCAGTATGACCAGGTCCAAGTCGATTACTGCCACATTACGGCGCCGATTGTCGGGCGAGTCGGACTGCGGCTGGTGGATCCCGGCAACGTGGTCCAGGCGAATGGCACCACAGTCCTTGCGGTAATCACCGAGGTGCAGCCCATCACCGTAATCTTTACCATCGCCGAAGACAGCCTCGCACAGGTGCAGGCGCAGACGCGCCATGGCAAGCCGCTGGAGGTCGACGCTTTCGATCGGACACAACAAACGAAGATCGCGACTGGAAAGCTACTTACCTTCGACAACCAGATCGACACCACGACGGGAACGGTGAAGATGCGGGCCATCTTCGATAACAAAAATGACGCGCTTTTCCCCAACCAGTTCGTAAACACTAAGCTGCTGGTGAACACCTTGCAGGGAGTCACGTTGATTCCAACCTCGGCCATTCAACACAATGGCCAGGCCGCATTTGTCTACCTCATCCAGAATGACACGGCGCAGATCCGCAACATTCAGACCGGCGTAGCGGACGGCGGGCAAACCGCCGTCACCGGGATTAATCCGGGAGACATGGTTGCCACCAGCAGCTTCGAGAAACTGCAAAACAATTCGAAGATCGTGGTTTCTAAGCAAGCCCTGCCCGCTTCGACGACCGAGAGCCAAGCCCCGTGAGCCCCTCTCGACCATTCATCATGCGGCCGGTCGCGACCGCGCTGCTGATGGCGGCGATCTTGCTCGTCGGCATCGTCGCCTTTACTCAATTGCCAGTCTCGGCGCTGCCTGAGGTCGATTACCCGACCATTCAAGTTCTCACCTTTTACCCGGGCGCGAGCCCGATCGTGATGGCGACAACCGTGACCGCGCCGCTCGAGCGCCAGTTTGGCGAGTTGCAGGGGCTCAGCCAGATGACTTCCACCAGTTCCGGCGGCACCTCGGTCATCGTATTGCAGTTCAATTTGAGCCTGAACATTGATGTCGCTGAGCAGGAAGTGCAGTCGGCCATCAATGCTTCCCAGAGTTATCTGCCCTCCAATCTGCCCGCGCCCCCGGTCTACAGCAAGACGAATCCCGCGGACGCGCCCGTACTCACGCTCGCGATCACTTCTGATTCGGTCCCGTTGTCGCAGGTGGAGGACTTGGTCGATACGCGGCTGGCGCCGAAACTCTC
>Ga0307476_10002623_pt1 | contig 10680 bp, 12 predicted proteins | sample atmos_gasesECM2C_2_FD_203314 | JGI IMG/M metagenome (GOLD analysis project Ga0307476, IMG submission 203314) | Hardwood forest soil microbial communities from Morgan-Monroe State Forest, Indiana, United States - atmos_gasesECM2C_05 | ecosystem: Environmental > Terrestrial > Soil > Temperate... | reverse complement strand
TTCCGAGAGAGTAGCCCAGGCTTCCGGTCGTCGCGTATGAATGAGCGTGTCATCCCCGACTAACTTGCGTGGCAGGCTGAGGGCACTGGTAGCAAGCTCCCCTTGTTTTGGCATCTGGGTAGTGAATCCCAACAGGTTTGCGGCCGCCAGCCCCGAAGGAAACAATGCCTTGCGTTGCGATGCCAGGTTGCGAATGGAAGCCGGGTTGGGCTTGCTCTTGCCGAAGGCTGTTTCGCGATTTCGGTAGTAAATACCTTTGCTGAGCCGCTCAATCAACCCTTCGCGGGTTAGGCGCGAAAGGGCCTGTGCAACCGCGAGGAAGGGCAGGTCGCGAAAATCTTCCAGCCGCCACAGGCGTTCTCCGCCTCGTTCGATTCGTTGCCGGACTGATCGCATGACACGCGGCGGTCGGGCGGAAGTTTGAGCGGTCATGGCCATGATTTGAATATGGAGTTCCTAACGCATATTGTCAAGTTTTATAGCAAAAAAACTTGACAAATCGCACTCTTCCAGAGCCCGATCATAAAGCCAACCGCTGTCTGTTCAACCACTTACGGAGCAAGAAGTGATGTCCGCAACGGGCCGTTCCTCTTCTTCAGCCGGCCGAGTGCAGAAATTCGAACTCCGGAACCACCCGAAACGGCACCTCCGGCTTCCGCGCAAATTCGCCAATCTGTTCAACTAGGTCGGGCGAGGAGTTTCCCAGGAATTTCGCGGCTTCGTATATGTGAGGCACTCGATCGGGTTCGAGACCCATGATCCGCGCACAAGTCGCATCCCCGCCGACCGGATCGTCAGCCAGAACAACACAACCAAGCCATCTGGGAGACCCGTTCAGTGGCCCGTTGCCCTCCATGCACATAATGGCATCCGCGATCACGAAATGGATGGGCACCGTGGCGCACAAGTCGAGGATTGATTCCTGGATGCCATGCCAATGGAGGATATTCTTCGGCCAGCCGTACTTGTTTCCCGGAACCACCCCGAACATGTTCTTCATGCTGAGCGTGACCCCGGACCAGTGGTGTGTTTTTACCTTGGGCATGGAAACCAGAAGATCCGCGCCGAGTATCGTCCTCGGGAGCCAGAGCCGCTGGAGTCCGCTGTACTCAGCCGACAAATTGGCCGCTGTCAACTCGTCTCGGTTCAGATCAATAAAGCGGATTCGATTCTCGCGAAGCAACGACTCATAGCCACTCTCGCAAAGCACCAATTGCGTGTCTCTTTGGTGTCCCGGCCCCTCGGCGACGATGACTTTTCTTGCTCCAAGCTCGCGGAAGCACTCGGCCGCGGCGACAACCAAAATGGGGTGCGTGTTGATTGCATTGCCGGGAATGTAATCGACGAGGTTGGGTTTAAGCACAACCGTCTTGCCCTTTACGTCGAGCCGAAATAGCTGTAATCCGCGTCGGAGGGAATCCTGAATGCTTTGCACATAGTCGTCCATGCGAAGAATAGCGACGCGCGATCGTCTCGGCCGGCGGTCCTGGCGATATCGCGGCAAAAAGTATGGAACCGACACAGAAGCCCCAGCGGCAAGAGCACCGGTTCCAAGCAGGAGGTCCCTTCGACTGATCGTCATGGAGCGATTCCAAAGCGAGCGAGGGTTCGTGGAGGATCGAGCGCGAGACAGCTGACTGCAAGCGTGCTGTTGTCCTCGACTTCGTCTAGCCTGGGCCAGCCAGATAGCCTTTGCATCAGAGAATCGACTGGGCGTTGGTGCGCGGCGAGTGCCAGGATGGACCACGCAAGACTCCAGGGAGCACTGAGTCTCGGTGCGACGCAGGCGAGCCAGTAGACACTTGTCTTCGCAATGGGCTCTCGCGAGTAGGAGGACAACGCTAGGAGAGCTATGGCAGTGTCGTCGGGGTGGGGCGCCATCGGGCATCCGTAGACGATGCCATTGCCGGCATTCCACCCGCCGCCTGGACAGCAGCGGTCGAGCAGCATCTGAATCCCAAGCTCGACCCGCCGCTTGCTGACTTTGGAACTCTCTGCTCCGGGTTGAGTGAGTGCGAGTATTGCAAAAGCTGTTGGCACAATCCAGCTGTTTGTGTCCGGGAGCCACGACCAGCCAAATTTATCGGGATCAAAGCGCACGTGCCGGTCCGTGGTGAGGAACTTCCACTTCCAGAACCAGCTCGATTCTTTTCCTGCCGAGCGGATCAACCATTCGCCGGCCTGCAATCGTTGGCCAGAAGCTTCAGCTACAGAGCGCAGGGCAATGAGAACAAGAGAAGTCGTCCATGAGCCCAGATGATCATCGCCGACAAATGCCGGCCAGCTCCCATTCGGATTTTGCACATTCAGAAGAAAGTTTGTCTCCCGATCGCCTATGCAACCCGAATCAGGAACAAGCGCGACACAAGCCAGGGCACTTGCCTCTAGTGAGGCCTGCGCGGAGGACGAAAGAGCGGACCATCCGCCGTTCGGCAGTTGCCTGTTCGCGAGCGCCGCGCAGAGGTCTTCAGACACAAAACCGCCAGCCATGCGATGGTTTGTATGAGTGATCGCGTCAGCTGTCAAACTCCGGCTCTGGCGCTAGTCAGGAAACGCTGAAGTGCTCCCCAAGAACGCACGAAACGCCCAAGAGATAGCGGCTCCCTCGAGCGACACTAGCCTTTGATAAGGTCGACCGGACCAATCACTACCCAATCTGCTTACGGCGGCAAATTCTCGACGTGTTGTTTCCTCCCGCAGCACTCATCGGGAAACGGACTGAGGTCACCACCTGCTCTGCGTACGATCAAAAAGATCCAAGCAGAAGTCGTGAGAATTTCGGGCAGCGCTTGGGCGGTATGAAGTCTCCACTCAATTTGCCTACGCTCAAGAATCTCTTCGCAAATCGTATGGGAAACACAGCCGCTCTCACAGAGATAGGAAAGCCACCACCCAGCGTGCAAATGGAAAAAGAGCGGGCCCCTTCGAGTGCGCCCGTATTCTCGTGCCTGATTTCCTAATGTTTCACAACGAACGGCTCTCTTCTCAGTCGGTTTTTCACCTCACATGCCAGCATGTCCAAAAGGAAACGCAATTCGATCCGGTGTAATCTTTGCGGCCGAGGGCAGGAACTGTGTTCTCGTCGGCCAAAGAGCTCTCCGAAAAACTCCGGACCGCGCGCTACATCATCGATCCGGTCACACTCTCGGTCGTGTACCTGGCGGCCCGGATGAAGAAGCCCCTTCTCATCGAGGGACCTCCAGGATGCGGCAAGACGGAACTTGCCTACGCCATTGCCGAAGCTGCCGGCACGGTTGTCGAACGACTGCAATGTTACGTCGGAATCTCCGAGGAGAAAGCGATTGGAAAGTTCGACGAAGCGCTGCAAAAACTCTTCCTGGAGACTCAATCCGAAAGTCTGAAGAAAGACTGGAACGAAGTGCGCCATCGGCTGCACACTCTGGACTTCTTCGCCGAAGGGCCACTGGTTCGCGCGCTCCGCCACAAGAATCGCCCTTGCGTCCTGCTCGTCGATGAACTCGACAAAGTCGATCAGGGTTTTGAGGCGCTGTTGCTCGAGATCCTCAGTGCATGGCAGGTTACCGTACCGAAGCTCGGAACGATTACCGCCATCACGGTTCCATTCGTCGTGCTCAGCTCCAACGAAGAAAGGCGCCTGGGCGATCCTCTTCGCCGACGTTGCTTCTACCTGCGTTTCGACTACCCGACTGTTGAGCGCGAAACCGAAATTCTCAGCGTCCGAAGCCCAACGGACAGCCCTCGTCTCCGCGGTCAGCTAGCTGGACTGGCCCATGCGCTCCGCGGATGGAACATGGAAAAGCCCCCGTCCATCGCGGAAATGCTTGACCTGGCGCAAGCCCTCGAAATCCTGGGCATGGAGGAGATCGCGCACGAAGAGCGGGACTTGCTATTGCCCCTGCTTGCCAAGACCGAGTCCGACCGGAAACGTCTGATGCTGCGCGCAGGTTTCGAGGGGCTGGTCGCGGATTCGAAGCGGTATCGGGATGAGCTTTCGATGAGCAACGAGGCAAGCAGGAGAGGGCCGTCGAAGGCAGCCGCTTCAGTTGGGGAGGCCGTGGCGTGAGAGTGGCGAGCCTGGCGTTGCTTCTACTCGGCGTTGCCATACAGACGTTAACGGCCCAGTCTGCACCCGCGCAACGGGAGACTCGCCTTTTATCCATTCGTTGGGTTAAGTATTACGCCGCTGTGTATCGAGTTCCGCTGGAGCTCGTCATGGCAATCATCGACGAAGAATCAGCGTGGAACCCGTATGCGGTCTCAGAGAAGGGCGCAGTCGGGCTCATGCAGTTGATGCCACAGGCCGCTTTGCGATTCGGTGTGCGCGATCGGTTTCGCCCGGACGAAAACATTCGTGGAGGAGTCGCCTATCTTGCGTGGCTAAATCGCGAATTCGGCGGAGATCTTCGGTTAGTCACGGCTGCCTATTACGTCGGTGAGGATCCTATCTCCCGGCGGAAACTCGACTTTTCGTCTACAGACGTTCAGAGCTACGTAAAACGTGTGGCAAAACGCTATCGCGCGAGGCGAAGGCGGGCGGTAAACCTGGCACTCGTAAACGGGCAAGGAGATGAAAAATGAAAGCCTCGAAATGCGCAATCGTACTTTGCTGGCTAGTGTCGATGACAATCGCGATTGAGGCGCAGGTCCCCATCAGTCCGCTAGTGCGGACAAAACCGGCTGCCGATGGAAAAGTTACTGTGGTCGAGATCGGGCCACATTTTGTATCGGCGATCCAGTTGACCGAGCCGGTAAATTCAATTGCCGTTGGCGACCCGGCGCTGTTTCAGGTTGAGCATTCCGAGCGCGAACCCGAACTAGTACTCGTGAAAGCGCTTACGGAACGCAATTCCGAGACGAACCTCCTCGTGTCGACCGTTCACGGGCGGCAATTCAGCTTCCTGCTGGTGAACCGTGGTAGCGCGGCCGCCGGGTCAAGAGTGGATTTTCTCCTGCAGTATAAACCAGCTGCCAGCTTCTTGGTCGAACCAGAGGTCGTGCCGTTCCCCCTGATTGGACAGACTGCAACCATCGAAAAATCCGGCCCTGCAGCGACTACGGCTAACGCCAACGTCGAGAATGGGGCGCAGCTTCTACCAATTGCATTGAACGTGAATGGGGCCGAAGCAATGGGAGTTCACGCCAGAACGACTCTGAAACAATCGGCCTCTCTGGATGATCTGCTTCGCCGGCAGGAAACGGCTCCACTCCCCGTACTGTATGGAGAGCGGATCGAAGCAGAGAACGTGAAAGGAGATCGACTGCGGGTTGGAGTTAGCGAAGTCCTCGATGGCGGGGATCAGGTGACAGTCCTGTTCTCCGTCCTCAATACCAGCAAGCACGCGATCCTGTTGATGCCGCCGCAAGTCCAGCTGGGTGGCAAAAGCAGAATAGGGAAACTGGTGAAGCACGACCGATGGTCCACGGCAGAGCAACTGCCAGTGGCGGATTTCCGGCTCAGCCGGCGTCGAGTGGGAACCGGAGACCGTGCGGATGGAGTCGTGGTGTTTCAGCGTCCGCCCTATAAGCAATCAACCGAGCAGCTTTTCTTGCAGATGGCTGAGTCCGGTGCGGTTGACCGGCCAGCGTTGGCGCCAATTGGCTTTGGCGTGAGTTCAGTTCGGCAGGAGGAAGATCATGGATCGCGAGGAACCAGAAACTAAACAGACCACAGCAGTAACGAGTCCCGAGGAGGACGATTCGCGCGAAAAGGCGGCTGCGACGGAAGAACCAGCCCCTCCAGGCGCCTTCCAGACCCTTCGAACCCTTCTGGAAAAAACGCACCGCAACCAGCAGGGTGCCCCGAGTCGTCGAGAGCTCAGCCGCGATAAGAGTAAGTCTTTCCTGCTGCTTGCGGGTGCGACGATCGCCCTTCTCTTGATCTTCTTGGGTGTGTTCTCTAGTCCGAAGACTCGCGCTCCTTTACCGGGCGAGACCGCGCGTGGAGCGCCGAGTCTGGGCCGGAAGACAGTTCCTGGACAAGAACAGAATGACGCGGCCAAAACCGTAACGCCGATGCTCAATGCCGATGTCCGTGAAGGCGATAACGGCTCCGGTTCTCAGGTGACACCACAGGACGTGGGGGGAACTTCGCCTCGGTACAATCAATTCCGCCAAGCGGCTGTAAACGGCACAGCCTCGCTCGGAAAACCACCTGCAGGCAAACCAATGAATTCGGAAGCGTTTGCCCTCAAGAACGTGGATTTCTCCGACCCTGCGGTTACCCAGCCAGCCTCCATCCCGAATCCGCCCCGGGTGCCAGCCGGAGACTCTGATTCCGAGCTGAAAAAGCCATCGATTGTTTTTGTCCGAGCTGCGCAAAGCGCAATTCCCGCTTTTGAAAGATCACCCATGGAAGACGGCACTCTGGCCGCCATTCTGCCGGCTGGCACAAGACTTGTAGCGCGGCTCGAAGCGCCCGTAAGCTCGGCCGCGCCGGCTCCGGTCATCGCTGTCATCGAGTACAACTACGAGCGCAACGGAGAGATCCTGCTTCCCGCGGGCTCGAGAGTATTTGGAAATCTCTCCCGCGTGAGTCCTTCCGGGTTCGTGGGCTTCCAATTTGAACGAGTGGAAACGCCGGAAGGGACCGTCGAAAAAATCGACGCCACGTCAATGGATCTGAAATTCGGACCGATCAAAGGCAACGTATCAGGGCGGAACAGAGGCAAGAATTTCCTCGTCCGCTCACTGACCGGCGTTGGTACCGTAGCGGCCTATGCCGTCGGTGGTCAGGGAACGGCGGGTTTCAACGGACCGATCTCGGAGAATTCTCTTCTTCGCGAACAGATGGCAAACAACATCGGCATGGCTGGCCGGGACGAGATAAATACAATCTCTGCAAATCAGAGCATCGTGGTTACTGTGCCCGGGAATACTCGCTTCTACGTCGTGGTCGAAAAGGGGACTTCCGAGGAGACGGGGAGAGCGGCGTCTCGGCCGACCGATGCCAGTACCGGAAGCCTCTCAGCGGGCAAAGCCCCAACCCTTGAAGAGTTACGGCAATTGATTCAGCTGAGGAGCGAGTTGAACCAGATGTACTCGCAGACGAACCCGCAGCCTGTGGCCGCGCACCAGTGAGACAACGGACGCCTATGGAAGCAAACTGGAAGCCTCTCGAAAGCCGTTTAGGGCGAAAACGCTGCGTGGGCTTCATGTACATGGGACGCGTGAACGGCATAAACCTGTACAAACACAGAATCACTCGCACCTACCTGAACTTGGACGATGAGGGGAACTGCTACATCGGGACCGGTTCGAGATGCTACAGTCTCGTTGATTTCGAATTCGAGCTGAAGAAGTTAGAAGAAACTCTGAAAAATCTACATGCAACACTGGAAACACCCTACGACGACGTTTTCATCGCGCGAAAGCGAGAGGGAGTAAGGCAGCATGGTATTTCTTTGCTGACACTCCAAATTGAACCTCGAGAGATGAAAGTCCACTGACCTAGGCGGTTCAAGCCGCAATTCCTAAACTCTACCTTCACAGTCGAAAATGAGCTAAAGTAGGCCAAGATGGATGGCTACTTTTATGCCGCCGTGGTCTGATTGGCTTGATTATTTTGGTGCAGACGCAATCGGAAGAGTAGTGGGCCTCTGGCTTAAGTTTTGTTTTGGCCTTCCGCGTTTTCTGCTGTCACGCTTTAGAATTCTCTCCAGAAACACCCCTAGGCCTAGCGGCGGACCCTACGCTGCATCCACGCATTCCGAAGTGACGAGGCGCCTCCGGTCGGGTTTCGCCAAAACAGTCAAAATTGTAATGGCAACCTTACTGACGCTGGTCGTTTGGGCCATCGTCACTTCAAAACCGATATGGACTGCGGCGGGAACAGATGGTGATCGCGTTCTGGCCGGAGTGCTGATGTTGGTTAGTGCGACGTGGGTGATATCGGTATTCTGGATTTTCTTTTCACAACCTAGAAAGAAAAGAATTGCTGTTAGCTCTCACCGCTGAACTAAAAGCGGTCACCTCATCTCACAATCTCGAATCCGCGTGCTTCTCGATAAGGGACGGCCGCATTTCAATCTTTTGTTGTGCCCCTTCGACCTTCTCCTCCTACCTTCTCTAATACAGTAGTTGGCCTTCGTTTGACAGCATTTTCTTTTGGCTCTACCTTCCCCTCGCATTTCATCGTTCGCTGCGCTAGTTCTGGCGCACACGAACGACGAGCAGAAATGAGGATACAGTCGATGAGACTTCAGCCCAAAGCAAAAAGCAAAACTGTAATGGTGTTGATGGCCCTTGCGCTCGTGGTAATCGGGCAATTCCCGTGGGCGCAAAATCTGGGCAATGCCCCTGCGTCGAACGTGGCCGTCCAAGGCGAAAGCGGCGCACAACCGGAAGGTGCCTTTTTGAACTTCATTAACTGGATCGGCAATGTCATTGCCCCCGTGGGCGCCGGTGGTGCCGTTCTTGGTGCAGTCGTGTCCTGGCTGACCGGGCGCGGCTTTGGACGCTGGTTATTCGCTGCAGCAGCGCTGTTAGCCATCTCCGGCGTCACCCGCCTAATCGAGTTCTGGATCATAAACGGAACCGGCGGAGTGACTTAGACGAAAACTCAAAACCATAACGGGCAGGTAGTCCGCAGACGCTCCTGAGGGCTACAGGTTGCCTCCCAAAACCTCAACATGGAAAACGAGCTTAGAGAGTAAGACGATGCAAACCCCGCAACTGCTGAACGATGTCATCTCGTTGCTCCTCCTGCTGGCGCCGTCCGCGGCGTTTGTCTCTCTGGTACTGGCAGGCATCGCGCTTCGACACGATGGCTCGACGGCGTTTGTGATCGGTGGTGGTTTCACGAAATGGATGTTCTGGGCGGTTGTGTTTCTGACCCTGCAGCCGCTCCTGACATGGTTCTCGTCCTTCGGAATCGCTCTGCCGCTTCCGAATGGCGGCATCAGCACGCCGTGGCTCGCCAACATTCAGTCTGACACTGCCTCGTTCGTCACCAAGTTTGTCGTGGGGCGAATTGTGCCGACGCTGGCTGCGTTTTTTGTTCTGCGTGCGATTCTCGACACCGCATCGGGTGAACACCCGCTGCCCTCGGTCATCGCCGCGATGTTCCTGCTCGGGATTCAAGGGACGTTCACGCTAATTCAGGGCTACAACACGCAGACGCAGTACGCCACAGCGGATGTTCTCGACAGCCTCTGGAATCACCTGGTCGGAACAATTATGCCCGTCGCCGCGGTGTTGGCGTTGGTGGGAGCGATCCTCAACTTCGCGACACGTAAGCCATTCATGCGCCTGATTGCGGTTGCACTGGCGCTTTTGTGCGTTTCCGGGATCTGGCAATTGGTATTGGCAATGATGACCTAGGAACTCGATATGAACCTCTCGCAAATGTCATTCGATCACGGGATCTTGAATCTTGCGAACTGGGTTGGAAACGTGATCATGCCGACGCTCACGGCGGTTTTCATCATCATGGCCATCATCCAGTTCTCGAAAGCAATGGAATTCTCGCACGCCATGTACGGAGCTCTGGCGTGCCTGATGGTTTCTGGGCTTACCCGGGCACTGGAGACCTTTGCATCGCAGCGGGCATGGAACAACCCTGACGTTTACTGGATGGCACTCGTCACGATGATCAATTGGGTGGGGAACGTCATCCTGCCGGTCTACGCAGCCGCTCAAGTCGCGGTTGGGGCTCTACGAATGGGCATGTTCTCTTACATCCACCCCACGAGCGGCTGGATGCGTCACTTCCTGGCCGCCGGACTGTGCCTCATGGTCTCCGGATTGCTGAGATTGGCGGAGTTCTTCGTCGTGCAAGGAACCGGCGGAGTGAGGTAAATCGAAATGGCACTCGATGTGACACCCGTTTATAGAAATCTCCGCACGCGAGTGACATTTGCAGGACTCGAAGCGGAGGACCTGTTCGCCATCCTCGCTGTGGCCGTGGTCATGAACATCTTCGGAAGATTTCTCAACCGGGAGATGTTTGGGTTGCCCATGAACATGGTCCTGCAATACTTCGTGCCCATCCTGAGCGTTCCGGCTCTGATGCTGTTCAAGTATGACAAACAACGTGGCTATCTCTTGGACTGGGCGCTGTTCCATACGAAACCGCACGTGTATTCAGCACTCGAACGCGATCGCGAGATAACCAAGGAATACCTGCAGGATTGAGGACGCGATGCCACTGACGGTTCTAGAACACGCGAAGTCACTGGGGCAGCCGCCCTTGTGCGAACAACTGAAAGTGCGGGATATCGTCGACGACTTGCTCGTCCAGGTGAACGGTTCCTTTGTGGCCGGCTATGCGGTGAGCGGAATCAATTCCTACTACGCGAGCGATGAGGAAAGAAACCGCACCAAGCTGTCACTTGAAGCCCTGGTTCGATCCCTTCCGGAGCGCTCGATGCGGATGCAGGCGCGCTTCGAAATCACCGAGGGGACCGGCGACCTGATTACCCGCTATAACCGCGAGCAGAAGAACGCAAGCCGAGTTCTGCAGACCCTTGACCGCGAGCACCTGGATTCATGGTTCAAGAAAGACGAAGACGGATTCTACCTCCGCCATTTCTTGCACTTCTATTTCATCTGGGACCCAAGAATCCACCACCAATCTCCCGACCTGCAATGGAAAAAGAAAATGCGCGGTGGAAGCTTCAGCCCGTCGGTGACCAAGTGCATCGAGCGGAGCCGCCGCGAGCATGAAGATCTCGTCGCCGAATTTCGCAGCTTGATGGCTGG
>Ga0307476_10002622_pt1 | contig 10680 bp, 9 predicted proteins | sample atmos_gasesECM2C_2_FD_203314 | JGI IMG/M metagenome (GOLD analysis project Ga0307476, IMG submission 203314) | Hardwood forest soil microbial communities from Morgan-Monroe State Forest, Indiana, United States - atmos_gasesECM2C_05 | ecosystem: Environmental > Terrestrial > Soil > Temperate... | reverse complement strand
GAACACTGCGGTCGAGGCTCCGACCGAACGATGGTCTGCCGGTCCGAGCAGACCCTCGAGGAGGTTGGCGAGTGCGCCTGCGCTCACGATGAGCAGCCAGGCGGTCCCGGCTCCCATCTGCCGGGCGGCAAGATAGCCGAACCACACTCCGGCGAGCAGATTCGCCGCCAGGTGCGGCCCATCCAGGTGCAGCGTCAGCGCGGTCCACGCCCGCCACCATTGTCCGGCCTGCACGCGCGCCGCATCCAGCTCGCCGACGTCAAACGCATCCAGGCGTACGAGCGCCTGCGTGAGTGCGGCGGCGACCCCGAGCAGTACCAGCACGTACAGCACGCAGCCGACCCAGGCGTAGGGATACAGGTACGGCGGCGGGGGCGGGGGCGGTGGCGGGCGGTTCTCGGCCTCATAGTGCAGCAGGTGGCGCGCCGCGTAACCCGCATCGGCCGGATCCACCTGCAGCAGAAAGGTGGCCTCGCCCAGGGTGACGACCCCCGCAATGCCCACCGCCGTCAGCACCAGTAGCCGTTCATCGCAGTCGCGCTTGCGCGGGGAGCGAAACACGGTGGTCAGGTCCGACGCCATGGGGGTGCGGGATGCCCTAAGAGGCGTGCCGCCGCAGGTGCGAGGCTGCGAAAACGCGCCGCGCGACGTCACCGATCAGCTCATACAGCCCCTCCGTGGAGCGCCGCAGCGCGGTCACATTAGGCAGGTAGTGCAGCGCGCTCGGCTCCGGTGCCACCCACACGCCCGTGGGCGCGGGTATGACCTCAACTCCGCTCGCTTCGAACTCGCGTGCCGCGCGGTAGGCGTGCGTGGCGCTGGTAACCAGAAGGACACGCCGTACGCCTGACTCACGCAGCAGTGCCGCCGAGAACTGTGCATTCTGGTACGTGTCGTGCGAGTGGCTCTCGATCCAGCGCGTGGCGACGCCGAAGTCGCGCGCGAGCGAGGTGTGCATCGCCTCAGCCTCGGCGGGCGTGCCAGTCACCAACACCGGCAGCCGCGTGCGGCGCGCGAGGTACGCCCCGTAAGCGAGCCGCTCGAGCAGCTCCGCGCCCGCCGTGGGCGCCTGCGCGAACTCGGGTGCCGAGCGGCGCGCGCTGCCGCCGCCGAGAATGACGATGGCCTGGGCATCGCCCGCCCGGGCTTCATCGAGCACCGGCTCGCGTTCGGCCGCCCGCTCGAGAAGATCCGCCACCACCGGCAGGGACAGCGCCCACAGCGAGCCCAGTCCGCACGCCAAGAGCACAATGCCGGCGCGCCGGGTCTGGCCGCGCGCGCGCCGTGCGAGCAGCCACGCACCTGTAATCGCCAGCAGCACCGGTCCCGCCGGCGGCAACAGCAGCGTGCGCAGCACCGTCTTCACGATCACGAACAGCGGCGCCACGCGGCCGGCCCTCTACAGAGTGATCTGCTGCCAGGCGCGTGAGCGCCAGCGCAGGAACAGCGTGCTGCCCAGCACTATGACGTACAGGAGCACCGCCACCCAGCCGCCGACGGCACCGTAGCCGAACTGCGGCAGGAAACTTACCCATCCCTGGCCGCGGGCGAAGGTGAGCGCGTGCGCCAGCGGCACGAACAGGAAAATGGACAGCGTCAGGACCAGCACCGCGGGCACCTTGACGTCGCCCGCCCCGCGCAGGCACATGCTGCTGCCCAGATTCAGGCCGTCAAAGAACTGGAAGGCGGCGGCCAGCCAGAGCAGTCTTTGGCCGAGCGCCACCGCCGCGACCGCGTCCGCATCGTGGGCACCGGTGAAGAACGGCAGCAGCCAGCGTCCGGTGAGTGCGATCAGGACCCCGATCCCGCCCATGTAGAGCGCGGCGAGCAGGATCGTCCGGTTGCCCACGCGCAGCGCCCAGTCGCGCGCGCCGGCGCCGATCGACTGTCCGACCAAGGTCGTGCCGGCAGAGGCGATACCGAACCCGGGCATGTAGGCGAGGGAGGTGAGAATCACGACCATCTGCGTGGCGGCACCGTCGGCGGTGCCGAGCCACGTCTGCATCATCTGAAAGATGGCGAAGCCGAGCAGGTCGGCTGCCGGCGACAGCCCCATGGGCACGCCGAGGCGCAGCTGCGTGAGCAGCCGCTGCGCGTGCGGATGCCAGGTGAGGTGGGTGTGATAGACGCGCCGGTAGTACGGCTGCAGGAAGATCGCGAGCGCGAACAGCAGGCCGATGAGCTGCGCACAGTTGGTCGCCCAGGCAGACCCGGCAATGCCCCAGCCGAGGCCGAAGATGAACACCTGGTTCAGCACCGCGTTGGTGAAGGTGGTGACGAGCGTGATCCAGAGCGTCAGCCGCGGCCGGCCGATGCCGTTGAAGAAGCCGAGCATGGCCCACAGTGCAGCCCCCACGAACGCACCGCCGATGCGCGGAAACCAAAAGGCGCCGGCGAGCCGCTCGATTTCGGCGTCAAAGCCGAACGGCGCGAGGATCAGATGCCGCGCGGCTCCCACCAGCACGAACAGCGGCGCCGCGCAGGCCATGCCCCACAGCGCCGTCCAGGCCGCCTCACCCGCGCGGCTGTAGCGGCGCGCGCCGAAGTGCTGCGCCACCAGCGTCTGCACCGCCGTACCCGCGCCGCCCAGTACCAGCACCGCCACCATGATGAGCCACTGCACCGCCCCGACGGCCGCGAGCGCCTTGGTGGAGATGCGCCCCATGAACCACATGTCGGTGAGGTTGAGGACGATCTGCACCGCACTGTTGGCCATGAGCGGCAGGGCGAGCGCGAGCACCGCGCGCTGGTCCACGTGCGCATGCCCGGCAGCGTCGATGCGCTGCGCGGGTAAACGCGCAGGGGCATCCGCCGGGCGCTGAGCGCTCGCTGAGTGAGTGAAGGCGTCCATGGCAACATCCTGAGCAATCCGTCATTCTCGCACACTCATTCCAACGGGAGATCGCGCCATGGCCGCACGCCGCAAGACCGCCGCTCGCAGCACGCGAGCGCGCGGGCGCCTCGCGCCCGGCGAAAAAACACGCGGGCTGGACGCCACTCAGGTGGCCGTGCCGCTCGATGATCCGAGCGTCGCTGAGCTCGCCCAACTCGTGCGTGCCGCCGGCGGCGCGCCGCTGGGCGCTTACAAAGAGCCCCTCGGTGGCCGGCCGCTGCTGCTCGCGAGCCTGCCGTGCGCCGCCGTGCAGCCGACGCCCTTCCAGCGCGATCTGTCGCCCACCCACGCCAAGCGACTGGCGGCTGCAATCGAGGCGACCGCGGCGTTCCTTGATCCGCTGATTGTGGTGCGCGGTGAGGATGGGCGACTGTGGACGCCCAACGGCCGCCATCGGCTGGCGGCGGCGAAAGTGCTGGGACTGAAGCAGATCACGGTGCTGATCTCGGCCGATGAGGCGCTCGCCTACCGCATTCTCGCACTCAACACCGAGAAGGCGCACAACCTCAAGGACCGCAGCCTCGAGGTGATCCGCATGGCGCGCAATCTGGCCAAGCGACGCGGCCGCGAGCGCGAGGATCAGTTCACCGCGGAGTTCGAAGCCCCCGAGCTGTTGACGCTCGGCATCGTCTATCAGAAGTCCCCGCGCTTCGCCGGCGGCGCCTACAGCGCGTTTCTGAAGAAGGTGGACCGTTTCAGCGAGCGCGCGCTCGCGGCGAGCCTGAAACAGCGCGAGGACTACGCCGCGCGCCTGATCGAAATTGATGGCCGGGTCAAGTCGGTGATCGCGGCCCTGCAGGCGCGCGGCTTCAAATCCCCGTACCTGCGCAACTACGTCGTCGCACGAATCAACCCGGTACGCTTTCACAAAGCGAAGAAGGGCGACACGCGGCCGCCGATGCCGATCGCGCAGGCGCTTACGCGCATGGCCGCCGCCGCACGCACCTTCAACGTCGGTTCGGTGTCCAATTCCGATCTCGCCTGGGTGGCGGTCGGTGCCACGTCGGACTAGCCGCGCGCGCGTGCCGGCGCACCCCGGCCGAAGCCGCACCGCTTAGGGCCGCGCCGCGCCCGCGCGCGGCGCGGCGCTTTCGGCCAGCTTGCCGAGGTAGCCATCGTCGGCATAGGTCAGCCCGTAGCCAAAGCCGAACAGCGGCGGCTCCCCGGGCCGGCCGTCCACCGCCGGAGGACGCGGCGAGGCCGGCCAGGAAAACGGCAACTTGCCGCGAAAGTCGTAGTGCACTGAGCCGTCGGCGGCGCGGAAGAGCACGTCGGCGATGCCGCCACCTTCGGGCCCCGGCAACCACGCGGCCACGAAACTGTCGGCGGCGTTGATCTCGGCGTTGACCCACAGCGGCCGCCCGGAGAGCAACACCGCCACGACCGGCACGTCGAGCGAGCGCAGACGCCGCAGGAGCGCGAGGTCATGCTTGTCCGCGGCGGTGAAATCCAGCGTGGACACGTCGCCCGCGAACTCCGCGTACGGGCTTTCGCCAAAGACCACGATCGCCACATCCGGGCGGGTGTGAAACTCGCCCCCGGCGCTGAGCTCCGCGCTGCCGCCGGCCGCCTTTACGCACCGGGCAATGCCTGCGTAAACGGTCTCGCCGTGCGGAAACACCTGGTTCGGCTCGGTGCCCTGCCAGTTGATGGTCCAGCCCCCGCTTTGCTTGGCAATACTGTCGGCACCGTCCCCCGCCACGAGCACGCGCAGCTTCGGCGACAGGGGCAGCAGATGGTTGCGGTTTTTCAGCAGCACGAGCGACTCGCGTACCGCCTGGCGTGCGACGGCCCGATGCGCGGCGGAGCCGAGCAGTTCGTAATGTCCGGCATAACGACGCGAAGAGGGCCGGCCCTCCGTCAGTAGGCCCGCGCGCAGCTTCACCCGCAAGATCCGTCGCACGGCGTCATCCAGGCGGCTCGCCGGGATCTGCCCGGTGGCGGCCTGGGCGATGAGGTTCGCCTGCAGTTCCTTCCAGCCATCGGGCGCCATGAGCATGTCGAGTCCGGCATTCACCGCCGCTGCACAGCTGACCGGCGTGCAGCCCGGCAGCTGTGCGTGAGCGTTCCAGTCCCCGAGCACGAAGCCATCGAATCCCATGCGCCCCTTGAGGACGTCCGTCAGCAGCGCACGGTTGCCGTGCATCTTCAGCCCCCGCCAGCTCGAGTAGGACGCCATCACCGTCTGCGCGCCGGCCTCGAGCGCTGAGGGGTAGCCGGCGGCGTCGATGTCGCGCAGTTCGCGTTCCGTCGCCGGGTTGTCCCCCTGATCTTTGCCGAGTGTTCCACCGTCACCCAGAAAGTGCTTCGGGGTCGCGAGCACGTGGGCGCCATCGAGAAAGGCCGGTGTACCGGGAGTGCCCTGCAGTCCCTCCACCATCGCCGCCGCGTACTGACGCACGAGCTGCGGGTTCTCCGAATAGCTCTCGTAGGTGCGTCCCCAGCGCGTATCGCGGGCGACGGCCACGGTCGGGGAGAACGCCCAATCGAGCCCGGTCACCCGCACCTCGAGCGCGGTGATCTCCCCGATGCGCCGGATGAGCTGCGGATCGCGCGCGGCCCCGAGGCCGATGTTGTGCGGAAAGATGGTCGCGCCGGGGATGTTGTTGTGGCCATGAACGGCATCCGTCCCCCACAGGGCGGGGACCTGTGGAGCGGCCGGGGTACCGGCGGAAGCCTCATAGAACCGGTCCGCAAGCGCCAGCCACTCACTCGGTGCAGCGAGTTTGTCGTCGCGGGGCGAGGAGTTGCCGCCGTTAAGTATGGATCCGAGGGGATAGTGGCGCAGGTCATCCGGGGTAATGCTGCCGATGTCAGCCTGAATGAGCTGACCGGCCTTCTGAGCGGGCGTCATGTGCGCCAGCAGCTCCTCGACGCGTGCCTCGAGTTCCTCGTCCCGTTTCAGGGGAAGCGTGAGCTTGGGCCAGCGCTGCGGATGAATCACGGCAGCCGGCTGCGGGGTTGCTGTCATGCCAGGGCTCGCCGCGCAAGCCACCAGTGCGAGCCCCACGCAATACCCGGCCGAGCGGGCCGGTCTCATGTTCATGGTGGCTAGGATACACACCAGAGGTCGACGCACATGCTGGATCAAGTAACTCCGTCCCGAAGCCTCGATACCCAGGTACCCCTGGCCCGGCGCGGGAGCGCAGTCTCAGTGACGGACCATAAGCCCGACCTGTTACTCATTGAGCGCGCGCGCGCGGGCGATGAGGCGGCCATCGAAGCGCTCATCCGCCGCTACGCACGACGCCTGTTCCGGGTTGCCCGCAGCGTCGTCCCCGATGACGAGCGGGCCAGCGCCATCGTCCAGGAGGCCTGCGTCGCCGCGTTCGGTGATCTCTCCCGCTACGAGCCGACCGGCAAGTTTGCCGCCTGGCTCACCCGCCTCGCCTATCAGCACGCACGTCTGCAGCGTGTGGGCATGCGCTTCGCGGCGGCGAACCCGGCGCCGGCGGCCGCGGTGGCCGACGGCGCGGGTGAGGCCTCGACGGAGCGTGAACTGGAACACGCCATCTCTGGCCTGCCGGAGGTGTTCCGTACCGTGTTCGTGCTGCGCGTCCTCGAACGCATCAGCGGCATCGAGACCGCCGCTTCCCTGGGGGTACACGAGACCACGGTACGCACGCGCCTGTACCGGGCGCATCGCAGACTCGATGCGGAGCTCGTGCGTCGCATACGCAGCGCGCCGGCACTGGTGGATCTACCGGCCGCGCGGCTCGAGCGCCTGGTGGGCGCGGTGCTGCTGCACCTGCCGCGCGGCGCGGCGCTCAACGCGCCGGCCGCCACGCCCTGAGTAGCGGCGCTCGGCCGCCTTACGCGCTCAGTCCCGTAAGGCGGGCGCTCGCCTGCCACAGCCGCTCCGCGTCCACATCGCTCTGCGATGCGGCACTGGGCGCCACAGGCCGACAGCGCGCGTAGTAGCCCCCGCTCATGCCCTCCACCTGCGGCGAAGTCGCCAGATAGATGCTGGTGCGCGCACCGGCCGCCGGCGTGAGCATAAAGGGCCGCCCGAAAGCGCCGAGCAGCACCCGCAGCGCGGCGTGATCGTGAAAGAGATGGCTGCTGACGAAGCCCGGGTGCAGCGCGTTGACCGTGACCGCGCTGTCGGCGAGTCGCCGCGCGAGCGCGCGGACAAACAGAACGTTGGCGAGCTTCGAACGCGCATAGGCCGGCAGCAGCCCGGCGACCTTCGTATTCATGAGGTCGTCGAAATCCAGCGTGGCACGGCGGTGAGCGTCCGAGGCCACCACCACGATGCGCGCCGGCGCGCACTCCCTGAGCTTGCCGAGCAAAAGGTTCGTGAGCAGGAATGGGGCGAGGTGATTGACGGCGAACGTCAGGTCGTAGCCGTCGGCGCTGGTGGCGCGTGTGGCGCTCATCATGCCGGCGTTGTTGATTAGCACATCCAGACGCGGCAACGTTGCGCACAGCTCCTGCCCCAGGCGGCGGATCTCCGCCAGGCGGGCGAAGTCCGCCTGCACCGCGTGCACTTCGGGGTTACCGCTGTCGCGGCGCAATGCCTCCGCTACGCCGCGGGCGCGCGCCAGGTCGCGGCCGTGCACCAACACGTGCGCACCCGCGACCGCCAGCGCGCGGGCAGTCTCCGTGCCGATCCCGTGGGTGGCCCCGGTGACGAGGCAGTACTTGCGGTTCATACTTCAGCCGGGGAATGCACTCGGGGGGATCGTATACATGAAAGACATCGAGCGCATCCTGCTCCGGGTGCTCACGCGGTGCACGGGCGTGGCGTTCGCACGGGCGACGACACCCATCCCGGCCCGCGAATTCACACACCACCGTGACGCGGACTCACTGAACTCCCCCGGCCGGCTCTACGGCCACGCCTACGGCGAAATGTAGGCGTCCGGATCTCGCTGCCGGCCGCGCCACCGCCTTGAACGATCTGCTCAGCGCGTTTCTCCTGACCTTTGCCGGGCTGTTCCCGATCGTCAATCCGATCGAGTCGGCGCCGTTTTTCTTCGGTATGACCGCGGGCCTCACGAGCGCGGAACGTGCCGTCATGGCGCGCAAGGTCGCCTTCAACGGCTTTGCACTGCTGCTCGGCTCGATGGTTCTCGGTCCGTACCTGCTGGAATTCTTCGGCATCCGCCTGCCGGTGGTGCGCATCGCCGGCGGCTTCGTCGTGACGGCGCTCGGTTGGAAGCTGCTGACCCAGGAGGACTGGTCCGATCACACCAACTCCGAGCTGCCCGCGCGCAGGAAGATCGGTAGCTTCTACCCGCTCACCATGCCACTCACGGTCGGTCCGGGCTCGATGTCGGTGGCCATCACCATCGGCAGCCGCAAGAAGCCGGGTTTCCCGCCGCTGGCGGAAATTGCCTCGCATGCGAGCGGGGCACTGCTTGGCATCGTCGCCATCGGCATCAGCATCTACCTCGCCTACCGCTTCGCCGCCGCGATGGCGAGGTTCCTGGGCGACACGGGGCTTGAGGTGCTCGTGCGCCTGTCCGCGTTCATCCTCATGTGCATCGGGATCGAGATCTTCTGGAGCGGTTACAGCGCGCTCACGGGCGCCCCCTGAGGCGCCTCTTGTGCCCTGCGGATCGCCGGCCGGAGCGGGCGGGCGGGCGGGCGCCTCAGCCGCCAAGCAAGGCGAGCACCGCCGCACGCGTGGCGGGGGCATGCACGGGCAGCGCGAGCACGTCCCCGGGGCGCGCCCAGTCGAGCGCGCAGTGCACCGCCTCCAGCTCGCTCGGCCGCATCGGCAGTGCCTCCTCGGGCAAGCCGGCGCTGCGCAGCGCCGCGTGGATGAGGCGCGGGATTTCCCCCAGCGGACGACCGCGCAGATACGTCTCGTCTTCCTTAACGACGACGAGGTCCGGGTGGAAGTGCGCCACGGCACGTGCCAGAGCCTCGATCTCGCTGTCCTGGCGGTTGCCAGCCTGGCCCAGGACGGTGCCGAGACGACCGCCCGGGCGGCGCAGATAATTGGCCACGCGCAGCAGACCCTGCATGCCATCCGGATTGTGCGCGTAGTCCACCAGGATGCGCACCCCGCCGCGCTCGAAGCGCATCATGCGGCCGAGGTTGTCGGCGGCCTGCACGCCAAAGCGCGCAAACACCGCGGCCATCACCGGCGCTGATATGCCCAGCGCGCCGCCGGCGAGCGCCGCGGCGGCCAGATTGGCGATGTTGTAGCTCGCGCTGCCCTCGACCGTGAGCGGCATGGCCGCCACGGGACCGAGGTCGTGCTCGCGTGCCCCCTGCTGCAGCGTGAGCCGGCCCTCGCGCACCCCGCAGGTTGCGCCGCCGTACACGCGGTGCGCACGCAGCGACGGGTGGTCCGCATCGAGCGCAAACCAGCCCAGCGGCGGGCAACGCCCGAAGCGCTGGGCGAGATGCGGCGCCTTCGCCGCAAGCTGCGCATCCTCGGCGTTGAGCACCAGCAGTCCGTCGGGCCGCACCACCCCGGCCAGTGCGAGCTTCACGTCGGCGAGTCCGGACAGATCATCGATTCCATACTCGCCGAAATGATCGGCGCTGATGTTCGTAACCACGGCCACGCGTGCCTGCGAGATGGCAAGGCCACGGCGCAGGATGCCGCCGCGGGCGGTTTCGATGATCGCCGCGTGCGCGCGGCGCTCGCGGATGACGCGCCGCGCACCCTCCGGGCCGGAGTAATCGCCGCTCAGCTCGGCCGTGCCCTCGAAGAACACCCCATCGGTGCAGCAGAAAGCGCTCGGCCAGCCGTGCGCGCGCGCGCACGCGGCCAAGAGCCGCACGGTGGTGGTCTTGCCGTTCGAGCCGGTGACGATCGCGGTCGGGACGTCGTGCAGCTCGTGCCAGGGCACCGCGTGCGTGGCGGGGATCTGCGCCAGCGCAAAGTCACACCCGCCGCTGCCGGCGCCGAGGGTGAGCAGCGTCTCGTCCAGCACGTACGGCAGGCCGCGCTCAGCGGCAGCGGCCAGCAACGCCATCAGCGGCGGCTGCGCCTCGCGCGCAGCCAGCGTTGCAAAGCGCGCGAGCGCCCGGGACTCCTCGAGCACGGGGGGGATCACGGTGGCCGGATCGGCCGCGTCCTCGAGAATCTCCGCGAGCAGTGCGGCCTCGAACCCCGCACTGCAACCCGGATCGCGCTGCGCCAGCGTCGCGCACAGCGCCCACTCGTTGACTTCCGTCGCCACGAACAGCTGATCACAGGGGGCGGCGAGTGCCAGTGACACGCCGCTCGCGTGGGCGCGCGCAGCAAGGCCGGTGGTGCGCCAGCCCAGATGCGCGCGCGCGCGGCTGACGCGCGCGCGCCAACCGGCAAGCAGCGCCTCATCGACCGCGATGCCGTCGGTCTCGAGCTGCGCCCCGGTGCTGCTGAAGAAAAGGTTCGGGCCCGTCAGACGCCGCGAGGCGTCAAACGGGAGTCCGGTCTTGGTGTTCAGTCTGCGGCCTCCGGCGCGTAATGCACGCCGCGCTCATCGCGGATCAGCCCCTCGAGGCTGAAGCTGGGCATGGCCGGCTCCGGCGCACTCGCCGGCAAGGGCCCGCCATCGCGCGCCGGCGCCACGGCGGGGACGGGCGCGCCGAGCGCGGCAACACCGGCGGGCTTGAACTTGGTGATCTGTTTCCAGGAGCGCACCAGCGCGTCGGCAAAAATCAGCAGCAGATCCCCGGGCTTACCCATGTTCAGCGCGGCGCTGATCGCCTCGGACTCATCCGGGATGACCGAGATCGCGCTTTCCGGAACGCCGGCCGCGCGCAAGGCGGCAGCCTGGATGCGCGGCACCTCATCGGAGGCGCGCTCGCGCAGATTGTCATCGCGGCGGCAGATGTAG
>Ga0307476_10002621_pt1 | contig 10680 bp, 8 predicted proteins | sample atmos_gasesECM2C_2_FD_203314 | JGI IMG/M metagenome (GOLD analysis project Ga0307476, IMG submission 203314) | Hardwood forest soil microbial communities from Morgan-Monroe State Forest, Indiana, United States - atmos_gasesECM2C_05 | ecosystem: Environmental > Terrestrial > Soil > Temperate... | reverse complement strand
TCGATTTCATCACGGCGCGGAGGCGGAGGGTTACTAACTCTAGTTCGCGGGTGGGGTGGGCATAGTTGTAGCGGCGGTGGTGTTCTTCGTGGAAATCTTTCAGGAGATTCCCGGTGAACGGCAGGTTCAGTTCGTAGCCCTGGCCGCGGTAGCGGAGGTCTACGCTGCGCTGATGATTTACTTTTCCCCGCCAGGCTTCTTGTCGAAAATCCTTTGCGGCTTGTTTCTGGAGAGCCGAGAATTCACGATTCAGTTCTGCGCCAGGGAGTTTGCCGGAGACGCGCCAGAGGACGGTGCGTGAATAATCCTTGACTACGTCGCTGAACAGAATGCCAAGAGCGGAAAGCGCGCCGGGGAGGGCGGGCACGATGACGCGCGGGATGCTGAGGGCTTCTGCGAGGGTGCAGGCGTGGAGGCCTCCAGCTCCTCCGTAGGCTACGAGGGCGAAGTCGCGAGGATCGCGTCCGCGTTCGATCGAGACTACGCGGATGGCTTTCTCCATAGTGGCGTTGACCACGCGGATTACGCCTGCGGCAAACTTCTCGAGAGTGAGCGGGCTTCCGTTCTGCTTCAGGCATTCTTTTTTCAGCCACTCTGCGGTGATCCGCCGGGTGCGGTCAAGATCGAGAGAGAAGTCGCCGCCGAGGAAACGCCTGGGTTGCAGGCGGCCTAATAAGAGGTTGGCGTCGGTGACGGTGGGCTGGGTGCCGCGGCCGTAGCAGATGGGGCCGGGATCGGCGCCGGCGGATTCGGGACCTACACGGAGGACGCCTGCTGCGTCGAAGCGGGCTAGCGAGCCTCCGCCTGCGCCTACGGTGTGAATGTCGAGCATGGGGACGCCGATGGGGAGTCCGGCGACTTCTGCCTGGCTGGCGGTGGTGATGGCGCCTTCTACGAGAGAGACGTCGGTGGAGGTGCCTCCCATGTCGAAGGCGATGATGCGCTCGAAGCCGCTGCGGCGGGCGCTGGCCGCGGCGCCGACTACGCCTCCGGCGGGACCAGAGAGAACCGTGCGGACGGGTTCGCTGGCGGCGGAAGAGAGCGCGGTGATGCCGCCGGAGGATTGCATGACGAAGATTCGGGGACGGTGAGGTACTTCAGGGGCTAAAGCCCGGATCGATTTGGATTGTTTCAACGCAGCGCTGAAGCGCTGCTCCACCCTCGATAAGCGCTGTTCTAAGTTTTTCAGATAGCGCTGCATTACCGGTTGGAGGTAGGCGTTGATTACTACCGTTGAGGTGCGTTCGTATTCGCGGAATTCGGGAAGGATTTGGTGAGAGATGGAGAGCGGGACGCCTAGCGGCTTGAGAGCTTCCGCGATTAGCAGTTCGTTTTGCGGATTCGCGAAGGAGAAGAGTAGTGAGATGGCGACGGACTCGGGCAGCTTTGCTTTTATATTGGAGGCTAGCGATTCTAGATCGGAGGGCGAAGGCGCGGTCAGGATTTTGCCCTCGCTGGCGGTGCGTTCTTCGATGCCGAAGCGGAGATCGGCGGGCACTAGCGGCTCGATGCGGTCGAAGAAGAAGTCGTAGAGCTTGGGGCGGGTCTGGCGGCCGATCTCGATAGCGTCTTCGAAACCAGCGGTAGTGACCAGAGCTGTGCGGGCTCCTTTGCGCTCTAGCAAAGTGTTTGTACCGACTGTCGTGCCGTGCAGGATCACTAGCTCGCCTTTGGGATTGATTTTGCGAAGGGCTTCGACGATGGCTTGGGAGGGATCGGCAGGAGTGGAGAAGACTTTCAGCATGCACAGGCGGGCGTCGGCGCCGATCCAGACGCAGTCGGTGAAGGTGCCGCCGGTATCGATCGCTATGCGGAGCGGTTGTGGGCGGGGCATGGAGTTGATTCGGAAATCAGGGTAACATTTGCGGCTATGAGATATGCATTTCTGGTTGAGACCTATGCCACCGAGCGGGTGAAGGCGGTGAGCGTGTGGAGCGAGTTCCGCGATGAGGATCTTGCGGTGCGTCCGCGGGAGGACGATCGGCGGGGACGCAGCGTGCATGAGCAGATGGTGCATCAGTGCGTCAGCGAAGACCTGTGGTTCCGCAATATGCTGGGGATTGATGTGGCCGCGCCACCGCTGCCGAAGCAGGAGATTCGGATGGAGTTCATGAAGCGGTATGCGGAGGACAGCGCCAAACGGCTGGCGGCTCTGCAGGAAAGAGATGAGGCGTGGTGGGAAGAGAACGTTAAGTTCTTCGATGTGCTGCGATCGCGGGCTTGGGTGATGACGCGGCGGATGACGCATACGTCGCATCATCGGGGACAGCTGATGGCTATGCTGCGAATGTTGGGGCGGGATGTTCACAGCAACTACGGACCGACGGCCGATACGGGCGGGTTGATGCAGAATCATGCGCCGACTATTTATGCATATCCGAGTTTGGAGGCGTTGTTCGTTGGGGAGAACGGTGGAGGGGCGAAGGCTGCGTTGCCGGGGGCTGGGGGCAAGGTGGTCACGGAAAGGCCGTCCGGTGACTGACGGCAGAGTAGTAATCGGACTTAGCTGTCTGGTTGCGCTCACAGTTGCGGCAGCCGAGCCTCCACGCAACCGGGATCAGCCGCCTCATGTCGAACACAACAGGTTCGTTTCTTCGGCTGACCCCAAGATCCGCGTCAAGGTGAACGGGAACTTCGAGTATGTCGGGAAGGTGGCATTCACGATTGACGATCAAGCGGAAGGAAATCGTTATGTGTTTGTTCACGCGACTCAGGACAAGCATATTCAGCAGATGTTCATCATTCAGCAGGAGGGATTCCTCGCCTCATCGAGGGATATCTACCGATACAAAATCACGACCCCGGCAAGGCTGGGGAACTTCGACTATCAGCATTCGGTGATCCTGTACGACAACGATGCAAATATTCGTGAAGCACCGGGCAAAGAGGCAGATCTGACCCAACGATTCCTTGTGGCGCGGGGGTATGTTCTGGAACCGGAGTTGGTCATGTCTCGTTTTGCACGATCTGCAGATTCAGCGCGGAAGCATGAGATCATTTTCTTCTGCTTTGAGAATCTCTCGTCTTACGGGCACAGGCTGACGGATTTTCCGAAGGACGCGGACAGCCCAGGGAAACTAGAGATTAAGCGAAAAGTGGACGAGAACTGCCATGAGGCCTTTCGGGTGAACGACTGAAACCTATCCCTTTGTGGTAAAGGCAAGGGTCAGCAGCGTCTTTTGTTCTACCTCGTGCGCCTTGGCGCTGCCTGTTGCGGGGCTGGCGCTGGAGCTGCGCTTTACTGACATCACGTGGCGGTTGCCGGCTAGGCGTTGGAGGCGGGGGAGCATGTTGAATAACGCTCCCATGTTGGCGGGCTCTTCCTGCACCCAGACTATGTCGCCGGTTTCGCCGTGGCGGACGAATTCGGCGGTTAACTCTTTTTCGGGAAAGGGATAGAGCTGTTCTAGAAACACGATTGCTGTCGAGCTGTCTTTTCTCTTCTTACGCTCGGCCTGGAGTTCATGGCCTATCTTCCCCGTACAGACCAGGATGCGGTCGGCTTCTCCGATTTCGGTGTCGGGGAGTACGTTCTGGAAATTCTTCTGGGTGAAATCCGCGATGGGCGACGACGCATCGGGATGGCGCAGCATACTTTTCGGAGTGAAGACTATCAGCGGTTTGCGCCAGTGGCGCAGGGCCTGGCGGCGGAGAAGATGAAAATACTGCGCGGCGTTCGATGGCTGGGTGATCTGGATGTTGTGCTTAGCCGCCAGTTGGAGGAAGCGCTCGATGCGCGCGCTGGAGTGTTCCGGTCCCTGCCCTTCGTAGCCGTGGGGAAGAAGCAGGACTAGACCCGAGAGCAGGTTCCACTTGGCTTCACCGGCCGAGATGAACTGGTCGATGATGGCCTGACCTACGTTCACGAAATCGCCGAACTGGGCCTCCCAGAGAACCAGTGCTTCGGGATAGTCGCGGCTGTAGCCGTATTCGAAGCCGAGGACGCCTGGTTCGGAAAGAGTGGAGTTGTGGATTCCGCAGCGAGCCTGGCCCGGCGCAATATTTTCCAGCGGCACATATTCGTTCTCGTTCTCGATATCGATTAGGGCCGAGTGTCGCTGGTTGAAAGTGCCGCGGCGGGAGTCCTGGCCGCTGAGGCGAACTGGGATTCCGGCTTTCGCGAGGCTGGCGAAGGCCAGGGCTTCAGCCATGCCGTAGTCAACGGGGCGCTTGCCTGCGCCCATTTCGGCGCGCTGTTCTAAGAGCTTCTTCACTTTGGGATGGATGTGGAAGCCCGCGGGATAGGTGGTGAGGTGATTGGTGAGATCGGCTAATTCTTCGGTCGAGAGTCCAGTTTCCACTTCGAATTCTGGTTTGTGGAGGCCGCCGTAGTATTGGTCCCAATACTTCGGCAGGTCGCGCATCAAGGGCTTCTTGGTCAGCTTGCCGGCATCTTTCTGCGCGGATTCAAATTCGGCTTTGATGGCGGCTACTTGCTCGGGGCCGTCGGTTGCTCCGATGTCGTCCGCGTAGATTTCCCACAGCGGGGGATGTTCCTTGATCTTTTTGTAGAGCAGCGGCTGGGTGATGGTGGGATCGTCGACCTCGCTGTGGCCGTGGCGGCGGTAGCCGATCAGGTCGATGACCACGTCGGTGCCGAACCGGTAGCGGTACTCGGTGGCGATGCGGGCTACGCGGACTACCGCGTCCACATCTTCGCCGTTGACGTGGAAGATGGGGATGGACTGGCGCCGCGCGATGCAGGCGGCGAAGCGGGTGGAGTGCTCTTCGACGTAGCTGGTCGTGAATCCCAGCAGATTGTTGACGATTACGTGAATGGTGCCGCCCACGGTGTAGCCGGGCAGGTCAGCGTAGTTCATGGTTTCGGCGAGGATGCCCTGTCCGGCGAAAGCGGCGTCGCCATGGACCAGGAGCGGGAGATATTTTTCGCGTCCGCCTTCGCCGGTGCGGTCTTGTTTGGCGCGAGTGCGGCCGACGGTTACGGGATCGACGGCTTCGAGGTGGCTGGGGTTTGAAACCAGATGGATGTGGACTTTGCTGCCGCTGCGCGTGGTGTATTCGCCGGTGGCGCCCATGTGATATTTCACGTCGCCGGAGCCTAGGACGCTGCGCGGGTTGACGTCTTCGAATCCGGCGAAGATTTCGTCCGGGGGGCGCTTCGCCACGTGAGCGATGACGTTGAGGCGGCCGCGGTGACTCATTCCCATCACTAGCTCGATGGCGCCGAGGCGGGAGCCGGTGTCGAGGATTTCATCGACCAGCGGGATGAGCGCGGTGACGCCTTCGAGCGAGAAGCGCTTGCTGCCGAGATAACGTTGCTGCACGACCTGCTCGAAAACGTCGGCACGGATCAGGAGGTCGAGAATGCGCCGCTGGTCTTTCCCTGTAACCTCGGATTCAGGAGCTGGCGATTCCATCTGCTCGTAGATCCAGCGGCGGCGTTCAGGATTGTAGATGTGGTTGATCTCGACGCCAATCGTGCTGGAGTAGATGGCGCGGGCTTGGCGGGCGTATTCGCCTTCCAGTCGCAGTTCTGGCGCGACGCGCGGGCGGAGGAAGCCGAGCGGGTCGAGGTCGGCTTCGAGGTATCCCCATTGCCGGAAGGCGTTGAAGACCTGCTCGCGATCAACGTTAGGCGAGGGTGTTTCGACTACGGCAGCTCTGGCACCGCCGTTGGGAGACTTGGATTTCTGACTTGGCATATTCGGTAAGTACTAGGATAACGGATGCTGCGCTTGATGTGCCGGATTCGCAGCCGTGGAAAACCTTTAACACAGAGGGCACTGGGGAACACGGGGTAAGACAATAAGCGGATGCCCAACTGGGCATCCGCTTACTTTAGTCGTCCGCTGTTTGTGGCCTTAGAAGCTGAACAGATCCATCAGATCGCCGATCGCCGGACTGTTCGTCGGAACATAGGGGTTGGTGCTGGTGGTTGGATTGGGGAAATTGTCGCGGCTGCGACTGGTCAGCGGAGACAGTCCCCAGTTCGCTTCGATGAACTTTAGAATCGAAACGTGGTCGTTGTACTGGTGCGAGATGTGTCCAGCCTTGGTGTAAGGCGAGACCACGATTGCGGGGATTCTGGTGCCGTCCCCGAAGTAGTCCAGCGGCTGAACGTAGCCGGAGTCGTAGTAGCCGCCGCCTTCGTCCATCGTGATGATGATGGCGGTGCTGTCCCACAATTCCTTGTTGGCCTGGACGTCGTCCACGATTTTCTTAATGAAACCCTCGAGTAGGATGAGCTTGGAGGACGCCGGGTGGCCGTCGAGCCAGCCGGAGGGTTTCACAAACGACACCGCCGGCAACGTTCCGTGCTTGATCGCCGAATAGAGGGCGGTGGTGTCCTGCAAATTCGCCCGGCTCGATGGATTGGTCATGATCGAGGTCGAGTACTGGAAGAAGTTGCAGATGTTGCAATACTGGTTGTTGAGGGCAACGTAGTTGAGATCGGGATCGGCGAGATAAGTGCTCCACTGGTCTCCGTAGTAGGCCCAGGAAACGCCGGCTTCATTCATGGCGTCGCCGATGTTGCGGACCGAGGAGGGAGGGATGGTGAAGACGGTTTCGTTTGGATTCCCGATATCGGCATAAGCGCTCTTGCCGCTCCCGTAATAGCCTGGGTTGTAGTTGTTCAGCAGGTAGAAGTGAGTCGAGTCGCAGTTGGGATTGATGGGCGTGCTCAGAGCGCTCAGATAAGTGGTGATCGGCAGGACGCCGCCCTGAGTGGTATCTGAACAATTCGTGTAGCTTCCGCCTCCGTAAGAAGAGGATCCGTAAGAGCCGCCGCCGTAGCCGTCCTCTGAGTACCAGTTGTTGGTGCCAGACAGCGGATCCGGATTCTCGATTTCATCGACGATGCCGGCGTTGGGGCTGCCTGCGGCAACCAGTTGATTGTGCGGTGGCTGCAAGGCATTTCCGCTGCCATCGCTAAACCAGATTGCGTCGCCGGTGCCCATCATGATGTGGTTGGCGCCGGTTCCTCCCATCACGGCCTGGTGGTAGTTGTCGCTCATCGCATAGTGGTCGGCGAGATACTTAAGGTAAGGTGCGTCGCCCTGTTGCACGTTATAGAAGCCCATCGAGGTTGAGCCTTCCCCGGTGGAAGTGTCATTGAAGCCGGCGGGCTGGGCAAGGCCGTTGGTCCCGGCGCCGACGGTGGTTTCGACCCAGGGGAACAGATCGCGCGCGCAACCGGTGGGATTCGTGGTTGAAGCATTCGCGGCGTTGCAATCAGACTGCTGCCACATCTGGTAGAACCTGTGGACGGGGCTGTTGTCGTAGGAGTCGTAGGGATGGGTAGGTGAGGTCAACTGGAATGGGCCGGGCGGCAGAGTGGTCGCATGCGGGATGCGAATGTCGACCTGTCCATGACTCAGGCCGGTGCCGCCGGTGGTCAGGTAGAGGTAATAGTCCTGCGGCAATCCGTTCTCGTTTTTCCTGGCCTGCCCCTCGTTCTTGAAAGGTGGAGTGGTATATCCCCCCGCAAGCACGGGCGGCAGATACGTATACGGAGTGTTGCCAGATGGACTTAGCTGATAGGTGGTGGTGTCGCTCGCTGTGGACTGGCCGGCTGAGGAGAAGTTGGGGCCGGGAGTGCCGTCGGCGTTCACGATGCCCTCGGAGAGCAGGTTCTGAATGGTGTCCGAGCTGGTCGGCTGGTAGGTGGCGAAGACGTGATCGAAGGTACGGTTTTCTCCGATGATCACGATTACGTGCTTAATGGGTGTGGTTGCTGTGGCTTGCTTGGTGTGTTGCTTGGCTGGTTCTTGAGCGGTGGATTGGACCGGCGCTCCCAAGTTGGCAAGCAGAGCAAACAGGCTTGTGCCAACGGCAAGGTGCTGTCTGGCTTTCGCCAGGACGCTTTGCGAAGACATGAATTTCCTCCTAAAAGAGTGAAAGCTTGCAGAGTTCAAGCTACTGGCTTGGCGGTTACGGGCAGGTAACGCAGAGATGAATTTCCCGAGAAAAGAAATCCACCGGAAGGAGGGGATGAAACGCAGACGTGACCTGTGTTTGGGCGGTTTCGTCCTATTGTCGAAAGAATGTAAAGCTCAGATGAATTAATTTCCACTGCCAGCGAGAAGGGCTAGGGCATTTCCTGTAGAGACGAGAGTTGACATTTGTGACCTGCGAGGAACGGGCAGGATAGACTGACTCGGAGAGCCAAAGCGCGAAAACCTGCATGCCAAGCCTTCTCGGGATTCCGTTGGATGTGAACTCGTCCTATCTACGCGGGGCGGCGAGTGCGCCGGCAAAGATCCGCGAGGCGCTCGGCTGTCAGGCTTCCAACCAATGGTCGGAGCTTGGCGTTGACTTGGGTGTGGGGGGATCGTTTGCGGACGCCGGGGACCTGCAGTTGGGCAATTCGAGGGAAACTGTCCACGAGGATTTTGCGGAGATCGAGCGCGCTGTGGCCGAGTTGCTCGAAAAAGGTAAGCGTCCGGTGTCGCTGGGCGGGGATCACTCGGTCACGTATCCGATATTGAAGGCATTTGCGCGCCGCCATCCTGAGCTCACGATCGTTCACTTTGACGCGCATCCCGATTTGTATGACGAGTTCGAGGGTAGCCGGGTGTCGCACGCTTGTCCGTTTGCGCGCATTATGGAGGAGCGGCTGGCGACGCGGCTGGTGCAGGCGGGGATTCGAACCATGAACCGGCATCAGAGCGAGCAGGCGGCCAGATTCGGCGTCGAGGTGGTGCAGATGTCGGCGCTGCCCGCTTACGGCCGTTTGAAAATCCGCGGGCCGGTTTACGTTTCATTCGATATGGATGTGCTCGATCCGGCGTTTGCCCCGGGGATCTCTCACCGCGAGCCGGGTGGGATGACGGTGCGCGAAGCGATTGCACACGTACACGCGATCGAAGGGAGCATTGTCGGGGCGGACATCGTGGAGTACAACCCGGCGCAGGATGTCTCGGGAATGACGGCTACGGTGGCGGCGAAGGTTCTGAAAGAGATTCTGGGAAGGATGGTTGCCAAGGGGTAGAAGCCGCGTTCGTCTCCCACAAAGTTTCAGGAAGGAGTGATGTTATGCAGGGGAACGGTCTGGTAGAGGTGGCAAGCCCTTACCCGGTGGACGAAACGGTGCAGCGGCTGGAATCGGTTCTCGCCGAGCGCGGGGTGCGAGTGTTCGCCCTTGTGGACCACAGCGGAGAGGCAGAGAAAGTTGGAATGAAGATGCGGCCGACAAAGCTGGTCATCTTTGGGAATCCCAAGGGAGGGACGCCGGTGATGGTAGCCGCGCCGTCGGTGGCGATCGATTTGCCGTTGAAGGCGCTGGTGGCGGAAGATGCCGAAGGCAAGGTTTGGGTTTCCTACAATAGTCCCGAGTACCTGCAGCAGCGGCACGGCGTGCCGGAGGAGTTGCTCAAGAATATTGCGGTTGTGGGCGCACTGGTGGCGAAGGCTGTGGAATAATGCTGCGGTCATCGTCCTGCGGTCATGCTCCTGCGGTCATCGTTCTGCGTTATGGGAGAGCCAGTGGTTGAGAATTCCAATCGAGCTCGCGATCATCTCGCCAATGAACGCACATTTCTGGCTTGGGTGCGAACCAGCGTAGCGATTGTGGTGTTCGGATTTGCGATTGGGCGGTTTGCAATCGCGATGAGGCAGTTGACGGAGTTTCAGGGCCGCTCGTCAAGAACTACCGGGCTTTCGGTGTGGATGGGGATGAGCGCGATTCTGGCCGGCGTGGCGATGATGGTGGCGGGTCTGACACGCTATCGAAGAACCCGAGCGCAACTGGACGAGGGGAAGTTTGAGCCGGCGGGATTCGTCGTGGATCTGGTGGCGATTTTGACAGTGCTGTTTGGAATGGTGCTGGCGGGGTATTTGATTTACGTGCAGAAGAGTTTGGGTTAGGCACAGAAAAGTATAGTCCGCAGTGCGTTGTCGAGAGCGATCCTCAACATCGAAAATCTATGGCGAACGATCAGGAAAAAGAGGCGGCGGCGCGGGCTAGTTTGCGCTTCGTGAAGGACGGTCAAGTGGTTGGACTGGGGACGGGGTCGACGGCGGCATACTTCATCCAGCTGCTGGGCGAGCAGGTGAAGAATGGACTGAAGGTTCGTGGCATACCGAGCTCTGACCGTTCGCGGGAGCAGGCGGCTGGGCTGGGAATTCCACTCACCACGCTGGACGAGTGTCAGGAGATTGACGTGACCGTGGACGGCGCGGATGAAGTTGATCCGCAATTGCGGTTGATTAAAGGCGGGGGCGGGGCGCTGCTGCGGGAAAAGATTGTGGCCTCGGCGACGAAGTATTACGTGATTATCACCGATGCGACCAAGAGAGTTCCGGTGCTGGGAAGGTTTCCACTGCCGGTGGAAGTGATCAAGTTCGCGCAGGCGCTGGTACGGAAAAAGATTGAGGCGCTCGGAGCCGCGGTTAACATGCGGGTGGGAACGGATGGCAAGCCGTACCTGACCGACGAGAATAATTACATTCTGGATTGCCGGTTCGGGCAGATTCCGAACCCGGACGGGCTAGCACGGCGGCTCAGCGATATGCCGGGAGTGGTGGAGCATGGTCTGTTCATTGGCATGGCGAGCGTGGTGCTGGTGGCAAACGGCAGTGAGATTATGGAGTTGCGGCGCGGACGTTAACGGTGAAATCGAAATCCTTCACCACAGAGTCGGAGAGACACAGAGAAAAACCGGAAGGAGTTTCCTCTGTGGCTCCGTGGCTCGGTGGTGAATTAGCTCGTTCGTAATC
>Ga0307476_10002620_pt1 | contig 10686 bp, 7 predicted proteins | sample atmos_gasesECM2C_2_FD_203314 | JGI IMG/M metagenome (GOLD analysis project Ga0307476, IMG submission 203314) | Hardwood forest soil microbial communities from Morgan-Monroe State Forest, Indiana, United States - atmos_gasesECM2C_05 | ecosystem: Environmental > Terrestrial > Soil > Temperate... | reverse complement strand
AAGCGTGGAGCCGAATGTCGCTTCGTCGCCCTGCCCCGCGCAGCGAACGAAATAATCGCGAAACATGTTCGGCATCCAGCGGCTGTCGACCCACCAATCCTTGGCGCGGGTCAGCGGCGCGCCCACTGCGACGCGCGGCGCGGCATCGGCGAGGAAATCCAAGGCGAAATACATCGTCCACGGCGAAAAATACCCGCATTGCACCAGCACGCGCTCGACCGCTTCACCGCGATCGGACCGCTTGCGCAGCGCCGCAATCGCCACGCTCGACAGCGACCAGCTGTTGCCTTCGACATATTGCAGCACCACGGCGAGCGGCACGCTCGGCAACGCCAAGAGTCCCACGGCCTCGATGAATTGCTTGTGTGCGTAGAGCGCGCTCGGATGCGCGGCATCGGAGCCGAACGGCGCGAAGATTTTGTCCAGCTCGTAGAGACGCGTCGAAAGCAGCGGCGGCTCGGCGGCGCCGGCCGGAATGCCGGCTGCCTTCAATTTTTGCCGGATCCGCCAGGCGCGCAGCTCCTTACGGAAGATGATGCCGAAGATGATGAGCGCAAGGACGAGGTAAATCGGAACAACCGAGTAATCCACGCTATCGACCTCGCGCTCACCTCAGCAGCGCACCGCGTCACGCTGCGCCGCATCCAGGAAACGTTTCGTCTTACCCCTGCGAGATGAATTTGGTGACCAGATAGGCACCCAAGCCCTCGATGCCGCCTTCGCTGCCGTGGCCGCTTTCCTTGACGCCGCCGAACGGCGTCTCCGGTGTCGAGATGGCGATGGAGTTGACGCCGACCATGCCGGAATCCAGCGCGTCGCCGATCGCCGCGGCAGTCGCGTTCGACGTGGTGAAAGCGTAAGCCGCAAGACCGTATTCCAGCGAGTTGGCGCGCTGCACCACCTCATCGAAAGTCTTGAAGGTGACGACCGGTGCCAGCGGGCCGAACGGCTCGTTCTTCATCACCTTGGCGTCGTCGGGAATGTCGGTGATCACCGTCGGCTCGTAGAAGAAGCCCTGGTTGCCGTGCCGCTTGCCGCCGGTCTGGATCTTGCCGCCGCGGCTCTTGGCGTCGTTGACGAAACCCTCCATCGCCTCGATGCGCCGCGCATTCGCCATCGGCCCCATGGTGATGCCCTTCTCCAAACCGTCGCCAAGCTTGATGCCGTTGGCGTATTCGGTGAAACGCTTGAGGAAGCGCGAATAGACGTCTTCCTGCACATAGAAGCGCGTCGGCGAAATGCAGACCTGGCCGGCGTTGCGATACTTGAACGCCGCGATGGTATCGGCCGCTTTCTCCGGATCGGCGTCGGCAAACACCACGACCGGCGAATGGCCGCCGAGCTCCATGGTGGTGCGCTTCATACCCTTGGCGGCGAGCGCCGCCAAATGCTTGCCGACCGGGATCGAGCCGGTGAAGGAGATTTTTCGCACCACGTCCTTGGCGAGCAGATATTCGGAGACTTCCGCCGGCACGCCGAACACCAGGTTGAGCACGCCCGCCGGCAGGCCGGCATCGGCGAAGCAGCGCACCATCTCGACGCAGGCGCCTGGCGTTTCTTCCGAGGCTTTGAGAATGAGCGAGCAGCCGGCGGCGAGCGCGCCGCCGATTTTGCGAGCCGGGGTGAGCACCGGAAAATTCCACGGCGTGAACGCCGCCACGACGCCGATCGGCTCCTGGATCACCAGCTGGCGGATGCCCTTGCCGCGGCCCGGCACGATGCGGCCATAAGATCGGCGGCCCTCTTCGGCGTACCAGTCGATGATGTCGGCCGACGTGATCACCTCGGCGCGGGCTTCAGGATAGGTCTTGCCCTGCTCCAGCACCATGATTTTCGAGATCGCGTCGAAACGCTCCCGCATCAGATCGGCGGCCTTGTGCAGGATCTTGCAGCGGTCATAGGCCGAGGTGGCGCGCCACACCGCAAAACCCTTGGTGGCCGCTTCCAGCGCCTGGTCGAGATCGGCCTGGCTGGCATGCGGCAGGTGGGCGAGCGGCTTTTCCGTCGCCGGATTGATCACGTCCTCGCCTTTGCGGCCGTCGGCGCCGTGCCACTTGCCGTCGATGAACAGTTCGAGATTACCGTACATGATGTCCTCGCTGGGCTTACTCGTCGGTTGGTTCTTGGCCGAGGGATTTAGCAGGTTTTTGCGACCGGTTCACGTGTCCTCTCCCCTTGCGGGAGAGGAGAGCGAGCGAAGCGAGGCAGGTGAGGGCCCGACAAGCCCAGCGCCGCAGACGGCCCTCACCCGACGCAGTCGAGCTACGCGCGGCTCCGCCGACCCTCTCCCGCAGGGGGAGAGGGCTTATTCCTCCCGCGTCGGATCGATGACGAAATTGGTGAAACCGCCGTCGCGGGCGTCCATGCCGGCGAGCACCTCGTTGACCTTCGACAGCGGCGAGACCTGATGCTCCAGCGCCGAAAAGTCCAGCGTGCCGGCGCCCGCCATGGCCGCCATCTCCTCGCCCTCGCCGGTGGTGAACCAGACGGAACCTTGCAGGCCGATGCGGTTGGTCATCATCCAGAACGCATTGAGCTGCAGCGTTTCCAGAACCGCGCCGACATTGACCGCGCGGCCGCCGCGCCGCAAGCAGAACAGCGCCCGCATCATCGCGCCGGCCGGCGCGCCCGGCGGCAAACAATCGATCATGCCGTCGACGCCGTGGCCTTCGGTCGCTTTTCTCGCCCACACGACGAGCGGATCGGGATTTGCCGGACCCGCGCCTTGCGCCGGCGCATCCGGTACCGAAAGCACATCGATCCGCTTCGGCGCCAACGCCTTGACGCGATCGAGCAGCGCCTGCTTGCGGCCGGTGCCGAGGATTTTTGTCGCGCCCATGGCCAGCGCGAGCTGCGCCGCATTGAGGCCAAGCTGCCCGCTGATGCCGTTGATCAGGAGCGTCTGGCCGGGGCCGACGCCGATTTTTTTCATCGCCGAATAGGCAGTGCCGAAATAGCCGAGCCGCGCAGCGGATTCGAAGCTGACATTGTCGGGCAATTTCACCAGCGCGGTCGCCGGCGCGGTGATGAACTGCGCCAACCCGCCATACGGATAGGCGCGCATGATGTCCTGGGAGCGACCGAAATAGCCTTGCAGGGTGAAACTCGGGCAATCCAGCTCCTTGCCGCTGCGGCACATCTTGCATGACCCGCACGACCGCGCCGGATTGACATAGACGCGGTCGCCCGGGCGGATCGAAAACACCTGCGCGCCGACCTTTGCGACGACGCCGGTCGGATCGAGCCCGAAAATCGCCGGCAGCGGCGGCATCATCTTGTTGTCCGGCGTCAGCGAGCCGAAGAAATTGCTCACCACGCGGGCCAGATTGGGCACCACGCCGCAGGCCTTGACCTCGACCAGCACGTCGGTCGGCCGCGGCTCCGGTACCTCGATGCGATCGAGCGTCATCGGCGAGCCGTAGGCATGCAGCCGCGCGGCGATCATGGTGGCCATTCGTTTTCCTCTCCCCCTCGTCATACGCGGGCTTGACCCGCGTATCCATGCCGAGTGTCGACATGCGGAGACTTTCCGAAAATTCTCAGTCATCTCATGTCAGCATGGATTGCCGGGTCAAGCCCGGCAACGACGATCAAGGTCAATCGCGCAACGCCGTGAGCTCGACCGGCCCATCGAACAGCGTGCCGATGGTCTGCAACACCTGCGCGGCGCGGGCTGCGGTCCAGCCGCCGTGGGCAGCGTTGAGCAAAAACTTGTCCTGGATATCGGCGCGCGTCAGCGGCTCCCGGGCGCCGCCGCGCATATAGGGCTGGCGTTCCTCGATCACCGTGCCGTCGCGCAAGGTGGCGCGGATGTGGCCGGTGAAATTTTTCGGATAGGGATTTTGCGGATCGATCCGGTAGCGCACCTTTCCGGCGAGCGCGACGACGGCGGGATCGCGTACCGCCGCATCGGTAAAGTCGCCGAGCCCGACATTGCCGCGCACGAAGCCGCAAGCGATGCAGTATGGCGTGGAGAATTTTCCGGCGTAGCCGTTACCTGGCTTTTGCTTGGCGGCGAGCGGCTCCCACAAACGGTGCACCGTGCCTTCGCCGACCTCGCACATCATCTCGACCACATCGTCGGCCTTGATTTTTTTCACCGCGAGCCGGCGCGCGCAGTCGATGTAAGGATGCGTCATGGTTCCGCATGGATAAGGCTTGAACGCCAGCGTCTCCGTGACCCAGCGGGTGCCGAAATCGCCGATCAGCGCGTCGTAATCGCCCTTGGTGGTGTGGGCAAAACCGTGAAAGAAGCCGTGCACGCCTTCGAACACCGTGCGCGGGCCCAAAAAACCGGCACGGCCGAGCAGCGCCGCGCGGATGCCCGATTGCGCCGCCCAGCCGGCATGCAGCCGCTTGGTCCAGGCGCCCTCGGCCAGATATTCGATGATGCCGCTTGCCATCGAGGCCGCGGTGCCGAGCGCGTCGACCAGTTGCCGCGGGTTAAGCTTCAGCGCCGTGCCGACGCCGGCCGCGGCGCCCATGGCGCCGAACACCGCGGTCGGATGAAAGCCCGCTTTGTGGGTGAGCGTCGGCGCGACCGTGCTAAGCCGGCACATCGTCTCGACGCCAACGGCGATGCCGAGAAGCGCCGTGCCTCCGTCGAGATCGTGCCGCTCGCAGGCCGCAAGCACCGCCGGCACGATGACCGCGCCGGCATGGATCGGACCGCCTTCGAACGTGTCATCGAAGTCTTCACCGTGGATTGCAGTGCCGTTGACGAGGGCTGCGGCTGCAGCGCTGAGCGTGCGCGAGTGACCGATGGCCGTGCACGGCCCATCATCGTCGCAGCCGGCCAGCGCTGCTTTCACATAATCCTCGTTGCGCGCGGTGACAGCGAGGCCGACCACGTCGACCAGCAAATCCTCGCACTTGGCCCGCACCGCCTCGGGCAGGTGCGCCGCATCGAGCGCGCAAATTTTTTGCGCCAGATGCTCGGCAACGGCGGTTTTGGGAAGTTCTGCTGATGTCATACGCGAAAAGGAACGCTCAATACTTGTTGGCGATCGGCAGCTCTTCCGCCGGGAACAGCGTGATCACGCGGCAGCCCTTGTCGGTGACCACCACCTCTTCCTCGATGCGCGCGGCGGAGAAGCCGTCCGTGGCCGGGCAATAGGTTTCCAGCGCGAACACCATGCCCTCCTTGATCTCGGTCGGATGATCGAGCGACACGACGCGCGAGATGATCGGGCGCTCGTGCAGCGCCAGGCCGATGCCGTGGCCGAATTGCAGGCCGAAGGCCGACATCTCGTCGGGGAAGCCGAAATCGATCGCCTTCGGCCACACGCCACACACCCGGTCCGTGCTGACGCCGGGCTTGATCAGGTCGATGGCGAGATCGAGCCACTCGCGCGCCTTCTTGTAGGCGTCGTGCTGCACCGGCGTGGCGCGGCCGACATTGAAGGTGCGGTAGTAGCAAGTGCGGTAGCCCATGAAGCTTTGCAAAATATCGAAGAACGCCTGATCGCCCGGCCGCAACATGCGGTCGGTGAAATTGTGCGGGTGCGGATTGCAGCGCTCGCCCGAGATGGCGTTGATGGCTTCGACGTCGTCGGAGCCGTGGTGATACAAAAACTTGTTGACCTCGGCGACGATGTCGTTCTCGCGCACGCCGGGTTTGAGCTCTTCGTGGATCAGGTGATAGGCGCCGTCGACCATGGCGGCGGAGCGGTTGAGCAGCGCGATCTCGTCGGCCGATTTGATCTCGCGGGCTTCCAGCATCACCTGCTGGCCGTCGGCGACCTTCAGCCCGGCCTTTTGCAATTCGAACATCATCGGCGGCTCGATGATATCGACGCCGACCGGCATTTTTTCGCAGCCGGCCTCTTTGATGAGCGACGCGATCTCCTTGGCGTGGCGTTCCATCAGGCCGAACGCCGGGTTCACGGTGCCGCGCAGACCGATCAGGCCGGCCTTGCAGTTCTCCGGCTTGAGCCAGGGCGTGTAGAGCTTGTGGTGCACCGCGGCGGAGCCGAAATCCCACAGGATCGGATCGTTGCTGGTGCGCGTGATCAGCGCCCAGCGGCACAGCTTGTCGCGCTCCCACTCGCCGATCTTGGTCGAGGTGCAGTAGCGGATGTTGTTGACGTCGAACACGAGCAGCGCGCCGAGCTCGGATTTCTCCAACGCCTGTTTGACCCTGCCGAGCCGGTAGCGGTGCAGCCGCCGGTAATCGACCCGCTCCTCGAAGTCGACGCCCATGGTGCCGAGCGCCGGCAGCGCGCGGCCCCAATTGTAGCGCGGATTGACGTCCTCGGCGCGGATCGTCGTCGGGTCGCGGGTGATGTCGTCCATGGCGGATCTCCTTCCCTCTATTCCGTCATTCTGAGGTGCGAGCGAAACGAGCCTCAAAGGATGAACGGCCAATGTGCGTTTCAATTCTCTAGCAATTTATAGCGTATCGAGCGCCTATCTTCTCCCTCTACCCAGCGGGGAGAGGGAGGGGTGCGGGGGGTACGGCCTCTCGGTCAGAGCCCCCTCACCCCCACCCACTCCCGGCTGGGAAGAGGGAGCCGCATGAGCGGGCGTCGATCAAGGCGATGCATTCTCGCAGCGCAGCCTCAAGCCGGTATAGGCACCTCGCCAACGTCCTTCGGCACTTTGTAGCCCTTCTGCGTCGCCGGGCGCTTGGCGATGGCCGTGTACCAGCGTTTGACGTTGGGATATTTGCTGAGATCGACGGTCTGCCATTCGTAGCGCGACACCCACGGCCAGATCGCAATATCCGCGATCGAATAGTCGTCGGCGACGTATTCGTGATCGGCGAGCCGCCGGTCGAGCACGCCGTAGAGCCGGTGCGCCTCTTTCAGATAGCGTTCCTCGGCATACGGCGCCTTGCCCGGATTATATTTGGTGAAGTGGTGGACCTGGCCGAACATCGGGCCCGGGCCGCCCATCTGCCACATCAGCCATTCGATGGTGCGGTAGCGCGCCTCGCCGGATTTCGACAACAGCTTGCCGCACTTGTCGGCGAGATAGATCAGGATCGCGCCGGACTCCATCAGGCTCAGCCCGTTGTCACGGTCGACGATCGCCGGGATGCGGTTGTTCGGGCTGATCTTGAGAAATTCCGGTTTGAACTGCTCGTCCTTGCCGATGTCGACCGCGTGCACGGTATAGGGCAGGCCCATTTCCTCGAGTGCGATGGATGCCTTGCGGCCGTTCGGAGTCGTCCAGGTGTAGAGGTCAATCACGGTGTTGGTCCTATGCTGGTTGGAAAAGTTGAACTTGATCAGGCGGCGGATTTCTTGCCCCACAGCCGCGCCGAGGCGATGTCGGCGCCCTGGCGGATCGCCTTGAGCTTGAGCCAGACCACCGGCTCGATCACCCATTCCCGCCTGGTAAACGTGCCAAACCCGCAATCGGTCGAGGCGATGACGCGCTCGCGGTCGCCGATGGTCGCCACCGCCTCCTCGATGCGCCGCGCCACCACTTCGGGATGCTCGACGAAATTAGAGGTGGTCTCGACCACGCCGGGGATGAGGATCATGTCTTTCGGGAACGGCACGCGCTTGAGCGCGGCATATTCGTGGGCGTGGCGCGGATTGGAGAATTCGATCGACAGCGCGCCGACCTTGGCCTGGTAGAGCGCGGGGAGGATTTTATCGAGCGCGACGTCGTGGATGTGCGGCCCTTCCCAGTTGCCGTAACAGACATGCAGCCGCACGCGGTCGCGCGGAATGCCTGCGATGCCTTTGTTGATTGCCGCGACGTGGCGTTCGCAGCGCTTGACGAAATCGGCGTCCGACAGGTCGCGGTACATCATGGTGCGGTCCATGGCGAGATCGGGTGCGTCGATCTGCAGGACGAGGCCGGCGTTGTTGATGGCCAGATATTCGTTGCGCATCTCGCGCGCGATGGCGTCGAGATAGGCGTCGTGCGACTCGTAATGGGCGTTGAGCATGGTGGTCGAGATGATGCCGGGCGACGCCGCGGTCATGAATCGCTCGGAGAAGGCGTGCAGGTCGTCGGCGATCCGGTTGAAGCCGGTGGTCTCCTCGGTGATCGGCTTGAGGTCGCGGTATTTGATATCGGCCTGGGCTTCGGGCGCGCCCTGCTGGCTCTTCGGCGGATTGGGAAAGCGCCGCATCAGATAAGTCAGCAGCTCGGGGAATTCCTCGAACTCGCGGCCGCGGCGGCGCTTCGACACCCCGGCGAAGCCCGACACGCGCTGCGGCACGTAGGTCTGGAATCCGATCCGCCGCTGCTCGCCGTCATTGCCGATATCGATGCCGGCTTCCATCTGCTTAGCGACGACGTGCCGGACCGCCTTGTCCATCTCTTCGGCGAGCAGTTTTGCATCGTAACTCTTGCCCTCCTCCTGGATGACCAGAAGATCGCTCAGCGTCTCGTTGCGCGGCAGGCTGCCGACATGGGTGGCGAGGATACGGTCGCGGCTGAAAATCATGGCGCACTCCTGGCCGTCATGGCCGGGCTTGACGGCTTATAATATTGCGGCAAATTTTGCCATCGGCATAATGCGTTGAGTGGGCATGCGATGGGCAACATCCCGGCGCCTGCTCTTAGGGGGAAACGCCGCGATGAACGCGCCGATCGACGCCGTGCCGCGCAATTACAACTTCGCCGCCGACATCCTCAAGCGCAATCTCGACGCCGGGCGCGGCGAGAAAGCCGCCTATATCGATCATCGCGGCAGCTACAGCTATGCGGCGCTGGCGGCACGGGTCGAGCGTTTCGGTCACGTGCTGCGGGCGCTCGACGTGCGCCGCGAAGAGCGCGTGCTGATGTGTTTGACCGACACCATCGATTGGCCGACCGCGTTCCTCGGTGCCATCAAGGCCGGCGTCGTCGCGGTGCCGGTCAATACGCTGCTCACCGAGGACGACTACCGCTTCATGCTCGAGGATTCCCGCGCCAGGCTCCTGGTCGTGTCCGAAGAACTGCTGCCAAAGTTCGCCAAGGCGATCGAGACCAGCAAACAGCTCGCCCATGTCATCGTCTCCGGCGAAGCCCCGTCGCTTCCCTCCACCGCGAGCGAGGGACGGTTAGGGAGGGGGCAGCAACGCTTCGACGAATTGCTCGAAGCCGCCAAAACCGACGCCGTCACCGCGCCGACGACGCGCGACGACATGGGCTTCTGGCTCTATACGTCGGGCTCAACCGGCAAGCCGAAAGGCGCCGTGCACACTCACGCCGATCTCAAGCTCACCGACGATCTCTATGCCGCGCCCATCCTCGGCATCACCGAAAACGACGTCTGCTACTCGGTGGCAAAGCTGTTCTTCGCCTACGGTCTCGGCAACGCTTTGACTTTCCCGATGTCGGTCGGCGCCACCACCGTGCTGTTGCCGCATCGGCCGACGCCGGATCTGGTTGCCGAGGTTTTGAGGAAGCACGAGATCACCGTGTTCTACGCGGTGCCGACGTTTTATGCCGGCTTCCTCGCCAGCCCGGCGGCGCCGGAGCGCAGTGAACTCAAAATCCGCCGTTGCGTCTCGGCCGGCGAAGCGCTGCCGCCCGATGTCGGCCGGCGCTGGAGCGAACGTTACGGCGTCGACATTCTCGACGGCATCGGCTCGACCGAGATGCTGCACATCTACCTCAGCAATCGTCCGGGCGACGTGAAGTACGGCACCAGCGGCAAGCCGATCGCCGGCTACGACCTTCGCCTGGTCGATGACGACGGCAACATCGTCACCGCGCGCGGCGAGATGGGCGAGCTGCAAGTGCGCGGGCCGACCAGCGCGATGATGTACTGGAACAACCGCGAGCAGTCGCGCACGACCTTTCTGGGCGAGTGGACGCGCTCGGGCGACAAATATGTCGAGGACAATGACGGCTATTTCGTCTACTGCGGCCGCCGCGACGACATGCTCAAGGTCTCCGGCATGTATGTGTCGCCGTTCGAGGTCGAGGGCGTGCTGCAAAGCCATCCCGACGTGCTCGAAGCCGCCGTGGTCGGCTGGCCGGACGACGACAGGCTGATCAAGCCCAAGGCGTTCGTGGTGCTCAAGGCGCCCGACAAGGCGGGCGACGCCTTCGCGCGGACCTTGCAGGATCACTGCAAGCAAAGGCTCGCCGCCTACAAATATCCGCGCTGGCTCGAATTCCGCACCGAATTGCCGAAAACCGCGACCGGCAAAATCCAGCGCTTCAAGCTGAGGGCGGAGGCGGTCGGGAAGTGACTTTGATCGGGCTTGCGCATGCGCGCTCCCTCTCCCCCTTGGGGCGAGGGTGAAAGTCAATCCAGCGGCTCGACCTTGACGATGGACGCGCCGTGATTGCTGCCGATCCACAGCGTGCCCGGATTCTTGGCATCGTCGACGAAGACGCGGCGGATATTGGTCGGCCGCGGCAGCGGATATTCGGTGTATTGCCCCGACTTGATGTCGAGGCGCGCGACCCGGTCGGTGTTCATCGAGGCGGTCCAGGCATTGCCGTTCTTGTCCGCCACCGCGTCATAGGGAGACGACCACGGCGTCGGCACTTTCCATTCCTGGATCTTGCCGGTCTCCGGGTCGAGCATGCCGATGGCATCGCCGAAATATTCGGCGAACCACAGCCGGCCCTGGTCGTCGACCCGCCCGCGCCGCGGATGAGAGTTCGGCGTCGGCGTCAGATACACCGTCGGCTCCTTGGTCTTGGCATCGAGCCGCACGATGTTGCCGGCGGAGAAATCGAGCAGATAAAGATTGTTCTCGGCGTCGGAATGGATGCCGTAGGTGC
>Ga0307476_10002619_pt1 | contig 10688 bp, 12 predicted proteins | sample atmos_gasesECM2C_2_FD_203314 | JGI IMG/M metagenome (GOLD analysis project Ga0307476, IMG submission 203314) | Hardwood forest soil microbial communities from Morgan-Monroe State Forest, Indiana, United States - atmos_gasesECM2C_05 | ecosystem: Environmental > Terrestrial > Soil > Temperate... | reverse complement strand
CGAAGCGGATGTTATAACTCAGGCCAGAACAGCCGCCGCCCTGCACGCCGAGGCGGAGTCCGCCCTGCTCGGGCGAGATGCCTTCCTTGGCCATCGCACTGCGCACTTTGACCAGGGCTTTATCAGTGACCTGAATGCCCTTGGCTGGCGCTTGCGCGGTTTGTTCGGTTGCAGTTGTCATTTTCTTTTCTGACGCAGTCCCTCAGCGGCTAAAGCCGCCATCGATGCGAGCCGCTTACGGCACGACTAAAGTCGTGCCCTTCCCAATCGTTCCGCCCGGCTGAAGCCGCGCCCTTCAAGGCTCAGTCGCGTCTCAAAGCTCAGTCGCGTCGCTGCGACACGAAGAGCTTACTGCGCTACGGCAGAGGTGACTGGCTTGGCGCTTTCCTGCTTTTTCTTCCAGTCGCCGATTGCGGCGCGGATCGCATCCTCGGCCAGAACGGAACAATGGATTTTCACGGGAGGAAGCGACAGCTCCTTCACGATGTCCATGTTCTTGATGGTGAGGGCTTCATCGACGGTCTTGCCCTTGACCCACTCGGTGGCCAATGAGGAAGATGCGATGGCGGAGCCGCAGCCAAACGTCTTGAACTTGGCTTCTTCAATGACGTTGGTCTCGCGGTTGACCTTGATCTGCAACTTCATGACGTCGCCGCACTCGGGTGCGCCGACCAGGCCGGTGCCCACGTCCGCGCTGCTCTTGTCCATGGAGCCGACGTTTCGGGGATTGTTGTAATGATCGATTACCTTATCGCTGTATGACATTACCTTCTCCTGAATTGCCTAAATTACCGCAGGGGCTAAAGCCCATGTCAGTTCAGAACTCTATGCGGCACGACTGAAGTCGTGCCCTGATACGAATCGCGCTTGGTACCAGGTACTCGGTACTACTTACTCTCCGGCCCACTTCACATCCTTCAGATTGATGCCTTCTTTCGCCATTTCGTAAAGCGGAGAAAGTTCGCGCAGGCGCTCGACGGTTTCGATGACGCGGTCGGCCACGTAATCGACTTCGGCGGCGGTGTTGAAGCGGCCGATGCCGAAGCGGATCGAACTGTGTGCCAGGTCGTCACCCGTGCCGAGAGCCTTTAATACATAAGATGGCTCAAGAGTCGCGGAGGTGCAGGCCGAACCGCTGGAAACTGCGATATCGTTGATGCCCATCAGCAGAGACTCGCCTTCGACATAAGCGAAGCTGATGTTCAGATTGCCGGGCAGGCGGTGTTCCATCGTGCCGTTGATGTAAGTTTCGTCCAGGCGGCCCATGATGCGGTCGCGGAGACGGTCGCGCAGGCTGGCCAACTGCGTGGCTTCGCGAGACATTTCTTCGGAGGCAAGAGCGCAGGCTTTGCCCAGGCCGACGATGCCCGCGACGTTGAGAGTGCCGGAACGCATGCCGCGCTCGTGGCCGCCGCCGTCGATGATGGCGGAAATCTGAACGCGGGGATTCTTGCGGCGAACGTACAAGGCGCCGACGCCCTTGGGGCCGTACATTTTGTGGCCGGAGATCGACATGAGGTCGATGTACTGTTTGTTGACATCGATGGGCACTTTGCCGATGGCCTGCGTGGCGTCCGTGTGGAAGATAATGCCACGCTCGCGGCACAGCTTGCCAATTTCAGTGATCGGTTGCAGCACGCCGATCTCGTTGTTGGCGGCCATGATGGTGACCAGGATGGTTTTGTCATCCATGGCGCGCTTCAGATCTTCGAGGTCGACCAGGCCATCTTTCTGTACTGGCAGGTAGGTGACACGGTAGCCGTACTTCTCCAGGCGCTTGCAAGTGTCGAGCACGGCCTTATGCTCGGTGACCGCGGTGATGATGTGGTTGCCCTTCTCGCGATACATCTCAGCCACGCCCTTGATGGCGAGGTTGTCGCTCTCGGTGGCGCCGGAGGTGAAGATGATTTCCTTGGTGGTGGCGCCGATCAGCTTGGCGATGCGCTCACGGGCGGTTTCCACGCCTTCTTCGCCGGCCCATCCAAAGGAGTGATTGCGGCTGGCGGCGTTGCCGAACTTCTCCATGAAATAGGGGAGCATCTCTTCCAGCACCCGGGGATCCATGGGGGTGGTGGCGTGATTATCCATATAAATGGGAAGCTTCACTCCCTGGGGAGCGGCATGCTTAGTAACCGGGAGTTGCTGGGGGATCTTTACATCGGTGCTCATAATTGCGTCTCCTACCTCGTTGAATGCCAAATCTGAACTTTGCTGCAAGGCTGCTTGCTAAATAATCGTCACTAGTTCTGCAGGTCTGGTTACGGTGCTCTGAGGCACTTCCGGCTCTTCCCGCATATGTGAGATCTTGATGCGCTTCAATACCGCTTCGATGCTGTCATTTACCTTACGCAGCGGTTCTCGAATATTGCAGCGGTCACTCTGGCCACATTCCCCACGAACGGTGACACAGGAGGTGATGAACAAGGGTCCGTCAATCGCTTGAATGACCTCGAAGGCGGAAATGGTATGCGCCGCCCGCGCCAACCTATAGCCGCCATTGGTGCCGTGCTGCGACTGGAGCAATCCAGCTTTGGCCAAGCGCTGCAGAATTTTGGCCAAGGCCTCGGGCGGAATCCCAAAAGAATCGGCAACATCTTTCGCGCTTGCGCTACGAGTTCCCTCGTGTGCGTGGTCGGCCAAATGTTTCATGGCCATGAGCGCGTAGTCTGCCTTTTTGGTCAACTTCAGCATGGCAAATTCTCGAAAAGCCCGGGTTCCATAAGCTCGGGTTGAATTGCGACCTTTTCCGTCGTAATTCATTCTACGTCTACAGCCCCGAGTTGCGCAACCTCTTACACGGACTGGAAAGAGCAGACATTCAATGGTAACTATCAGGGATTGAATGGTTTAGGCTTGGCGATAATTTTGGTCGGATTTCCGGCAAGCGGGCAATGCCGAAGATTCCCTCACCGGCCATTCGACCGAGTGTCAGGTTTCTTCTGGTGTTAACTTCTGCTGTTTTCTCTGCATTAACAAGGAAGGCCTTGACAAGTGGGAAAGGGGGGCTAAAATACCGGAAATTCCCGCGAATCCGTCTCCGTTTATTCGGTGAGGGCGACGCTTCCGGATTTATGACTTCCAAGCCGTTCCCGCAGCCTCGAAACGCCAACAAACCGTGCAAGCATCCGCGCGTGCAAATTGTGAGCCGCGAAGAAGACGCCGAATTTGTGGAATGCCTGGAGTGCCGCGAAGTATTTGAAGCAAGCGAACTCAAAGACATGAGCATTGAGGAAAGCGCCGAAGGCGAAGGCCAGGAATCTTAAACCTCTCCCAATTGGAACTGATCACCATCGTAACCAACCCTGCCCGGTTACGCCTTGTTCGTGCCGGAACCCTCTGCTAGTCTGCGGGCCGAGGGCGTGCGTTCCCGCACGTGTAAGCTGATGTCTGCCGTGGCGCTGGTCGTCGACGATTCCATGTTAATCCGCTACACCGTCTGCCGCTTTCTCGAGGAGCGCGGCTTTCAGGTGGAATCGGCGACCAATGGAGTGGAGGCCTTGCAGATTCTGGAGCGAGTGCTGCCTGATCTGATTTTTACCGACATGCAAATGCCAAAAATGTCGGGCAGTGAACTGATCACTGCGCTGAAAGAAAATCCGCGAACCACGAACATTCCCATCATTATCGTCGCGGGCCGTGCCAGCGGATTCGATGAAAAAGAAAAGCGCGCGGATTTTGCGATTTATAAAGACATCGACATTCAAAGTCAGCTCGAAAAGGCATTGAATGCTGTGACGGGCAAGAAGCCCGGACCGGTGGCCGGAAAGTAGTGCACCGGTCGCTGGCCGCAGTCTTCAGTGCGGGCTGGAGACACTCGACTACCGTAAGACAAGACTCGCCTCGGCGGAGAAATCCATTGCAGCAAAATCGTTAGCCAAAAACTTGGGATGGGCCGCAGCCGCGATCATGGCGGCATTATCGGTGGAAAGCGGCCGCGATGGAAAATATACGGGCAGACCATCCTGAGCGCCGCTTAGCTCGAACGTTTTCCGTAATTCATTATTTGCCGCCACTCCGCCGGTAACGAAAAGAGTAGCCACGTCGAGCCCACGAGCCGCCGCCAAAGTCTTGCCAACCAGATCTTCGACAATCGCGCGCTGAAAGGAAGCAACCAGGTTGAGGGTTAGCTTGTCGCAGTGCGACAGGTAGTCTTCGAACCTCGGCTGGGAAATTTCGGCAAGAGCCTTGCGGCGGAGTTCGATGGCATGATGCATGCTATGAACTTCGACGTAACGCAGCACGGCAGTCTTGATGCCGCTGTACGAAAAGTCAAAGCGCGGGCGATCCGTCTCCAGTTCCTCCGGGCCGCGCCGATCCCGGCGATCGCGATGCTTGATCTGTGCCGGTGGGAACTTGACGGCAGTGGGATCACCGTGTGGAGCGAGCCGGTCGATGATGGGGCCTCCGGGATAGCCCAGGCCGAGCAGCTTCGCCACCTTGTCGAAAGCCTCGCCAGCAGCGTCGTCGCGGGTGTGGCCGATGTTTTCGTACGTCCAGCTGGCATCCTTCTGAGCGGCCAAGTAAAGGTGGGTGTGTCCCCCTGACACAACTAAAGCCAGCACAGGAAACTGCAACTCCCGCTTGCCTTTCTGACGCTCTTCCAGCAATACGGCATGGATGTGGCCTTCGAGATGATTGACTGCGATCAGCGGTTTGTCGAGAGCGAAGGCCAAGGCCTTGGCATAGCTGATGCCCACCAGCAGCGCTCCGGCGAGTCCGGGACCCTGAGTGACTGCGATCGCGTCTACCGACTGGTAAGTCTGATTCGCTTCGGCAAGCGCCTGCCGCACCACGGGCACGATTGCCCGCAGATGCTCGCGCGACGCCAGTTCGGGCACAATGCCACCATAGGGCTGATGCGTTGCAATTTGGGAGGCCACGACATTGGAGAGAACCTGCTCACCGGAGCGCACCACGGCGGCTCCGGTTTCGTCACAGGAACTCTCGATGCCGAGGATGTAGGCGTCTGGCATGACACTATATTATTAGAAATTCATGGCTGACCTACGCAAACACATCTCGGAGTCGGGATTTCCGTTCTGCGAACGAGTGATACATCTGTTCGTCGGTGGTTCTGAATTGCACGGAGCCAAGGTCCAGGGCACGGACGATCTCGATATCTACGGCGTCTACGTCGAACCACCAGAGTTAGTCCTCGGATTGGACTCGATGCCGCACTTCGTTTGGTCAACAGCGGGTGACGACCGGCGCAACGGTCCAAATGACGTGGATGTCACGCTCTACTCGCTGAAGAAATGGGCGGGACTCGCATGCAAAGGTAATCCCACGGCGCTGCACTTCCTCTTTGCCAAAAGCGCCGTCCAAAATCCAGTCTGGGCAGGAATCGTTGCAAACAAGAGAGCCTTTCTCGCCCATTCTTGCGCGAAGCAGTTCACTGGATTTGCTAACGACCAACTTAAGCGAATGACTGGTCAAAAGGGCCGTGGCAAGAAAGGTCAGCGGCCCGAAATCGAGGTTAAGTACGGTTACGACGTCAAATCCGCTATGCACACTCTGCGCCTACTTTACGAATGTAAGGAACTCGTCACAGAGGGGCGCATCACCATGCCTCGTCCGGAACGCGATCTCCTCATCCGCATCCGCACTGGCAAGTATTCGATGGACAGAGTCGTAGCCATGGCTCGCAAACAATTTGCAGAGTGTGAGGCAGCTGCGAAATCATCCTCTTTGCCGGAGAAGATTGACCGTGCGGCGGTTTCGAAACTCTTGGCGGAATCCTACCGCGTGGCTTGGGTTGCCGCGAACTGAGTCGTCTATGTCTAAGGATTTTGCCACCACCATCACCCAAACCCTGCGCCAGCAAGGCTTTCAAGCCTACCTGGTGGGCGGATGTGTGCGCGACCTGCTACTGCAACGCGAGCCTGCGGACTACGACGTGGCGACCAGCGCGACTCCTGCGCAAGTAATGGAAATCTTTCCCCAGACCTATGCCGTCGGTGTGCAGTTTGGCATAGTTCTGGTGCCGCTCCCGGAAGAGCAGCGCACAAGCGCTGACGAAAACGCCACGTCGAAATCTCAAGCGATTGAGGTTGCGACTTTCCGCAGCGATCACGGCTACTCTGATGGACGCCGTCCCGACGAAGTGCGATTCAGCCACGATCCGCGCGAGGATGTTGCGCGCCGCGACTTCACCATCAATGGCATGCTTCTTGATCCGCTAAACAACGAAGTGCTCGATTTCGTTGGCGGGCGCAAGGATCTCGAGGCTGGCATCATCCGGACGATTGGCGATCCGGAAAAGCGTTTTGAGGAAGATAAGCTGCGCATGCTGCGCGCTGTGCGCTTTGCGGCGCGCCTTGAGTACGAAATCGAAAAGAAGACGCTGGAGGCCATCAGACGGCGAACGCAAGAAATTGAGGTGGTCTCGCGCGAACGGGTTCGCGATGAACTCACCAAGATGCTTACTGAGGGGCATGCCCGGAGAGCTTTTCTTTTGCTTGATGAGAGCGGGCTGCTGCGCGAAGTTCTGCCGGAAATTTCAACGATGAAGGGTGTCGAGCAGCCGCCGGAGTTTCATCCCGAGGGCGATGTGTTTGTGCACACGCTCTTGTTGCTGGAGAACCTGCCTCGTCCTTGCCCGCCCACGCTGGCTTGGGGCGCGCTGCTGCATGACGTAGGCAAGCCCGCGACCTTCCGCGTGGCGCCCGACCGCATCCGCTTCGACAATCATGTGGATGTGGGCGTAAAGATTGCCGAAGAAATTTGTGGGCGGCTGCGTTTTTCCAATCATGATTCGGCCCAGATCCTCGCGCTGGTCGACAATCACATGCGCTTCGGGCACGTCTCGCGCATGAAGGAATCGACACTGAAGAAATTCCTCCGCATGCCCGGCTTCGATGAACATCTGGCGTTGCACCGCGCCGACAGTCTGGCCAGCCATGGCAACCTGAGCACGTATGAGTTCCTCCAGAAGAGACTCGCCGAAATTCCGCCGGAGAAGATTCGCCCGGCGCCGCTGGTGACGGGCGATGACTTGATGGCCGCCGGGCACGTGCCGGGGCCGAAGTTCCGTGAAATTCTGGAAGCGGTGGAGGATGCTCAACTCGATGGGCGATTGCTGGAGCGGGGCGCGGCTCTTGAGTTTGTGAAGCGCGAGTTTCCCGTCTGACGTCGCGAGGCCACACGGAGGGATTGGAGTGCTAGAATCGGAATTTCCAACGACGATTGACGATTGATGAGGGAAATTGGCTGAGAAGGAGTTGACGTGGAGCAGGCCGGCGCAGGATTAGAAAAGATTGTGCTGGGCTCACTGCGGCGCGTGCCGCAAGGTGAAGCTCCGATCCTCGCCTGGCCCTTGGTTTGCGGGGCGGTGGTGGCTGAGCGCACTCGAGCGCTGGAGTTTGTTGATGCCGTGCTGCGCGTTGAGGTGCAGGATGCGGGGTGGAAGCGTGAGATGCAAAGCCTGGCTCCGCGTTATCTGGCTACGTTGAATCGCTACGCGGGACAAAAAGTGGAGAGGATCGAGTTCGTAATCCGGCAAGAGAAAAGCTAGAGATACGCTAAGGATGAAGGTCACAGAATAAGGATGAAAGTCACAGAAAAAGATGTTGCCTACGTCGCCGATCTGGCCAATCTGGAGCTTTCCGGGGAAGAGCGCGCCGGCATGTTGCGCGACCTGAATTCGATTCTTGACTACGTCGAACGTCTCAACGAGTTGGATACGACGAAAGTGGAACCGATGGCGCAGGTTTCGGATCGCTACGGCGTGAGCCAGTCCCAGCAGGGGAGCGAGAGATTTGCGTACGCCAGTCGCGAAGACGTGATCGAAGGGCTGCGAAAGTCGTTGCCTCAGGAAGCCGCGCTGGCAAACGCTCCGGACGCTGATGGCACATTCTTCCGAGTGCCCAAAGTGATTGAGCGATAGTTTTTGGCACTGCTCCAAATGTAAGAGTGCGGTCAATCCCACACTTGTGAACCACAATATCAATTCCCAATGGAAATAACCCAACTGAGCATTGAGGCTGCCCGTTCGGCCGTTCAGGAGCGCAAGACGACCGCACTCGCTCTCGCCGAGGGGCACTACGCTCAGATTCAGAAAGAAGACGGACAGATCGGCGCGTTCCTCACGCTTTGCAAGGAGCGTGCACTGGAGCAGGCGGACCGCATCGACCGCATGGCCGCCGAAGGCAAACCATTGCCGCCGTTGGGCGGTGTGCCGGTCGCGATCAAGGATGTGATGTCAACACGCGGAGTCCGAACGACGGCGGGATCGAAGATTCTCGACAAGTTTATTCCCCCCTACGATTGCACTGCGGTGGCGCGCCTGGAAGCCGCGGGCGCAGTGGTGCTGGGCAAAACCAACTGCGACGAGTTTGCCATGGGATCTTCGAATGAGAACTCGGCATTTCATCCGGTGCGAAATCCGCGTGACGTGAGCCGTGTGCCGGGAGGATCTTCCGGCGGTTCGGCCGCAGCCGTAGCGGCGGACATGGCGGTGATTGCACTGGGTTCGGACACGGGAGGATCGATCCGGCAGCCGGCGTCGTTCTGCGGCGTGGTGGGTTTGATGCCAACGTATGGCCGCGTCTCGCGCTACGGCCTGATCGCGTTCGCGTCGTCGCTCGATCACATTGGGCCGCTGGCGAAGACGGTGACGGACGCGGCGATTGTATTGCAAACCATTGCCGGACGCGATCCGATGGATGCAACCTCGGCAGATATGGCTGTTCCGAACTATGTTGCCGAATTGGAAAAGCCGGTGCGCGGGTTGAAACTGGGCGTGGCTAAAGAATATTTCGGCGATGGACTCGACGACGAAGTCCGTCACGCGGTTGAGTTAGCCATCGATAAGTTGAAAGGTCAGGGATGCGAAGTTGTGCCGGTTTCGCTGCCGCATACAGGTTATGCGATTCCTACTTACTACTTAATCGCAACCGCGGAAGCCTCGTCGAACCTTGCCCGCTACGACGGGGTGCGGTACAGCTATCGCGCTGGGGGAGTGAAGTCGCTTTCAGAAATGTACCGCCGCAGCCGCGATGAAGGTTTCGGCGCGGAAGTGAAGCGCCGCATCATGCTCGGAACTTACGCGCTCAGCGCCGGCTATTACGATGCCTATTATCTGAAAGCGCAGAAAGTACGTACGCTGATAACGCGTGATTTCGAAGAAGCCTTCCGCAAGGTGGATGCGATCGTCACTCCCACGAGCCCGACGGCGGCGTTTCGACTGGGCGAAAAGTCGAGTGATCCCCTGGCCATGTATCTGGCTGACATCTACACGGTCACAGCTGATTTGGCGGGTATTCCGGGCATTTCAATTCCGTGTGGCCGGACGCGCGAGAAGCTGCCGATTGGATTGCAGATTCTAGGTAAGCATTTTGACGAGAGCACAATTTTGCGCGTGGCGCACGCGTATGAGCGAGCGGCTCAGGCTGGCTCGTAGTAGCGTTCTCCGGCGCAGGAGCGGCAGAGCAGTTTTCCGTCGCGACGCACTTCGCGCCGAAAGTTGATGCCTTCGCCGCAGGCTTCGCACGTTACTCGTTCGCCTTTGTATCCGGGAAACTCCTCGGGTGGTAAGTCTACCTTCACCCACTGGGTGGTGAACAAATCGTTATCGGAAATCTCGCGGTAGGCCAGCATCTGTTGCTGGTTCTTGTCGGCGATTTCGGGATGCATTTGCCGCGCAAGAGCTTTCGACGATTCTTTGGCGGCGATACGAATCGCTTTTCCGGTGCTCACGTCGACGAAGGTGGCCGCAACTTTTCCCCAGTCGCGGAACTTGAGAGCACGTTTGCCCAAGCGGCAACCGGTGACGACGGAGACGGCGTCGGTGGCGCAGCGGTCGATTTCGACGAAAGTGACGAGCCGCTTGCGGTCTTCTTTATTGCCGCGCGGATCGCCGATGCCGAGTTGGGTGAGACCGAGCATCGCGAGACGCACACCAAGAACCTGCCCGGCGCAGAGGTGTCCGTGGGCTTGCTCGGCGTCGCGGAGATACTCGTCGAGGGACTTCATCAGGGCCTTCAGCCTGTCGTCATCAGAGTTCAGCTTAACACCAGAAGAACTATTTTCTTCGCCAGCGTACGCCATCTTTGGTGTTTTCGATGACGATACCGGCAGCCGTGAGTTCCGCGCGCAACGCGTCTGAGGATTTGAAGTTGCGGCCGCGCCGCGCCGCTTCCATCTCGGCAATCTTCTTTTCTATGTCGGCGTCGGAGTGTTGGCCAGCCTGCACCAATTCCCGAAGTTCTGGACAGATGTCTTTCTCGCGACCTTCGGTGGGCGCCCAATCGAGGACCTGTTTCATCTTGGGGACATCGTCGTCATTGAGCACGTCAAAAATCTCATCAAACTTTTCCAGAGCGGCGAGCAGCGGGGGCGCATCGTCGGCCTTAACCTGGCCTGAATCAAGCGCAGAGTTGGTCCTTCGGACCATCTCGAAGATGGCGCCCTGGGCCTGAGCGGTGTTCAGATCGTCATCGAGCGCAGCGCGCATGCGGTCGATAGTTTCGCTCGCGAGCGATTGCATTTCCGGGTTGGACCGCGGTTGAAAACTCCCAGTGGCCAGTCGTTGCCGGAAATTCCGCAAGCGTTCCACGGAGACCGCGGCTTGCTTGAGTCCGTCAAAAGTAAAGTTGAGCTGAGTACGGTAGGGAACGGATGTCAACAGATATCGAAGAGAAGATGGTTTGTGACCTTTCAAGACCAAATCGCGCAAAGTGTAGAAGTTT
>Ga0307476_10002618_pt1 | contig 10688 bp, 7 predicted proteins | sample atmos_gasesECM2C_2_FD_203314 | JGI IMG/M metagenome (GOLD analysis project Ga0307476, IMG submission 203314) | Hardwood forest soil microbial communities from Morgan-Monroe State Forest, Indiana, United States - atmos_gasesECM2C_05 | ecosystem: Environmental > Terrestrial > Soil > Temperate... | reverse complement strand
CGATACGCCCGATGGCGATGGCGGCGGGTTGTGGGCAAGCGGAGGCGCTCCTGCCATCGACGACGCGACTGGTGATATTTACTTGATGAGCGGAGTCGACGCTACTGACATCGTCTCAAACGGGTACAACGATTCATTCCTGCGCTTGAAAGCGACGGATTTGTCAGTGCTGGATTACTTTACGCCCGATGATAGAACGACGCTTGAGCAAAACGACGCTGATCTGGGCGCTGGCTCAAACGTTATTGTGCCGGGCTCTACCACGAATCCGAACATCACCGTCGGAGGCGGGAAGGACGGGAACATTTTCGTCGTGAATCGCGACGACATGGGCGGTTATAACAGCGGCACGAACAACGTTCTTCAGACGGTTCAAACCGGCAGCGGCGTGAATCCCGATAACAACATTTTCTCAACCCCTGTCTACTGGAACGGCTCTATCTACTATCACTGCAACAACGATGTGTTGCGCGCTTTTACCTGGACTGCCGGCAACCCTGCTGGCCAGCAGCTATCAAGCACACCTACCTCCAAGGGTTCTAATGTCTACGGGTCACACGGAGCAACGGCCTCTCTCTCAGCGAACGGCGCAACGAGCGGCATCATCTGGGACACCGATAACTCCGCTTATAATGGGACCAATCCTACGCAAAGTGGACCTTTGGTTCTGCATGCCTACGATGCCACGAACGTCGCGACCGAGCTCTATAACAGCTCGCAAGCCGCAGCGGGTCGCGACACTGCAGGGCTAGCCCTAAAGTTCACCGTGCCAACTATCGCGAACGGCAGGGTTTTTGTTCCAACGGGCGGCGAACTCGACATATACGGATTACTTCCTTGAAGTTGAGGCGAGTCTCCGAGGTCAAAAGTTCGGCTTTAGGACTCTAAACACGATTCGTATACGTCTGGGCACAAAGCGGCGTATTTCTGCTGAATAGGAAGTAACTTCGGCATCATGGCCAATGGGCCACTCGCATTTCTTACAACGGTCTCATCCCATTCGTAATCTGGGCAGATCCTTTCTCGACCGATAGAGTCCGACTTACGGACTCTCCCATAGAGCGTCCTGTTGGACACTCCCTTCGAGAGATGGATTAATGCGTTATTGCCCCCCCGATGTTGTAAAAGCAACTCGCGTACGTCTAAGCAAAGCCTTCCAGTACTCGCCGCTGGGAACGATTCTGTCGCTCCTACTTACGCTGACTGCATGTGCCGGTGTCTCCGTTCCCGGCAGCAGCAGTACTGCATCGACACCAGCGCCGACTCCGACGCCTACACCAGCGCCACCTTCACCTCCATCTCCACTACCATCAGCTTCTAGCCTGACGATTTCGGGCACGATTCCTGCCGCAACCGTGGGTTCGAGTTACGACGCAACTCTGAGCGCAAGCGGGGGTACGGCACCCTACGTTTTTTCGCTGGCGTCTGGCCAACTTCCCGCAGGCGTACTCCTCGCCGACGCCACAGGGGTAATTTCCGGAACGCCAACCGCAGTTGGTAACTTCGTTTTCGCCATCTCAGTTACAGATTCCAAGGGACTCTCGGGTAAGCAGTCGTTACAAATAACGGTTTCAAATTCATCCACTACCCCGGGCAACTCGTTCTCGAACTTGCAACAGAGCACGGGATGGGCAAGCTACGGCCAGGGACCACCCGATTTTGTGGATTGCTCCCCTTCTCCCTGCGATGGAATTACTTTCTCCATGAGCCAAGGAGCCAGCTCGCCTTCGATGAGTGGATCCGCTGCGCAATTCAATCTGGGGGGAACCGCGGTTTATACCGACGCGCTGTTTAATAACCATTTGATTGGCGCGTTTTCGTCGCAGGGCCTGCCTGATAACAATCACACGCTGGTTCCCACCTATCACACTTTTACTTACGATGTATATTTCTACGGAACCAATCTCGAGCTTTCGCAGGCGGTTGAGTTCGACATCAATCAATTTTTCAACAATCTCGGTTTCATCTGGGGTCACGAGTGTCGTATTGCGGGAGGACATGAATGGGATGTTTGGAACAACGTTACCGCTCACTGGACTCCCACAGGCATCCCCTGCAACCCCGTCGACAATTCGTGGAACCATCTGACGATTCAGGTTCAGCGCACGCCTAGCAATCAGTTGCTGTATCAGTCAATTACTCTGAACGGCGTGACCAACACACTCAACCAATACTATGATCCCGGTTCTGCGGTGAATTGGTATGGTGTAACCATCAATTACCAGATGGACGGAAATTCCCAACAGTCGCCCTACACCGTTTACCTCGACGAATTGACCTTTACCTACGAGTAATTTTCTCCTCAGTTACTTCATCGGCAGCAGATACGGTATATATCGTGCAAACAACCAGCACAGGAAAAATACGACGGGTATGTGTACCATCAACTGCAGCACCCCGTAGCCTACGATATCCCGTGCCTTTAATTTCAGTATGCCCAGCAGAGGCAGCATCCAGAAAGGATTGACCAGGTTCGGCAACGCCTCCGATGCGTTGTAAATCTGAACCACCCACCCCAGATGTACCTGGTGCAGGTTGGCCGCCTGCAGTACATACGGTGCTTCGATGACCCACTTACTGCCGCCAGAAGGAATGAAGACTCCCAATACCGCCGAGTACACCGCGACCAGCAGGGGATAGGTATTGTGGGTGCTGATGGAAGCGAAGAGTTTGGCGAGCGCCTCGGCGATTCCCGTTCCTACGATCATTCCGAAAATCACCGCATAAAACGGAAACTGGATCAGCACGCCGCCAGTGGCCGGAATGCATTCCATCACAGCGCGCATAAATCGCTTGGGCCGCCAGTGCAGCAAGAGTCCAACGGTGATGAAGATCAGGTTGTAAGTGTTAAGGTCGAGCGCGGCGAGGGCCCCTTGCGGCGAGGTTCGAAATACATCGATCAAGTACCAGCAAAGCAGCGCGCCGACCAGAATCGTAAGAAGAGGGCTATATTCCAGCCACTCGCCCGGTTTACTGCGTATCTCCAAACTTGAGCGAATCGGCTGGTATTGGATGCCGTAGGACTCAGCGGTTCTCGCATTTTCCGGCGACGGCGTCGAGAGATAGGCAATCAAAACCGACAGTACGATCAAGATCACGGTAGTCGCGATGCTTTGCCATAGAAAAAGCGTTTGAGTAAGTGGAATCAGGCCACTGATGCTAAATAACGACGGGGGCATCGCTGACTTAGTAGCCATCAACATCGCCGCGGACGAAGATAGTCCCATCGCCCAAACCGCTCCCAGACCCAGGTAAGCAGCGGCTCCAGCAGCCCGGTAATCCATACCTTTCACACGATGTGCCAGCTCGCGAACCAAGAGCCCGCTGAAAATTAGGCTTAAGCCCCACGAGATCAGCGAGGTCAGCATAGAAAATAACGCGACCATCGCGACGGCTTGCCGTGGCGTCCTGGGGATTTCCGCCAATGCCCGAATGATGCGATACACAATCGGTGTCGAGGCGACGACATATCCTCCTACGATGATCATCACCATCTGCATGGTGAACGGAACCAGCGTCCAGAAATTCTTTCCACCCTGAATGGCGAGTTGGGCGGGGCTTTGACGAAGCAAAAGGCCAACGACGAAGACCACCACAATCCCGATCAGAGCGAAAATCAGCGGATCCGGAAACCACCGTTCGCTCCAATTGGCAAGTCCTAGCCCAAAACGTACCAGGCCTTGCTCAGACTTGATCGTCTGCTGGTCCTGAGGTATTGGCATGCTCGAATCCTTTCGGCAGCGGTTTGTGCCCGACATTCTAGCTCGTGTTTGATCAAAGGCAACCGAATTGTGTGGGATTCCGCGACAGGTGTACGATGCTTTCGATTGCGCGGGCAGGACGCGCCGTTCCTGCCAGCCCGGAGCTCGTGATGAACACCTTCCCTGTTTTATTGGCGGCACTATGCATCTACGCCCTCGCCTACCGTTTCTATAGCACGTTTATCGCCGCCAAAGCTCTCTCGCTTGACGATCGCCGTACGACTCCGGCGCATGCTTATCCAGACGGCCATAACTATGTTGCATCGCCACGCTGGGTGCTCTTTGGCCATCACTTCGCGGCCATCGCGGGAGCGGGGCCGCTGGTCGGGCCCACTCTGGCGGCGCAGTTCGGCTTTGCGCCGGGCTTTCTTTGGATACTGATCGGCGCCGTGCTGGCCGGGTGCGTGCAAGATTTCACTGTGCTGGTGGCATCCGTTCGTCACCGTGGCCGGTCTTTGGCAGATGTTGCTCGCACCGAGATCAGCCCTTTTGCCGGCCTAGTGGCCATGATCGCCGTCCTCTTTATTCTGCTGGTGACACTGGCTGGCCTCGGTATCGTGGTTGTCAACGCGCTCTCAAACAGTCCATGGGGCGTTTTTACGATTGGCATGACGATCCCCATCGCGGTCATCATGGGTCTGTGGATGTTTAAAAGCCATGCCGGAAAGATTACGGTCATTGGTCCCAGCATTTTTGGCGTGGTGCTTTTGATTGGCAGCGTGATCGCGGGCCACTGGGTAGCACAGAGTGGAGCGGCGACGGCGCTCACGTTCACACCGCATCAGATTACCTTCCTGATGGGAATTTATGGCCTGGTCGCTTCGGTCCTTCCGGTGTGGCTAGTTCTCGAGCCTCGCGATTATCTTTCGACCTACGTCAAGCTGGGCACGATCGCCGTGCTCGTGATCGGCGTATTCGTGGTGCATCCCAACATCCAATTTCCTAACTTCACGCCATATGTTCATGGCGGCGGCCCAATTATCAAAGGGAATCTGTTTCCTTTTCTCTTCGTAACCATCGCCTGCGGAGCGATCTCAGGCTTTCACTCCCTCGTTTCCTCCGGCACTACTCCCAAGATGCTGGACAAGGAAACGGACGCTCGCTTTATCGGCTACGGCGCCATGATCGCGGAATCGCTGGTTGGCCTGCTGGCTCTGATTGCAGCGTGCTCGATGTATCCGGGCGATTACTTCGCAATTAACACCACGCCGCAGGTGTTCAGCCACCTCGGCTTGAGCACAGTCAACCTTGATATGTTTTCCCGCGAGGTGGGCGAGCACTTAGCGGGACGCACCGGAGGCGCGGTTTCTTTGGCCGTCGGCATGGCGCAAATCTTCCGTGGCCTTCCCGACATGGCTCAGTTGATGGGTTACTGGTATCACTACGCCATCATGTTCGAAGCGCTGTTCATCCTGACCACCGTGGACACCGGAACCCGCGTTGCCCGTTACGTCTTGCAGGAACTGATGGGCAAAGTGCACAAACCCTTCGGCAATAGCGCATGGCTGCCGGGAAATGTGATCACCAGCGCTTTCGTGGTTCTCGGTTGGGGATATCTCATCTATACGGGAAATATTTCAACACTGTGGCCGCTGTTCGGTACCGGCAACCAGTTGCTGGCAACCATTGCACTGGCAGTGACGACGACCTTCCTCATTAACATGGGAAAGAAGCAATATGCGTGGATTACAGCGATACCGATGTGTTTTGTGGGAGTCACCACGATCACCGCAGGAGTGCTTTCGATCAAGAATATTTTCTGGCCGCTAACGTTGAAGTCGGGACAAGTTTTTACCGGCTACCTGGATTCAATCCTCATGACGATGTTCATCGTCGGGGTGGTCCTCGTCGTGTTCGATGCGGCACGCCGCTGGATGCCGACGCTCAATGGTACTCCAGCGCCGCAGGAGGCCTTCGGTCCTCCATTAACCAGCGCCGGCGAAGTCAAGATGGGATGCTGCTAGCATTGTCGGTTGGACTCGACGCTCGACCGACACGATGATGCATAATCATGGCTAATGATCGCATCGACCCAAGAACATAAGCCGCAGCCTTTGGCGTATCAACTTACGTGGCGCGAGCTTTGTGGTACCAGCGCCTTGCTTCTGCGGGCGGCAGCGCCGAAGATACTGGTGACCCGATGAAGGTGGATCTTTATGAAGATCCGCATCGCCGGTTCAATCCGCTTACCCATGAATGGGTGCTGGTCTCGCCACATCGCACACAGCGGCCGTGGCGCGGGCAACTCGAGGCGACCGTTTCTGCACCGGCCCTCGCCTATGATCCCGGCTGCTATCTCTGCCCTGGAAACGAGCGCGCCGGTGGAGCACGCAATCCCAAATACGAAGCGACGTTTGTCTTCACCAACGACTTCTCGGCGCTGAAGCCCGAGGCCAAGCAGGCGAGAGAAGATGAGTCTGGACGCGGATTGTTGCTTTGGGAGTCGGAGGCCGGCACCTGCAAAGTTGTCTGCTTTTCGCCGCGCCACGATCTGACGCTGGCCCGAATGCCGTTGGCGGGAATAACCCGCGTCGTCGATGTGTGGGCCAAAGAGTACGTCGAGCTTGGCTCCTTGCCCTACATCAATTACGTGCAGATTTTTGAGAATCGCGGCGAAATCATGGGCTGCAGCAATCCGCATCCTCATGGACAAATCTGGGCCAACCAGACCATACCGAACGAACCTCGCAAAGAACAGGCGTCGCAACTGGAATACATGGCGAAGAACAGCGCCTGCCTGCTGTGCGATTACTTGAAATTGGAATCACAGGCACGGACGCGGATTATTGTCGAGAACGCGCATTTCGTTGCCCTCGTGCCCTTCTGGGCAGTTTGGCCTTTTGAGGCGATGGTCGCTCCTAAGCAACACATCGCAGACATGGGCATTTTTGATCTTGCCACGCGCCAGGCGCTGGCCGACGTTCTCAAACAACTCACCACGCGCTACGACAATCTTTTCGAGATCTCATTCCCTTATTCGATGGGCTTCCATCAGTCGCCGATCGACGGCGAACCGCACCCAGAATGGCACTTCCACGCGCACTTCTATCCGCCATTATTGCGTTCGGCCAACATCCGCAAGTTCATGGTGGGATATGAGATGCTGGCAAGCCCGCAGCGAGACATCACCCCCGAAGCTGCCGCCGCCACTCTCAGGAATCTAAGCGGAATACACTACGCCGGCGCACGGGCCGAGGAATAGAATATCTTCAGGTGCATGAAAGGTGCCGGCTCGCACCGACTCTCCGCGATGCACGAGGAGGCTCACATGTCCAGGAACTTGAAGCTCGGGAAGCCTGTGATATTGACGATCATTCTGACCTGTTCCACGTTGTTCGCTCAACAAACGCCGCCCGCGCCAAGCCCATCGCAATGGCTGGAGTTCCCAGTGATCATGCGGCAAAACATATCTGCCGGCAAAACGCCCGTGGGTACAAAGGTCGAGGCTAAGTTAATAGCCGCCACGCTCGTAGGTACGGTGGTGATCCCACAGGGAGCCACGTTGTCAGGCGAGGTGACTGAATCAACGGAAAAATCTGCAGCAGAACCTTCGCGCCTTGCCATCCGCATGGATTCCGCGGCTTGGAAAAATGGATCGACACCGGTCAAGGTGTATCTGACGGCGTGGTACTACCCGATGGCAACCTTGCCGAATCAGGATCTCTCATACCAGCCGCCAGACGCCGCTCGCAGCCCCAAGAACTGGAATGGTGCCGGCACATACCCGGACCCGAACAATCCCGCATCACAGCCTTTTCCCGGGCGGGACAACAACCAGGAGCCGAACACAACTCCCTCGCCATCGTCCAATATTTCGAAACATCGTGTCCCGCTGAAAAACATCGACTCGACCAGCCAGACTGACGGCGCTATCACCCTTCTTTCGACACACATGAACATCAAGCTAGACAAAGTCACGACCTACGTCCTAGCGAGCGGCGATCTTATGCCTCGAAAATAGGACCACAATTGCGTGTCTTTTTCCCGCGACTTTTCTGCCTGTGTCTAACATTTTGGTATTTAAAACGCTCCTACGGGATGGCCCTGGAACGGTTCTTGTAATCCGCCGGATGCGTGTTAATATACGATGTCGTTAACGTACACGAAAAGGGAACAGCCGCGGGCCGGGCTCCGTTGATTTCTTGTCGCCGCGGCAACAGGTCGGAATGCACCTTCTGGGGATCGACGTGGGGACCGGGGGTACGCGTGCGCTCGTGATGGATGCCACAGGTGCCGTCGTGGCTTCAGAAACCGAGGACCACCAGCCGTTCACATCACCTCAAATCGGTTGGGCGGAGCAGGCTCCTGAGGATTGGTGGCGCGCTTGCGGCGTGGCTGTGCGCAAGGTGCTCGCAAAGAGCCAACTGCCTGCTGAGGAGATCGGGTGCGTCGGACTGTCTGGACAAATGCATGGGGCAGTTCTGCTGGATGAAGAGGCGCGTGTAGTGCGGCCTGCATTGATCTGGTGCGACGTCCGGACTGAAAAGCAAAGCCGGGAGTTGACCGCCAAGATCGGCGCCGCCAAATTGATCGAGCTCACGTGTAACCCCGCCCTCACCAATTTCACTCTGACGAAATGCTTATGGGTCCGGGAAAATGAACCCGACAATTGGCACAGGGTTCGCTCCGTAATGCTGCCCAAAGACTATGTGCGGTTTGAATTGACGGGCGAACGCGCAACCGACGTCGCTGACGCCTCTGGCACGCTGCTGCTCGACGTTGCCAACCGGCGGTGGTCGAAGGAGATGTTGGACCGGGTCGAGATGAAAGAGTCGCTCCTGCCGGCTCTTTATGAGTCACCCGAAATCTCCAGTCGAATTTCGGCTGTGGGCGCAGCGGCAACAGGTCTCAAGATCGGAACACCAGTCGTTGCGGGCGCGGGAGATCAGGCAGCGGGATCGATCGGGATGGGCGTGGTTTCCGCAGGGACGGTGAGTGCGACGATCGGAACCTCGGGAGTGGTTCTCGCTGCAACCGATCGTCCCGCGCTCGACCCCGGAGGGCGGCTGCACACATTTTGCCATGGCGTCCCTGGGCGTTGGATGGTGATGGGAGTGACCCAAGCGGCAGGACTCTCGCTTCGCTGGTTGCGCGATCAGTTTGGCGTAAGTTCGGGGGGACAGCTTGAGTCCTACCCCAGCCTCATGGACGAAGCGGCCAAGTCTCCTGCGGGATGCGATGGATTGCTCTGGGCTCCTTATTTGATGGGCGAACGCACGCCCTATCTCGACCCGGGAGCGCGCGGGGTGCTGGTGGGATTGACTGCATCTCACACCCGCTCTCATGTAATTCGCGCGATCCTGGAGGGCGTCGCTTTCAGCCTGCGCGATACCTTCACAATTTTCAAAGAAATCGACGTTCCCGTGAAGACGATTCGTCTGGGCGGCGGCGGGGCCAGAGCGGCTCTCTGGCGGCAGATTCAAGCGGACGTTTACCAGCAAGAAGTCGAGACCGTCGAAGCAGAGGACGGCGCGGCATACGGGGCCGCAATCTTAGCGGCTGTCGGCGTGAAAGTGTGGCCTTCGGTTGACGCCGCCTGTGACGCCGCCATGCGTGTATCAGGCAACGCGCGCCCAAACGCCGAAAGCTCGCGAGTTATGGAAAAGGCGTACTCTGCATATCGCCGTATTTATCCCGCGATGAAGTCCATCTTGAATTGACAACTGCTGCAACATGAAGAGGATGCCATGATGAGTACCAACGACTACCAGCCTCGTGCGGAACATAAGTTCACGTTCGGGCTTTGGACGGTCGGCAACCGTGGACGGGATGCGTTTGGCGATGCGGTGCGTCCGCATATCTCGCCGGTTGAGATTGTCTCGATGCTTGCGGAAGTGGGCGCTTGGGGAGTCAACCTGCACGACAACGATCTGGTTCCGATCGATGCCAAGCCCGCGGAACGGGACTGTATTGTTCACTCGTTCAAGAAGGCCTGTGCCGACAGCGGCATTGTTGTTCCGATGGCAACTGTTTCTCTCTTCTTTCATCCTGTGTTCCGTGATGGGGCTTTCACCGCCAACGATCCTGAGGTGCGCGCCTATGCTCTGCAGAAAACCATGCGCGCTATGGATCTTGGAGCCGAACTCGGCGCGAAGATTTTTGTTTTGTGGGGTGGCCGCGAGGGGGTTGAAACCGATGCCTGCCGTCGCGCGGATGAAGCGATCAAGCGCCTGCGCGAGGCCATCAACTATCTTTGCGAATACAACATCGAGCGCGGATATGGCATGAAATTCGCCCTGGAAGCCAAACCGAATGAGCCCCGGGCTGACATTTACATGGCGACCACGGGCCAATATCTGGGATTTATTCCGACGCTTGATCATCCTGAAATGGTCGGCGTGAATCCGGAGGTCGCGCACGAACAGATTTCTGGGCTCAACTTTATGCATGCCGTCGCTCAGGCGTGGGAGGCGGGCAAGCTCTTTCACATCGACCTCAACGATCAACTGCCCGGTCGCTTCGATCAGGATCTCCGCTTCGGGTCGGCAAACTTGAGGTCCGCTTTCTGGCTGGTGAAGTTCCTTGAGGATGTGGGTTATTCAGGGTCACGTCACTTCGATGCGCATGCCTATCGCACCGAGGACTACGAAGGAGTTAAGGATTTCGCACGCGGCTGTATGCGGACTTACCTGATCCTGAAGGATAAGGCGCAGCGATGGAACAGCGATAAGGAAATCCAGGGAATCCTCACCGAACTTTCGCAACACGGAAACGGCAATGGCAACGGCAAGCTAGGCCGCTATTCAAAAGAAAACTTATCTCAATTGCTGGCTCGTAATTTTGACAAGGACGAAATCCTCACGAGGCGCTTGCCGTACGAGCGTCTCGATCAGCTGACGGTTGATCTGCTATTAGGTGTCAGATAGAAATGTTCTGGCAGCATTTGTGTTCGAGTTCCGCGGGACCGTATAAGTCGAACAACTATAA
>Ga0307476_10002617_pt1 | contig 10694 bp, 8 predicted proteins | sample atmos_gasesECM2C_2_FD_203314 | JGI IMG/M metagenome (GOLD analysis project Ga0307476, IMG submission 203314) | Hardwood forest soil microbial communities from Morgan-Monroe State Forest, Indiana, United States - atmos_gasesECM2C_05 | ecosystem: Environmental > Terrestrial > Soil > Temperate... | reverse complement strand
GAGCAAACCATGAGCAAGCGTTTCGAGTACAGCGTCGTCCGCATCAAGGACCTGGCGGTGCGCGCCACCGTGGACAAGATCGGCGAGCGACACGTCCATGAAGTCGTCGTCAACGATGAACCGGTCAAGCCGACCAAGCGCTTCTGGAACAGCCTCCATTTGCGCTTCGGTTTCACCGGCAACATCTTCCGCTATTTCAGCCACGACGAGGTCTTCAACCGCATCAGCGCGGTGGCGCCCAACGACCGCATCCGCTGCTGCCTGGAGCGCGACGACGACGGCGACGCCCGGCTGCTCGGCGTCACCAATCCGTCGGCCGCCCTGATGCCGTTCGACGACCTGATGGGCCTGCTCGACCGCTACGACGCGGCCGACGTCAAATACGCCGACGGCGTCGTCAGCAGCCGGCACGCCCCGCGCTGCGACGGCGTGTTCCAGGTGGCCGGCGACGGTTTCCAGAACAAGTACATCCTCAGCACGCCCATCGACGGCTTCGGCCGGCCGTCGGTCCACCTGTCGCTGTTGCGGCTGGTGTGCAGCAACGGGGCCGTCGGCTACAGCCCCACGTTCCGCAGCGAGCTGAGCGTCGGTAAGGGCGACGACGGCGTGGCCTTCGCCCTGACGCGCGTGCTGGACGGGTTCAACAACGAGGACGGCTACGCCGCGCTGCGGCAGCGCTTCGAGGCGGCCGCGAAGAGCTGGGCGTCGGTCAACGAAGTCGGCCGGCTCTACCGCACGCTGACGCGCGTGCATAACGCCGGCGCCCCCTCACCCTACCCTCTCACCCACCCAGGGGGAGAGGGTAGGGTGAGGGGGCCCGCACGGGGAGGGGATGGGGCAGAGGAGACGGCCGGTTCGCCGCTGTTCGCCGCCTTCCACCGCCTGACCGGCGACTTGCAGCGGATTTACGGGATGGCGAATCTCAATGCGTTGTCCGTCAAGCGTCAGCGGACGCTGCCGGCGGCGTGCAAGGTGTACGATCTGCTGAATTTTTCCTCGGAGGTCGCCACGCACCACGCCGACGCGATCGGCGGCCGCATGATGCAGGCCTGCATCGGCGACCTCATCAGCGGCGAGTACGACCTGGAAAACACGGTGGATCAGTTCAGCGACTGGCGCGATTTCTTCGTCGGCAGCGGCACGACGGCGGAGACGCTGGCGGACATGAACCGACGAAGCCGGTGAGGTCAGACTCCTCACTCCTCGTGCCGGGGCTCTGCTCCGGCACGCACCGCCCGGCAGGCTCTGCCTGCCGACTGGATCAGACGCGAGGCAGAGCCTCGCGGACAGCGCGTTCCCAGGCAGAGCCTGGGAACGAGAACAAGTCGGTGACTTGGGCTGGATTCCGCGCGGCGGAGACGGTATCTCCATCTTGCCCAATACCCCGCCGGGGCGTCTCATGGTCCTGCGTGCGCTGAAGCATTATCTCCGTCGCCGTCAGCTCGCCCGTCACGGCGTGACGCCGCGGCTGTCCGTGCCGACCGTTCGCGACGGCGCCCGCTCCGGCGTCTGGACCGTCTGCCCAAACGGCCTGACGCCGGACTCCGTCGTCTGGTCGTTCGGCGTCGGCGACAACATCGCCTGGGACCTGGCCATGATCCGCCGCTTCGGCGTCGAGGTCCACGCCTTCGACCCAACCCCGGCGGCGATTCGTTGGATCCGCGGCCAAACCCTGCCGCCGCGCTTCCACTTTCACGACTGCGGCCTGGCCGCCCACGACGGCGTCCTCCGCTTCCTGGCCCCGCGCAAGGCCGGAGCGGTCAACTACACCCCGATCGCCTGGGGCGAAGAGGGGCCGTCCGTCACCGCTCCCGTCCGCCGCCTGGCCACGCTGTGGGACCAGCTCGGCCGGCGGCCCATCGACGTCCTCAAAATGGACATTGAGGGAGGCGAATACGAGGTGATCGACGATCTGCTGGCGTCCGGCGTCCCCGTCCGCCAGCTGCTGGTCGAGTTCCACCACCACTTCCCGTCGATCGGCCTGGCGAAGACGCTGCGGGCGGTCCGGGCGCTGGAGGCGGCCGGATTCCACATTTTTCACATCTCCCAACGCGGGCTGGAGTTCTCGTTTGTGCATGGGGCGTGAATTCCGCCGGATTTTTCTTTCCTTGCGCCTTGCCGAGTGGTAATCTCCACACTGCCAAGCCGGTCGCTCGCGCCGGCTTCCAATCGCAACGATTTCAGTCGCTTCATTGACGATCGGCTGTCCGGGGGCGTTCGCACGCTCCGCCATGCACCGAAGGGAGACGTCATGACACAGGTCCGCGACATTCTGCAGACGAAGGGCTCGCACGTTTGGTCGATCGGCCCGGGCGCGACCGCGCTCCAGGGCGCCAAGCTGATGACGGAACACCGAATCGGCTCACTGGTCGTGCTCGAACAAGGGCGCGTCGCCGGCATGTTCACCGAGCGCGACCTCCTCCGGCTCGTGAGCGATGGGCGCGACCCGTCCCAGACGCCCGTCGGCGAGGCCATGACCGCCGAGGTCGTGTGCTGCGCGCCGACGACGCCGCTGGAAGAGGCCAAGTCGGCCATGAAAAACCGCCGCGTCCGCCACCTGCCTGTTCTCGGCGACGACGAGAACTTGCTCGGCGTCATTTCCATCGGCGACCTCAACGCCCATGAAACCGCCGACCACCAGCAAACGATTTTCCTGATGAGCGAATACATTTACGGTCGCGTTTGACGGCAGCGACCCCGCGATGCAAAACGAAAGCGGCCGGCGGAGTTTCTTTGCTCCGCCGGCCGCTCGCCTTTCCAAGCCTACTTGATCTGCTGGTTGGATGAAGAAATGCGATGCACATGGTCGCCCGGCTGAATTGGCTTGACGTCCCCTAACGGCTGCGCGATCGCTTCGCCGTCGCTGACCTGGACGACGCGCACCGTGCCCAGGAGCAAGGCCCGGCCGTTCGGGTCCTCTTGCCGGATCACATCGAGAGAATCGCCCTTGGCCAGCCCGTCGTTGCGGCCGAGGGAGACGATGATGCTGCCGTCCTTGTTCACTTCCTTCACCACGCCCTCGCTGAGCTTGCCCGGCTGGCCCTTGACCGGGTTCGTCGCGTCCTTGTCGTCGGCTTTCTGCCCTTTCCAGAAGTCGTGCAGCAGCGGGGCGCCGGGAGGCGCCTGATCGCGGGCGGCGAAAACCAGGCCGTAATCCCGGACGTAGAAGCGGTAGTTGGGCAAGGTGTCTTCCACCCATTCCAGGGCCGCGCCGAGGGGCATGCGGTCGAAATGCACGGACACGCCGTTGCCGTCGGTGACGTCGTGCGCGGCGTCCTTGATGACAAGCCCCTGGGTAGACCCTAGAAACGCGTCGTTCATCTCCTTGATTACGTCGCTCATGGTACGTCCCTGGGCCTCGTAGCTGAACGGCTTGTCCAGGGCGGCGCGGATGCGGTCGGCCGTGGGACCTTGCACGACGACTTTGGCGTCCAGGGCCGCTTTCATTTCGTCCTTCGTCGGTAGTCGGCCGTAAAGGTCCAGATAATAGCGGCGCAGCAGCTCGGCCTTGCTGTCGCGCACGTCCCAAATCTTAGTCAAGTCGCCCTCTTGAACGGCCAGTCGGCTGCCGTCCGGCGCAAACGCGGCGCTGACAGTCGGGTCCTTGCCCAGCAAGTACGGCAATTCCGCTTCCAGCTGCGCCAGCTTGGCCTTGGCGTCGATGAGCTTTTGGTCTGCGGTCCGCAGCGACGCCTTGTCCACGGCGGCCCCAGCGGCCTTCATCTCCGCAAGCTCCGCGGCGGCGCTATCAACGGCGGCCTGCTGCGCCTGGACGGCCTGGTACGCCGTCGCCACCTTTTGCACCACCTGCAAACGGGCGCGGCGCAGCTCCGCTTCCGCCTCCGCCACCTTGGCCGCCGCCAGCTGTACGTCGGGATTGTCCTTCAGCGCCTTTTCCAGGATCTCCTCCAGCTTCGATTTGGCCGGCTGCTCCTTGTTCGGCGGCGCCTCCGTTTTGGGCGGCGTGGCTGCCGGCTGCTGGCCCACCGTCACGGCGGCGCCGAGCAGCATCGCCGCCAATGCCGACCACTCAACCATGCTTTTTCGCATCGTTTGTCTCCTTTAATCGGGCTTCTTTCACCATCATGAGCAGGTAATCGTCGTCGGGCGAGATTTCCAGGTCCTTGTCCGAGGCGTCCTTCAGCGCCTGGCCGTAACAGCGCACGGCCGACGCCGGATCGTCGTCGCGGAGGTACTGGTCGCCAGCTTGCCGGTAGAGGTCCGGCCGCGGTTTATCCGCATCGAACGCCTTCCATTCCAGGGCGACGGCGGACGTGGGGCCGGCGGTGGGGGCCGACTGCGGCTGCGGTTGCGGCGCCGGAGCGGGCGTCGGCGCCTTCTGCACTTCCACCAGCTCGACCCGCCGCGGCGCGAACCAGAACATGGTCCCGATTCCCGCGAGATAACAGGCGGCCAGCGCCGCGGCCCAGCCGACGACGCGCAAACGCCGGCGGCGCCGCAGGGAACGCGTGGTCCGTTCGAGCAGCCGCCGGCGCAGCACTTCTGCGTCGTCGGCGTCCGGCCGATGGAGCAGTTCGTCGAGCGGATCGGGAACGATATTCGTCGGCTCGGTCATAGCGTCAATCCTCGGTCCCATAGGCGTCGCGGAACGCCTGGCGGGCGCGGCTGAGCAGCGATTCGACGGCCTTGGGCGTCTCGCCGCCGGCCGCCGCGATGTCGGCCACGGTGCGGCCGTCCAGGTACTTGGCCCGCAGCACCGCTTCATAGTGTTCCGGCAGGGCGGCGAGGGCGCCGGCGATGCGCTCGGCCCGCCCCGGCTCATCTGCGGGGCGAGCCGGGTCGCGCAAGCGCCCGGAGATCGGCTGCCGCCGCGCCCGGCGAAAATGGTTGCGCAGCAGGTTGGCGGCGATGCCGCGCAGCCAGTCGGCGAAGCGGCCGCGCGCCGGATCGAAACGGCCGATGCGGCGCACCGCCGTCAGCCAGGTTTCCTGCACGATGTCGTCGGCGGCGTCGCGCAGACCGCCGCAGCGCCACCGGACATAGGCGTACAGCCCGGCGAACGACTCCTCATACAGCGTCTTCCAGGCCGTCTCATCGCCGGCCCGGACGGCGTCGCGCAGGCCGCGCTCCCGCCAGACGCGCTCCTCGCTGCTCATGCGTCCGCCTCAACCGCGGTCAGGCCCGACCAGAAATGTATTGTCGCACGGCGGCCGAATCCTTCGCGGAACATTTTCGGCGCGCAATGGCGTGGATCATTCCTGACGGGGCAATACAAAGACAATTCGCCTTCATCTCAGTTCAACGGAGAACGGAATGCGAACCATTCTGACGGCGGCGCTATGCACCTTGGTCTTCGGCTCTGCGGCCGTCCAGGCCGGCGACCGCGAAGACGCCCTGGCGATCCTCGATCAGGCCATCCAGGCCCAGGGCGGCGCCGACGCGCTGGCCAAGTTCCGCACCGCCATACGGCACGGCGAGGGCGTCGTTTACCAGGGCGACGACAAGCGGCCGTTCACCGACGAGATGACGCTCGACGTGCCGGACCGCTTGCAGCGCTCGGCGGAGATCGACAAGCAGGTGCATTTCGCCATCGCCGTGGCCGGCGACAAAGGCTGGCACGCGCTGGGCGGCAAGGTGGAAGACCTCGGCCCGGAACGGCTGAAGGAATTGCATGAAGAGATCTACGTTTTATGGCTGGAAACCTTGCTGCCGCTGCGCGACAAGGGATTCGACCTGACGCCGCTGCCGGAAATCAAGGTGAATGGCCGGCCGGCGGTCGGCGTCCAGGCGTCGAGCAAGGGCCACGCCGACGTGAAGCTCTACTTCGACAAGACGACCCATCTGCTGACCAAGGGAGAGTGGAGCGGCAAGGAGGCGGGGCAGTCGCACGCCAAGGAGCATTTCATCGGCGACTTCAAGGATTTCGACGGCGTCAAATTGCCGACGCACTACATCGAGACGACCGATGGCAAGAAAATATGCGAATTGACCTCCGCATCCTATCAATTCCCCGTCAAGGTGGACGACGCGGCGTTCGTCCGGCCTTGACCGGCTTCACACCTTGATCTCGTGCATGTTCGCGATCGGCTCGACGACGGCCAGCAGGTCCGCCGCGCTCTGGAACCGGTCGTCGGGCCAGCGGGCCAGCAGCCGCAGCACCACGCTTTCAAACGGCGCCGGCGTTTCGCGCAGAATCTTGCTCGGCTTGACCAGCTTGCCTTCCTGCACGCGGGCGATGATCTCCGACGGCGAAACGCCGTTGTACGGCGGTTGGCCGGTCAGGAGGGCATAGAGCAGCGCCCCCAGCGAATACAGCCCGGCGCGCTCGTCGGCGGGCGTTTCCGGCTCGGTCTGCTCGGGCGCACAGTAGGGCAGCTCGGCCAGTTGCCGCTTCTCGCGGACGACGTCCTCGAGCTTGCTGCCTTGGAGGGCCTGGTCCAGCAGCACGTCCGCCAGCTTGGCCGCCCTGGTTTCATTGTCGACGAGGACGTTGGCGGGCGTGATCCGGGCGGGCTTGATCTGATGGTTGGCGAGGTAATCCAGCACCTGGCCGAGATGCACCGCCGCCCGGCAGGCGCGTTTCCAGCCAAGCTTGCCTTCCGTGTGCAGACGGGCGATCTGCGCGGCCAGGCTCTCGCCGACGACGTATTCCCGGGCGATCCAGCAGTGCGCTCCGGTCTTTCCCGCGGCCAGCAGGGTGACGAGATGCGGATGCCGCAGCGGCGCGACGATCCGCAGCGCCCGGATAAACGTCTGCAATTCCGCGTCGTTTTGGGGGAAATCGCGGGACAGCACCTTCACCACGGTCGGCTGGTTCGTCTGGCGGTGCTTGGCCTGGAAAACCAGGCTCGTAAGGCCGCGGCCCAGCACGGGGCCGAAATGGTAATTGCCCAGGACCTGCCCTTCCAGCTGCAGCAAGGGATCGGGCGCGGCGGCGGGCGACCCCTCCGCCACGGTGTCGGCGCCGGCGTCGGCTTCGTCCGCCGCGCCGGCCGGCGTCGCCGGCGCCACGCCGATGACGGCCGAGTCGGAGGGATCGCTCGACGGCGGCGGCGCCACGCCCATTTCGTATCGCAGATGCGAGTTGCCGATGCGGAGGACGTCGCCGAGGTGGAGTTCCTGGGTGCTGACCTCGCGACCGTTGACGCGCGTGGGGCTGCGGCCCTGCCGGTGGCTGACGACGACGCGGTCGCCGTCCACCAGCAGCTCGCAATGGACCCGGGCCACGTACAGGTCGTGCAGCACGACGCTGGCGTGCCTATGGCTGTTGCCAATGGTGACGACGCCGTTGTGAGCCAGCGAATACGCCCGTCCGAGGTCGGCGCCGTCGGTGACGAGCAGGCGCTTGACCAGATTGGCCGCCGCCCGCGCCGCATCGCCCTCGGCCGCCGCTGGGATATCCGGACGCGACGACGGTGCGGGACCGAGAGCGCCGAGACCGCGCGGCGCCATGACCAGGCGAACATGGGCCGAGCCGATGTGGTGTTCTTCCCCCAGATGGATCTCGCGCCCGCGCACCGGCCCGCCGGGCGTGGTGGGGTCGCTCGCGACCGTCAGGGCGCCCTCGTCGATTTCCACTTCGCAGTGGATGCGCACGACCCGAAGCGCGTTGAGGACGAGATCGGCGTGGGCGGGATCGGCGCCGATCGTGAGGGCGCCGTCGCGGACCTGGAGGCAGAATCGCTTGCGATCGTCGGCGTCGATGACCAGGCGTTGCGGCGGCATGTGCAATCCCCCTTGGGAGGCGCAAGCCGCAGCGTGCCGCGGCGGCCGGCGCGGTCAGGAGAGTTTGAGGGCGCAAGGCAGGGGGTACGAGTCACCCTAGTTTCCCGCGGGGGCGGGCGGGTGTCAAGCGGATTCGGAAATTGCTTATTGCCGCAGGTCCACCGGGAAGGTGGCGTTGTTGGCCGTCGGCAGCAGCGGGGCGAAGCGGCTGTGGGCGGTGCGGTGGGCGCCCCGCTCTCATGGCCTGCTGTTGTCGATCAGGACGCTGCGGTGTACCTCGTTGAAATCCCTAACGCCTTGATCGGTGATCTTCGTATATCGCGCGTTAATAGTGTTGAGGTTCTCCAAAGCCGACAGGGTCACCAGCCCGTCATCCGTTACGGCAGTGTTGCAGATATTCAGCTCCTCCAGATCCTGCAATCCAACCACCTCCAGCATCCCCTTGTCCGTCACCTTCGTGTGGTACAGCGACAAGCTCTTGAGCCTGCTAAGAGCGGCCACGCCCTTCAGTCCCGCGTCCGTGACGGCGGTGTCGCTAAGGTCTAATTTTTCGAGATGCTCCAGCCCGGCAAGGTCCTGCAGGCCCGGACCCTGCACGGCTGTCTTGTATAGACTGAGGGACCGGAGTTCTTTCAGCTGGGCCAGTGGCTTTAGGGCGTCGTCCGTGACGCCGCCGAGTTGCAGGGTGTGAAGATTCTTCATCCCCGCCAGATTCTTCAGCCCGGCGGCCGTTATTTTGGGCCCGGCCACTGCGAGTTGCTGCATCTGCGTCATACCGGCCAGCTGCTTCAGCCCCGCGTCGGTAACGGGGATTCCAAGCCACAAGGTCTGAAGATTGGTCAGGCCGGCGAGATGCTTGAGTCCCTCCTCCGTAAGCCCCGGACCGCTGCTTACCGCTAGCTCGCGAAGCTTTGCGTGCCCGCCCACATGTTTTAGGCCGGCATCCGTCACCTGCTTGCAGTCCCGAAGCCACAACACCTCAAGCTCCTCACAGCCGTCCAACACCTTCAGACCGTTGTCCGTCACATGCGGGCCCCCGATGTCCACGAACTTGAGGTGCTTGAAGCGACTCAGCAGCTGCAGGGTGTCATCCGTCGGGTGCTCGCCGACAGGAAAGCGCACGGTGATCACGGGCCGGGCAGAAGTATCCGGGTCCCCGGCCACATGAGCGTGAAGTTTCTCCAGGGCTTTTACTGCTTGTTCCTCGTCATCGTCGGCGCGTGCCGCTGTCGTCGGAAGAAGGCTCGCCAGGGCTGCTGCGGCCGCCAATACCCATCGCTTCACGCTCATGATTAGGTTCCTTTATGCGTTCCGTGGGCGGTAGGAAATTCGTGGCTTGGCGGTCCGCGCGGCTTTCCTCGCCGGCGCTGCCCGGAGGCGGACGCCCCTCCAAACCTACAGTGACGCCGTCGGAAGAGTCGATAGCTTTGCGGCGGTTGAGCGGCCATCCAGGAAGCCCCTCTCCCCCGGCGTACCGGGCGAGAGGGGAGATTACTAGACCGCCTCTGAGTGGCCGCGCTCAGTGCGGCGGGGGCGGCGGTTGAGAGCCGCCGCCCCCACCCCCTCCCGTGATGATCTCCGTCAAGGGGTCGGAATCGCTGCCAGCGTTGGCGTCGTCGCCGCCGTAGACGGCTGTAATGGTATGGTTACCCTGGGAGAGACTCGACGTGGTGAACGTCGCTACCCCGTTCACCACCGTACCGGTCCCCAGCAGCGTGGTCCCGTCATAGAAGTAAACCACTCCCGTCGGTGCGTCGCCGCCGGAGGTGGTCACCGTGGCCGTGAAGGTGACCGCCTGCCCCACCGAGGCGGGATCGGCATTGGAGGACAGGGACGTCGTGGTCGTCGCCAACTGCACCGTCTGCGTCAGCACGCCCGAGCCGCTGCCCGCGTTGAAGCCGTCGCCGCCGTAAAAAGCAGTCATCGAATGATCCCCAACGGAGAGGCTCGATGTGGTGAACGTGGCCGCGCCGTTGACGAGCGCGCCGGTTCCCAGCAGCGTCGGCCCGTCGAAGAAGTAAACGAGGCCCGTCGGCGTTCCCCCGGCCGAGGACACGGACGCAGTAAAGGTGACTGCGATCCCGGCGACCGAGGGATTGGCGCTGGAGGCCAGGGACGTGGAGGTGCTGTATAGCACCGCCTGCGTCAGCGTAGGCGATGTGCTGGCCGCGTTGGATGCGTCGCCGCTGTAGACGGCCGTGATGAGGTTGTCGCCGCTTGGGAGGTTCGACGTCGTGAACGTCGCCGTGCCGGCGTTATCGAGGGTGGACGTGCCCAGCAGCGTGCCGCCATTGTAGAACGAAACCGTTCCGGTGGGCGTGCCGCCTTGCAAGGAGGTCACCGTGGCGGTGAAAGTGACGGTTTGGCCTGGGGCGGAGGGATCGAGGTCGGAGGATAAGGTCGTCTGGGTCCCGGCGAGTTGCACCACCTGATCCAGCACGTTGGAGGTACTGCCGGCGTTGTTTGCGTCTCCGTCGTAGACGGCTGTAATGGGGTTGTCGCCGAGCGGAAGGTCCGACGTAGTGAAAGTAGCGGTCCCGGTGTCATCCAGTGTGGCCGTGCCCAGCGGAGTCGCGCCGTTGTAGAAGGCGACCGTGCCGGTCGGTGTGAAGCCGCTGCTGGAGGAGACGACGGCGGTGAACGTGACCGGCTGACCGATAACAGAAGGATCGATGCTGGACGAAAGGTATGTTGTACCCGCGGCCTGCTGTACCGTCTGCGTCAGCGGAGAGGATTGGCTGGGCGCGTAGGTGTCGTCGCCGTCGTAGTAGGCTGTGACGATGTGGGTCCCCAGCGACAAGTTCGATGTCGCTAACGTAGCCGTACCGGTCCCGTCGAGCGTGGCCGATCCCAGCGGAGAATCGCCGTCGTAGAACCAGACCACGCCGGTGGGCGTGCCGCCGTCCGACGCCGTGACCGTCGCTGTGAAGGTCACGCTCTGGCCCGGGGTCGACGGATTTGCGCTGGAGGTCAAGGCAGTGGAGGACGCGACGCTAACGATCTGCTCG